>ENA-UOWO01000125-UOWO01000125.1-activated-sludge-metagenome-genome-assembly--contig:-NODE-125-length-103322-cov-13.700049_pt1 | contig 103322 bp, 94 predicted proteins | sample MGYA00238148_ERZ761564 | MGnify/ENA primary metagenome ERZ761564 (study PRJEB28885, sample SAMN05720194) | activated sludge metagenome | isolation source: Anaerobic digester | place: USA... | reverse complement strand
TTGATGTATTGCCAGGTCGCGCCGCTGTCGGTCGATTTGACCACATATGCCGGTGTGTAATAGGCTCCTGCTCCGTAAACCGTGGCATTACCCACGCAATCGATTCCACAAATTGAATGTTCATTGGTACCAAAGTCGTTGATGAAATTCCAGGTGGCGCCACCATCTGTTGTACGCAAGAAATCGTTGCTCAACGTTCCCACGAAACCTACATTTTCATTTAGGAACTCGACGCTCCGGAAATACCGGTTGCCCGGCAATTGCTCAGAATACTCGCTGAGTTGAGACACCCAGGTTTCACCTCCATCGGTAGTTTTGTATATTGTCGCATAAGCGCCATTGGCCGCCCAACCCAAATTCTCATTCAGGAAAAAAATGTCGTCAAACCGTTGGTTGTTTTCATTGACCGGAAGGTTCATCTGTCGCCATTGCAATTGGGCCGAAGCGGCCAGCGAACAGAGCAAAAAAAGGAAGTGGTATTTTTTCATAAAGCTTGGTTTTAACGGTGCTAATGTATAAAAAGTATTGCGAGTGACGGCTTTAGATTTGCTAAATATTTGGCGTGTACCGGAGGTATACCAGAGCGTTTTTAGGCAGCTCGGATTGGTGGTTGAAATAGAGCAATCCGTGTTCATATACGGCTTCAATCAGATAGTGGTTTCCGCGGGAATAGGATTGTTTCACCGTGACCTTGAGCGGCGACTTACTTGTGATTTGAAGCTGAAACGGATACACCAATCTAATTTTTTCATCGGACGGATTTACAAGCAAATGCGACGGAATTTCATTCACATCCCCAAAAAGCGACCCGACATACTTATTTTTCGGGTTTGCGAAAACGACATCCGGTTGCCCTTTTTGGACGATTTTACCATCTTTCATCACGAGCACCTCATCGGCAAATGACAATACATCATTGCTGTCATGCGTGGCAAACACACAGGTTACTGATTGCGCTGACAAGTAAGTGAACAATTTTCGGCTCAGGCTGTTGCGCCTAAAATGATCGATATGGCTAAAGGGCTCATCAAGCAATATCAATTCTGGTTCTAACGCCAAAACACGTGCGATCGCCACGCGTTGCATCTGTCCGCCCGAAAGGAACTGCGCCTTGACATTGGCAAAAGAGGCCATCTCAACCATTTCGAGCAATTCGGTAATCCTGGCCTGTTTTTTTCGTGGGTTGGTGTTGGATAAAAACTGGCCCACATTCTCGGCGACGGTGATGTAAGGCATCAGGTCGAAATCCTGTGCGAGGTATTTTACAAAATCTTCGCCGGGAATGAGTTTAAACTTGGGGCCGCGAATAATCTGGTTGTTATAGCTGATGCTGCCCTGGTCCAAATCGTAAATTCCGTAAATGAGCTTGATCAACGTGCTTTTACCGCAACCGCTTTCGCCGATGATAGCAAGCGTCTTGCCTTTGCCAATAGAAAACGACAGCCGTTGCAAAGTGGGTTTGTCGGCGTACGAGAAGGAAATGTTGTTGATGTCGAGCATGGATAGGATTTCCCTGCAAAATTGGCCAATTAAAAGTTAACCGCAAAAAAAATCAACACTATAACGTTTGCGTAAAGTATTTAAATTGCTGATTCATAAATTTTTATATCCTTTGCATTGACTTTGGCCCGTTTAAGGGTTAATTTTGCAGTATCAAGATACCACTATGAAGTTCAAACATTGTCTGTCGCTTGCCTTTTTACTGGGCTTTTTTCTTGCTGATGCGCAAGTGGGTGTTGGTACAACAAGTCCCAACGCCACACTAGACGTACGCTCATCCAACCAAGCCACACCGTCCAATACCGACGGAATACTGATTCCAAAGGTCGACACTTTCCCAGCCATCAATCCTACCGCTTCCCAGCAAAGCATGCTCGTGTTCCTGACCACAGCATCGGGAGTCAACCAACCCGGATTTTACTATTGGAACTTCCCTACCCTTTCCTGGATTGCCGTTGGCAGTACGCTGGCCAACAACTGGGGCATCAGCGGAAATACCGGTACGAATTCGGCTATTCACTTTTTGGGTACTACCGACAACCAGAATATGGTCTTCAAAAGAGACAATGTAAAGTCAGGTTTTTTGGGCGATCCTACGTATGATTCGAGTTTTTATTACAACAACGGCAACACCTCTTTCGGTGCCAATTCGTTGTTGAACCCTACCATTACGACCGGTTCTGCACAACTCGGTGTGCGCAACTCGGCATTCGGTACCAATGCGATGCCCGGGCTTACTACCGCCAGACGCAACGTAGCGGTTGGCGATGCCGCGCAGTTTTCGGTGACTTCAGGTTCCGAAAACACGGCGGTTGGCGTAGGCGCTTTGTACAGCAACTCCATTGGTGCGGCCAACGTAGCCATCGGGCGCAACGCGCTTACTACGGCAACCGGCGGCAACAATACCGCAGTTGGTTTTGCCGCGATGCGCCAGAATTCGACCGGAACCAACAACACCGCCATCGGCAATCAGGCTGGTTATAGCAATACGGGCAGCAGCAACGTTTTTGTGGGTAATGACGCCGGTTATAATGAAACGGGCAGCAACAAACTCTACATCAACAACTCGAACGCGAATGCCGTGAATGCTTTAATTTACGGCGAATTCGATAACAAGATTGCGCGCGTCAACGGACAAATTCAGGTGAATGATCCAACGACAACCGGCTATAAACTCCCGACAGCGCGCGGCACGAACAAACAAATCCTCGAAACCGACGCTGCCGGAAACACTTCGTGGGCTACGCCAAACAATTCGTTTTCACTCGTGCGTGCACACATTACGGCGAATCAGGCGTTGACCAATGGCGGTTGGCAGAAAATCACTTTCAATACGACGGTTTTTGATACGAACAGTGAATTTGACACGGCCAACAATCGTTTTACCGCGCAACGTGCCGGCTACTATCAAATCAACGCCGGTTACCATACGAATTACCAGAACAACCAGAATTTTTACGCCATCGGCGTGCGCAAGAACGGAACGATTTATTACCAGGAAACTTCATCGAACCATTATGTGGCCGCTGCGGTGAACCGAACCATCAATTGTGTCATTTATCTTGGCGTTGGCGAATATGTCGAGATTTTTGCGCAGAACCAGCAGGCGGGCGTCAACATCGATTCCTATTTCGGTAAAACGTATTTTGAAATCAACCAGATCAGGTAACCGTATTTGAAACATAAAAAAAGCCGCTCCAATGAAGCGGCTTTTTAATTTTATAACGTCGGATTACTTTCCGTTCTGTGCGTCCTGAACCATTTTGTCGTTTGCGGTGATCGCGAATTCTACACGACGGTTTTGGCTTCTGCCTTCAACAGTTTCATTGCTCGCGATTGGATCGGCGATACCGAGACCGGTCGTCGTGAAACGCGACGCCACCAAACCTTTTCCTGCCAAATAACTTTTTACCGATGCGGCTCTTTCACCAGACAATTTCAGATTGTACTCGGGTGTACCGGTGCTGTCGGTATAGCCGTAAATCACGATATTGGTATCTGGATATTCGTTGAAAACCTTTACGAGTTTGTCGAGATTGGCTTTGGCCTCAGCAGTCAATGTCGATTTGTTGGTATTGAATCGCACCGCATTTTCGCCCAAAACCAGTTTGATGCCCTCGCCTACGCGAACCACATCGGCACCTGGAAGCGCCTGGTCAATCTCGCGCGCTTGCTTGTCCATTTTATTTCCGATGACACCGCCAGCCACACCGCCAACTACGCCGCCGAGCACAGCGCCCAAAGCCGTATTGCCGCCTTTACCGATATTGTTCCCGAGGATTCCGCCGATAACCGCACCGCCTACCGTACCAATGGCCGCGCCTCTTTGGGTGTTGTTGGTATTCTTCACCGATTCACAGCTTGTAAAAGCCGAACCTGCGATCAAAAGTATTGCTAATGTTAAGATTGAAAACTTTTTCATGATGGTATTTTGTTAGTTTGTTTTTTGAAATTGGTACACCACGTTGGTGATTTTTCCGCCTACGTCAATCTTGTCGACGAGTTGGAAACTGCTTTCGCTTTGATTGGCTACATTCAGTACGTAACCTTCGCGCACTTTCTTCGCCTTGATGCCCGCATCAAGGATTTTGAGCACAAACTGCCCGTCTTTGTTTACAAACCATCTGATTGGCGAACTAAAAGACGCGCAACCCGATTTGGTCAAAGCCATTTCACCTTTGTCATTATTGGAAATAAATTTCCAAGTGCTTCCTTCAAAACATTTGGAGTCGGTAATTTCGAATGAATTGACCTTAATGTACTCTGAACCGGGATAACTCACAGACGTGATCACCCATTCTCCTTTGATCGCAACCTGTGATTTGCGATCCACTTTGGTGTTCGTGGCCGAAGTCGATTTACAGGCTGACATTAACACTGCAAAGACTACCAATGCGATTAATTTTTTCATGCTTTTGTTAGATTTTATGGTTTCTTATCTGGCAAAGATACCGCCTCAACTCTTAATTTTGTTCTAAAATTTAAGAAAATCTTATCAAGATTGTAGGTCGCGACAATTTGTCACTTTTTTGCAATTGGTACCCATTTTGAAAGGCGGCTGTCACGAATTTAACTAAAAAATCTTCAAACTATGACAACAGGAAAAATTAATGTTTCGGTAGAAAACATCTTTCCCCTTATCAAAAAGTTCTTATACAGCGATCACGAAATCTTTTTGCGTGAACTCGTTTCCAATGGGACCGACGCGACCCTCAAACTCAAACACCTTACCAGCATCGGCGAGGCCAAGACCGAATACGGTAACCCGATTATCGACGTAAAAATCGACAAAGAAGGTAAAAAACTCTACATCATTGACCAGGGAATCGGCATGACAGCCGACGAAGTGGAGAAATACATCAACCAGGTAGCATTTTCTGGTGCCGAGGAATTCCTTGACAAATACAAGGATACCGCGAAAGATTCTGGGATTATCGGGCATTTTGGCTTGGGATTCTACTCTGCTTTTATGGTAGCCGAGAAAGTAGAAATCATCACCAAATCCTACAAAGACGAACCCGCAGCCCACTGGACTTGCGACGGTAGCCCCGAATTTACTTTAGAACCGTCCGACAAAGCCACACGCGGCACCGAAATCATTTTGCACATCGCCGAAGATTCGCTCGAATTTCTTGAAGAATCTAAAATCAGTGGTTTGCTCAACAAATACAACAAGTTCATGCCCATCCCGATTAAATTCGGCACCAAATCCGAGACGCTTCCAAAGCCAGAAGACGCGCCTGAGGATTATAAGGCAGAAACCGTAGAAGTAGACAACATCATCAACAACCCCAATCCGGCCTGGACCAAAGCGCCAACAGACCTTACCGATGCCGATTACAAAAACTTCTACCACGAATTGTACCCGATGCAATTTGAGGAGCCGTTGTTTAACATCCATCTCAACGTAGATTATCCGTTCAATCTGACGGGGATTTTGTACTTCCCGAAATTGGGCTCGGACATGCAAATCCAAAAGGACAAAATCCAATTGTATCAAAACCAGGTGTATGTGACCGACAATGTAGAAGGAATCGTTCCCGAATTTTTGATGATGCTCAAAGGTGTCGTGGATTCTCCGGATATTCCGCTCAATGTGTCGCGTTCTTACCTCCAAGCCGACGGAAACGTCAAGAAAATCTCGAATTACATCACGCGCAAAGTAGCCGATAAACTCAAATCGTTGTTTACCGAAAACCGCGAAGACTTCGAGAAGAAATGGAACGACATCAAGATTGTCCTTGAGTACGGCATGCTGTCTGAAGACAAATTCTACGAAAAAGCCGGCGCGTTTACCTTATACCCAACTGTCGACGACAAGTATTTCACACTCGACGAACTCAAGGAAAACCTCAAAGATTCGCAAACCGACAAGAACGGGAAACTCGTCTTATTATACGCCGGAAATAAAGACGCACAACACGCTTACATTGAATCGGCTAAAGAAAAAGGATACGAAGTGTTGTTGTTGGATTCTCCGATTATCTCGCATTTGATCCAGAAACTGGAGTCAGACCACAGTGATTTGACTTTTGTTCGTGTCGATTCGGACCACATCGACAACCTCATCAAGAAAGACGAGGACGCGATTTCTAAATTGTCTGAGGAAGAACAAGCCAACCTCAAAACCGTACTCGAAACCATCGTACCGCAACCTACTTACTCGGTGAAACTCGAAGCGCTAGACAGCAATGCCGCGCCGTTCATTATCACCCAGCCCGAGTTCATGCGCCGTATGAAAGAAATGAGTCAGACCGGCGGCGGTGGTATGTTTGGCATGGGGAATTTCCCGGAGATGTACAATCTTGTGGTCAATACGAATTCTGAGCTGGCCACGAACATCCTTAACACGACCGATAAAACCGCGCAGGAAAGCCTGGTGAAACAAGCCTTAGATCTGGCGAAACTCTCGCAAAACCTACTCAAAGGCGAAGACCTTACTGCCTTTGTAAAGCGCAGTTTTGAGCTGATCAAATAACCTTTGGGTTAAAAATGAAAAAGCCTGTGAAGATTTCACAGGCTTTTTTTATTTTCATTTTATTGCAGAACAATCTTTTATGAAAATTTCCAGGCTTTCTGCATGCTGGTTTTTTAATTTTTTTAAGGGACAACATTGCCCCTTCCCTGAAAGTAATCTACGATTTCTCGCATAATCTTCAAAGCAGACCCGAGCGCAGCGAACTGACCGAAGGTAAAATCTGCACTAAAAGTTAATTATTAACTATCGCTTGAGCGCGAAATGCGAATTGAATTCTTTTCGGATGCCGTTTTTGTCGGTGTACAAAAGCTTGAACCAATAATCGGTTCCAGGCATTGGCGTTCCGTTATAGCTTCCGTCCCAACCCTGTCCTAGCGGAGAAATCTGTTTGAGCAGTTTGCCGTAGCGGTCAAAGATGTAAATTTCGGCCTTGTTGGCAGTGGTAAGCCCTTCTATATTCCAGAAATCGTGATAGCCATCGTTATTCGGGGTGAAGAACTTTGGATAGTTGAGCGCTGTAACCGTTAGGGTAAAGTCATTACAACCCAGGTTGTCCTTGACGTGTATGGTGTATTCGCCTCCTTCATAAATACTGAACACATTACTGGTTTGATAGGCGCCGCCATTGAGCTGGTATTCGTAGCTGCCGAGTCCGCCAACGACGGTGACTACAATCTGCTGCGCATCGGCAAAATCATTGCTCAATTGTGCCGTGGCTGTGGCCGGCAACACTCCTTTTACCTCGGCGATGATTGTGTTCGTCACACAGCCGGTAAGGGTATTGGTGGCTTCTACGGTGTAAATTCCGGGCTGGGTGGCCAGGTAGAAATCGGCGGTGTTGGCAATCGGATTACTGTCTAAGAACCACGCAAAACTATACTGGGGCGAGGATAGATTCGTATTGATTGTGGCCGAAGTCGTCGGATTACCTGCCGCATCGATACAAATAAAATAAGTCTCATTTTTAGTCACCGGATCGATTACATTAATCGTAAGCGAGTTGATGGTGGCGCATAACCCAGCGGTCGGCGTAAAGGTATAAGTTGTCGTATTCATGTTGTCTATCGCAGGTGACCAGGTTCCCGGAATACCATTCTGAGAAACAACCGGTAACGACGCAAGCGGTTGGCCCCGACAAATAAAAACGGGAATTGTCGCAGCATCAAACAATGGGATAATCGGGTCGTTTACGGTAATTCCCAATGTAGCATTCACCGCACATTGTCCCGAATTGGGTGTAAAAGTGTAAACCGTCGACACCAGGTTGTTGAGCGCGGGTGACCAGCTTCCCGTGATTCCGTTGTTAGAAATCGTTGGCAGCGGCGGTAAAGGATCGCCACCGCAAATCAATTGGTTGATTCCCGAAAAGATCGGTACAATAGCGTTGGTCACGACCACCGTAATATTCACCGGGCCCGCGCATTGTCCGACGGTTGGCGTAAAGGTATATGTGGTCGTTGCGAGGTTATTGGGTGCTGGCGACCAGGTTCCGCTGATTCCGTTAGTAGACGTCGCAGGCAGTACAATTGGCGTACCGGTACAGACGGGTGTAGCAATGTTGAACGTTGGCGTTACCAAAGGCCTTACCGTAACGGTCAAAGTAGTTGTTGCCGCGCATTGTCCCGCATTCGGGGTGAAAGTGTAAGTCGCCGTCGCCGCATTGTTGAAAGCCGGTGACCAGGTTCCTGCAATACCATTCGTTGACGTGCTTTGAAGCGGATTGGCAGCGCCTATACAAATCGGTGCGATGGCAGCAAAAGTCGGTATTGTAGCCGGATTCACCGTAACAGTCAAAGTCGTAATCGAGGCGCATTGTCCCGCATTCGGGGTAAACGTGTAAGTTGCCGTCGCCGCATTGTTGAACGCCGGTGACCAGGTTCCCACAATTCCATTCGTTGAAGTCGTCAGAAGCGGATTGGCAGCGCCCGCACAAATCGGTGCAATGGCAGCAAAAGTCGGTATTGTAGCCGGATTCACCGTAACGGTCAAAGTCGTTGTCGAGGCGCATTGTCCGGTATTCGGGGTGAAAGTGTAAGTCGCCGTCGCCGCATTGTTAAACGCCGGCGACCAGGTTCCCACAATCCCATTCGTTGAAGTCGTCAGAAGCGGATTGGCAGCGCCCGCACAAATCGGCGCAATGGCAGCGAATGTAGGTGTCGTAGCCGGATTTACCGTAACAGTCAAAGTCGTCGTCGAGGCACATTGTCCTGCATTCGGTGTAAACGTGTAAGTCGCCGTCGCGGCATTGTTGTAAGCCGGAGACCAGATTCCTGTAATACCGTTCGTTGACGTAGCCGGCAGCGGATTGGCCGCTCCTGTGCAAACCGCAATCGGATTGAACGTTGGTGTAGTCAAAGCCGTAACCGTCACGGTCAAAGTAGTTGTTGCCGCGCATTGTCCCGCATTCGGGGTAAAGATGTAAGTCGCCGTTGCAGTGTTGTTGAAAGCCGGTGACCAGGTTCCCGTAATACCATTTGTTGAAGTCGTCTGAAGCGGATCGGCTGCGCCCGTACAAACCGTAATCGGATTGAAAGTCGGTGTAATCGAGTTGGTCACGGTAACGGTCAAAGTAGTCGTTGTTGCACATTGTCCCGCATTCGGCGTAAAGGTATAGGTGGCCGTCACCGCACTGTTGAAAGCCGGAGACCAGGTTCCCGTAATGCCATTTGTCGAAGTGGCCAGAAGCGGATCGGCTGCGCCGGTGCAAACCGTGATCGGATTGAAAGTCGGCGTAATCGAGCTGGTCACGGTAACAATCAAAGTAGTCGTTGCTGCACATTGTCCCGCATTGGGCGTAAAGGTATAGGTGGCCGTCGCCGCATTGTTGAAAGCCGGTGACCAGGTTCCGGTAATACCATTTGTCGAAGTGGCCGGTAGCGGATCGGGCGCGCCGGGACATACCGAAATCGCGTTAAAAGTAGGCGTGACCAAAGGCGTGACCGTTACGGTCAATGTGGTTGTAGAGGCACATTGTCCCGCATTGGGCGTAAACGTATATGTTGCAGTGGCAGCGTTGTTGAAAGCCGGTGACCAGGTTCCCGTAATGCTATTGGATGAAGTGGTTGGAAGCGGATCGGCTGCACCTGCACAAACCGTAATAGGATTAAAAGTCGGCGTAACCGTAGGACTAACATTCACAACTACCGTATCGGTAATGGTATTGCCGCAACTGTTGGTAACCGACAACGTCAGGGTAATACTACCCGTCGCGGTTCCCGCCAAAGTGTAATTGGTTACCAGTGCAGTGGGCGTTGAAAAGGTACCGCTTGGAGCCGTCCATCCGTTGATTGTGGCTGCTCCTACTGCGGTTCCGGTAAGCGAAATAACATCGCCCGGACACGCCGTTACCGGAGTAGTGCCCGCGTCTACAGAGAAAACCTCAACAGGTGCCACACAGCCGGGATTGGTGTAAGATGGTGTGCCAGCGGGGGTAAAATTTGCCGTCGCACCCTGATTGGGCGACAGGTTAGAACGTTCGTACGAAACCGTATCGGTACAACCGCCTCCAAAACTCATTGATAAAGTCCTGATTCCCGGTGTTGCATTGTAGTTCCCAAAATGTCCGGCCGTGACCGTGGTATTGTCCTGGAAAATAACGTAAATATTTTGGGTGATGGCGCCGAATACGTTGGCTGTCGCCGAAAAATTCTGGCTTGTAATGAGTACGACTTCGGCATTTGCAGGAATTACACCGCCGGTTGGCTCAATGAGTTGTCCGCAACCTCCCGCCAGTGCGATGTCGGCGTTGATGGCAGCCACACTGGCTGCAGTCGTGGCATTTTGCACCAATCCCTGCCAGGCTTGCGCAGGCCAGTTGACTGTTAAAGTACCAACATTGACCGGTGCCGCGCCTACCTTGAAACGCACCATCTCATTATACCCTTCGGTTCCAGGCGAAGCGATACAAGCCGCAACCAGGATACTTTCTATCTGGAAACATTGCGAAACCGCCTTGGAAGTCGGGACGACAAGCAGCAGCGCAAAAAAAAGCAACCTGATGGTAAGTTTTATTTTCATTTCAGAGATCCGATAGCAAGTTTGATGCAGGGCCAATCCTGGTCAAAACGCAGGAATCCCCAAATTATTTGGCTATTGTTGTTTGTTTACGTAAATCCAACCGGTTTTGGCACTTGCGGCGCCGTTAAACTCGATGACATAATAATAAGTCGCGTCCGGAAGTTCCTTTCCGTCATCGGCTTGACCGTACCACTCGTTTACGTAAGACTGCTTAGAATACACTTTTACTCCGTAACGGTTAAAAATACTCAGGCGTTTCACATCGAGCAAAGCCAGGTCAAAAAAGTCATTCTTGGTATCTGCATTTGGCGAAATTCCCTTCTGGATGTTACAATAGATGGTTTCAACGGTATACGATTTCGTTTTGGTACAACCTTCTACAGAAGTAACGGTGAGGGTAAATGTTTGCGGAAAAGTTGCTATTTGCGAAGCTGCGTTGACATAGGCCGAAACATCAAAAGTCGAACTGTTGCTACCTACCGTTTGCCCCAGCGCATTCTGCCATTCAAAATCAGAATCGCTTTCGTCAAAGAGGTTGTCTACAACATGGGTTTCCAATACGTAATTGGCACCCACACATTTGGCCGAGATTATAAAGTCGAAGCCGTCACTCACTGTAATGGTAAGGGTGGCGGTTGTGGCGCACTGGCCTGCATCGGGTGTGAACGTGTAGGTGGTTGTCGCCAAATTGTTCAACGCCGGAGACCAGCTACCGGTGATACCGTTGGTTGACGTAGTAGGCAAAGCCGATAAAGCCGCACCTACACAAATTGGCGCAACGGTAGTGAATGTGGGAACCGTATTGGGCTGGTTGACTACGATGGTCATGCTTGCCGTTATCGGACACACGCCTGTATTGGGTGTAAAAGTATAGGTAGTTGTTTGTGTATTGTTGAGCGCTGGTGACCAATTTCCTGTAATGCCGTTGTTCGAGGTAGTAGGTAGTGCAGCCAAGGCATCTCCGCTACAAATCGGGGCAACCTGTGTAAAAGTCGGTGTGGTCCCAACGTTTACCACGACGGTCAATGTCGTTGGTATGGCACATTGTCCGGCGTTTGGGGTAAAGGTATAGGTCGTTGTGGCAGTATTGTCGAAAGCCGGTGACCAGGTACCTGTGATATTGTTGGCAGAAGTCGCGGGCAGCGGATTGCCTGCAGCGCCAGCACAAATCGGTGCAATCGCGCCAAATGTAGGCAATGTATTGGCCGGGTTGACCACGATGGTCAAGGTTGTGGTTGTGGCACATTGTCCCGTAGTGGGTGTAAATGTGTAAGTGGTCGTAGCGAGGTTATTGAGTGCTGGCGACCAGGTTCCTGTAATTCCGTTGGTTGATGTCAACGGCAACGGATTGAGGACTGTTCCTGCGCAAATTGCAGCCACGACAGCAAATGTTGGTGTCACCGAAGGGTTGACCGTAATGGTCAAAGTGGTCGATACGGCGCACTGGCCGGTATTGGGTGTAAAAGTATAGGTTGTGGTTGCCTGATTGTTGATTGCCGGAGACCAACTTCCTGTAATCCCATTGGTAGCGGTTGTTGGCAACGGAGCAATGGTGGCACCGGCGCAAACCGGTGTCAAAACGTTAAAGGTCGGAACCGTATTGCCGGGATTCACCGTGATCGTAAGCGTCGTTGAAGCGGCACATTGGCCCGCATTTGGGGTAAAAGTGTAGGTTGTCGTCGCTTGGTTGTTGAGCGCTGGCGACCAGCTTCCAGTAATAGTATTGGTGGATGTTGTAGGCAACGCGTTCAAAGTCGCGCCGGTACATATCGCTGCAACAGGATTAAAAGTAGGAACCGTGGGTTGATTCACCGTAATGGTCAGCGTAGTGGAAACGGCACATTGCCCGGCATTTGGCGTGAACGTGTAGGTCGTAGTTGCCGTATTGTTGATGGCTGGTGACCAGGTTCCCGTGATGCTATTATTAGAAGTCGTAGGCAAGGGATTAATTGCCGAACCCACACAAATCGGTGCCACCGCATTAAATGTAGGTGTCAGCGATTGGTTGACATTGATGGTCACAATGTCGGTAATAGTGGCGTTACAGGTATTGGTCGCGGTCAGCGTCAATACAATCGTTCCCGAAGCATTGGCCGGTAAGGTGTAAGTGGTATTTAAAGATCCGGCCGCCGAAAAGCTACCAGAAAGCGCGGTCCATAAAACCGAGGTTTGCCCAACTGCCGTGCCGGTAAGTGAAATTGTAGATCCAGGACAGGCATTTACCGTGGCAATACCGGCATCCACCGTAAAAATATCTACTGGAGCGACACAGCCGGTATTGACATAAGTTGCTACTCCGGCATCGGTGAAATTGACGGTTGAACCGTTCTGCAATGCTGCCGATCCGCCTTGCGTACCATTGGTGTTGACAAGCAGGGAACGTTCGTAGGAAACGGTATCGCTACAAGCACCGAAGTTCATTGTAAGGGTTCGGATTCCCGGATTGGCGTTGTAATTTGCGAAATGACCGGTCGTAGTAGTCGGATTGTCCTGGAACAGGATGTAGATGTTTTGTGTTAAGGCGCCAAAAACGTTAGCGGTAACGCCGAAATTAAAACTAGTGACCAGAATCACCTTGGCATTCGCCGGAAGCACACCGCCGGTAGGCTCGAGGATATTCCCGCAACCGCCCGCCGCATCAACCTGTGCGTTAAGAACCGCCACTTTTGCTGCTGTGGCTGCGTTTTGTACCAAACCTTCCCAGTTGTTGTTGGGCCAGGTTACCGATAAATTGGATACGTTGAGTGGCGCGTTACCCACTTTGAAACGAACCATTTCATTGAGGCCTTCGTCTGCGCCGGTGTCACACGCATCTACCAGGATGCTTTCAATCTGAAAGCACTGCGAATAGGCCGTGTGCGACGAAAAAACAAATAAAAAAGCAATCAGTAAGAAGCGTAAACGTAAAGCTGGAACCATAGATACAAATTTTTTAAAGCGGGTGCTAATTTACTACATTTTTGTTTGTTAGCTATTGTTATTTTTTTATTTAACTGTTAATGAATTGGTGCTAAACGCCACCGTATTTTGTATAAGTGCAAAAACCCAAGCGAAACTATTGCTGACCTTCAATAGCGGTAAGCAGGTTTGTATCAATTGGTGGGGTTTGTATTGGTTTTTTGGTTACATTCGTAATCAAATCGTACCATATGCAGTTACCGTGGCATCTTTATGTAATGGCTGTAATGTATATTCTTGCAGGAATCAACCATTTCCGTAGGCCGCGATTGTACCTCAAGATTATCCCTCCTTATTTCCCGAAACCTAAATTGCTTAACGCCCTGAGCGGATTTGCAGAAATCGCCCTTGGAGTTTTACTCTGCATTCCCGCAACGTCGCCCTACGCGGCCCTGGGCCTGATTGCGCTGCTCATTTGTATCTTCCCTGCCAATTTGTTCATGTATCAAAATGAGACAGCCCGACTCGGTTTTTCAAAATGGCTTTTACTGCTTCGGTTGCCGTTGCAGGTCGTACTGATTGCCTGGGCTTACGCCTATACATCAATAGTTAAATAACCTCACCAATATTAACCAAAACCAAACATTATGAAAAAACTGATTGCAGAATTTATCGGAACCGCCTGGCTCGTTTTGGGCGGCTGCGGGAGCGCGGTCCTTGCGGCCAATTTCTCGTCTGAACCATTTATTGGCATTGGGCTCGTGGGCGTGTCGCTTGCCTTTGGACTAACCGTACTCACCATTGCGTATGCTTTGGGACGCATTTCTGGCGCGCACCTCAACCCAGCTGTGACCATCGGGCTCTGGGCCGGCGGACGTGTCGAGGCTTCAACCGTATTACCGTATGTCGCCTCGCAATTCCTGGGCGGGATTGCAGGCGCGGGCATCTTATATGTAATCGCTACCGGAAACGGCAGTGCTGTTGGGGATTTTGCTGCAAACGGATTTGGCGAACATTCTCCAGGCGGTTATGACATGCTCTCGGCATTTGTATGCGAGTTCGTAATGACTTTTATGTTCATCATCATCATCTTCGGCGTGACCGAAAAAGACCGCGCGAGAGAAGCCTTTGCCGGAATTGCCATCGGATTGGCGTTGACCTTGATCCATTTGATCAGCATTCCGGTAACCAACACTTCTGTGAATCCGGCACGAAGCTTAAGCCAGGCCGTTTTTGTACAAGGCTGGGCATTGGAGCAGGTTTGGCTGTTCATCGCCGCACCGATTTTGGGCGCGATTGCGGGCGGAATCGTTTATAAGAACGCGTTGCGCAAAACTGAGTTTACGGCTGAAGATCGCAATGAGTAATCCTCAAGTCAAAAGTTGAAAGTCGGAAGTCGGAAGTTAAACGGTCAGCACATCGTCAATCCTGGCCTTTTCTCTTTCGACTTTTCTCTTTCGACATATTGACTTTTCTCTTTCGACTTTTCTCTTTCGACATATTGACTTTTCTCTCCCGACTAAGTTCCCTATTTTTTGACAATGAGCCTTTTTAAACAGGAACCGATAATTTTTGACGTACCGGATGCCGACATTCGGTATTTCCCGGGATTTTTCGACGCCGAATCGGCAACGGCGATGTTTGATGAATTGATGCGGACGATCCCGTGGCAGCAAGACGACATTACCGTTTTTGGAAAAACGCATCCGCAACCGCGTCTCACCGCTTTGTTTGGAAACGATGGCAAACCTTACTCCTACTCGAATCTGACCATGCAGCCGCATCCGTGGATTTTGCTTCTGCAAAAAATCAGGTACAAGATTGCCGAAGTTTGTGATACGGATTTTACCTCAGTGTTGCTCAATTTGTACCGCGACGGTAAAGACAGCAACGGTTGGCATGCCGACAATGAAAAGGAGCTCGGACAAAATCCGGTGATTGCCTCGCTGAGTTTTGGCGCCGCACGTTCGTTTCAGCTCAAACACAACACCAACAATTCCCAACGATTGAACCTTACGCTCGAACACGGCAGTCTGCTCTTGATGCAAGGCACCACGCAACATTGCTGGAAACACCAAATCCCAAAAACCGCCAAACCGGTCGGGCCGCGCATTAATTTAACATTCAGGGTAATCGTATAATTGTTATTTTTAGCGGAACGTAGGATATTGAACAGGGCTGACAATAGCCCGACCCGAGGCTTTAGCCGAACTGGCGAAGCAATGGAAGCGGTATCCTTTTTCCTGCTTCTTTAGCAGGGAAAAGATTTAGCGGACAGCCGGATTGGCTCCTAATAAAAAACAATAACATGGACGACATCATCAGTTATTTTGCAACAATTCCGTCTGCGCACCGCAGCCTGATTCTCGTGGGTGGCATTGCGTTGTTCTGGCTATTGGAGAGCGCTTTCCCGTTGTTCGGGTTCGAGTATAAGAAATGGCGACACGCGGGTCTGAATATTTTCTTTACCCTCACGACGATCGCCGTCAATTTCGTGCTCGCCTTTATTTTGCTCCTCGCAGCAGACTGGACGGTGCAACACCAATTTGGAATCCTGAACTGGCTGCCTGAAATGAACATTTGGCTGTATACGATTGTCGGGCTGTTGCTGCTGGATTTCATCGGGGCTTACCTCGCGCACCTTGCCGAGCACAAAACCAAATTGCTGTGGCGTTTTCATTTGATCCACCATACCGACACCTGGATTGATACGACATCGGCCAACCGACACCATCCCGGCGAAAGCGTCATCCGTTTTGCGTTCACTACTTTGGGCGCGTTGATTGTGGGCAGCCCGATGTGGTTGATTTTCCTTTATCAGAGCTTGTCGGTGGTTTTTGCGCAGTTTACGCATGCCAACATTTCGTTGCCGCCTAACATAGACCGGATGTTGCGTTGGGTAATCGTATCGCCCGATATGCACAAAGTGCACCATCACTACCTATTGCCTTATACCGATAGCAATTACGGGAACATTTTTTCTATTTGGGACCGGATTTTCGGTACTTATATGGAATTGCCCAACGCCGATATCGTTTATGGTGTGGACACGCATATGGACCCGAAAGAGCACAATAGCATTAAAAACCTACTCTACATTCCTTTTCAAAAGAAGCGAAATCCCACGCCTTAAAGGAGATTAAAAAAAAATTGCCGCGGTGGTAAACCAATTGGAATTTTTATTAATATTGGATTAGAAAACCAACCATTTAAAGAAATACCTGTCTGAATTAATTTTCAACAAATGAAAAAGAGTAAACGCATTGAATTGACCTGGGAACAAAACGAAAGGCTCATCACATTGGCTTTAGAAGAAAGAAACCCCTACGAGATCATCAAAAAAGAACTGGGCATTGAAGAAAAAGATGTGATTGAAATCATGAAAAAGAAACTGACCGCCGATAAGTTCGAAGTCTGGAAAAAGAAAGCCAATGCAGCCAAACCCAAACCAAAACCCATCAAGATTGATGATTTTGACGAAGAATTAGACGGCAAATATTACATCAAGAATAAATTCGATTGATTACAAACTCCCGAACTGCGGGAGTTTTTTTTGCACCACCAGCAAAAGAACTGAAACATTATTTATTTTTAATTAAATATTATTGATTTTAAAATAAATAATATTTAACTTTGTATGACTAATCTAAAAGTCATGCAACCTAAACTTCCCATTCAATGTCCCAGCTGCGAGCAATCGCTTTCTGTCTCGCAATTGAGCTGTGCCCATTGCAGCACCGTGGTTTCGGGTAACTACGCACTGCCATTGTTACTGCAGATCAATGAAGAGGAGCAAAACTTCATCCTGCAATTCTTGTTGTCGAGCGGCAGCCTTAAGGAAATGGCTTCGCAAATGGGTAACAGCTACCCAACGGTACGCAACAAACTCGATGACCTCATACACAAAGTCACCCAACTCAAAAACCAGCCAAAGCCATGAAAAAGATTTTAATCAGTCCGTTCGAGAAATACGCCGAAAGCACTTTATTGCTGGTTGGAATGCTCGCGCTGGCGTTGGGTGCTGTAATGGGCTGCTATTGCAATGCGCGTTTTGACGGCGTTATCGACCTGCATTTTGTAAAGGCGGTGGGTACCTATGAACCCTTGCTCGATTTGTTGGTTACCGTACTCATCACGGCAGTCGTATTGTTTGCACTCGGGAAATACCGCAACCCTAAAACCCGATTGATCGATTTGGTGAACACCGTATTGATTGCGAAGATTCCGTTTTACCTGCTGGCCATTTTCAATTGCACCGGGATGATTTTCGATGCATCCGAAAAAGTAATGAAGTCTGTGCAAGAGAACGTACTCAACCTCCCCGATTTTTCGGTGCTGCTCCCGATTTTGATTTTCAGTCTTATTACACTAGTAGCTTTGGTGCTCTCTGTTGTACTACTGTTTCAGGGCTTTAAAGTGGCGACGAATGCCAAGGGCAACAAAAGTGTGTTTGGCTTTGTACTGGCACTTTTACTAGCCGAAATACTCTCTAAAATAGCCATTTCGTATCTTCCTTAAATCATAGAAATCATGGTCAATGTTATTCTAAAAGACGATAAATTCATATTCAAAATTATGGGCTGGCACCAAATCTGGGCGCTGCACAGCGGATTTACATTTCCCAAATCGGCGGTAATCGCCGCTTATCAGGACCCCGAAGAACTTAAAAAATGGCCCGGTTGGCGCTTAGGGACGCACTTTCCGTTTCTGATCACCGCCGGTATTTTCACCAAAAAAGGCGAAAGGAATTTTTGGGACGTAACGCGCGGCAAAAATACCATCATCGTCACCCTTTACAATCAGGTATTCGACAAATTGTACATCGAGGTCAAAAATCCGCAAGAAACACTAACCCTTTTAAATTCGAACAAATGAAAAAGTTACTATTTATTTTGCTGTTGCCTTTTATGGGTTTCTCGCAGGAATATCCGTTTAAAAAAGACGACGTTACGGTCAATGAACTGTTGAAAGGCTCGCTGTATACGCCGTCGAGGGCAAATACAAAAACAGACCTGGTCATCATCATTGCAGGTTCGGGCATGCCCGATCGCGATGGCAACCAACAAGGCATGGAGAACAATTCGCTGCGGCTGCTTGCCGAAGGACTCGCCAAAAATGACATCGCAGCCTTCTCATTCGACAAACGCAGTATTGCGCTCAAGGCATCGGGCAAACTCCTAGAAAATGACATGCGTTTTGACGATTTCATCGGCGATGTAAAAACCATCATCGCTTATTTTCGCGACAAAAAACAATTTGGTCGCATCATCATCGCGGGTCATAGTGAAGGCTCATTAATAGGCATGGTAGCCGCAAACGGGAATGCCGACGCTTTCATCTCTCTGGCAGGTGCCGGACGGTCTATCGATCAGATTCTAGAAGACCAACTCGCCGTTCCTTTCGCCGATTTAAAAACAGAAGTACACGAAGATCTGCAATCGCTCAAAAACGGAAAGACATTTGCGCTCAAAAGCCCCGCACTGGGTGTCATTTTCAGGGAAAGCGTGCAGCCTTACCTGATTTCATGGATCAAGTACGACCCGCAGGCCGAAATCGCAAAATTGAACATTCCGGTCTTACTGGTCAACGGCACACGCGACATGCAAGTACCCGTTTCGGATGCCGAATTGCTGAAAAAAGCAAAACCCAGTGCAAAACTTGCCATCATCAATGACATGAACCATGTTTTTAAGGCTGTCAACAGCGACGATCGCGCGCAAAATATCGCTACATACAGCAATCCCAGCCTGCCTTTGGCCCCCGAATTGTTGTTGCGTGTTAATCAATTTATAAAATCATTGTAGGGTGAAACATTTTCATACTTTTGCGCACTTACAATAAAGAACACAAAACGCAAATATGAAAAAACTAATTTTGGCACTGGCTTTTGTTGCAACGGCAGCAAATTCTGGTGCTTTCGCCCAATCTAAATCGGCAACCGAAATACAGGTTGGCATTGACCTGGTGGCCATTAAGGACGATAAAGTGACCGTTACGGTGACGCCGCCTAAATTCACGTCGGACGAAATCACCTACCATATCCCCAAAACCGTCCCCGGAACATACTCTGCAGACGACTACGGAAAATTCATCGATAACTTCAAAGCGCTTGACAAAAACGGCGTGGCACTTGCCGTAGCCAAGACCGATGACAATTCCTGGAAAATCAGCGGTGCCAAAAAAGCAGTAAAGATCACCTACGAGGTCAACGACACCTATGATACAGAAAACACGCACGATATCTTCTCGCCTGCCGGAAGCAACATTGAAGCCGATAAGAACATCATGCTCAACACCCATGCATTTGTGGGCTATTTTTCTGGCATCAAGGATTTGCCGTATCGGGTAACCGTGTCGCATCCGGCGGTACTTTGGGGCGCTACCTCGATGACCGACCTTGACCCGGCCGATACCAAAGACGTTTTCGTGGTGCCGCGTTATGCCGAGCTTGTAGAAAATCCCATCATGTACGCCAAGCCCGACTACACGACTTTTAATGTGAGCGGCATGGAAATCCTGATTGCGGTATACTCGCCAAGCGGGGCGCACAGCGCGCAAAGTGTCACGCCTGGCATGAAAACCATGATGACGGCGCAGAAGAATTTTCTGGGCAAGTTCAATTCGACCAAAAAATACAGTGTCTTGATTTACCTTTCGGACGTAAAGCGCGAGGATGATGCGCACGGCTTTGGAGCACTCGAGCACCCAACGGCCACCACGGTTGTTATGCCTGATGCCATGTCGGGCGAGGAATTGGCCGAACAGTTAAAAGACGTCGTCTCGCATGAGTTCTTTCACATCGTCACGCCATTGACCATCCACTCAAAAGAAATCCAATATTTCGATTACAACGATCCCAAGATGTCGCAGCATTTGTGGATGTATGAAGGCGTTACCGAGTATTTCGCCAACCTGTTCCAGATCAACCAGGGTTTGATTTCGGAAGCCGATTTCTACAAGCGCATGGCCGGGAAAATCGCCAATGCCGCACAGATGGACGACACCATGACGTTCACTAAAATGAGCGCCAATGTGCTCAAAAAACCCTACAAGGATCAGTACCTCAACGTGTACGAAAAAGGCGCGTTGATTGGGATGTGCATCGATATTATTATCCGGGAAAAATCGGATGGCGCGCGTGGTATCCTTGATTTGATGCAAAAACTGTCGGCAGAATATGGTGTAAGCAAACCATTCGACGACAGCGAACTCTTTGGCAAAATCACCCAAATGACTTATCCCGAAGTAGGCGATTTTCTCAACACCCACGTGGCCGGACCATTGCCGATTCCTTACGAAACTTATTTTGCCAAAGTGGGCGTGACCAAAACCCAAATCCAGGTTCCGGGAAATGTGTTTTTAAAAGACATGCGTACGCCTTACATTTCGGTAAACCAAGCCACGAAGGAAATTTTCCTGCTTCCGGGCGAAACCAATGAATTCTTCACAACGCTGGGTATACAAGGCGACGATGTGATTGTGGCTATAGACGATACAGCCTACAACCTCGACAACATCTACGACATGATTATGGCGAGCCAGGGTTGGAAGGAAGGCCACGAGATCTCGGTCAAAATCAAACGCGCCGGGAAAGAACAACTCATGACCGGAAAAATCAAGCTCCCGATGCAAAGCACCGACGGATACGAGTTTACCGACACCACAAAAACAAAGCTCAAGTACGCCTGGCTCAAGGGTTAAAAAAATACTCATCAATCCCCTTTTCAAACCAGAATTGGGGATTTTTTCATTTATTTGCGCAACAAAAAAAATTGACATGAGATATCTTATAATCGCGCTGCTTTCTGTAGTGTTTGTTTCTTGCAACCAGCGCGAGAACGCCAATGAACTGCAACTCACAGCCAACATCAAAGGCCTCAAAAAAGGAAAGCTATACATTCAAAAAATCATCGACACGTCGCTTGTGGCTATTGACAGTGTTGTCATCGACGGCAACTCGCAATTCTCGACCACGATCGCGCTCGATTCACCTCAAATGTTTTACCTGTTCCTAGACCGAGGCGTCACCAATTCTATAGACAACAATTTGCCGTTTTTTGCCGAACCCGGAAAAATGACCATAGAAACCACACTCGACCATTTCCTGTCTGATGCCAAAATTACCGGCTCCAAAAACCAACAGCAATACGAGGACTTTAAAAAGGGTTTGTCGCGCTACAACGATCGCAATCTCGAACTCGTGGAAGCCAAGTTCAACGCGCTCAAAACCGGCAACCCGAAATTAATCGATAGCATAGAAGTCTTGCAAGACGCCACCATCAAACGCCGTTACCTGTACGCGGCCAATTTTGCCCTCAACCACAAGGATGCCGAAATTGCGCCGTTTGTGACGCTGTCTGAAATCCCTGATATCAATTTAAGATTACTCGACACGATCCAGAAATCAATGACGCCGAAAGTGGCGCAGTCGTATTACGGGAAACGTTTGGTAGCATTTTATAAGCAGCGGGAGAAAGCGGGAGAATAACGGTGTTGAAGAGAAACACTTCGAGATTCGTTCTTCGATTTTAAATTTTGAATGTCGAACAGCGAACTTTGAATTTTGAACCAAAAAAAAAGCATCCTAAAAAGGATGCTTTTTTTTTGGAGCCGATAGAGGGACTCGAACCCACGACCTGCTGATTACAAATCAGCTGCTCTAGCCAACTGAGCTACACCGGCGTTGTATTTCGGTTGCAAATATAGAAGCGAATTTTAAATATGCAAAATAAAACGCGCTTTTTTTGGACCCAAAATGCTATTGCAAATCGTTGATCTTAGAAACCAACTGATTAGCAGCTTGTTCTAATTCTGCGTGGATTTGTTTGAAGTGTGCTTTTTTATTTTCTACCTTTTTAGCGTTCACTTTTGCAATCAAAGTATCAAAAGTACTGATTGCCTCATCGATTACTGCATTAGACGCTTCGGTTGGTTTTCCCGTCGTTGACATTTCGTAGAGGTAAACCGCTTCAATGATATCGCCCAAAACGTAATTGATGTCCTTCTTTAAATTCTTAACATTTGCCATGGTAATGGTTTTTAAATTTTATTGGGTGCAAAACTACACATAATCCGCTGCGATAAAAAACTATTTGATATAAATTTCCAGTACCGACGCGTTCCCCACAAGCGCCATCTCCTTAATTTCGGCCGGGACCAAAATCGTGTCGCCTTTTCGGTACGAGTAACTTTCGCCAGCAATGACAAGATCGAACGCGCCCTCGGTACACATGAAGACGGTAAACGAGCTGCCGTCTTTTTGTTGCTCCATCTTGCCGTTGAGCGCAATATAGTTGGTGGTGAAATATTGGCAGTCCACCATAACATTCGATTGGTTTTCTGATTTTTTGTAGGTCTTCTTGGCTTCGACCCTTTCGTAATTGATTGCGTCTAAAGCCAAATCGATGTGCAACTCGCGCGTGTTTCCGTCGGCATCCACGCGGTCAAAATCGTAAATCCGGTAAGTAATGTCTGAAGTCTGCTGGATTTCGGCTATCACCAATCCGGCGCCAATGGCATGCACCGTTCCCGTTTCCAGGAAGAATACATCGCCCACTTTCACAGGAACCGAATCCAAAATAGACAGCAATGTCTTGTCTTCTAGATGTTTCAGATACTCCTGCGCGTTAGACGATTCCTTAAAGCCAACAATCAGCCGTGAATTGGGATCGGCCTGCATCACATACCACATTTCGGTCTTGCCAAAAGAATCGTGGCGCTTTTTGGCGAGTTCATCGTTGGGATGCACCTGGATCGACAAATCTTCGCGCGCGTCGAGGTACTTGAACAACAACGGAAATTCTTTCCCAAAACGCTTGTACACTTTTGTACCCAGTAATTCCTCGGGATATTTCTCGATGAGCTGGCTGAGATTCTTGCCTGCAAAGTCGCCATTGGCTACCACGCTCACGTCGCCTTTAACGGTAGAGAGTTCCCAGCTTTCGCCAGTAATTTTGGTCGCAATCGGTTTGTGCAAAACGCTCTTGAGCTTGGTTCCGCCCCAAATGCGGTCTTTTAAAATCGGCTCGAATTGTAATGGATATAATTTCATTTTTTAATTTTTGTAGCATTTTCCTGCTTTCCGCTGTATTTTTTGCTTTTTAAAGAAAAAAGCAAAAAGATGCCGCTGCAATCAGGGCTAGGCATTCGTATTGATTCAAACTATCCGCCGCTGTAGGTAACGAAATTCCTTGGCGTTTCGTACAACACCACTTCAAGCTGCTGGTTGTCCTTGATGCGTTTTTTTATTTTGTTCCAGATGACCACAGCGATGTTTTCGGCGGTCGGGTTCAATTCGGCAAAATCGGTCACATCAACATTTAAATTCTTGTGGTCAAACGGGTCTTCTACTTCTTCTTTGATGATGTCCGAAAGCAATTTGATGTCCATCACATAACCGGTCTCGGAATCAATTTCTCCGGTCACGCTCACAATCAATTCGTAGTTGTGCCCGTGGAAATTCACGTTGTTGCACTTGCCAAAAACCGAGTCGTTCTTTTCAAAAGACCAGTCCTTGCGGTACAATCGGTGGGCGGCGTTGAAATGTGCCTTGCGGCTGATGGTGGCTTTACTCACAATTTTATATTGTTTTTTTGGTGTTCGTGAACCTTCGGTTTCATAGGGTGCAGGGTGCAGGGTGCAGGGTGAAGGGTTTTGGAAACGTTTTCCCTTTACCCTGTACCCTACCGCCTCTACCTCTATATCGTGTGTTCTTCCAGATAATGATAAAATTCGTCAAAAATAATCCTAAACCAAACCGTGTAAATTTCGGGACGTTTGGCCATGTCCTGCTTTACGTCGTCAATCTTCATCCATTTCCAGTCCTCGACTTCCTCGGGATTGATTTGCGGATTCCCATTGAAATAGCCAATCATCACATGGTCCAGTTCATGCTCGGTAAGGCCATTGTCAAACGGCGCCTTATAGATAAAATGAAACAGCTCCTTAAGTTGGGTCTTGATGCCCATTTCCTCAAACAAGCGTCGGCTGCCTGCCTCAATATTGCTTTCGCCCTCGCGTTGGTGGCTGCAACAGGTATTGGTCCACAATAGCGGAGAATGGTATTTCTGGTGCGCGCGCTGCTGCAGCATGATTTCATTTTTATCGTTGAGGACAAACACAGAAAACGCACGGTGCAATACCGCTTTTTGGTGTGCCTCCAACTTGGGCATCAGCCCGATGGCTTCGTCACGTTCATTGACAAGTATGACCTGCTCTTCTTTCATAATGGGTTTTCGCTGCCCAAAAGTACAAAATTTTGGAGTCAAAAATATACGGCAGATGTAGTATGGCATTTACCTCGAAAAAAATTACTTTTACCGCAGGAAATTTTAACCGTCTCTTTTATTTATAACATTATTCTTTTAGATGCTTTTCAATTCGCTTTCCTTCGCGGTATTCCTGCCGGTCGTTTTTGGGCTGTATTGGTTTTTGGCCAATAAGAATTTCAAGCTACAGAACTTGCTGTTGCTCGCATCGAGTTTTTTCTTTTACGCCTGTTGGGATTTCAGGTTTTTGTTTCTACTCATGTTCTCTATCCTGCTCGACTATTTCACGGGCATCAAAATGCACGAGGCTACGAAGCCTTCAGCTAAAAGGTTTTGGTTTTGGTTGAGTATTTCTGTAAATCTTGGTTTTTTATCGGTTTTTAAATACTATAATTTTTTTGTGGAGTCTATGGCCCAAGGACTCTTACAGTTTGGTATTTCGGCACATTTTTCAACGCTGCAGGTAATCTTGCCGGTGGGGATTTCGTTTTACACCTTTCACGGTTTGTCTTATGTGATTGACATATACAAGGACAAGATCAAGCCCGAGAAAAACTTCGTAGACTATGCGGTTTTTGTAAGCTTCTTCCCGTTGCTCGTTGCCGGCCCCATTGAACGTGCCACACACCTGTTACCGCAAATCCAGCGCAAACGCGAGTTCGATTACCACCAGGCCGTAGACGGACTTCGGCAGATTTTATGGGGACTTTTCAAAAAACTCGTAATTGCAGACAATTGCGCTGCTTATGCTAACGAAGTTTTTAATAATTCCCCCATGCATTCGGGTAGTACCCACCTATTGGGCGTAATCTTTTTTACGTTGCAGATTTACGGCGATTTCTCTGGCTACTCTGATATTGCGCTGGGAACCGCCCGCCTTTTTGGTATCGAATTGCTCCGAAACTTCTCATTCCCTTTTTTCTCGCGTGACGTTTCAGAGTTCTGGCGCCGCTGGCATATCTCGCTTTCCTCATGGTTCAAGGATTACCTTTATATCCCTCTTGGAGGTAGCAAAGGCGGTTTGTGGCTTAAAATCCGAAATACTTTTATTATCTTCCTGGTGAGCGGATTATGGCATGGTGCAAACTGGACATTCCTAATTTGGGGATTGCTCAACGCAATTTACGTACTGCCATCAATCATTTGGCAAAACAAGAACAAAACCGAGATTGTGGCCCAAGGTAAAATATTCCCTAGCGCAAAAGAAGCCATCCAGATCATACATACTTTTGGGCTTACCGTTTTTGCATTTATTTTTTTCAGGTCCAATTCAGTAACAGCTGCCTTTGATTATGTTGGGCGACTGTTTTCGGCCTCGCTTTTCACCAAGCCTTATGGCATTCGCAACGAACTAATTTGGCTCACCCTGGTTTTCATCGCCATCGAATGGTTGGGCCGTGAAAACAAATATGCCATAGAAAAATTAGGATTCAATTGGCCCAATCCGATGCGGATTGCCTTTTATTACGTTATCCTTTTGGCAACTTTTATGTTTGCAGGTTCGGCGCAAAATTTTATTTACTTTCAATTTTAAGCCATGAAAAAGTTCGTCCTCAGATTTTGCCTTTTCCTTTTGCCAGTCTTCGTTCTGGTTGGGTTTGCCGATTCGTTTCTTTCTGAAAACCTTAAAAAGTCCAACAATTTCGTCAAAGGCGAATATACCACCTGGAACGCACTCTACGATAAGAAACTCGACTCCAAAATTATCGTGCTGGGTTCTTCTCGCGCCTGGCTGCATTTCAATGCCCAGATGATGACCGATAGTCTGCAAACTCCGGTGTACAACATTGGCATGGACGGCTACAATTTTTGGTTTCAGGATTACCGACTTAAACTCGCTATGCAATCCCGGGTAAAACCAAGGTTAATTATACATTCGGTTGATGTCTTTACGCTCGCCAAAAGACCCGATCTGTTTTATCCAGAGCAATTCCTGCCTTATATGCTGGGAAATGAAGAACTGCAAAAGGTATCTGACGGTTTCTTGGGTTATTCGGCAATCGACTATAAACTGCCGATGCTGCGGTATTTTGGCAAGGGCAAGGCAATCATCGAATCCTTGAAAATGGCTGCCCACGCCAAAAATGACGCGTTCAGAAACAGGGGATTCCACGGCAATAATGAATCCTGGAACAACGACCTAGAAAAGGCCGAAAAGACCTTGGGTTCGATGGAGGTAAAAATCGACGCGCCAACAGTGAAGTTGTTCGAGGCGTACCTCGAGCGCTGCCGAAAGGAGAACATCCAGGTGGTTTTTGTCAATACACCCGAATATATAGAAGGACAGGATTTCATCAGCAACCGCGAAGCCATCTTTGCGCGTTATCGCCAATACAGCAAGCGTTACAATATTGCCTTTCTCGATTATTCTAAAGACCCGCTTTCCTACAACCAAAAATTATTCTACAACGCATTGCACCTCAATAAGGTGGGTGCCGAGATTTTTACGGGCAAATTCATCGGCGATTTCAGAAAACTCGACTTAAAGTATTAGCCTTCACAAACATTTGTTAATTCAATCCCAAATGTAAACTAACCGACATTTGGCTTCGTAACTGTGGTTGTAACTTTGTCATTCAAAACCAAAAACCATGAAACAGCCATTTAAAATTGTCGCTTTTTTTTGCTGCTTGATGCTCTCGATGGGTGTTGGCGCTCAAAACAACAAGGCCAAAAGCGCCGCGACCCAGAAAACCAAAAAGATTTACAATCCTTTCTATTCGAGAACCAGCAAGGAAAAACTCATCCTGCCCGATGCCGAATGGAAAAAAGTACTGTCGCCTGAACTCTACGAAGTCTCACGCCACGCCGAAACCGAACGCCCGTTTACCGGAAAATACTGGGATTCAGACGCCAAAGGCACCTATTATTGCGCGGCCTGCGGAAACAAGCTTTTTCGCTCCGACGCCAAATTCTCGAGCAGTTGCGGTTGGCCGAGCTTCTTTGAACAGGACAATAAAAAAAGTGTGGTGTACAAGAAAGACAATTCACTGGGAATGGAACGTATTGAAGCGTTGTGCGGCCGTTGCAACGGACATCTCGGTCATTTGTTTGACGATGGCCCGCAACCTACCGGTAAGCGCTATTGCATGAACTCGATTGCGCTCGATTTTGAACCCGACAAAGCAAATGCAAACACCAAAACTCCAAATACCAAATAACATGAGACAAATAATGATATTTTGCCTATTGGCTACCGGCACCCTATTCGCACAGAAAAGTGCCGCCGACGCTACGAAAGCACAACAACAAGCCGGACTCGAAACCATCACGCTGGGTGGCGGTTGTTATTGGTGTGTGGAGGCGGTGTATGAAAATCTGGTTGGTGTACAATCGGTGGTGTCGGGATTCGCGGGAGGCAAAACTGCCGATCCGACTTACGAGCAAGTATCGTCTGGAATTACCGGTTACGCCGAGGTAGTGCAAATCACTTACGATAAAAAAATCACCAACCTCGACGAAATCTTCAAGGTATTTTTCACCGTACACGACCCCACAACATTAAACCGGCAAGGTGCCGACGTGGGAACGCAATACCGCTCGGCAATTTTCTACAAGAACGACGAGCAGAAAAAAGCAGCACAAAGTATCATTACTGCGCTCACGAAGGCCAAAGCATACAAAAAGCCGATTGTAACGACTTTAGAACCGTTTACCAAATTTTATAAGGCCGAGGCCTACCATCAAAATTATTATGCCAATAACAAAAGTCAACCGTATTGCGAGATGGTCATCCAGCCTAAACTAGAGAAATTCGAGAAGGTTTTTGTCAATCGGCTCAAAAAGAAATAGCCTTATTGCTTGATAAATTTGTTGTCGTAAACCATTCCATTAGAAAATAACCGCAACAGGTACATGCCATTTTGCAATTGCGATACATTGATCCTTTGGGTATTTCCGTATTGACGGTAAATTTCTTTTCCGAGCATATCGGAAATCGTTAGATAATCAATCTTTTTTTGCAATGGGATGTAAATGTCTAGCGCTGATTGTACGGGATTGGGACTGATCATAAATACCAAATCACGCCCATTAAATTCTGACGTATCCAAAGACGAACAACTTACCTGGCCAAGTACGACACTATTCATCGAAGTCCCATTGCCGATTTGTCCGTAATAATTACCGCCGCTTACTGTTAGCGTATGATCGGTTTTGGTTGCGAGGAAATGTGCATCGCCTACACTTACCGCATCCCAATTTGTAGCCGTGGATAACTGTAGCGGAGACATGGTACCGAATTGCCCGACTCCAAAAGCATTGCCTCCACATGCCCATAAAGTGCCGTTGGTTTTTTTAGCCATCATGTGGTAATCGCCCGCATAGACCGTCTGCCAATCCGTACTTGAACCCACCGCGCCGACAACGTTCCTATTGAAAAGATCTCCTGTACCCAGCGCCCCATTTTGGTTTTGACCCCAACTCCAAAGTGTGTTGGCGTTCTTAATCGCAAAGCTGTTATAACCACCTGCCGACACCATGCGCCAGTCGGCAGCAGTGCCAACCTGAACATAGGTATTCTTATTCACCGACGAACCGATTCCCAATTGCCCGCTACTGTTTAGGCCGCAAGCCCAGAGCGTTCCGTTGGATTTGATTATCAATGCATGCGCCCCACCTGCCGAAAACGAAATACAATTAGTCATGCCAGTAATTTGCGTCGGCACTAAAACATCGACATTACCAAGCCCGAGCCCGAGTTGACCGGCTGAATTTTGCCCCCATGTCCACAAGGTTCCGTCGGCTTTTTTAGCCAGATTGAAACCAAATCCGGCAGAAATGGCCTGCCAATTCGTAGCGGTTCCGATTTGTACCGGTGTGGCTCGACTGGTGTTTGTACCGTCTCCCAACTGGCCGTCGAAATTCTGTCCCCAGGCCCATAGCGTTCCGTCGGTTTTTAATCCAATTGTATGAAAATCACCCATTGCAATTGCCTGCCAGTTACTCGCAGTACCGATACGCACCGGGCTGCTGCGATCCACGTAAGTACCGTCGCCCAATAATCCTGTACTGTTTTGTCCCCAAGCCCATAGCGTTCCGTCGCTTTTAATTCCGAAAGACCGAACAAATCCTGCCGAGACGCTTTGCCAACATTGGCCTTGTATCGCGGCTGTCGATAAAACCAATAGCAATAGTAATACTTTTCTCATCTTTAAAGTTTTTGGTGTCTGGTAAACGTATATTTTATTTTAAAGCTTGCAACATTTTTTGTGTGATTTTCAAACTGCACCTGCATAATGAAATCACTTGCGGTTTTATCACTGAGCCGACATTCTTTCAACTCTAGAAAAAATTCTCGAATTTATAAGATATAATCGGTATTGATAAAATTCGACGATTTGCTGTCGAGCAATTCCTGCAAAATGGCGTTGTTATATGCATTGTCCTTTGAAGCGACAAACGTACGGATAGAAAACGAGCGCAACGCATCATGGATACTCAACGTGCCTACCGCCGAATCCTTGCGTCCCGTAAACGGATAAATATCTGGCCCACGCTGGCACAAGCTATTGAGATTTACGCGGCACACGAGATTCACCAAAGTGTCTATCAATGGCGCGATGGCCTGGATATCGCGACCAAACAAACTCACCTGTTGCCCGTAATTGGAAGCCGCCATATCGTCTAACGGCTCGGCGATATCGGTAAAACTCAAAATCGGGATGACTGGGCCAAATTGCTCCTCATGGTACAGCCGCATGTTTTTGTTTACGGGATAAACCACCGCCGGAAAAATATAGTTTTCGGTACGCTCGCCTCCTTTGGAATTGAGAATCTGCGCGCCTTTGCTCTCGGCATCAACAATCAACTCCTGCAGATAATCGGGTTTGTCTTTCTCGGGTAAGGGTGTGAGCATGACACCTTTTTCCCAAGGATTGCCAAAGGTGAGGCTGTTTACTTTTGCTGCGAAACGCCGGTTGAATTCTTCGCGTACCGATTCGTGCACATATATAATCTTAAGCGCCGTACAGCGTTGTCCGTTGAACGAGAGCGTACCTGAGATACATTCCTGGATGGCCAGGTCAAGGTCGGCATCGGGCAAGATGATCGCGGGATTCTTGGCTTCGAGACCCAATATCAACCGCAACCTATTTTTGTTGGGATGCTGGTCCTGTAATGCGATTGCCGACTTGCTGTTGCCAATGAGTGCCAGCACCGTCACCTTACCCGATTGCATGATCGGAGAAGCCACCTCTCGGCCGCGACCGTAAACAATATTCACCACACCTTTGGGAAAACTGTTTTGGAACGCCGTGAGCATTGGAGAAATACACAACACACCGTGCTTAGCGGGTTTGAAAATCACCGTGTTCCCCATAAGGATGGCAGGAATCAGCATTTGGAATGTTTCGTTGAGCGGATAATTGTACGGCCCAAGGCACAGCACCACGCCCAAAGGACCGCGTCGTACCATGGCATTTACGCCGTCGGTTTTGGTAAACCGTGCCGCGTCGCGATCCATTTGTTTGTAATTTTCTATGGTCTCTTTGATGTACGCCACCGTTCGGTCGAATTCCTTTTCTGAATCGGGCAACGATTTACCGATTTCCCACATGAGCCACTTGACTACTTCGGCGCGCGTGTCTTGCATCTGCGTCACGAATTTCACCATGCATTGGATGCGGTCGGCGACTTTCATGGTAGGCCACAAGCCTTGTCCACGATCGTAAGCGTTTACTGCGGCATTGGTCGCTTCCTGCGCTTCTCTTTCGCCCATTGCAGGGATGCTTCCCAAATAGGTGGGCTGGTAATTCGGGGTAGAAGATATGGTAGAATAGACTGGTGTGGTGGTGCCTGTCCATTTTTTTAAGACACCATCGACAAGGTAAGTGTCTTGCTCTAATGGCGTGACCTGAAATGCTGAAGGAATTGGATTCATAGGTATGTTTTTGATAAAGTTACCTTTTTTTTCCCCAGCGCTGCGCCAACTTGTTGTAAAAATTTGCGAAAACGATAGCGTTGGAATGCAAATACTGCGCATAAAAAAATCCCAAACTCATATCGAATTTGGGATTTTCAACAATCAAACTAAAAACTTATTTTTTGAGGACTTTCAACGTTTTTACCTCATCGCCAACCGCTACCTTAACGATGTAAGTTCCGGCAGTCAATTCGGCTACATTGATGGTGCCTTCATTGGCGTTGATGTTCTTAGACAATACTTCCTGGCCCAATACATTGTAAATGGCGACGGTAGAAATATTGCGGTCAAAAACAATGTTCAACACGTCATTTACCGGGTTCGGATAGACTTTCATTTCGCTTTCGGCTGTGAAGTCGTCGCTGGCCAAAACGTTCTGAGGACAGGCGATTTGTACCATCGTGTTGTGAATTACGTTCGGTCCAAGACCCATTTGCCCTTGCGGACTCCAGCCTGCCGTGTAAGCGTCACCGTTTGTTTTAAGGTAGATGGCGTAACGGTCACCGCCGCCAGAATAAGTCCAGTCATTGGCAAACCCGAGGCGAACCGGTGTTGGACGGAAATTACTGTCTCCCGTACCCAATTGTCCTTGTGTATTAAAACCCCATCCCCAAAGCGAACCGTCTGTACGGATTGCAGTAGCAAAACCTAGCCCGATTTCTACTTTAGACCAAGTATTGACCGTACCAACCTGCACTGGTGTACGTACATTTGTCGTGGTCCCAAGTCCCAAACGGCCATCGGTGTTGGATCCCCAGGCCCAAAGCGTACCGTCTGTCTTGATGGCATGGCTTACCGATTGGTTGGCCTCTACATATTGCCAGCTGGCAGTACCAATTTGAACAGGTGTGGTAATAACCGTCGTTGTAGAATTGTTTCCTACCGATCCGTTAATGTTCCAACCCCATCCCCAAAGTGTGTTGTTGGTCCTAACGGCAAGCGTATGACCGCCACCTGTTGACACTTCTTTATAAGTTGCTGTACCCACTTGAGTTGGTACGGTCTTAGGAGTTGTGTTGCCAAATCCTAACTCACCGGCACCATTGTTACCCCACATCCAAAGTGTTCCGTCTGTTTTTATCGCGGCTGAGGCACCTTGGTTGACTGAAATTTTAGCCCAGTTGTTGGCCGTACCGATCCTGGTGGGAACGGTTTTCTGAACCGTGGTACCATCTCCCAATTCACTCCAGCTATTGTTTCCCCAAGCCCAAAGCGAGCCATCTGCCTTCAATGCCATACTGTGGTAGTAGGACGCGGCAACGGCCACCCAGTTTGTTGCATTTCCGATGCGCGTAGGTACCCTTTTATCTGCGGTGTCACCTAATCCGAGTTGGTAATTGCCGTTTTCTCCCCAGCCCCAAAGCGACCCGTCTGCTTTGATGGCCAGCGTATGGTTGTCGCTGTTGGACATTTTCACAAAGCATGGCGGAGGAACCGGCGTATTGAAAAATCCGCCGTTCACCCATTGGCTTTGCGCGTTGCCACAATCGGCAGCAAGCCACCAGTAATAATCAGAATTGGGAGATAAGCCGTCTATAGTAATAGAAGTTCCGTTGGTATAGTAAGGTGTTCCGCCAAGTACCGGTAAATTGTTGATCATTATAGTATAACCACTAGGAGCCGGCGATGAAGCCGTCCAACTGAAGGACGCCGTAGTTGAAGTGGTGGTACCTACCGTCAAATTGGTCGGGGCGCTGCAAGATCCTGTGGTGAGAGACATTTTAACGAGTCCCATTTCATAAGTCCCAACCCAGATTGTGCTGGAATTGATGACCTCCAGACAACTTGTGTATTCAAAACTCACTCCCGGCGCTGCAGGGAAATAGGCTTGGCAATCGGTCAAGTTCTGCACACCGCCGCTTCTACATTCGCGAGAGTAGCCAACCCAGACTTTGCCGTTCTGGTCTACATCCAATCCGCCCATTTGGCAATCGAGCATGCAGGAGGTTTGGAAATCGACACCGGCCACCACGTCGTCGTTGGTGTATTTAAGGTAACCCCCATAGCTTTCTACATACAAATCGTTGCCCACAACCCTAAGGATTTTGTTGGCTTGGTCTCCAACAATAGAAAAAGTAGTTCCGCTCAATTTGCGTAAGATGCTTTCATTGGTGAGGTAAACGTTATTGCCAATGGTAGCCACAGAATTCACCGCGCTTCCCACGATAGGCGAATTCCCGGCGTTGTAAACCGTCCAGGTGGTTCCGTTGAATTTTACCAAGCCCGAGTAGGTGGCGAGCCAAACGTTGTTCGACGCGTCTACCGCTACATCATTGATGACATTGGTTGGAAGCCCCGAATTATCCATGCGGTAGTGGGTCCAGGTGGTTCCGTTGTACATGATCAAACCGTTTTGGGAAGTGGTTACCCATTTGCGGTTGAGCCCATCGATGGCCAATCTTTGTAAACCAGCCAGTTCAACTCCGGTATTGACACTGGTGTAATTAGTAAAAGTGTTACCGTTGTACATGGTAAGTGCATCGCCGGTAGCCAGCCATAAATTGCCGCTGCCATCGACTTTAATATCGTTGATATTGGCAGAAGCAATCTGCGAATTCGATGGGTGATACAAAGTGTAATCGTAATTTTGTCCGGATACCGCAATGGTAAACACCGAACAAATCAATAAATAGAGTTTTTTCATTAAAGAAGTATTTAGAGGATTTATAGTTTGATTATTTTTAAGGTTCGTTGCTGCGTCGCGTCGATTCGTATGAAGTAGGTTCCTGCCTCCAAGCCTGAAACGTCGATTCCGGCTTCACGCGACCCAATGTCCTGTCGCAAAACCTGCTGACCCAACACGTCGTAAACCGTGACCTGATTGATTTTAGATTCGGACGAAACATTTAAAACGTCGCGCACCGGATTAGGATAAACACTTGCGGCATCCTGGCTTTCAAAATCCTCGTTGGCCAAAACCACACTTGTGGGACACGCAATAGTGGTCACTACGTCGCGCCTGGTATACGTCCCGTCGCCCAATTGTCCAGAACTATTGCCTCCAAAAACCTTCAATACACCCAATTGGGTTACCCATTCACCGTTTTCTAAAACAATAGGCTCGGTAATGGCCACCGTATGACCGGCACCTGCGGCCACTTTCTTCCAATATTGGCTGAATCCTACGCGATAGGGCGCATATTCATCGAGTGCTCCTGTGAGCTGGCTTGCCGAATTAGAACCCCAGGCCCATAGGTCGCCGCTTACGCCGATAGCCAATGTGTGACTGGCTCCGGCAGCAATTTCGTTCCACATATTGTCGGCTCCGACACGCACTGGAGTCAAACGATTAACAGATGGCGTACCATCGCCGATCTGCCCGTTCGAATCGTAACCCCAACACCAAATCGATCCATCGGATTTGAGCCCAATGCTGTGGTAGTTACCACCCGCAGCGTCCACCCAATTGGTGGCAGTACCTATTTGTACCGGTGTCTCGCGATCTGTGGTCGTACCATCGCCAAGACGGCCGTAACCGTTGATGCCCCAAGCCCAAAGCGTACCGTTGGTTTTGGTTGCTAGTGTATGCCCTTGTCCGCACTCTATGGTTTTCCAGTTTGTGGCTGTGCCAATTTGAATTGGAGTTGGATGGGGTTGTTGCGAACCGGTACCAACTTCTCCCGAAATATTAGCGCCCCAGCCCCAAATGGTACCGTTTGATTTTTTGGCGATGGCATGATTGAACCCTACGGCAACTTTTACCCAGTTGGTGGCGGTTCCGATTTGCGTGGGTACATTTCTAATCGTGGTAGTGCCATCTCCAAGCTGGTAGAATTCATTGTCTCCCCAGCCCCAGAGCGTACCATCGGACTTGATGGCAAAGGTTTGATTGTAACCTGCAGTGACCTCAACCCAGTTGTTGGCGGCACCTACCTGTTTCGGGGTGTTCTTTCTAACGAATGTACCATCTCCGAGTTGCCCAAAAGTGTTACCGCCCCACACCCAAAGTGTCCCGTCGGTTTTGATACCGGCTGTATGGCTGTTGCCTGCTGATAATTTCTCCCAGCATTGCGCCGACAGATTCATACAAAATAAGATGGCTAAAAGTGTAATTGTTTTATTCATCGTTGTTTGGTTTAAAATTTTTATTCCTTTTTAGTTTTAGCACTTTTGCACGAAAACTTTAAGATTGTTATTTTTTTGGCCTGCAAACATAGTCAATTCTACCTGTTTTCCATGACTATTACGCCGAGATGAAAACACTTTCCTAAATTTTATTGCGCAGTCGGATTTCTCTCAGCATAAAATGCCTAAAATGCCGATACGCTTGCTGCTGCACATTTTCATTACTACGCGACCATAATGCAGCCAAAATTTTCAGGGTCGTTTTCATCATTTTGAAAAATTACAAAGCAATATTAAACCAAAATCGGCACATCTTTTTGCCCGATGAACCAACGTAGCTATTTGGGAGATTAACGTAACGTTTTTTTGGAGCACCGTTTTTTGGAGGGATTTTACAAATGATCGAGCAAAATCAGGAATTCATCCTTCTTACGCACCGACAGCGGAATGCTGGTTTTGTTCTTCATCACAATCGTATTGCCGCCGTCAGACTTCACGAAATGGTCAAAATAGGCCATGTTGATCAGGTGCGATTTGTGCGTCCTGAAGAAGTTGTATGGTCCGAGCAAGGTCTCGTATTCCTTAAGGTTGGTAGATACGACGAGCTTGGGCGCGTTGATGAAATTAAACGTGGTGTAATTCTTATCGGCCTCGCAGTTCACGATGTCCTGAATGTTGACCGAATAAATCTTATCGAGGGTTTTCAAGACGAGCTTTTGCAGGTTTTTGGGCCTTTCGAGGTTGGCGAACAAATTGTTGAGTTTGAGTTCGAGCACTTCATTGTTGAGCGATTGCTCGGCTTTGTCTACGGCTTCTACTAAATCGGCAGCCCTTAAAGGCTTGAGCAGATAATCAATCGCCGAGAACCTAAAAGCCCTAATGGCAAAATCTTCATAACCGGTAATAAAAATCACCTTAAAGTCAAACGGCTTGAGTCTTTGCAGCAAGTCAAAACCGGTTCCGTCGGGCATTTCTACGTCGAGGAATACTAAATCGGGCGCAAGCTGCCGGATGAGCGCCACGCCACTCGCTACCGAATCGGCTTGACCGATAATAGAAACCCGAGGGCAATTGCTTTTGATGAGTGCCGCATTGTCCTTGCGGATCGATTCAATGTCATCTATGATTATGGCTCGCAACATGGTTTTAATTTTCGTAAATGTAAGGGATTTCAAAACTAACTTTGGCGCCCACCACATTTTCATCCTGGTCTTTGATGTTGTGGGTTTGTACCACAAAATCCTGGTTTTTGGTATAACCCACGAGGCGCTCTTTGGTAATGGTCATGGCCAATGACTTGTGGTTGGAGAAGGTCTTTGAGGCGTCGAAACCTTTGCCGTTGTCGGTCACTTCAAAGAACAACTTGCCCGATTCGAGGAAGAACTTCGCTTCGATTTTCCCATTAGCGTCCTTGTTGCTGAGGCCGTGCTTGATGGCATTTTCAATGAACGGTTGGGTGAGCATGGGCGGCAGGAACGTCGAGTCGGTTTCAATGTCGTCCTGGACAAAAATCGAGAAATCGAATTTGTGGTTGTAAAGGAGTTGCTGGATGCTCAGGTAATTCTGGGTCATAGCGACTTCTTCCTCGAGCGAAATGTAATTCTCGTTTGAGTTTTCGAGGATTTGCCGCGTAAGTACCGAGAATTGGTCGAGGTATTTCACCGCATCATTGTTCTGGTGGTTGTTGATCAGGTTGCGGATGTTCTGCACCGAATTGAAGATAAAGTGCGGGTTCATTTGCGTAATGAGCAGTTTCTGCTTGATCTGGTTTCTCTCTAAAGTAGCAATCGACTGTTTCTGGCGGCTGTTGCGGTAGTAGAAAATTCCTCCCAGTATTAATAGTAAAAGTACGCCCGAAAGCCCGATGAGCATACTTTTTTGCGCCGCTTGTTTCTTTTCGCTATCGAGTTTAATGGTTGCCGTTTTCTTTTGAGATTCGAGTTTAACGGCCAAGAGTTTCTTTCCCTGCGCGAGTTTTTCGCTAAGTTGCCTTTTCTCGAAATCATACTGGAGCTGTTGTTTCTCGAGTTTGTTTTTAGAGACTTGTGCTGCTTTTTCCTCTGCGGCTTCAATCTTAAGGGCTTCGAGTTTCTTTTGCTGCAACATTTTTTGTTGCAGTTCCTTTTTCTCGAAATCATATTTGAGCTGCTGTTGTGCCAAGGCATTTTTGGAAGCTTCCATTTTACTGGAATCTTTTAATTTGTAGTTAAACTCCCGCACTTCAAGCGCCCGTTTATAATTCTCGCTGGCTTTGCTAACGTTGAAAACCTGAGTCGAAGCCATTTCCTGGAGGTCTATGGCTTTGGCTTTGGTAGCCAGTTCGAGTGCTTTTTCTGAATACTGGATTGCCTTGCCGAAGTCTTTTTTCTTGAAATATATTCTCCCTATCGAGAGATTGGCATGTGCCGTTGCCCGCATGTCTGCAGGTGCCGACAAAATATCGGTAAAGATTTTTTCGGCTTCGTCTAGTTTGCCTTCGGCCATCTTAAGCTGCCCGATTTGTCCAATCAGTCCTTTTTGGAGCTCAGTATCTCCAATTTTTTTAGCAAGCGCGAGTGCCTTATCATAGTACTCCGAAGCTTCCGCAAGTTTGCGCAGTTGGTAATAAGTGGTGGCAATGCTCCCGTTGGTAATGGCTTTAGAGTAATCGTTTTCTTGCTGGGTTCGATTTGTGGCGGCATCATAGTAACCAATCGATTTTTTATAGAGCTCGATCGATTTTTCAGGCTTTCCCTGTCTGGCGTAAATCATAGCCAAAGTTGAATTGGCCAAGCCCATTTGGAAGTTATGGCCCTTCGGATTCTTTTCATAGTACTTAAGTGCCGCGAACAATAACGAAGTGGCTTTTTCATATTCATTGATCCGCGCCAAATAAGTAGCCTTATTGACCCTCGCATTGTTTACTTCGGGTTCGTTTTTTATAGACTGGTACAATGCAATGACCTTATCCAAATGGGGTATTGATTTGTCTATTTCGCCTTTGTCATAACTCTGATTGGCCAAGCCACTGTAATAATTGGCGAGCGATACAATCGCCTTTTCGCGTATCGCAATATTTTTTGACTGTAGGTTGCTATTGGCAAGCTTTCCGACCCAGTCATTGAGGTAGTAATAATTGGGTTGGTTTTGTGTATAATGTTTTCGCTTGAGCGCTTCCAAGATCCGCATCTTCGTCGTATCAGGCACGTTTCGGTTTTTGAATACAACTTTAATCGAATCAATCGTCTTATCTTGTGCATGGGAAGTAGCAAACTGGAGCGATAGCAGAAAAACAAATGCGAATTTAATGGCTTTAAACATGAAGAAACAAATTGATTTTTAAGTTTGGTTTTCAAATGTAAAACATTTGGATGAATTTAATTCAGGAGTGAAAAACCAAAACGCTAGACGGACTTTGCGGGTTTCGCCTTTAAAGTATCAAAAAAGTCTTTGGTAAAAATCTTCGGAGGCTCTTGGTAACAATCAAGAATATCGATCATGAGCCTTACACGCCTGGTAACGTGCAATTACATTTTCTGCAGTAGCATCTGGAGTGAATCAACAGTGCGGTCTTGGGCTTGCGCGCCACAAACCACAAGCGGCATCACTGCAAGCCTTAACGAATTTAGCATTAGAGATTGGGGGTTATTGTTTGCCGCTAAAATAAACCAAAATCGACCGCCGCGCCAACCAAACGAACAAATTTAACACGAATTCTTTGGGTTGTTAAGGCAACACAAAGCGATTGATCGAAAATTGGTTTGCCGTAAGTTGCGGTATGCCCTGGTCAATGACAACGCCGAGTCCTTCGATAAAATCACCGTCTTTAAATTCAAAATCGACTCCATTGATAACGTGCTTCTGGAAGAAATAATTCAGGTCACGATCCAAATAACGCTGGGCGATTTCGAGGAACAATTCGTCGGTAAATTTTCTTTGCTGCTGCGAACAAGCGGCTAAAATGTCGCGCATCAAATCGTCGAGCGATTTGGTGTAATTGCTCTTCCTGAGGATCTGGTTGTCTAGCCACAGCGCGAAGATGGCACCACGGCGGTACGGAATCTTCTCTATCGTGCGGCTTTTCCAGAAATCGTCCTTGATGAGGTAGTTGGGTTTGTTGCGGTCGGGATTCTTCCAGTGCGCGGCGAGGACATCGGTATTGAAATCAGAGCGCCACTCCTCAAAACTGAGTTCACCGCTCCTGAGTCGGTTCTTATAGGCGTAATAGTCGGTAAAACCCTCACTAAACCAATAATTGAGTTCTTCGTTGCGCATGGGGATTTTCCCACCAATCCAATCGTGCAGCATTTCGTGGCTAAAAATGTACTGCATGGTGTAAAAACTGTTGAAAGGATTGTTCGATGACTGGATCAAAAAACCGTTCTTCACGCCCGAACCCGTAATACTTTGTCCTTTGTAAAGGCTGTCATTTTGGGTGAGTGTAGGCGTCATGATCACCGTGTAATAGTCAAAGCTGTTGTCTTTCCAGAATTCCCTTTGCGTGGTAATCGTCTTTTGCAAGGCCCCAAAAAGCTTATCGTCTTTGTAATCGGCGAGCCAATTTCCCCTGATGGCAAAGTAAACGGGCTTGTCTTGGAAAGTAAAGGATTTAATGCGGTAGTCGCCACCAACGAATAAGGAGTTGTACAAGTCGGTCCAGAGTTTCACATCGAGCTGCTGTTTCAATTGGTTGGAACCAAAGGTGTTGTGGATGACAAAATCCTTGGGGAAATCTACCCATTCGATCCTGGCCTTTATTTTTGGATTTTCTGTAGCCGATTCAAAAACTGCCTCGGGCACGGCAAACAAACTTTGGCCGAGGATATGGAAATATTGGTCGTTTACGATGGGCCGGTTCCGTGACTTGGGACTTTGCTGCTTAACATCCTGCCACACACGGTAACAAAAATGCAGCGATGTGCCTTTGGGATGGTACACTACTACCCGATTGCTGTCTGCAACAATCTTAAACCGATAGCCCGGATTTTCATCGGTTACAAATCGCAGGCAATTCGTAAGTTGTTGCTCGCCCCAAACCTCGTTGGAGTAATGAAAATATGTAGAGTCGGCTGCTTTTTTTAACCTATAGCTTACTTCTACCCGCAACCCTTCTTGTTCTAATGGTTTGGCGTAATGGATTTTGTAGTCGATTTTGTTTTGACCTACAACGGCCAAAGGCAAGAGCATAAAAAGGATTTTCTTTAACATCGTCGGGGGAATAAATGGTTCACAATTTTTATTAACGATCAACGGCAGCATCTGTTACGGCCATATCCTTGATTTACTTTCGCAATGACTCGGCAATCTTCATCGCGCACTTTTCGCCATCGATCGCTGCCGACACAATCCCGCCGGCATAACCCGCGCCTTCCCCGCAAGGATACAAACCTTTGATTTGCAAATGCTCTAAAGTTTCCCCGTCACGCGGAATCCTAACCGGCGATGAAGTCCGGCTTTCGGGCGCATGCAGTATCGCCTCTTTGGTAAGGTAACCGCGCATCGATTGACCAAATGCTACAAATCCTTCACGCAGGGTTTGAGTGAGAAATCCAGGAAAAACCTGTCCAAGCTCAACCGAAGTGGTTCCTGGCACATAAGACGTTTTAGGTATATCGCCCGAGACTTTCTGCTGCGTAAAATCGACCATGCGTTGCGCAGGTACTTTCTGTGTTTCCCCGGCCAAGCGCCAGGCTTTCTGCTCGATGCTTTTCTGGAATTCCATGCCAGCGAGCGCCCCGAATTGGGCAAAAGGCTTGAAATCTTCGAGTCGCAACTCCACCACAATCCCAGAATTGGCCGTAGGTTGGTCGCGCTTGGATGGCGACCAGCCGTTGGTGACCACCTCGCCGGGACTTGTGGCACAAGGCGCAATCACGCCGCCTGGGCACATACAAAACGAATACATGCCGCGGCCGCCAACCTGCTTTACAATGGAATACGGCGACGGTGGCAGGAACTCGCCACGAAAATCGCAGCTGTACTGGATTTTATCGATAAGCGATTGCGGATGTTCGGCACGTACACCGAGTGCAAATGGCTTGGCCTCGATATGGATTTTCTTGCGGTGAAGCAGCTCAAAGATATCGCGCGCTGAATGGCCGGTGGCCAGGATGATTTTATTGGCTTGGATGGTATCGCCGTTATGGGTGACCACGCCTTGTACTTCGTTGTTTTTAAGGATGAAATCGGTGACGCGGGTTTCAAACAAAACCTGTCCGCCGCAAGCGATAATTTTCTCGCGGATATCCTGGATAATCTGTGGCAATTTGTTGGTGCCAATGTGCGGATGCGCCTCGATTAGGATTTCGTTCGACGCGCCGAAAGCTACCAGCAATTCAAGGATTCTCGTGACATCGCCACGCTTTTTGGAGCGCGTGTAGAGTTTGCCGTCAGAATAAGTCCCGGCGCCGCCTTCTCCAAAACAATAGTTAGAATCCTCATCGACGATGTGGTCTACGTTGATGGCCTTGAGGTCGCGACGGCGTCCGCGAACGTCCTTACCGCGTTCTATGACAATGGGCTTCAATCCCAATTCTATGAGTTGCAGCGCCGCGAAAAGCCCGGCCGGACCAGCGCCAACAACGATTACTTCTTGCGCATTTGAAACGTTGGGATAATCGGGCAACTTTATGGGTTGCTCTATTATGGGTTCGCCCCGAAAAAAAACATCTACCTTGAGATTGATCTTGATGGCCTTTTGGCGCGCATCGATAGAGCGTTTGAGCAGCGTGATGTGCGCGATTTCCTGCGGTGAGGTTCGCAGCAAACCGGCAAGGTGTTCGCGCAGCAAGGTTTGATTGGCGGCAGTTTCTGGCGAAACTTGTAGGAGCAATTCTTTTGGCATGGTGCAAAGGTAAAAAAGTTGTGGCGTTGTGGGGTTTTGGTTGGTGGATAATTTTTGTAGCGGGGAAACCGTGGCTTGGTACGGCATTGGTTTTGAAAAACATTGTCTGCGTGAGGGATGGCAGCGAAAATCCTTTTTAACAGCGCAGCGTAGCGGAGCTGTAAAAAGATTGCAGCGTACAGCCCGACGGCGCAACGAATGCCATTTTAAAAAAGGATTTTGCCAGCGCCGGTACGCCAAAAACATTAAAACACGACCACATCTATCAACTTCTCTTTACCTTTGCCACATGAGAAAAATCAAATTAATCTGGGATTTTCGCGGGCCGGCGGCTGCAAAAACGGCCGAGCACCACGAAAAACACCTCAAAGAATTCATCGCCATAGAACGATTACCTCTTGACATTACCGGATTTGACATTATCAACGAGATGCACGCAACGGCTTTCATGGTGGTAGAAGAACCGCAGATGATCACTGTGCGAGACGCGCTCAAACCGCACCGCGGCGAGGTTTACGAAGGCTAGTTTTTGATTGGGTTTTTGTAGATCACAACCTGGCTTCGGGCGAATGCGTTGCGGATGAATCCCGGAAGCCACTTTTCAAGCCTGAACGCAAAACGGCGGAACTTGCGGTTGGATTCGCCAACCGGAATCAAGCGCTCGAGTTTTTCGATGCTGCCGATGCAATAGATGGCGGTGCTCCCAAAATACTTTTTGCCGATGCGGCGGTAATTGCCCGAGCTGTTGTCACGGATGGGGTGCATGTCGACGGTTTCTTTCCAGACCTTGTATTGTGCCTTTTGCCACTTGGCGGGACGATCGGCCATTGGGATAGACCAACGGATGGCGTCGAGGAGTTTGTTGTTCACGGCGGGTTCAAAATAACGCACTTGCCCACCTGGTTTGAGAATGCGTACATTTTTCTCGGCGAAGTCCAATTCCTGCTCGTTGGTGAGGTGGTGTACAAAGGCTTTGCCTACGATGATGTCGAAAAAATCCTGCGGCATATCGGCCTTGAGGAAATCGCCTTCTATGAATTGGATGGGCTTTTCAAAAGCATAACTGTTGTTGAGTTTGGCGATGATGCGTCCCGATTCTGAGGAGATGTCATTGGCATAAACCTCGGCACCGAGCGCGGCCATCACTGCTGCATTGGTGCAATCTCCGCAACCCATCTCGAGTACTTTTTTGCCTTTGAGTTCACCCTGGAAATTATTGTGGTACAAACCCACCCAACTGATGTGTGTAGTCGTGGCCACTTTTAAGAACCCATCGATATCAATGAGGATATCCAGGATGTGTTGGATGTTGGTCTGCGAATAGAGATCGTCATAATACGCTTCATTTTTTTGCGTATTCATGGCCGTGCGCGCGTGGTCCATCTCGGCAATTTTTGGTTTTGGAATGGGCGCAAATGTAGCAATTAATTGGCTACTTCGCTGATGAATTTGATGCGCATCAAACGCAGTTCGTCTATGTCGTACTCGCCGTCGAACTCCTTGAGCGCTTCCTCGATACGGTCTGTTTCTGATTCCATGAAGTACTCGTGGATTTCTTCTTGCTGGTCGTCGTCGAGCAGGTCATCGATCCAGTATTTGATGTTGAGCTTGGTGCCCGAGTAAACGATTTGCTCCATTTCCTTGATCAGTGCGTCCATGTTCATGCCTTTGGCCGAAGCGATGTCCTGCAAAGAGAGTTTGCGATCGATGTTTTGGATGATGTACAATTTATTGGCCGAATTGGCACCGGTAGATTTCACTACCAAATCGTCTGGACGCACGATGTCATTGTCCTCGACATACCGACTGATGAGTTCCACGAATTCCTTGCCGTATTTTCTGGCCTTGCCCTCACCCACGCCGTGGATGTTACCGAGTTCCTCCAGTGAAATGGGATATTTGAGCGCCATATCCTCAAGCGACGGGTCCTGGAACACCACAAAAGGCGGAACCCCCAATTTCTTGGCGACTTTCTTGCGCAGGTCGCGCAGCATGGCCATGAGAGCTTCGTCGGCGGTGCCTGACGATTTGGCTGCGGTAACGATGGTGTCGTCTTCGGATTCGTTGTATTCGTGGTCCTCAGACATCATGAAAGAAGTTGGGTGCTGGATAAAATCGAGGCCTTTGTCGGTCACTTTGAGGATGCCGTAGGTTTCTATATCTTTTGAAAGCAATCCGTCTACGAGCACCTGTCGGATGAGTGCCATCCAATGGCGTTCTTCTATATCTGCTCCGGCACCAAAGAAATCGTGTGCGTCGGTTTTGTGTGCTTTGATTACCGCATTGACACGGCCAATGAGCGTATAGATGATTTCCTTGGCCTTGTACAAATGCTTGGTATCGCGTACCACTTTGAGCAGCTTCACTACTTCGTCTTTGGCTTCTTTCTTGGCTTTGGGGTTGCGGACGTTGTCGTCCATATCGGCACCTTCGCCGGTTTCACTATCGAATTCTTCGCCGAAATAATGCAGCAGGAATTTGCGCCGTGACATAGATGTTTCGGCGTAAGCCACGACCTCCTGCAACAACGCAAACCCGATTTCTTGTTCGGCGACGGGTTTACCTGACATGAATTTCTCGAGTTTCTCAACGTCTTTATAGGAGTAATACGCCAGACAATAGCCTTCGCCTCCGTCACGACCGGCGCGGCCTGTTTCCTGATAGTAACTCTCCAGGGATTTGGGAATGTCGTGGTGGATGACAAATCGCACATCGGGCTTGTCTATACCCATCCCAAAAGCGATAGTCGCCACAACCACTTCTACGTCTTCCATAAGGAACATATCCTGGTGCTTGGCGCGGGTTTTGGCATCGAGGCCGGCGTGGTAAGGCACTGCAGAAATTCCGTTGACTTGCAACACTTCGGCGATGGCCTCTACCTTTTTACGGCTCAGGCAATAAATAATACCCGACTTGCCTTTGTTCTGTTTGATGAATCGGATGATGTCGGACTCTATATTTTTGGTTTTGGTGCGCACTTCATAAAAAAGATTCGGGCGATTGAACGAAGCCTTGAAGGTTTTTGCACCAGGCATGTCGAGATTTTTGAGGATGTCTTCCTGCACTTTTGGTGTCGCTGTCGCTGTAAGCCCGATTACCGGAACGTCGCCGAGTTGGCGGATGATGTGCCGCAGGTTGCGGTACTCTGGCCTAAAATCGTGTCCCCATTCTGAAATGCAATGCGCTTCATCGATGGCGACAAAAGAGATGGTACAACTTTGCAGGAAGGTAACGTACTCTTCTTTGGTTAAGGATTCGGGAGCAACATACAACAGCTTAGTGAGGCCAGAAGTGATGTCTTTCTTGACCTGGTTGATTTCTGTCTTGGTGAGTGAGGAGTTTAGGACGTGCGCAATGCCGTTTTCTGAAGACAAACTCCGGATGGCATCGACTTGGTTTTTCATGAGCGCAATTAACGGTGAAACCACAATTGCGGTACCTTCCTGTACGAGTGCGGGCAGTTGGTAGCAAAGCGACTTTCCGCCACCTGTTGGCATGATGACAAAGGTGTTTTGCTTGGCGAGAATGCTCTGGATTACTTGTTCTTGTAGGCCTTTAAACTGGTTGAAACCAAAATACTTTTTAAGTTCTTTATGTATGTCAATTTCGTTTGGGGTCATGCTGTGCTTAAGGTATTTTTGTTTAAATTTGCTCTCATAAAGATACAACTTTCTTTCACTCGTACAAATTTTATAATACACTGTTTTGATATCAAAAGAAAATATATTGGCAGCCGCCAAAACCGCCATTCTTTCTGAAAGCGAGTCGATCAAAAAGCTGGCAGATTATCTCAACAACGACTTTACCGAGGCCACACTGGCCATCTACAACGCCAAAGGCCGACTCATTATAACCGGCATCGGAAAAAGCGCCCTGATTGCCCAAAAAATAGTGGCTACGATGAATTCTACAGGAACGCCATCGATGTTTTTACACGCGTCCGAAGCCATTCACGGCGATTTGGGAATGGTACAGAAAGACGATATCATCATCTGTATTTCAAAAAGCGGCAACAGCCCCGAAATCAAAGTTTTGGTTCCGCTATTGAAACGTTTCGGCAACCAATTGATTGCCATTACCGGAAACATGACATCGTATCTGGCCAAAGCTTCGGATTTTGTTCTCAACACCACCGTTGATGCCGAAGCCTGCCCCAACAACCTCGCTCCTACCAACAGCACAACAGCGCAACTCGTCATGGGCGATGCGATTGCGGTTTGTTTGATGGAACTGCGAAATTTTACAGCCGAAGATTTTGCCGTGTATCATCCAGGTGGCGCGCTGGGTAAAAAATTGTTGTTGCGCGTTTCGTCGATGCTTGAAAACAACCACAAACCAATGGTGATGGCTGATGACAACATCCAACAGGTGATCTTTGAAATTTCAGAAAAAAGACTCGGAGTAACTGCCGTGATCCAGGACGATAAAGTAATCGGAATCATTACCGATGGTGATATCCGTCGTATGCTCAACCACCGCGACTCGATTGCAGGTCTCACGGCAAAAGACATCATGACCAAAAACCCAAAAAGAATCCATTCGAGCGATATGGTCGTAGACGCTTTTAATATTATGGAAGATTTCTCCATCACGCAGCTCATCGTAGAAGATGAAGGCACCTACAAAGGCGTACTGCATTTACACGACATTTTAAAAGAAGGCATTATCTGATGGCGAAGAAAAGTTTAGGGGAAATGTCTTTCCTGGATCACCTCGAGGAATTGAGGTGGTTGTTGGTTCGCAGTACGATTGCAATCCTTATTATGGCGTTTGGCACCTACTTCATCAGTGATTGGCTGTTCGACGAAGTACTATTTGGGCCTACGCGTCCTACGTTTTTTACCTACCGTTTTTTCTGTGATTTGTCGCATCAATTGGGATTTGTAGACAGCATTTGTATCACCGAATTGCCGTTCATCATCCAAAATACTTCGATGGAAGGCCAGGTCAACAATTTTGTATGGATTTGCGTACTCTCGGGTTTTATCCTGAGCGTGCCTTATATTTTATTGCAGGTCTGGAATTTTATCGCACCGGCTTTGTATGACAAAGAAAAAAAGAACGCCCGTATTTTTATTTTTTCATCTTCGCTGTTGTTTTTCATGGGAGTACTCTTTGGCTATTTCGTGGTCATCCCAATGTCGGTCAACTTCCTGGCGACCTTTACCGTTAGCGACGTGGTCAAGAACCAGTTCACATTAGACTCTTATATGGGCATGGTCAAAACCAGCGTTCTGGCGAGCGGCTTGTTTTTTGAACTGCCGATAATCATTTACTTCCTTACGAAATTGGGATTGGTCACACCAAAATTCCTACGCAAATACTGGAAATACGCTGTAGTCATCATCCTCATTGTCGCCGCCATCGTGACGCCACCCGATGTGGTGAGCCAAACGATTGTCGCCATCCCGATGTTGATCATCTATGAACTCAGCATCCTAATTTCAATCATCGTCTACAGAAACAAAATCAAAAACCAATCAATCGAGAAGACCCATGAGTGATGTCGTCAAAGAATTCAACGATTACCGCGCCAAAATGAATGAAAAATTATTGGCCGACAACAACAAAATTGTCAAGCGCATTTTTAACCTCGACACCAATGCCTACGCTCCGGGCGCGCTCGATGTGAAAACCAAGGAACTACTGGGTCTTGTTGCCTCGACGGTTTTGCGTTGCGACGACTGCATCAAATACCATCTGGAGACTTCGTACAAAGAAGGCATCAGCAAGGAAGAAATGATGGAAGCCATGGGAATCGCGACACTCGTTGGCGGTACAATCGTGATTCCGCACCTGCGCAGGGCTTATGAATTTTGGGAAGCGCTCGAAAACAACTAACAATTCATAATTGACAATTAATAATTGGTTAAACCCGAGAGCAGTCGTTTGAATAATTTGTTTATTTGCAGCTCAAACCAAGCAATATGATCCTAAGAGCAGACCATTTAGTGAAGACATACAAAGGCCGAAGTGTTGTAAAAGGCATTTCTGTAGAAGTCAACCAAGGCGAAATTGTAGGGCTTTTGGGCCCGAACGGCGCCGGGAAAACCACCTCGTTTTACATGATTGTGGGATTGGTCAAGCCGAATTCGGGCACGATTTTCCTCGATGACATGGAAATCACCGACTTTCCCATGTACAAAAGGGCGCAACAAGGTATCGGTTATCTGGCGCAGGAAGCCTCGGTTTTTAGGAAACTCAGTATTGAAGACAATATTCTCAGCGTACTGCAACTCACCAAACTCACCAAAGAACAGCAAGTAGCCAAGATGGAATCGCTGATCGATGAATTCGGTTTACAGCACATCCGCACCAACCGTGGCGATTTGCTTTCGGGTGGGGAACGCCGCCGTACAGAAATAGCGCGTTGCCTCGCTACCGACCCCAAATTCATCTTGCTTGACGAACCGTTTGCGGGTGTCGATCCGGTCGCGGTAGAAGACATCCAACGCATTGTGGCCCAACTCAAGAACAAAAACATCGGCATCCTGATCACCGACCACAACGTACAGGAAACCCTCGCCATTACCGACAAAACCTACCTGATGTTTGAAGGCGGCATCCTAAAAGCCGGTGTCCCCGAAGAACTTGTAGAAGATGAAATGGTACGCCGCGTCTACCTCGGTCAAAACTTTGAGCTGCGCAAAAAGAAACTCGATTTCAAATAAAAGACAATCTAGAGGATTCAAATCTTTCGTTAACGGATGCGTAATTCCTGTAGCATTTCGGGCGAACCGTTGTAAATATTTAAGTCTACATCACAACCAATCCCTTTGACCGATGCGCTTTCGGTAAACTGCCAAATCGTCCAGTCTTGAGAAATTTCCTCTACATAAAAATTGTAATTGGCAATCCAAAAGGTGTAGCCGGCAAATTCCTCGCGCAGAAAAGTGTTGTAATATTTCTCGCCAGAATAGATAATCGGCTTGACGCCATAATGCGCCTCGACCTTATCGAGCCAGCGCCTGAGCCCTTTTTTGAGGCTGTCTATGGATTGTTCTTCGGGTAATTTCTCGATGTCGAGTACCGGGGGTAAATCGCCTACTTCAAGTTTCACCGTACGGATAAAATTGTTGGCCTGCTCGATTGAATTTTCGTTGGGACGGTAATAGTGGTACGCGCCTCGTAAAATCTTGTTGCGCTTGGACCCGAACCAATTGCGATTGAATTGCAAATCGGTTTTGTCCTTGCCAAGTGTGGCGCGGATGAACACAAAGCTTAGTGGGAAGGTATTCTCGGCCACGCGAACCTGGCTCCAATCAATGGTTTCCTGGTATTGCGACACATCAAGCCCCACGGCATTGCCTTCATACTTGTTGAGCAATTGGTAATTTCGGATATCGACCAAGCGTTTCTCCTGCTCGGTAACTTCTTTCCTGAGTTTGGAGACTTTGTGCGATTTGAACCCGAGGTAATAGGCCAATCCTGTACGGTAATGGTAGCCCGCGGCGGCGATCACGAGTGTGAGGAGCAATCCAAAGAGGTAAACACCGTTCCTTCTGAGAAAAGCAGATTTTTTAGTGGATTTTCTTCTTGGCGTAGACTTGCGGGGAGTAGTTTTTCTCATCCAATCCTAACTACTTTTTGGACAATTTATTATTGGCCACCGACAACAAAACGTACGTCAGGATCACCAGCGGAATGGCGGCATACTGCAAAAGCAGCAGCATGACAACGGCCAACGACAAGAACAAAATCCTGATTTTATTATCGGCAAACGTAAAGTTTTTAACCTTGAGTGAAAACAACGGAATCTCGGCGTTGAGGATGTAAGCGCTAAACAAAGTAATCGCGAGCAACACCCATTCATTGGTCAGCAATTCAATCACCGGTAGCGAATCGGTATGGATCAAAACCAGCGGCAAACTCATGATAAACAGTGTGTTGGCAGGTGTGGGCAAGCCGATAAAGGAATCGGTCTGGCGCGTGTCGATATTGAAATTGGCCAAACGGTAACACGAACCCAGCGTGATCAAAAAACCCAGAAACGGGAAAATCTCGAAATACGTCCCATCGAACCGGTTGTCTTTAATCATCAATTGGTACATCACTAGTCCAGGGGCAACACCGCTGGTAACCATATCGGCCAACGAATCGAGTTGCAATCCCAGTGGGCTGGCCACCTTGAACAAGCGCGCGAAAAATCCGTCAAAAAAATCAAGAAAAATGCCCAAAGCAACAAACCCGAAGGCCATTTCAAAATTGCGGTGGAAGGCAAAAATCAGCGCAATGCAGCCGCAGAATAGGTTGAGTAGGGTGATAAGGTTGGGAATGTGTTTTTTAATCGGCATTGGCGAAATTTTTGAAAAACAAATTTAGTACAATAACTGAAAGACAAACACGTTTTTTAATAGAGATTTTTAACCGCGAAAACGCCATTGCAATTATTTGCACGAGCAGCGGAGGAACTCGTTAAAAATGTATATTTTTGAAAAAAAAAACAGCAAACCGCGTTTGTTTAAAAAATTTGCTTTGAAGAAAATTCCACTGATTGCTTTGCTGCTGTGTTGCTGCGCCGCTACTTACGGCCAGGCAGTGCGCAAATATTCTAATGAATTCATGAATATTGGTGTGGATGCCGCTGCGCTCGGTATGGCCAATGCCGTTACTTCAAGTACCGCCGATGTGAATTCGGGCTATTGGAATCCGGCCGGACTCATGCAGCTCGAGGACAAACAGGTTTCGCTCATGCACGCGAGTTATTTTGCCAACATCGCCCAATACGACTACGCCGCCTTTGCAGCGCCCATTGACGACCGCAGCGCCTGGGGAATTTCTGTCATTCGTTTTGGCGTAGATGACATTCTAAACACCACGCAACTCATCGACGCGCAAGGCAATATCGATTACAATCGCATCAGCAAATTTTCTACTGCCGATTACGGCGTGACCTTTTCTTATGCGAGGAAATTACAGGTGCCGGGTTGGCAATATGGGGTCAATGCCAAAGTGATCCGCAGGATTATCGGCGATTTTGCCAATTCGTGGGGATTTGGGCTCGATGCCGCCATACAGTTCGAGCGCAACAACTGGAAATTCGGTTTGATGTTGCGCGACATCACCACAACGTACAACATCTGGAATATCGATGAGGACGAATACGCCAAAATCAAAGGTGCCATCGAAGGACAAAACCAGGAATTACCCGAAAGTACAGAAATTACGTTGCCCAAAGCACAATTGGGCGTTTCCCGAAAATACGACTTCCACGCCGATTACACCTTGCTTGCCGCGGTGAACCTCAACATGGAATTTGCCAAAACCAACGACATCATCGCTTCTGATTTTGTAAGCGTGGCGCCGGCCATTGGGTTTGAAGGCGGCTATACCGACCTGGTTTTCCTGCGCGCCGGTTTTGGGAATTTCCAGAACATTACGCAGATCGACAATTCTAAGAAATTGAGTTTCCAGCCTAACATCGGCCTAGGTTTTAAATACAAAGGCATCCAGATTGACTATGCGCTGACCGACCTCGGCAACCAAAGCGCGGCCTTGTATTCTAATATTTTCTCGTTAAAGGTTGACTTGTCAATTTTCAGGTAAGATGACCAACGTGCTCAAAAAACCTTTGTTCCTTGCCTTTTTATCGGGTTTGCTATTGGCTTTGGGCTGGCCCACTTACGGTTGCCCATTGTTGCTTTTTATGGGATTCATCCCGCTGTTGTTGGCCGAGAAACATTGGCGCGAACAACGCAAAAAAGCCAAACTTAAAGTCTGGGCCAACGCTTACCTCACCTTTTTGATTTTCAATTTCATCACTACCTGGTGGTTGTTTTACGCCTCGGCATTTGGGATGTTGTTTGCAGTTTTGGTCAATTCGCTGCTAATGAGTTTGTTGTTTTTGGCCTATCATGTAGTGGCCAAACGAACTTCGGTTGCTGTCAGTTTGATTTTCTTGGTTTCGCTTTGGCTGAGTTTTGAAAAATTTCATCTCAACTGGGATTTCTCGTGGCCGTGGCTCAACCTGGGCAACGGTTTGGCCGGTTTCCCGCAATGGATCCAGTGGTACGAGTACACCGGTGCGTTTGGCGGCTCGTTGTGGATTTTAGGTGTAAACGCGTTGGGATTTCTTTGGCTCTCAAAACTACCCGATCTTCGTTTCGGTACAGTTTTTAAAACGGTTTTCCCGAGAATCATGGTATTGGTGGCATTCCCGATGGTCATTTCGCTTTGGATTTACAATACCTACGAGGTCAAGGGGAAAACAAAAGAAGTCATCGTACTGCAACCCAACGTCGACCCGTACACTGAAAAATACGACACGCCCAATCTGGAGATCACCAAAGGACTGCTCGAGCAAACCGATGCCATCATCACGCCCAACACCGAGTTTGTCATTGCGCCAGAAACCGTACTTGCCGAGAACGCGCCATTTGACGAATTTTACTTTTCACCGGGGCGCTATATGATGCTCGATTACCTCAAAAAACATCCAAAGGCGCAGTTGCTTTGGGGCATCGACACTCACCATTTTATTCTCGACCCTAAAGATGTTACCGTTTCCTCCAACCAATACCGGCCAGGTGTCTGGGTCGATTTTTACAATGCCGCATTGTTTTTGAACCATCAGCCCGAACTCCAAAAATACTACAAATCAAAACTCGTGGTGGGTATTGAAAACCTGCCGTACAAAAGTATCCTCGAGCCTCTTTTGGGAAATGTGATGCTCGATTTGGGCGGCACGATTTCTACCAAAACTGTCCAGGCCGAACGCTCGGTTTTTACTGCCGACGATGGCACCAAAGTAGCGCCTATCATCTGCTATGAATCGGTTTACGGCGAATACGTGACGGGTTATGTAAAAAACAAGGCCGATTTCCTGGCCATCATCACCAACGATGCCTGGTGGAATGAAACCCAAGGACACAAGCAGCATCTTACTTTTGCTTCGCTACGCGCCATTGAAACCCGACGTGACGTGGCAAGGAGCGCTAATACCGGTATCTCGGCTTTTGTAAACCAAAGGGGAGACATTGTTTCGAGAACCAAATACGGCGAGAAAACCGCCTTGATGGGCATTGTCCACCTCAACTCCAGCCAGACTTTTTACGTGCGACATGGCGATTTCATCGCAAGGATAGCTGCAGCCATTTTAGGACTACTGTGTCTCTACATCCTGATGCTGAAGCGAAAAATAGCTTACTGACCGCGGTAGAACAAGATCGTGCTGAAAGTTTTTAAAACGATATTGATGTCGAGGAAAATACTGCGGTGCTTGATATAATACAAATCGTATTGCAGCTTAATCAGACTGTCATCTATAGAATCCCCGTAAGAGTAATTTACCTGCGCCCAACCGGTTAGTCCGGGTTTGATGACATGGCGGGTTTCGTAGAATGGCATCACTTCGGCAATCTCATTTACAAATACCGGACGTTCGGGCCTTGGACCAATTACTGCCATATCCCCTTTTAAGATGTTTAAAAATTGGGGAAACTCGTCCAGTCGGGCTTTACGAAGAAATTTACCAAAAGACGTAATCCTCGAATCGTTGATCGTGGTAAAAACTGCACCGTTTGATTCGGCATTTTTAACCATTGTCCTAAACTTGACCATTTTAAAAATCTCGCCGTTCTTGCCTACGCGTTCTTGTAGATAAAACAAGCTGCCGCGATTGCCCAATAGATTTCCTACAAGTATCAGAGGCAATAGCGCGATCCCAACACTCAATCCTGCGAGCGAAACCACTACTTCAAGTATCCTTACCACAAGCAGATACAAGTGATTCTGGTTGCTTCGGCTAAAGGGAAAATACCGGTAAAAATCACGGGCTACGTATTGCACCGGGATGCGCTGGGTAATGTTCTCATAAACCTGGGTATATTCGCGAATGATATAGCCGTTTTCAAGCAGGTGAATCAATTGGTTGTAGAGGCTAACGGTTATTCCATCGGTTTTTTGCGAAGCGATAACGATTTCAGAAACTGACTTGCTCACGACAAACTCCTCCAGCCTATTGATATCAATGTTTTGTATAAAGTCTTTCTTGTTTTTCTCATTGTCGCCTTGCAGGTCAGAGTTGACGTAACCCATCACTTTGTAATGCGGGTCTACGCTTTCAAGCGCCATAACGAGTTCTTGTGCCTGGTCTTTATCGCAGATCAGGATTACTTTTTTGACAAAACGGCTCGACGCAAGGAAACGCACATAAAACAAACGCCAAAGCAGCAGCGATATAAAAATTGCCACATAGAAAAACACGATCTGTAAACGGTTGGATGGAAGTGCCGGAGTGTAAATCGGCGTGAGCAGGTACACCAATACCGTGGTAGAAGCGGTAAGGATGATACTTTTGGTAACCTGAAATTGGTTGCTGGCTACCTGCAGGTTGTACATCTCAAAAACAGTCCCGATGATGGTGAGGTAGATGCCCAGAACTATCGTCCAATAATAGTTCGTGGTGGAGATGTTGAAGTAGTTGAATTTAAAGATTACGCCAACGACATACAGCGCCAGAAGTACCGACAGCACATCGAAAATCCGCAATAGGATCTTCCTTTCGGAAATTTCGAAATGTATTTTCTTGTTGGCGACCATAAGTGTTGAAATTGTGGTGCAAATTAATGAAATATTTAAATTGTATCATATTAAAACTTCATCCCATTTGCTTTTCACTTTGGGCCAGTCGAATTCCTGAACGACCGCGAAGGCATCCTGCACCAACTGTGTTCTCATGTCTGGATTTTCAATGAGCTGATGTAGGGCGTTTAACATCGCCTGGTCATCGTTATCGTCGACCAGCAAGGCCGTTTTTTTATCCTGGAGCAAGTATGAAATCCCACCCACATTGGTAGAGACTACGGGCAATCCTAGCGCAATGGCCTCGATTACACTGATTGGCATATTGTCATAATGCGAGGTGTTGATAAAAATATTGTACTCTACTGAAAGTGCAATCCACTCGGCTTTGGACAACTTTCCGGTGAATCGAACCTTGAGATCCATACGCTTGGCCATGTCTTTTATCTGGTCTAGCGTACCGTCTTTATCAGGACCTACCATGCACAACTCGCAATCCGGAAAGTCTTCTTTTAATGCCTTGAAAACCCGCAGGGCCATTTCGGGATTGTAAATGGCCGTGAACGACCGAACCCAAAGTAATTTTGGCGTGACCGCTCTGTCTCGGGACAAGAATGGATATTTGTGCAATTCAATGGTATTGGGAATGTAAAGCAACTCGGCAAACCCCTTGTCTTTAAAAGCTTCATGCAAATAGCCCGATGGTACCACATTTCGGTAGGCATGTTTAAAAATCATCCTGCACAACAGCGGGTTTTTGGCAAGCCGGTTGGGCAAATCTCCGCCATGTAACTTGGGGATGTATTTTAATCGCAACAACCGACAAAGCTGGCTCACGAAAAAGGCATACCAGAAATTGTAGGTACTGTAAGTGTCAATTAACACATAATCGGCGGATTTCCTGCACTTGATGGTTTGGTGCAGCATGTCAATCATCCGCAGCGTTTTATTCATTTTCGAAGAAGCGTAACACAATTTATAGCCTTCGGCTTCGAGCAATACGCCCAGCGTCTCGATTGAGGTTACAGTCATGCCGTGCCCCGAAAGCTTATTCCCTATGTACAACAGGTTTTTCTTCATTTAAACCTACATTTAAAAGCGAAAGCGAGTAAATAAATGCCGGGGCTGCAATACGCATCGCTGCATGGTTGATTGTTAGTAGCCAAAATGCTACAAAACACAAAATGTAAATATTATACTTATTATCGAGATATAAAACTATTGGGGTAACAAATAAAATCAATAGACCCAAAATCCCCAGCGAACCGTGCTCTGCGAGCATCCTCGTGATTTCATTATGCGACACGATAATCTCACCGGTTCGCTGCAGTCGTTGTTCCTGGTTCCTGGCCACGCCGATTCCAAAATAAGGATGTTCTAAAAACGTATTGATTTCATCCTCGGCAAGTTCGGCCCTACCTGTAAGTTGGTCTTCCTTTACCTTTCCCGATGCGTCCTGGTTGGCGTACCGTTTATCGATAAGCCCGCTGGTTTGGCTCGACGAGTAAGACCACGTGGCCATCATGCCCAGAATAACAAAGGCAATCAGGAAATTCATTTTGTATTTTCCGCCCTTGTTGACTTGCAGATAGGTGACCATAATCATTACCGCAATCATGACGGCACCGGTTAGCATACCGCCACGTGAGAAGGTCACAAGTCCCCTAAAAGCAATATTGAGTGCCACAATCAGGTTGATCAAAAATACCATTTTGGTTCGCGAATCGTATATCAGGCGCGATACGAAAATGAACATGCCGAGTCCGAGAATGGTGGAAACCTGATTGGGTCCAAATCCACCGGACAAATTTGCATTGGATCCGGTTCCCGTGACAATTTCCTTTATACTTGGCGTGTATAAAGTGAGGTAGATCATGCACGAAATAATCGGAAGCCCCACTGCAAGCAAGATGTTGTTAACCTGTTGCAGGGTAACACGCCGCCTGTAAGCATACAATGCGCAAAGCCCAAGACATACCGGCCCCGAGATGTTAAACGAAATCTCTTTTCGAAGGCTCGCATGATGGCTCAACGTAAGTGTACCGATTATGAGCCCGGGAATCAGCAGTAGGATAAAGAACCAATAAGGCACCGCGCTTTTTGAAATACCGCTGTAATAAATGCCCAGCAGGATAAAAATCATCACACCGTACTTGGAAAATTCGTAAACGGGATTCCCGTCGGTCATTCGCAAAACCACTTCGCTACCAACAATATAAGCTGCTGCGTAAAGCACCTCGTTGTTTTTATTGCGTGAGTTGATGACAAAAAGTGCCCCACCCACTAAAATCCCATACCCATAGAGTTTTGGAAAAAACCGCAGGTAAAACAAACAGAATCCTATGAACACGTGGATCAGGATAATGTATAAGTAATTCTTTTGTGAGATTTGCATCTTATAATTGGTTTAACCAAGCCAGGTATTTAGTTACAACCGCCTGTCTAGAGTGGTTTTGCATAATGGTTTGGTAGAGCCTTTCCCCAAAACTTTTCCTCATTTCCCGGTTTTCAATCAATCCGGTCACCGCGTCAGAAAACTGCTGTACATCGCCCGAAGGTACGGTAAAACCGTTTTCACCATTCGAAATGATGCGCGGAATCTCGCCTACGTTGGTGGCCACGACAGCTTTTTTGTACAAGCCATATTCAAGCAAAGCCACGGGTAAACCTTCTGATACAGAACCCAGTAAACAGATTTCGGCTTGATTGATGATCGCGGCCGTATCTTCCCTGAGCCCGTAAATGTAAACCGTTTCTATTAAAAAATAGTCGCTTATAGCCTGCTTTAACGCTTTAGAATATTCGTCGTCAAAATCACTCCCGATGAAATGAAAAGTCCAATCCGGGTATTTTTGGTGTATCTGTTTGGCTACTTCAACCAGTAACTGATGGTTCTTTGGATGCCGAAGGTTGGCGACACAAACCATCTGTTTGCCGCTCTCGCCGTGTAATACCGTCTTTGGCTTATCGGTTTGGGCAGGCAACGTAAAGTTTGGCAGGTAAATAAGTTTTTTGACACCGAGGTTGCGGCGACACCAGTCTTCAAGGGTATGGTCTACCACAATGATTCCGGCGAACAACCTCGAGCAAATCCACAAGAAAATGTTCTTCCCAAGGCTTTCGCTGCTCCTTGCTCCTTTGTGTTCGTGCCAAACAATACGGATTTTTGGATGGATCAACTTTAGCAAAAAAGCGATAAAAAAAGAGGTGCCGTGTGCATGCGCGATAGCTACTCTATTGGCACGACAATAGGTCCGGAGTCGTAAAATGGCCCCTACATCCAATGCGCTTGTTTTCTGCAGGTACAAATAATGCACTTCAGGATCAATGGCACCTTTGAGTTCGCCTTCTTTTCGGGTGGTTACCAGGCCCGAGAAATCAATCTGCTGTGCCAATGCATTGGCGTAGTTCACCGCCATACGCTCTGCGCCGCCCACATGCAGTGAATCTATGATTTGCACAATCCTCATGGCTGGAGCAACATTTTTATTTCATTTTCAAAAACATCCATAGTGTATTGTCTTGACCATGCGATACTCTTTTCTACTTTATCGACGTAAGCGGCTGGATTTTTTATCAGTGTCTCCAATTGGGAAGCATCTTTTTCAAAATCCATATCGAGCAAAACCCCGCGATTCCCTTGATTTAGCATACTCGACACACAAGACACGCGAGACGCTACAGGCAGGCAACCCCAAAACATGCCTTCGGCAACTACCTTTGGCCAGCCTTCACTTTGTGAGGGCAACATCACAAAATGACTCTGGGTGAACGCTTCTTGCACTGTTTCGCGAGGTTGGTTTCCTTTTAAAAAAATATTTTTCTCGAGTTTGTTTTGGCCGATGTAGTTTTCGAGCATTTGCTTTTCAACGCCATGTCCGTACAGCGACAACTGCATATCTATACCGCGTTCGCGCAAAGCTGCAACCAATTGAACAGCGTAAAGTGGCCGTTTACCAGGAGATAGTGTACCCACGAACATCGCCTGGAGCGTTCCCTGGAGCGGCCTTACCTGCACGGGTCGCTTGTCTGCCTCACGGTAAGTTGCCGTAAAGAAAGGTTTGATGTTTTTGGTTTGCGCCGGCCACTCACCGTAGACGAGCACCTGCATATTTCTGGTAAGAAAAGTATTGGACAATATCCAACGCTGTAGTTTGTATGACCAAGGTTGCTTGGCTTTTGGGTCCCAATTGCCAGCGTATTTTGCCGTTTTTGGCTTTCGGGGAAAAAAGATTTGTACGATACAACCCATTAGCCCCAAATTTCCGGGGCACCGCAAATGAATGTGATCTGCCCAACACATTGCGGCAAACAGTTGCCTAAAATTGTGAAAGGAATTCCCAATTGCCTGGATCATAGCGCCAAAGGTAGTGATGTTAAAATCTTGCGCCTCGAACAACCTCGCGATAGGGAAAGCGATTGGTCCTACGAGTGTGCCTCTGTCTGATTTCCATACCGGACAGCAAAAACCAATGGCATCAGCATGCCGCGCCCAAATTTCCATTTCGCGGATGTACGGACTGTAAGCCTCGTAGCCTTCACTTTTTGCAACAAAAGGTGAAGAAGAAATTACGATCAGTTTCATTTGGAAAGGGCTTGCAAAAATTTGGATTTGAAAAATTATACCCCCGTCAACCAGGGTAGTCGCTAAAAAAAAATGACCTTCGATTAAAGGCCCGTAAATATATCACTAAATTGAGTAAGTGCCAAAATTGGCCGTTAACTTTTAGGTCGATTGAATACCAGTGACCACCAGCCTACTGTTCGTCCAAGCGCTTCGGTAAAAGCCTGTTTTTTTTTGCTGGCTGTGATGGCATTACCATAGCGGACCAATGTGAGCAGCAGGCAAATCGCATTCCATTTGAACCTGCCTTTGAGACTGGGTTTGGGATACTTGGCCCGCCACACATAATACCCGTTTCTGACTACCATTTTGCCGTAGTCGAATTGATTGGGCCTGCCTGAGCTGTCGTGGAAATGCCCCAAACGCGCCGCCGTATTCACATACAACTTTCCGGTTTTAGACAACCGAAGCGTAAAATCGGCATCTTCATACAAACCGTATCCCTCAAAAAAAGTAGAGAATTGAAAGGTTTCAAAAACCTTTTTTGGGAATGACGACACACCTCCCATTAACTGTTCTACTTCATAAATCTTACCGGATGGCGGCAAAAATCCGATACTGCGACCATGGGAGAACTCGGGCAGAAATCCGGGTTGGGTATCGCTGTCAAGACCCAATTTCTTGCGCAGTACAAAACGGCTGCCGTCTTTTTTCTTCCAGCCGTCATAATAAAACTCCTCGATTTTGGGCTCGTATTTCTCAGGAGCCTTTTCCCACTGGCTTTCATTGCTGATGTAACCGCCAACACCAAGCGCCTCTGGAAAAAGCGCGTAGGTCTTAAGAATCTGCTCGAAATACGTAGATTCAAGAATTGTATCGTCATCGAGAAAACAGATGATTTGGGTATCGGCTGCAGTTTTCCCAATGCCAAAATTGCGCTGACGGGTAAGGCCGCGGTGGGCATCGTCTACCAGAAAATACTGTAGGTTGCAATACGGTTTGGCGGCGAGCATGTTTTGCGTCTCGGTATTGCGCGAGCCATCCACAATCAGGATTTCGTCGGGATAACGCGTCTGCAACTGTACCGAATCGAGCAAATCGGCCAGCGGCTTGGCGCGCATATAGGTACAAACGATAAGCGAAAACTTCATAATTATTTGGTCCTGACGCCAAGCGCGATTAATTTTTTGGCGTAGAAAACAGACTTATTGAATTGTAGCTGGCGAAACGGAATATTGAGCAATCGCAACAGAAAAGACCATTTCGGGCCGCCTTTAAACAAGTATAAAAAGAAATATTTCTGTCTGAACTCGCTCACTTGTTCTGGTGTGAACTGCTTGTGAAACTGGTACATCAAAGTAGGGCTTGGCACCGGCCGGATCCATTTCACAGGTGTGTCGAGCTCCCAAGGTTGGGTTTTGCGTTTCTTCCCCATGATTTTGGCCTGCGTTCCCCAAAAGCGATAACCACCTGCGGGCGGTTTGAGGTGCAAATTGGTAGAGAACGGATTGTGCAAGACGGGAATTCCGAGTTTGATGAGCGACAGCCCAAAATCGCCATCTTCGCCGTAACCTCCGTCATAATTGATATCATTACCCACCAAACGGTCAACATGGATTTTCTTCACACACGAGTTGGCGTTGCTAAACATCTGTGTGCTTCCGGCCACCCAACGCCTGTCGCCTAAGGCATCAAGCCGGTGTTTGAGGTCATTCAAATCCTGGTTGGGATTGGTAGCCATAATGTCAAGGCCATTGCAACCGCCTGCGTCATAGGTCTGTATGAAACGCAAATGGTTTTCAATAAAATCCGACGGCACACGGATGTCATCGTCGCCAAAAACGATATACTCGCCATTGCAAACCGCAATCGCCTCATTGCGCGCACGACAACTCCCTTTAGACTGCTGCCAAATTATGGTGAGTTCAAAGCTGTAATTTTTAGCGTCGTAAAGCGATTCATCCCGGGCATTTTTGGGCGTCGCGTCTACCACCACCACCTGCGTGGGCTGGTAGGTTTGTTTTGACAAATCATCGAGCAATCGCAGCGTGAAATCCTGACGCAACATCGTTGGGATGATGTAACTTACGGTTGGTTTTGTATCCAGCGCGGCCAATTTCCTGGGTGCAAAAAGCGGCCGGTTTGTGACCTGGCTGAATTTACTATTGGCATAGAGCAAAGCTCGCCATTCGAGCGGATTCCAGATGCCTTTGCGATAAAGCATAAACAGCGCATGGTCTATCTTGAAATTCTTGATGTAAAAAGCATAGCGGTCTTTGGCCGATATCACAACCTTTTCAACAATCTTATTGTCAAAAAGCCCATTCACATACAGCGGCACGACCCCTTGGGTGCGCAGCGCATTGTAACCAAAATCGAGTGCCTGCATCTGGATATTTTCATAGTCCGAATCAAATCCGCCGAGCGCTTCCCAGGCCGATTTGCGAATCGCAAACTGATTGGGATTGATGCGCCAACTCACGCAAATGTCGAGGTTTTCAAAATCGTTGATGTACCAGAACAACACCGAGCTTTGGTGGGCGAGATCCATGAAAGCATTTTTGTAACCTTGCTCGAAGGAGCTGTGCCAAAGGTCGCCATAGCCTTTCACTAATGCGTCAAGTGTTTTGAAATTGGGATTTCCGCTGTACAGCAATACTTCGCCCGAAGCGGTGGTATACTCTTGTAATGTCATTTATTTTTTGTCCTTAATCACTTGTCGGTAAAACGCAATGTTGTCCCGAACCAGTTGCTGAATGTCAAATTTCTGCTCTGTTTTTCGCCTCGCGGCGCTCCCGATGGTTTGGCACAACGCGTTGTCACCGAGCAATTCCAGAATCCTTTGGGCATACAAATCGTGGCTTTCGGGATGCACGAGGTAGCCGTTTACCCCGTCGTCTATCAACTCGGGCGCCCAACCAATGTTGCTGTTCACGACCGCTTTTTGCATCGCCATAGACTCAATGGTGACCATTCCCAAAGTTTCGGCAAAAGTAGGAAAAACACAGACATTTGCACGTTTAATATAATCCTGGATTTCCCGATAGGGCACTTTCCCGAGGTAAGACACTTTTGATTGGGCATTTTTTGACAGTTGGTGCTGCAGCAAGCGCCAGGTTGAAGTGGATTGTGTACTGAGATCGAACGAATCGCCGCCAATCAACACCAGCTGCGCTTCTGGAAAATCGGCCAGCACTTTTTCAAAAATCGCGGGCAATTCGAGCACGCCTTTCTTGCGGATGATGGTACCAATATATAAAATGAGCCCTTTGGTGTATTGCGCGGGCTCGGGATTTTGGAACTGCTCAAGCGACAGACCGTAGTGGATGGTTTGTATCGGCTTGTTTTTGATCTTAAAAATATACTGAGAAATTTTACCCGCGAAGTCGGTAGGTGCAATGTAAGCGTCGGCTTTGCCAATCCCGAGTTTCTCGAATACAAAATTCTTCATTTTCTGCTTGCGGTGCTCGAGGTGGCAAAAGTAAGCATCCGATCCGTGGAAACGCACCACGAGTGGCGCATTGATTTTCATAAATGCGGTAATTCCCGTCCAGTCGGGTGCTTCTATGAGATCGATTTTATCAGCGGCAATGACTCGATTGAGATACTGCTGCAGGAACTTTCTATACTGGTACCAGGTTGCCAATCGGTAACTGCGTTGTGCAATCAGGTGGATTTTAATCCCGTCTTCAACCAGAACTTCATCGTGTTGCTGCCCGAACACAAATACCGACACGGCTATATCTTGTCCCCGCAAAGCGTTTACGAGGTTTTTGATGCTGGTTCCTATTCCGGCAGCGTGCTGCGCTTTCTCGTGCGGATATTCTGAAGTTAAAAAGCCAATATGGAGCCGATCATTCATGAGCCAAGAATAGATTTGAGGTTAAAAACGGTGACGAGCATTAGTGACAGCGTAAAAAGTGCATTTTTGAGCGGTGTAACAGTCATATAGTCGTGACCTATTGACAGCAATATAGACGCGGGAACCAAAATTTCATAGCCAGAGAACCACCTGAACTCAATGAAAGTATAGCAAGTAAAAGACAGCATAACGGCAAAAACAAAGAAAAGGATAATTGGCAATTTGGTAAGCCGATTGCTCCCTTTCCTAAAAAAGACAATCAGCGGCAACAGCAGCAACAATCCCCAAAAACGCAAGAACCGTCCAAGCACAGCCAAGCAATTGTACAGTCCTATTTCCATGGCGAGCAGAGGATCTTTTACAACCGCCTGGATAAAAGTGCGCGGTAAACTATCAGCCCCGTTTGCATTAAGATAAGCATCTACAACATCAAATTTGGTGTGCTGCCAGATGGCGTCGCGGTGCAATGCTTCTTTGCCTTGTTCTACTTTTTTAAGGCCGAGATAGTTGCGCTGTATCCAGGTTGCGCCACTTTTGGGTTCCTTACTTTCATAGCCCAACTTTTGTTTTTCTATTAATGACGGATAATGGAACAGCAAAGTCGTTATTACAAAAATCAATGCCATAAAGCCAACTTTCGCAATTTTATACTTCGGCTCCAAACTGTTTTGTCGCCACCAATGCCAAATCAGAATCGCAACCAGCGGAATGAGATAGACGGCCGTTATACGGGTACCAAAAGCAAGCCCGAGCAATAAGCCCATAGCCGCAAAATCCTTGAGCGAAGGGCTTTTGAACCTCACCAACCCGACATAAAGCAAACCCAACACAAAAACACCCAAAAAAGTATCGTTGGAGGCGTGCAGGTACGACTGCTGATTGATGATATACAGCGCGTAAACCCCAAAGACCATGTGTGCATAAGCAGTATTCACGGGCGCCAAGCTTTTGAGAAAATACCACCCGAAAACCAGGTAAAAAAGATCACAAACCGCATTGACGATCAAAAAAGCGCCATCGACACTTTGGGTAAATTGATACGTCGCCGCCAGGACAAAGTTGTACAGCGCCGAAGTGCCGCTAACACTACTCTGGTAAAAACCCTGATGCAGAAAATCGGTAAACAATTCTTTATAATGGTCGTTGTTGTCTACCACAAACGGCTTGTCTAAAAATCGCAGCACAATCAACACCGCGTACACCAGTACAAATATTGCGAAGGATATTTGGAGTAGTCTGCGATGGCCAATGATGGCTAAGAAATTTCTGGTCACCGGGAAGTATTAGTCGATGTTTAAAATATAGTCTGATGAACCTTTATAGGAAATGACCGATGCTACCGGAGCCGCCACGACAGCTTTGTCGGGTACATCAAAGGTTACCATCGCGTTGGCTCCAATCAAGACATCGTCTCCGATGTTGATACCGCCCAAAATAACAGCACCGGGCCCAATGAATACGCGGTTCCCGATTTTGGGAATGCCAGCTTGCTTGCCTCGGATCGATACACCGATGGTAATGCCTTGCGATAGGTTGCAATAGTCGCCAATCTGGGTATCGCCATGGATGACAATGCCACCTGAATGCCCGATATATAAGCCCTCGCCTATTTGGGTTCTATACGAAATATCAAAGCCGTATTTGGTTTTGAGCCGACGCCACCACAAAAAATAGAAATAAAACAGCAAACGGTTACGGCGCCTGTAATGTTGGCAATACCGCAGAATGATGGTAAATTTAAGTCCCGGTACGGGCTGCAGGTAAAAATAACGGATGAAGCGAAAAAGCGTCAATGGCTTTCGCAAATCGTAGCGCTGCATGTCTTTGTGTATGAGGTGCCTGAGATTTGTTGTCGCCATTTTAGTTGTTGATTTTGCTCAAAATCCGTCGGTACAATTTGGAAATTTTCTTCCTGAAAGCATAGCTTTTATCCTTAAAGAGGATAGGGTCTGAGAGGCTCGCATTTCCAGGTTTCACCTTTGCAAAAACCGCGTCAATCCTTGCGGTATGCTGCAGGTTATTTCCGTAAGAACGCGCATACCAGGTGTGGTATAACATCTCGTTACCCAAATCATCAGAGACCTTATTGGTGATGGCATCATCTGGAAAAGGAACCGACGCGTCAAGGAACAGCATTTTTCGTCCGTTGCGTCGCAGCCAGAAATAAAAGCAATAATAGGGTTCAAAAGTGCTTTCGGCATTGTACGACGAGGTGAGTCCGCTAAGATCATCATCGAATTCACCTGCACTCACGTATTGGTGTTGCAGGACTTCATGCTCGTTCCATAAGGCAAGGGCGTCCTTGAAGTTCAGGATTGAGAAAAAAGTATTGATGACGTACGGATTCTGCATCCGGTGCGGGATTACACCGCCATCGCGCACGCCACAAACGCCATAACCTTGCTCTTGCATGCGCTCGATTAGGCCAAAAACCAGGTCGGGCTGGATGAACAAGACATCTTCATCGGCCATAATCAACCAATCGATGCCCTCATTCTTCAGCTTCGTGAACATGTACCGCACGCTGTCCATGGCGTGCATGCCATTGCGTCCGTCGATGACATACTTGCGAATCCCTTGTGGGAAATGCCGTGACGATTTAGCGTACAGCTCAAAATTGACCACTGTAGATAGGATAGCGATTCTATTATCCATGGGCCAGTTCTTTTGTTGTGGCAACTGCTGGGTTGTCGATGATCTGGTTTATAGTCTGCCAGATACGAGAGGAGGCATCCTGTGGTGGATGCTGGTTGATGCGTTCAAACCAACGTTTGGCCTCCCGAACCGTTTGCCCCGAATCATTGAGCCCTTTACGGATGACTTCTACGATACTTTGCGGACTGTCAATCCAAAGTACCGACTCGCGCGAAGGCATCGACCGGAAATGTACAAAACGGTAAATCTTGGCTACCGACCAACCCGGTTGTTTTGAATCGGACACGTCATAGTTGATGTACGCACAAGGCTTATCGTAAGAGATGTAATCAAACACCATCGATGAACCAAGATTGATAACCATCTCGGTATGCGCAATGGTATTGACCTGCAGGTCGAGATCTTCTGTGGTGGGCAAAACCGTATTCCAGTAATCGCCCATTTTTTTCCATTTGGGATCCACTGCGGTAAGGATGTCGGCATTTTTAGCCAATACAGCATCATAGCGATTAGAGAAATCTACCGGGCAACGGCGAAACAGGATTCCCAGATCGTGACCCTGTTTATTAAGTTGGCGCACGGCATCGGCGGTATCGGCCAAATATTGCGGATCATCCGGCGACGTGGTCACATCGTCACCAGAATAGCAGATGTATTTTTTGTTGGGATCAAGCCCATATGCCCTGAAAAAATCGGCTCGTGACTCCAAATTGCGGCGATAGGTATGCGTTTCAAATTGTGGCGTGCCGGTTACCATCACCTGATTGGGCTTGATGAACGGGTAATACTGCAACAATTCGTTTTTCATATAATCGCTCCATACAAAATAATAATCGGGTTCGAGTACGAGCGTGGCTTTGGGCAAGTTGTCCCACGAAAAAATAAACGTGGCCGTTGGAATTCCAAGTTCCTGTGCGGCGAGCATCGGCGCCAATGCCGATACCGTACGCTGGTTGGTGCAAAATACCAAAGCCGGTTTTTCGCGCTTGAGCGTTTCAAGACATTCGCGGTAATAAGGAGTTTGCTTTTCAAGCTTCGAAATGTATTTCCTGATTTTTACGGCGCCTTTTTCAGAACTGTACAAAGCGGTAAGTGCTTTGATCGCCGAGGTTTTCACCCATTTGACCAGTGTCCCAGACGCAAAAGGAAAACGGTAACTGTCATACACCGGATCGTTAGACCTTCGGATATTTTCATTGAGGTCGATCTGCACACGCGCCTTCTTGAAAACATCAGTAAGTGGGTGCATTTTGGGATTCACAATCCTAATTTCCTTAAAGCCTAGGCTTGAAATATCAAAAGAAGTATTGTTCCAGAAAGTCAGGTCAAAGCCCATTTGCCGGCCCTTTTCATAAAAATCGGTGTAGGCAAAATTTCTAAGGCCAATGCCATCGGGGAGCAACAGGAACACTTTATTATTCGTCATCACAAATCTCTGAATTGTTTTTGGTGGTTGATGTGCCAAATTGCCGGTTCGAGCAACGATTCGAGGAACAAACTGGCGCTGTTTCCGCTGCCAAAATCGGCCTGATCGGGATTGACCTGGTGCGCGTCAATCGACGCCAATGCGCCTAAAATACTTTGGGTGTCATAACCCACATTGAGGATGTCGGCATGCACCGCCCTATTTTGCTGACGCGTCCCGATATTGATAATGGGAATACCATAATACGGTGCCTCACGGATACCGGCGCTACTGTTGCCAATGATGAACTGCGCGTGTTTGAGCAACGTCAGGAAATATTCAAAACGCAATGACGGGAAAATCCTAAAGCGTGCGTTGTCTTTTAATTTTTGATAGGCGCCGATAATGTAATGGCTACCCAAATCGTTGTTGGGAAAAATCACCACATATTGGTGCGTGTCTCGTTCGAGCGCGGCCACAAAGTCATTGGCATACTGCTCCATGTCTTTGGCTTCGGTGGTTACGGGATGGAACATCGCAATGGCGTACTGCTCAAATCCAATCTCGTAATATTGTTTGGCGGTCTGCAGGTTGGGCAGCTCATTAGAAAACATAATGTCAATATCGGGCGAACCGATTGTAAACACCGACGATTTCATTTCACCCATCTGGCGCAGTCGCTTGCTTGCCTCTTCATTCGATACAAAATGGATGTGGCTGAGTTTGCTCACGCTGTGGCGGATGAGTTCATCTACAGTCCCCGACAATTCACCGCCTTCAATGTGGGCAACCAAAACATTGTTGAGCGAACCTACGATGGCGCCGGCCAAAGTCTCAACACGGTCACCATGTACCACAATCATGTCGGGTTGCACTTCTTTCACGTAACCCGAAAGTCCTTCGATGGTTTTGGCCAGGGTCAAATCCATGGTGGTTTCGTGGGTGTGGTTGTGAAAAGTGTGCAGGTTCGAGAAACCGCAGCGCTCGATTTCAAGCACGGTGTAGCCATATTCCTGCTGTAAATGCATCCCGGTCACAAATACAAATGCTTCGAACGCCGGATGGCTTTCTAGAATTTGAATTAGCGATTTGATCTTCCCAAAATCGGCACGGGTTCCTGTTAGGAACAATATTTTTCGGCGGTTACTCAAAGTCGGTCCAATCTAATTGCTCGTCGTTTTTAATGTCGCGCATGGCGGTTTTCCCAAGTATATCGTTGAAATTTTCGGCCAATATCTTTCCGGTCCCTGGCCTTTTGACCCAGATGTTTTCCTTGCCGAGCTTCTCGCCCTTTTGGATTGATTTGATACTACAGACTGTTGCAAAGGCAAAATCGATTGTTACCTGTTCTTCCTTGGCGGGTTGTTTGCTGCCGCCGCGCATTTGCCAGATTTCTTTCGCACTTGCGATAAGTTCGGCGCAGGCCTGCTCGTCCATGCTGCAGACGATATCGGGACCGGTTCGGTTCATGTGGTCGGTGAAATGGCGTTCCAAAATCGACGCTCCCAATGCCACCGCGCCCAGACAAGCGTTATTATTGAGCGTGTGATCGCTGAGCCCAAAAGCCTTATCGGGAAAAGCCCCATGCAATTCGGTCATTGCCCCGTAACGCACCAGGTGGATGGGTGTGGGGTACAAATTGGTGGTATGCAACAAGGCCACCGGAACCTGATATCTGTCGAATATTGCAACAGCTTTGCGCACGCTTTCAATCGTGTTCATACCAGTACTCAGAATCACGGGCTTGCCAAAAGAGGCGATGTGCTCGAGCAGCGGATAATTGTTGCACTCGCCCGACCCGATCTTGTAGGCCGGAATATCGAATTTCCTGAGGCGCTCGGCGGCAGCTCGTGAAAACGGCGTCGAGATAAAAATCATGCCTTTGCTTTCTACGTAATTTTTGAGTTCGAGTTCTTCGGCTTCGTCGAGGGCGCAACGTTCCATGATTTCATAAATCGAAACATCGGCGTTGCCAGGGATGACTTTTTTGGCTGCACCGCTCATTTCGTCGGCCACGATATGCGTTTGGTGTTTGACTACTTCTGCACCCGCACGGTGGGCAGCATCCACCATTTCTTTAGCAACGGCTAAAGATCCTTCGTGGTTAATCCCGATTTCGGCAATCACCAACGGCGGAAAATCAGGGCCAATTTTACGGCCTGCTATTTCTAGGAATGGGTTCATTTCTTCGCTCTTTTTAGTTCTCTGATATTTCTACGCACATACGTTTTCACTTTTTCTGCAAACCAAAACAGTTTTCTGCCCAACGATGGATTGGTAAAAATCAATTGGCCGCCACCCATGTAGGTTTCCGGGGTCGACGATCCGTGGGCATATTCGCGATTGCGCTGCAGTGTGATGACGTTGACGTGCCTAGCGTTCGGAAAAATCTGCTTGATGCTTTGCGTTTGTGGTGCGCGGTCGCCTTCAATGTAAATAATCGTGTCGTTGTGGCAAAGGTTTGCAATTTTAGCAAAACTGTCGTCGGCTCCATCCACTATGATCAGGTCGAATTTCTGCACCGGAACCTTTGAAACACCCGCATACAATTCTATTTTATCGTAATCAATAACATTTTTTTGCAGTGCATCCAGGCAAAACGCATTGGCTTCTGTACCTGCATAATGCAGCCCCAGGTTTCTCATTTTGCCATATTGCAATACCGAGTCACAGATGGCGCCGATGCCCAGGCCTAGCTCGAGGATATTTTTTACTTTAAAGGTCTCTATAAGCCGTAATATGGTTTTGATGGCGTATTCTGAGGCGATGTATTCACTGCCGTCGAGGGCGCAAAATCGTTTGTAGTTTTTGTCTGCAAATTGTTGGTAAGTCATATCGATTTGGGGGTTATTTTATAGAGGCAGGTGGCGAGGTCCAAATCCGATTGGGTATCGATGTCGACACTCGCGAACGGATGGTCAACCAAAAATGGGAATTGGCGCTCACCTACGATTTTTTCCTGTAAAAGCAATTTGGAATCCATTATATACAAAAGGCCGTTCTCATAGTACAGCGGCTCCAGATCCTGACTGCGTTGCCCGATTCGGTAATTGAACGGGACAAAATTGTTTTCAATGATTTTACCCAGTTTCTGGTGGTTACGGCTTACCGTCATCAGGCTGTCGGAATGGGTTTGTTGGAAAATTTCAAAAGCCTGCTCAAGCAAGCCAGCTGGTCGCAACGGATTGGTGGGCTGCAATAAAAATACGGTCCCTTGAAAACCGAGCATTTCAACGGCATGTTTCAAGGCAGTCACCGTGGGTTCTGTATCACCCGAAATAGCTTCGGGGCGATTTATCACTGCTGCACCGTAACGCAAAGCTACTTCTTTGATTTGGCAATCGTCTGTGGAGACGTAAACCGCATCGATAAAAGCATGCCGCTGTGCTTCGAGTATGCTGTGTGCAACGAGCGGAAGGCCGCCAAGCGGCAATATGTTCTTTCCGGGTAGCCGTTTAGAACCTCCTCTGGCCGGAATGATAGCAATACTCTTCATCAGTGGGTAAAATGGAGGCGTAAAAATAAACTAATTTTCCGGTTTCCAATACAATTTAATTTCCTCCAATTGTAGGAAACGCTCATATTCGTCGAGGGTTAACCGATTGCTGTTGCGCCTGATCTTTGGGATGGCCAACAGCACATCAGCCAAGGCCTGCGCAATGGCGCGCAGCGCGCGAAAATCACCTTTTAGCACTTTGGTTTTGAGTTGAATCCAAATGGTATAAGCCAAGAGCCGCGGAATTTTAACCCACGGATAGAACAAGAAATACAAATACCAACCCGCTCTAAGGGAACGCCTAAGCCTGATGGTATAGTCCCTGTCTTTTTTTCTTGCTTTGAGGTCAACGCGATGGTGTACCAAAACCGAAGGCAGGTAATGGATTTCGAGTCTCTTTTTAAACATTTCATAAGCGGCAAAATCTTCCTCACCGTGAAAAATAAACCAGGATGGATAATCCGGGATTTGCCGCCAGGCGCTCATCCGCCAGGCGTGCGCTCCACCGGCAAAACTTTTCATTCGGACGGGCTTTTCGCTGCTATGGGTAGACGAAGGCTCGGCGGTACTCCAAAAAATCCTGAACCCAACCAGGCTACATTCGGGGTGCGATTCAAAATACCCGGCAATCAACTCCATGGGATTTTGTGTGATGAAATGCAAATCATCGTCGATTGAAATGGCAAAATCCGAAGTGGTTAATTCCAGGAGTTTGTTGCGGCTGTATATTAAACCACGGCTCTTTTCGTTGCGGATGCGCAGTATTCTTGGATGATGCTTTTGGAGATAATCGGTTGTGCCGTCGGTAGATCCGTCGTCGCAAATGATGCAGTTCACCTCTGGCCTTGCAAGCAAATGGGCAATCTTGTCCAAAGTAAAACGAAGGGCTTCGAGCCTGTTTTTTGTGGTGATCAGAATGGTAAAAGTGGCCGGATTCAAAATATTCTATTTAAATTGTTCGGGTTTGTTGGCCAGGAACCCAAACATAAAAAGTGTCCTTTTGGCAAGGTAAAACAAATCGACAGCGTAATTTTTGGTCAACCGCCACCAAACCACCACAGTGTATTTGAGGGTTTTGGCCAATGACTGCTCGGTATAATGCAATTGGTAGCCGCCGACAATCTCGTTTTTTTCCCTGAAGAAGAGCTGTTTTTTATCGCGCTTGATGTCATAGCAAAAAATAGATGGCACAAACTCAATCTTAAAACCTTCCTTAAGGACCCGCTTAGACCATTCCTTGTCCTCAAAAGTAGGCACGTCGCTCTTGAACGGATGCTTTTGCCAAATGCGCTTGTTGAACGCCGACCCGGCAAACATGACTCCCGCCTTGTTATAGTCGTCCTGGCTTGACAAGTTGTTGATGTAGGCTATATAATCATGGGCGTTGTGAATGCAACGCAAACCCGCGAGTTCTTCTTCGCGGCCTTTGAATTTGTCAATAATCAGCTTGAAAAAGTCGTGGCTTACTGGGAAAGCGTGCGCGCTGAAAAGCACCACGATATCATGCGAAGCTTCGCGTGCGGCGACGTTGGCGCTTTCGCCATAACTGAATTTTTCTATGGTAACGAATCGGGCGCCGTATTGCTCTGACACGTCCCGGCAACCGTCGGTAGAAAGATTGTCGAGTACGATGATTTCGGCTACATCGTCGGCATAGCGCTCGCGCAAATCCTTCAATAGAAAGCGCAGGGCTTTTTCCTGGTTCTTGTTTCTAATGACTACCGATACCATCAGTTGGGTGATTTTTCTCTTGTATACATATCGCAAACCAAATTGCCATCGGCGTCAAATCGCCAAGTACTCGATGAAGTGGCTTTCTTATAGTAGTGAACTTGCTCGTCTGTCATGTTTTTTGGATCGATGTACCAACCGCCATGCCTTGCCGTGTAAGGTCTTTTAGCCCTGATGCCACGAAAAAAGTTGGTGTATTTAAACAAGCCGCTTTCAGGGCGGTACAAGGCGAATGTTGTATCTATAATGGCCGAATAATCTCCGTTTGGCGTCTTCTTTTTCCAAAATTGCGACTCCCAGTCTACGACTTTTTGGCGCTGCGGATGCGTGTCAGGGATGTCTTCGAGTTCCAGACTAAAGCCCACCTTCTTCACAAACGGGTTCTTGTCGAGCAGTTTTTTAAAATAGGTAAGAAAATCCGCTGGGCAATCCTCGCACGGTACGATATCGGGATCGGTAATCACAAAATAGCCTTTGCGGTAGCGGTCGTAGACTTCGCCCGAATACCAAAAGGCGCGGTGGCCAAAATTTTTCTTCATCCTGTAGATTTTTACACTGTCACCGAGTTCTTCATAATATTCGAGCAAAGGCGCGTAATCAGATACATTGTCGAGGATGACGATATTGGTATGGCCCGTTTTTTTTAGAAAATCAATCAACTGCCTGAGATAAAACAACTGGTTGAAGCTGATGATGATGATTGGGACAGACTTAGGATTGGCATCTTGCTGCCGAACCGTATTATTGAAAGGATGACCCAAAAAAGGAACGGCATAAATAAAATTATGCGAAGCCAGGCTGTTGATTACCGATTTGAAGTGCTTTAATATGGGTAAATTTCTGAGCATTATTGGCATTATTGTTTGGTCGAATTGCGTAAAAAACGCCGTACAAACTTAAGGAAATTTATCAAGCCGGTTCGGGACATATACCAAAAACACAATTTAAAAAGCAACGCCATTTTGGGTTGGCGAAAATAATGCTTCTCCAAGCGCCGAAGGATTTTTTTGCGCCCTGCAATTGTAAACTTCTTACTGTGTTCTACAATCATTTCACTACAAAACTGGTAGGTAGCCAACTGTTTGGCCGCGAGATTGTCTTGCTTTCCCGACACGCTGAGCTCGCTTTCGCGGATAAACACCGCAGCCGAATTAATGCTGTATACTTTACCGAAATCCGAGCACTCCAGCACTGCCATCTCGTCGGAATGCCAGGCAAGCGGGAAATCGCGAAATCCCTTTTGGTGCAAAGTGTCTTTCTTAAAAACATACTCCCCGAGAGAACTTCTGGTTTCCCCGCTGAATTTTCGGATCAGGAAATGGGGAGATTTCTCGAGTTTGGGATGGGCAAACAACTCCGATTGCTTCTCGCCTGAACTGTCAATGATATAACTGGCAAACCGCACCACGTTTAGTGATTGGAATTCGGATTGGTGTTTGTAGAATTCGCCCACACAATAGTCTCCAAGCAAATCGTCATCGCCCAGGATCATCACCCAAAACGCATCACCTACCAAGGACAGACAGCGTTCCCATTGTTTCACGAGCGACTGCCTGCCGAGGTTTTCGTCAAACCGATGGTACGAGTAGTTTATTTTACCGCGATACTTTTCGAGCAATGGCAGCGGACTTTCGGGACTGGCGTCATCTCCAATGTACACATGAAATCGCTGGTCGGTCTGGTTGACCAACGACTGCAGTGTTGCCTCAAAAAAGGCAAGCCGGTGATACGGAATGACGATTGCTAGGGGTTGCATTATTGTTTTTCAATCCAAAGATTGCCGCCGTGGTTCTTATGGGTAAGCGGCATCGCTGCGAAAGCTTCGGGGTGGTGGCGGTGCAAATACTCAGAAAACAGTCGAATTTTGAAAGCGTTATTGTACATCAGGAATGCCTTTAAGATGTAATCCTCGTTCCAGTTTTTGCCCTCATACACCCATTGCTTTGGATATTCAAACGGATAGAAGACATCATGGAAATGGATGAGTACTCCACTTTTGAGACAGGGCAGGATTTCAAATAAAATGTAATTGACGTCGCTTCCGGTTTTAGAAACGTGGGTGCTGTCTACAAATAAGATATCGCCTGATTCGAGCTTTTCAAAATGCGACAACGGTATGACCTGCACATCGCTTTCAATGATAGTGGTGGCTGCTTTGTCACGCTCTGATATCAGCGAATACAAACGTTCCGGATAAGGTTCAATAAAGGTAAGATTGATGGCATTGTCAAAAAAACGTTGGTTGGTGTCAAGCATCACGGCCGATGAAAACCCCGAACCAATTTCAATAATGCGTTTGGGTTTGAAATGGCGCATGACCGAGTACAATACGATACCGTCTGTATACGAGTAAAAGCCGTTGGCAAAATGGTAACGCAAACCATCCTGTTTGTCTGCCGCAAATGGCAATTCGTCGTAGTAAGCGCTGAAAGTTTTGGCCAGCGCGATTTGTTCTGGCGTGTGCAAATCGAGTCCGGCGATACCATCAATGTCTGCCTTGCTCCAGATTTGCTTTTCTCGGCGACGGATTTCATCCACGGCAACGATTGTAGAATAATAATGACCGGGCGCAAAAGCGGCGTTTTTTCTGAAATTTTCCCTTTCCTGGTACAAACCCTTAATATAAGGAAGTTTGTTTAATAAACCGGTGATACTTTTTTTGAGAGCCATAATGTTTTTTTTGCGATTAGAATATTTTAGACCACGCCTTTCTCAAGATTTTTCTGGGCTGTGAGGCGTTTTTTTGAAAATAATGGATGGCTTTTGACACAGCGCCTTGGGATTGATGTTTTTGCCATTGCACCAAACTGTCGTCGAGCGCGGCAAATGCTTTGAGATACCTGTCAAAAAAGATTTTGCGCATCGATTCATCTTGAAAATACGACAGCAAGCACGTGAAGAGCTTCACGTTGCTTTTGGCCAGGTTCAGCGCAGACTCGCCCGAAAAAATACCAACACCATAGCGATAGACAGCCATTTTTTCCTCGAGGTATTTGAGTTTTCCTTGCTGTGCCACGATGAGATAAAGAAAATAGTCGGCTATAGGGCAATGCCTGAACTCAAAGGGCAAGGCTTCAATGCAATTCCTAAACACCACCGAAGGCGTATGGATGTAATTCCCCAAGCGGGCCAAAGTATCAATAGTTTGGTAATTGGAGGGGACATTGGTGAGAAAATCGGGCGTAAGTTCTTCCTGTCGATTGATGATTTCTACCTGGTGAAAACAAAGGGCGTAATCTTTATTATTTTCAAGAAAATCCACTTGCTTTTGTAATTTCAAGGGATCACTCCAATAGTCGTCTCCTTCTAATAATGCGATGTAATTGGCTCCGCTGCTAAAGGTAGCCTTGAATATCTGCGCGGCGTTTTCGTGTACACCAACGTTGCTCGGGTGCAGCAACAATTCTATCTTATCGGGATATTTTTGTTTTAGCGATTGACAGATTTCGCGAGTATTATCGGTAGAACAGTCTTCGCCAATATAAAGTTTGTAGTTAAAACTGGTTTGCTGCATCATGACCGATTCTACCGCTTTGGCAATAAATGCCTCATGGTTGTAGGTAATCATGTAAACTGCCAGGAAGGGTTTATTTGACTGCATATCCAAAACCTTCTTTGCCAAAATCATTGCCGTTGTAAATCATATACGAAATGCCCTTGTGTTCAAAAACGTGGCAATACTCCATCATTTTATTGTCCCAGCCGCTTTCGGACAACGCAATTCCCGTTTCGTCGTATTTTTTGTCCCACTGTAATGCGTTTTGGGAGACAGCCAAGCCGATTTTATAGCCGTGTTGGGCAGAAACCCTGTATTGGTTGGTATTGCGATACGAAAAATAAAGTTCGTATTGTTGCGCTTTTCTAATTACGCATGGCCTTCCGATGGCGCTCGCCTTTTCATCATAGTCAACCGCAACGGCGCCATTGCGGTTCCAATGGATGCCATCCTGAGATTCTGCGTACTTGATATGGTACGAAGGTTCTGGGTAATCATTGATGGTTTGCCATTGTGTACAGGAAATGTACCACATTTTCCAGATACCACGGTCAAAAATGACGTAGGGCGCGGTGTTGAAATAAGGTTCTTCCAGGCTTCGGTCACAAATGGGCCCAGCCGAATACCGTTCCCAACTCAGTCCGTGGTCGTTGCTCACCGCGAGTCCGATGGCCAATCTGTAAGAAACGGTGACTTGCGGATTCCAACCGATATAATACATGAAAAGTTGGTTTTTGTTTTGTACGAGGCACGATGGCATGATTCCGCTGTCATCGAAAGTGCCGTTTTGGCCAAAATCGAGCAGTGGGCCTATTGGACTTCCATTCAAAGTAATCGTCTCGTTGGCAATCGTCGCATCGACGAAATACGGCAGCGATTTGCCGTTTTCATCCCTGGAACTGAAAAAAATCCTAAACTCGTCTCCTTGCAAATGATGCGCGAAAGGAATCGATGCGTGTGACCTTATCGTTTCATTTAAAAAATCGGCAACCTTGAAAACCAAGCCTTTTTTGCGCCACATATTATAGTTCTGTTGTTGGTTTTTCGGATTTTACAGCGGGGTTTCCTTTATACAGACCCCAAGGTTCGGTATTTTTGATGACGCTCGCCGCCATTGCTACAAAGGTTCCCTCTGCAATGGTCAAGCCATCCCGGATTGTGGCATTAACGCCAAGTATAGCATAATTTTCAATGGTACAATGCCCAGACATCACCACATGAGAGGTAAACATGATATGGTCCTTGATAATGCTGTGGTGCCCGATATGATTGCCACTCCATAAAATAACATTGTTGCCAATCGTAGTAAACGGTTGGATGGTATTGTTCTCCAAAATAAAGCAATTGTCGCCGATGGGATTGTCAAACAACGTGGCCTTGCTGCTCACATAACTAATCATCTCGTAGCCTTTGGCTTTGATGGCATGATAAATTTCTTCGCGCAGTCTGTTCATTCTTACGGGTGCCATTGGCGCAAAAAAATGGTATTCTGATGGTGGGAAGTGAAGTACTATATCTTCAAAAGCCAAAACCGGTAATCCTTTAAAACTGCGCTCTTCGGGGAGGTATTGCGCATTGACGCTAAATGCCACCACCTCATGGACAGAGTCGTTGGTTAGGTAATAGTGCGCCAGTTCTGCAAAATCCTGGATACCAAAAACAATCACTTTAGCCATTTATTCTTTTTTTAAGACGTAAACCGTGTACTCGTACAATCCGTAGTCATTTCTGATGATGTGGTGCCGGGTCAGGTTCTTACACAAATAATCACTTAGTAAATCGTATGAAACATGAAACAAGTCGTCTCGTTCCCAATCTACATTTTTTGACATGACATTGAAGGCTAAACCCTTATCGCATTTTTCATAAACGATGGTTATTAAGCGGGTGAAATAAGCCCACATTTCATCAAAAGACAATTCCCTCTTTTCAGTGAAAACACCATTCATGACGATGTAATCAAAATTTGGAATGCCCGCGCGGTCTTCTAACACATCGGCACAAAAAAAACAGTTTTGAGGAAATTTTTTCTGAGCAACCGCTACAAACCGCGGTGAAATGTCGAGGCCACTATAGGTTAGGTTGCCATAGCCTTCCTTCTGTGCATACTCCAACAGATGCGCGGTACCGCAACCAAAATCCAATAATGTCGCCGGCTGGGTATTGGCATCATATTTAATAATGTCGAGCATTACCTGATACCGCTTGTACACATCTTGCTGATTGGGCCAATCTACCCCAAGGTGCGTGTCGCCATGCTTTTCAAGGCAATCTTCGTAATGTGTTACTATTTTAGTGTATTTCTTGTCCATTCAGATCAATTCCTTTTGTTGGAGCAATGCTTTGGTTTGCGCAATGTCATTAAACATCAACACGTCTATTATGGACAGCCAAGGTATGAATTCGGCCTTAAATTGCCTATAGGTTATTGGATTCGTTTTTAAAAAATGCAGGGCGATTCCAGCATTGGAAAAAGCTTCGCTGTCGTAAAGCTCCATTCCGCCAATCGCATTGATATAGGTAGTTGCGTGCAGTTTTTTACCGATTTCCAGAATCTTATCCTGTCCTTTTAAAAATTCGTCCTTTTGAATTTCAGACGAGTTCACAAAGCGAGTTGCTAACTGTAAATAATTACTGGTCTTTTGGAGCGAATGCGCACAAAACCGAGCCAAATTCTGTTCTTCATAACCAACGATGGCTTCGAGCAACGGGAAAACCGTGTCAAAAAAAGGCGCTTTCCTGTATGCTTGTTGGATGGTTTTGAGCAAATTCGGTTTCCAGGCCGGGTTCGCGTCAAGCTGGGTCTCGTTGATGTATTTGTTTTGGCTGGCAGACTGCAGCGGCAGGCTAAACAAATGGGGCTTGTTGCCTAACAGTATGTTATTTCTGTTAATCCACCCTTTTTTGATGTAATTGACATCGTCATAAATCACAAATAAATCGACCGAATCAATCAGCTGAAAGTAACCGATATACGGCAAGAAATATGGCTGCATTATGGCAAGTTTCATCACAGGCTTGCATTAACGAGGGAGACGATTTTTTGCTGGGATTCTCGTTCGAGCCCTACGTACAAAGGCAAACACAGCACTGCAGCGGCTACTTGTTCTGATACCGGCATATTGCCAGCGCCTTCGCAATAAGGCAACATATTGAGCGAGGGATAAAAATACCGCCTTGGCATAATGTCATTTTGGAGCAACAACTGCTCGGTCTTTAATAGCTGGGCTTCGCTATCAAAAATAACGGGATAGTAACTGTAATTCCACACCGTGTTCTCACGAATTTTGATGGTCCGTAAACGGTTAAAATTGAGGTGCGCTCCATAAAAAGAAACGATCTCCTTGCGCGCAGCGATAATTTCTGCCAAATGCGGGAACACTGCCAAACCCATGGCCGCCTGCAACTCTGATATTTTCGCATTAATACCTACGCCGTGAAAATCGTGCGGGCCGTTGTGCCCAAAATTATGACTGTAAAACAAGCGGTGATGCACCGCGGCATCCTTACAAAAAAAAGCCCCACCTTCTGAGGTGTGAAACAGCTTGGTAGCATGAAAACTACAAGTGCTTACATCGCCAAAGTTGAACAGTGATTCTCCGTTGTAATTCACGCCAAACGCGTGTGCCGCGTCGTAGATGACCGCAAGATTATACTTTTTAGCGATTGATTCGATAGCTTCAACATGGCAAGGATTGCCAAAAACGTGCGTGGCCAGGATGGCAGTGGTTTTGGGTGTGATTGCCGTCTCGATTTTTGTTTCATCTATGGTCAGGAATTCTGGATGGATGTCTACAAACACCGGCTTGCAATGCTCCCAGACAATTGCCGCAGTGGTGGCCACGTAAGAGAAGGGTGTGGTAATGATTTCGCCGTCGTTTCCAAAAAGCTTCAAAGCGATCTGCAATGGGATTGTGCCATTGTTGACGATGAGTATGTTTTGAACCTTGAGGTAATCCCGTAGCTTGCCCTCGAGCTCCAAAACCAACTCGCCACGATTGGTAAGCCATTGCTTGTCCCAGGCGCGTTGCACAAAATGCATGTATTCGGCAATGGGCGGTAAAAATGTCTTGGTAACGGTAATCATATTCAGTTTATTTTCCATTCAAACCTTGGCTTGATGTAGCCTGGCTCTCTCCCCATATATACACCCAATTGGCGTTCTCCATCAACAACGGTGTATGTTATAATGTCGCGCTCTATAAAAATGGCCTTGCGGTTGTCTTCTATGATGAACAATGCCAATGAAAAATTCCCCGACTGGAAGAAATGCGCTGGAAACGTACACCCGATCTCATTTTCGCCTTTCTTTAAGTGCAAAGCAGAATTTCCAAAAGAGAACAGCGCCTCACCCATTTCATTATAGAGGTGGTAGGTAATATGGTAACGTTCTGGTTGTGTTTTGAATTCGATTTTGGTGAAAAGTTCTATTTCTTGATCTTCTACCAGTGGCTCGCTTTCAGATCTTCCTTTGGTGTTGAGGCAAATCTCATTCAACTTGAAAATGGCTGTGTCATAGGTGGGTCCGAAAGCCCTCTTGTTTTGGGTTTCAGCATCGGCTCCACCCAAATAATAACTCACGGCCGATTCTACTTCCCCATTGTGTTTGACCAATCCGTTTTCAAGGACGATTCCTTTGGTGCACAAACTTTTTACGGCAGCCATATTGTGGCTTACAAACAAAACGGTACGGCCCTCGCCTTTGCTGATATCACCCATTTTCCCGAGGCATTTCTTTTGAAAATCGGCATCCCCAACAGCCAAAACCTCATCAACGATCAGGATTTCGCTTTCCAGGTGGGCTGCAACGGCAAAGGCCAGACGCACATACATTCCTGAGGAATAGCGCTTCACCGGCGTATCTACATAGCGTTCTACGCCCGAAAAATCGATAATTTCATCCAATTTACGGGTGATTTCTTTCTTCCGCATGCCCAAAATGGCTCCGTTCAGGTAGATGTTTTCCCTGCCGGAGAGTTCGGGATGAAAACCAGTTCCTACTTCGAGCAAACTGGCAATTCGGCCTTTGACTTTAATTTGACCGGTCGTTGGACTCGTAACCCGTGATAGTAATTTGAGCAACGTACTTTTCCCGGCACCGTTTTTTCCGATGATACCTACGGCTTCACCTTGGCCTACTTCAAAATTGATATCGCGCAAGGACCAGACAATGTCACTTTCGCCTTTTGTAGAACGGTCGTTGGTTTCTCCAATTTTTAAAAACGGATCCTCCTTTTTCCTGACTTTGGTAATCCAGAAACGCTCGAGATCGCGCGAAATGGTTCCGGTGCCAATCTGCCCGATTTGATAAGCTTTCGATAAATTTTCTACTTTAATAACCGGCTCCTTCATTATATGGTATCTACGAAATTCTTTTCTGTCTTATTGAATATGATGATGCCGAGCAACATCACTACAAGTGTGCAAATGGTGGAATACCCCAAGCTGGCCAGCGTAAATTCGCCTTTGCCAAGGAAACAATACCTGAAGGCTTCTATTATTCCCGTCATTGGGTTGAGTTCGATGATCATCCTGTATTTTTCTGGTGCAGCGCTCAATGGGTAAATCACTGTGGTGCCATACATGAGCAATTGCACTCCAAAAGTTACCAAAAACGTTAAATCCCTGTATTTGGTGGTCATTGCGGTAATAATCAGGCCAAGTCCTAAGCCGAGTAAAGCCATGAGAATGACCAGTAACGGGAAACAGACAATGGCTGGAGTGACCTGAAAATTGGCACCTTTAATCCCAAAATAAACCATCATGACAATCAACAGCAGCAGTTGCACACCAAACCTAACCAGATTGCTCACCACTATACTTAACGGCATGATCAACCTGGGGAAGTAAACCTTCCCGAAAATGGCAGCATTGTCCCTAAATACCGTGCTGGTTTTGGTGAGACATTCGGAGAAGTAATTCCAGGCGGTGATTCCGGAGAGGTAAAATAAATACTGAGGTAGCCCGTCGGTACTAATTCCGGCGAGGTTTCCGAAAACGAATGTAAATACAAGTGTGGTGAAAATGGGCTGAATGAAAAACCACAATGGCCCCAATATGGTTTGCTTGTAGAAACTTACAAAATCGCGCTTCACAAACATGAGTAATAAGTCGCGGTAACGCCAAAGGTCGTTGAACTTTAAATCAAAAAGCGAAGTATGCCCTTTTATTACAAGATCCCAATCTTCAGACTGATGGTTCTCTTTCATTAGTTTTATATGGTATGAATGCCCGATTGATAGTGCCCGGCAGCGATTTAGAAAGCTGTTTTCGGCTGCAAATATAATAATTTAGAACTACTCCCTTTGCCCATTGCAAATTTAAACCTGAAAAAAAAATCGGCAGAAATTTCGCGTCTTTTTTGCGTATTTTTGCGTCGAATTAAACGATTGTGCCTTGTTTCATTTTCTGTCTAAAAAACCATTCCTTAAGGAGCTGATTCCCGACAATCATGTGGATATTCATTCACATTTGCTACCGGGAATCGACGATGGCTCGCCCAACATTGAAGAAACCAAGGCTTTGGTATCGGCGCTTCGCGGCATGGGAGTCACCCAATTTGTGACCACCCCGCATGTAATGAAAAGTGTTTGGGACAACACCACAACAAACATTCAATCTACACTAAAAACGACCACAGCCTACTTTGAGAACAACGGCAATGCTTTCCCGCTCAGGGCTGCCGCCGAATATTTGATGGATAATAATTTTGTGCAGTTGTTCGGGTCTGAACCGTTGTTGACTTTAAAAGACAATTACGTATTGGTTGAAATGTCTTATATCAACCCGCCGATTCAGCTTTACGAAATCATCTTTGAACTTCAGGTAGCCGGATACCAGCCGGTTTTGGCCCACCCCGAAAGGTATAAATTTTACCACCACAGTTTTAAGGACTATGAGAAACTGCACAATTCGGGTTGCCGTTTCCAGCTCAACCTGTTGTCTTGCGTGGGTTATTATGGCAGTGACGTGGCTGTTGCTGCCGAAAAGCTTCTTAAAAAAGGACTGATTGACTTTGTGGGTAGTGATGTGCACCACCAAAACCATATTGCCGGCTTTTCAAAAAGGATGTTGTTCCAGCCGCAGCCAGAACTCAAGCAGGCCATTGCCAACAACCAATTCTTTGGGTTTTAGTTTTTACTGAAGAGGGTTTTGTACCAAGGTTTCTTATCGAGGTCGTTCTCGGCTTGGTAGCCATAACCGTAGCCATAACCATAGCCGTAACCGTAGCCGTAACCATAGGTTTTTCTCCAAACCGTGTCGTTGAGCAGCAACGCCATATTGGGCAGCTTCTCGTCTTTGTATAACGCCTCAATGCTTTTCAGGAAGCGCTTGTCGAGATAGTTGGCGCGCAATACATAGACAAAGACGTCGGCATTTTTGGCTACCAGTAAGGTATCTGTTACCAGGCTTACCGGCGCAGTATCTACTACAATGTAATCGTATTCCTTTTTTAGTTCATCGAAAAGACCATCGATCTTGGAGTTCATCAGCAAGTCTACCGGATTGGGCGGAATAGCGCCCGACGGCAAAACCGATAAATTGTCAAATCCAGGCAATTTCACAATGTAATCGTGAATGTTCTCATTGGTTCCTTTAGACAAATAATTGGTGAGCCCTTTTGAAGGCAGTGTGACATACTTGTCGATTTTTGGATTTCTGATATCGAGCCCAATCAACAACACTTTCTTACCCGACAGCGCGATTGTACTGGCCAGGTTAATCGCAACGAAAGTTTTGCCTTCTTTAGGAACCGTTGAAGTCACAAATATCGTCTTGGCTTGTCCTGTAGCAACTTTGGTAAGCATGAATTCGAGATTGGTGCGAACAATCCTGATGGCTTCGGCAGAACTTGAGCGACTTTCGGCGTCCATAATCTTGTCCTGGCTTTCTGATTTTGGGATGTCGCCCAAAAATGGCACCATGACTTTGCCTTCAATATCTTGTCTGTACTTGATCTTGTTGTCAAAAAGCGCAAGCAAATAGATGATAGAAAACGGAATCAGAATCCCAAAAGCAATCGCAATGAGATATATGACATTCCGCTTGGGCGAAACAGGGTAATCGGGTGAAAAGGCCGGGTCTACAATTTTAGAAATCGGTGCGGTTACAGCAAGTGAAATTGCGGTTTCCTCTCTCTTTTGCAACAGGTATAGATACAGGGATTCTTTTATTTTCTGTTGGCGATCTAAGATCCTGAACTCGCGTTCCTGTGTTGGAATCTGCGATATCTTACCACGGATCAACGCATCTTGTTTTTGCAGGTCGTCCTTACGGATATTGAGTGCCGCCTTGACCCTGGCCAGATTGGAAATAATGTTGGCGTTGAGTCCTTCGATTTTCTGGTCGAGGTTCATCACCACCGGGTTAGCTCTCATACCGTCTTTGACTATGCGGTTGCGCTGGATAACCAAGTCATTGTATTCAATGATGAATTGGGAAGCATCTCGATTCTCGGCCGTTGAAAGGATGTTGTTGGGAATGAGATCCCATTTGCCTTTTTGCCGCATGAAATCCTCCATGTCCTTGACAATCCTGAGTTGGGTTTCGGTCTCAATCAACGATTTTTCAAACTCCACAGAATTCTGCAGGTACAACCCGGCTTCAGATACGATATCGGTTACTTTGTTGTCTTTCTTGAATCCTTCGGCATCTTTCTCTACATCGCCGAGTTCATTGGTGATGATTTTGAGTCGGTCCTGGATGAACTCTAGCGTATTCTCTGAAATGAATTTCTTATCAGCAACCGCATCTTCATTGTACACCTCTATGAGCGTATTGAGAAAATCCACTGCTTTTTCCCTTACAGGATCATTGATAGACAAGGCCACAATACTAGAGTTTTTGCTCAAAGCACCTACATTAAGCCTGCCGCGATAGCTTTCTACGACATTGTCCAGTGTTTTTACATAAACCTGAAGCGAGAAATTTTTGGGTTTCTTAGCGAAAGCCTTAGGGTTTTTAGAAACTACCAGTTTGGAATTGTCGAGCTCGATGATCGCGCCGTATTTGTATTTACCGAGGCTTTTCTGGTCCATAGTCAGTAACTCAAATTCGTTGGCACCGATGGCGCTGAATGTGAATGCCTTTTGCGATTTGTAGAAAGAATCGTTGATGTTGTAAAAACTAAAAACGATGGGTTTCTCGGTGTATTCTTCGATGGTTTTGACCCTTCCTTCCGAAATATAAATCGTTGTAAATCCGAGCTTCTTTATCGCCTTACGCACAATTGTACGCGATTTGATTACCTCGACTTCATTGTCTACGTTGTTCTTCACTCCGGTCATGATTCCAAGATCTGAAAAGGCTGCCAATTCTGACTGTAATCCACCCTTCTTCTCATCCTTTACCAATATTGTTGCCGAAGCCGTGTACACCGGAACCGAGTACCGAAGGTATAGCAACGCAAAAATCATCGCCACAACCACTCCAAAAACAAACCAACGCCACTGAACGATATACCTTTGGGTCAGGTCAAGCAAATCCAGGTTCTCTGACTTGTCATTCATTAAATTCTGATGGTCTTGCATGGATTAGTTTTTAAGGAGGACGAGCAATGAAATCAAAACGGTAAGGCTTCCGAGTATTACCGTAGTATTCGGGCCGATCACAGAAGAATTGATTTTGGTTCTGTTGGGTTCTACCACCACCACATCGTTTTGGGAGAGGTAATAAGCGGGCGAATCGAGCGCCTGTGCGTTGGTAATGTCAACACGTGTGTAAGTTTTTTTGCCATCGGCTTCATGGATGACCAGTATGTTGTCGCGCTTTCCGTATATGGTAAGGTCTCCGGCGAGCCCGAGCGCTTCAAAAATCGTAATTCTTTCGCCAGGAATGGTGTAGCTTCCGGGCTTAGACACTTCGCCAATGACAGATACCTTATAGTTTAAAATCCGCAGGTTGATGCTGGGATTCTTGATGTATTCAGACAACAAACCCAACAATTTCTTATCGGCTTCTGATCGCGTAAGACCACCGAGTTTGACTTTACCCAAGACCGGAAAGTCAATAAACCCCATATTATCAATAAGATAAGTCTTAATCCCATTCTGGTTATTGTTGATTTCATAATTCCCCTGGATTGCAGGTAAATTGAAAGGAACCGTCACTTCAGGGTTTTCTGCCGCTACGATAATACTGAGTAAATCATCGGGCTTCAGCGTAGGCTCGTAATTGGTGTTGACCTCATAGCTTTTGTTGTCGTCAATGCCCTGAAGGTAAACCATTTCTTTTTTTGATCCGCACGAAAAAAGCAGCAAAGGCAATACAAGCAATAAAATTCTATTTTGGATCTGACGTCTCATAGCGGGCATTAAAATTTTTTACAAATATAATTTTTTGGCGTGAATTCTCTAAAATAAATTAGGCAGTCCCTATTTTAAATGCCATTAAGAGTCAAGGTTTTCAAACACAGAATTCATGCTTTTGAATTCGGGTACGATTTTTTTCATCGCCGCCACTACTTCTTCGTCGGAGATGAGCTGAACCTTGCCGAGTAAGTCAAGGATTCTGTAGTTGACCAGCTCATAGTCATCATGGACTTCCTGCGCGATGAGTATTTTCTCGTTGTGTGTGGGTACGGTCTTAGAAGTATCGTTGAGCAATTCTTCGAATAACTTTTCTCCGGGTCGCAATCCGATGATCTTGATTTCGATTTCCTTGTCTGGCGTAAATCCGGCAAGCCGAATCATCTTCTTGGCCAAATCGATAATTTTCACCGGCTGACCCATATCAAATATGAATATCTCACCTCCGCGGCCCATAGTCCCGGCTTCGAGTACCAACTGGCAAGCTTCTGGTATGGTCATGAAATATCTAATGATTTCAGGGTGTGTAATCGTTAGCGGTCCGCCTTCCTGGATCTGCTTGGCGAACAAGGGTACAATCGATCCGTTAGAACCCAATACATTCCCGAATCTGGTGGTAATAAACTTGATGTCCCCACCCCTTTTCTCGCGACTCAGTTTGTCCTGGAGCATCTGAACGTACATTTCGGCGATGCGTTTGCTCGCGCCCATAACACTACTCGGGTTCACCGCCTTGTCTGTAGACACCATAACAAATCGCTCTACATGGTACTTAACAGACAAATCTGCAAGATTTTTGGTACCAAGCACGTTGGTGTACAATGCCTGCGAGGGATTCTCCTCCATCAACGGAACGTGTTTGTACGCTGCCGCATGGTAAACCACATCGGGTTTGTAGCTAAGGAAAACTTTTTCAAGTGCTTCTAAATTGCGTACATCGGCCAGCACCGAACGAATCCTTACAATCTGGTTGACGTCATTGATTTCAAGCCTAAGGTTGTGCAAAGGTGTTTCTGCCTGGTCGAGGATTATTATTTTCGACGGATTAAAACTCAGCACCTGTCGGGTGATTTCGCTACCGATTGAGCCCGCGGCACCCGTAATCAAGATAACTTTGCCATTGAGCTGCGAAGAAATCGTCTGGGTGTCTAGTATGATGGGCTTGCGATCCAGCAGGTCCTCAATTTCAAAACTCTTTACTTTATTGGAGATTTGCGTCTGGTCTTCCCAATCTGAAATCAATGGCACGGTAAAAACCTTGAAGCCGTATTCTAGACATTCTTCAACGATAGAAATGGTTTCTTCCTTGCTTAAGCTTTTCTCGGCAATAATCAAGGCATCGGCCTTCATGGCACGAAGTATTACATGAATGCTTTTATTTTGGTTGAGGATGGGCAAATTCAGGATGCTTTTCCCGGCTTTATTGTAGCTGAATTTATCAATGAAACCCAGCAATTTGAAACGGCTTGGTTTAGCCGTCCGTAATGCATTGGCTACAGAAATGGCATTAGCATCTACACCGTAAATTACCGCATTGGTGAGTTTATGATCTTCGGTATTGAGGTAGCGCTCAAACATATATTTGACCATGATCCTGAAGAGGAACAGCATCAAAAACGAGTTAACGTAACTGATAAAAAGACTCGTAGTTACAAAAATCTCGTGCTCCATCAACCACGAGCCACCATAATTGATCACCAGTAAGGCCACATAGGCAGTAGAAGTAGAAACCAGCAACTTCACTCCATCAATGAAAGTAGAGTGCCGGATAATACCCGAATAAGTGCGATAAAATAAAAAGAAAGCCGCGTTTACAACCAACACAATACCATAGCGCAGGGTCATGTTCAGGTTGTCGAATGGGCGGTCGGTAAGTTTGAAAATGATGAAATCGGTAACGATACTGGCTATGAATACGATAAAAATATCGATGGCAAAAATAATCCACCTCGGTAAATAACCGAAATTCTGAAAACCGTTCCTAAAAATCAGGCTTTTCAGGAATTTAATTACCGTATCGTTACTTGTAACACTCAATGCAAATCTATTTTAAGTTAAAATTAACATTTTTAAAGAAACAAATCCACTTTTTTATCAAAAAAATTATGATTTAAAAAATAGGCTAAAAGCTTCACTGAGGCGGTTGCGGTCAGCATCCGTTAGATTAGACCCCGACGGCAGGCATAACCCATTTTCAAAGAGCTCCTGAGAAACGGTTCCTCCATAATACGGATAGCTGGCAAAAATAGGCTGCAGGTGCATCGGCTTCCACAAGGGTCGGCACTCGATGTTCAACTGCTCGAGGTGCAAACGAAGGTCTTCGCTCGTCTTTCCGTTCATTTTCATGGGGTCAATCGTAATGGCACTGAGCCAACAATTAGAAAAGTAATCGTCATTAGGCACCGTAAATACCGTCACCGCCTCAATGTCCTTAAAAAGCAATTGATAAAATACGTTCATGCTTCTTCTCAATGCGATGTGTTTTTCGAGCACTTCCATCTGGCCTCTGCCGATTCCCGCGCAGATATTGCTCATCCGGTAATTGTACCCTATTTCACTATGTTGATAATGCGGAGCCTGGTCCCGCGACTGGGTCGAAAAAAAGACGGCCCTGTCTTTTAACGCTTTGGTCCTGGTGACAATCGCGCCTCCGCCCGAGGTGGTGATGATTTTATTGCCGTTGAACGACAACACCCCAATGTCGCCAAAGGTACCGCAGGCTTGTCCTTTATAGGTACTGCCTAAAGCTTCGGCGCTATCCTCCAATACTGGTATTTGGTATTTGTCGGCAACACGTCTGATGTCGTCTACCTTAAAAGGAATCCCGTACAAGTGTACCCCGATAATAGCCTTTGGCTTTTTACCTTTTTGAATGCGGTCTTCAATTGCACTTTCTAGCGCTACCGGACAAATATTCCAGGTTTCAGGTTCACTGTCTACAAAAACGGGAACGGCGCCCTGATACAAAATCGGGTTGGCCGAAGCCGAAAACGTAAAGCTCTGGCAAATAACCTCATCGCCCGCTTTGACGCCCAGCAAAACCAATCCCAAATGGATGGCAGCAGTCCCGGAGCTCAATGCCGCTACATGCGATTGGTTTCCTATAAAAGCTTCTAGATCTTCCTCGAATCCGGTTACGTTTGGCCCGAGCGGCGCCACCCAATTGCTCTCAAAAGCGGCATCGACATATTTTTTCTCGGTGCCACCCATATGCGGTGAAGAAAGCCAGATTTTTGAACTCATTGTACTGTTATTTTAGCGGCTGCAAAGATAGTCATATTAACCTACGCTATACCGTGCAGCTTGATTTAAGTGTTTGAAGGTTTAAAAATGGTTGCCCAAAGGATTTTAAGATCACCCATAAAACTGTGGCAGTAATAATAATCGAGGTTCATTTTAACTTTGTCGGGAAAAATAACCGTATCGTTATACGCTAATGGATCGGGCTGTTGCGAAAGGATTTCTTCCTCATTGGCATACTTGATGGACGCGGCGCAAGTAATTCCGGGTTTGAGTTCGAGTATCTTTCTGTCTTCGCCTTCGAGCGTATCATAGTATCCAACAATATCCGGACGTGGCCCAACCAAACTCATGTTGCCTATCAGTACATTGAGCAGTTGCGGCAATTCATCGATTTTTGACTTGCGCAGGAAAGCACCTATCGCCGACACTTTCCCAGATTGCGGATGGATTGTCCTGAACTTAAAAATCGTAAAAGGCTTTCCAAATTGTCCCACACGGGTTTGCAGGAAAAGGCCATTAGACAAAGTATCTAAAGTGGCGACCAGATAGCCTAGCACTAACGGACCTGAAAGCACGAACAAAGCGAAAAATGAAAAAAAAATGTCAAAACTACGTTTACCCAAACCTTAGTTTATTTTTGGAGCAGTTCGTGTTCCTTCATCAGGATGGGCAGCGCATCCACGTCCCTTAAAAAAATCAAATCCTTTTCAAACTCGTACATTTTGTATTCATGGTCGAAGCTCGCGTCGCCGTCGAGCAAGCGCACGGTATCGGCACAAAAATTCGCGCCGCCTTCTGCAAAACACTGGGTAAAGGCAACGTGGCGCACATTGATTTCGGTAATGTACGGTTTCCCGTTGTGGTCTTCCTTGAAATCCACCGTGAAGAATCCGTGACGTGCAGCTCCGGTATGTTCAAAAAGATGGTCCATGGCACGAATCGCCTCATCCACGAGCGCTGGTTCATTTAGTAACCTCCCGAATGAAGTATTTCCGGTAATTCCCGAAGGCGCGACTTTGGCCATAATGTAATTCACCCGTTCGGCGCAGGCCGTCCTGAGCAGTTCTCCGTTAAAATACAACAGTTTACAAGCTAAATTCCTGCCTGGCAAAAACTGGCTTGCTAGGAATTGCTGTACATTCGGGTTGATCTGAATCCAGTTTTTCAAAGAATCCAGATCGTCTACCTTTAGCGACCCCAATCCGCTTGTACCGCTCGAGCTGCGCACCCAAAAATTGCCTTTGAGCTTGTCGAAAACCGCAGTAAAATCTTCAATATCTCTAGAGAAAGTTACCGATGGCGGCACTATGTCCAAATCTTTCAAAATGTCGGTCATTTTTGATTTGTCTACGAGCAGATCGGCCATCGAATGGTCTGGAATCAACGCCTTGCATGGCAATTGGTGCGTAATTTTTCGCTTGCTCCATTCCATTACCTCCAGTTCGGGAAGGATCACGGCAATGTCTATATTATTTTCGGTGACAATTTTTTCAATGGCATCCCAATAATCGGGACTGGTCGCGCCAGGAACCACGAACGATTGCGCAAACAGGTTTTTTTGATACAAACCCACTGCCAGCGGATTGATGTCGGTAGCTACCAACGCCACATCTTTGTAAGCCGCAAATTTCTTAAGTGCGATGGCAAAACTTCTTGGTGTCGGGCCGCCAACGCCCGTAATGAGTATTTTCATGTTGGTTGGTTTTATTTACGAACGGATTTCACGGATCAGCATAAACGACTCTACGTTAGAAAGTCCTACGGTTGCGCCACGCAAATTCGACAAAATCTCAATGGTCTTGAGCGACCTCGGATGCGGGAATTCCTTGATCTGCGTAGAGAAACACCTAAAGGCTTCGAGCTTTTTCTCGAGTTGGCCTTCAATATTTTCAAAAATCGTCGGGATGAATGCGTCATCGCCAAACGGTGGTGCCCACTCGGTTTCAGACAGGGTTTCATACGCCAGGATTTGCTTCACCGGCGAGTTGTTAATCGGGCGACCCGCCACCAAAGCCGCTTCATAAGTAATACGGTGGTCTTTGTGGATATCGCCGCGGTGCGGAATGTACATCGTATCGATTTTTTTATCGCCTACAATAGAAGCCAGTCGGATCGATAGCTGATATGCCGGAATCGAATCGAGTTTAGGCGCCGGAAAATCGAGAAAAAAAGTTTCCCTGACACCCAGGATTTTGTGCGCCGCCAACGCCTCCGAACGCACCTTCTCGGTTCCTTCCTTGGTAAACAATTCGGGTGCGCCAAGATGCCCGTTGGTGACAATTGCCACGTAAACGTCGTGTCCCGCCCGGATGTGTTTTGACATCGTTCCGCCGCAACCCAGAATTTCGTCATCGCAATGCGGTGCAATCACTAATATGTTTTTCTTAGCCATTATCTTGTAGTTTTTGTTCGAGTATGACTACCCTTTCGAGCAGCTTAAAATATTCCTTTTCAAAGTTCAAACCGAGCGTCACGCCTACTTTCAGCCTTTCCAAATCAACACCTTCAACGGTTTCAATTTTGAGCAAACCATTTCCGGTTTGGATGTGGATGCCGCTTTCATCCGAGACGACAATCCTTCCGGCTACACCCAAATGATTGGTGATGGTCGACACCGATGCATTCCAAATAATCATTTTCTGGTTGCCCAAGTACGTATACGCGCCCGGCAACGGTTTGGAGGCCGCGCGGATCAAACGGTCTATGTCCTCGGCATTGTCTTTCCAATCAATGAGCCCATCCTCGGGATTGCGTTTGCCTAGGTAAGTTGCCTGTGATTCGTCTTGTGGTGTTGTGATGAGATGCCCTTTTTTGAGTTCGGGCAGTACGCGGTCTAGGGCTATATCGATCGCCTTAATGATTTGATCGACTACGGTGGTGGCGTTATCGGTTGGGCCGACTTCGTAATTTTCCTGCGCCCAGATCGACCCCGAATCCATGCCTTCGTCCATTTTAAAGAACGTCGCCGCACCTTTTACCTGTCCGAGGATAATCCAGGCTACCGCGCCGCGCCCACGTCCTTCGGGCAATCGTGTAGGATGGAATCCGATAATTCCGTACTTCGAAATGCCAAGCAACGGCTCTTTGACCATTTGCGACAAACCCACCACAAACATCAGGTCTGGTTGTTTTGAAGCTACAAATTCGGCAATTTCAGGTTCATTGACCTTCGAGAAATATCGAAATGTGATCTGGTTGTCATCGCTTAGCGTCTTAAGGTCTACGTAACCCGAAACGTTCTTTGCTGCTTCGGGATCCAAACCCAAAACAGCGACCACATTCAAACCGTGTCCGATGAGTTTCTCAAGCGTCTTGCGGCTGCTGTTGACGCTCCCGATCAGGATTATTCTTGGATTTTCGACCATCTTAATGCTCTTTGATTGTCACGGGTTTATTGAGGTATTTCTCCTCGCCGAACAGCACAATAAAAACCGTTCGGAATACAATTTTCAAATCGTTGATGAAGGTAATGTTTTTCACGTATTTGAGGTCATACACAAAACGTTCTTTCCACTGCAGGTGGATGTTTCCGTTGATTTGCGCAAGCCCTGTAAGTCCTGGCCGTACCGAATAACGCATTTTTTCTTCGTCGGTCATGTTGGCCAACTGTTCAGGGACGCTGGGTCTTGGGCCCACGATGCTCATGTCACCGTTGAGGATGTTGAGCAACTGCGGCAATTCATCTATCTTGAACCGGCGCAGGTAATAACCGATTTGGGTCACGCCTTCTGCTTTCCCGATGATTGGTTTGGTGCCCACTTCACGTTTTTCGTTGGTCATCGTCCTGAATTTGTAAACGCGGAAAGTCTTCAAACCCTTGCCTACCCTGACTTGCCTAAAAAACAACGGCCCCTTAGATTCGGCTTTGATCAAAACAACAATGACCAACAGCGGAAGCAACAGCGATAAAATCACCGCGAGTGAAAACAAAAAATCGAAAATACGTTTGAAAAATTCGCTATACATATGATTTTTTGTGTGATTCTAAAATCGATTTCATCCCTTTCTTTTCGGGCAACTGCCATAACAATTTACACCAATCGTGGTTGCCTTCTATGAATCCAGGGCCTTTTTCGGTGACGACAATGTCCCAACCGATAGAGCGGTTTTGAGGATGCAACAAAGCGGCTTCATGCACCATTTCAAGGATTTCCTTCCAAAACGGGATTTCAAAACCGATGATATCGATAGCCGTTACCGGATGTTTGGCCTGGTCGTGTTTGGTAATATCACTGTAAACCGCCACACCCGACACCTTACCGGTTTGTTCGTCAATCGGTGCAGCCATATTTCCGGCGGCCATATTATCAACCGGAGAATTTACAGAAATCCGCTGTCGGCTGCCCAAAATCTCAACCTGATTCCTATCGTTGAGCTGCGTAAAAATCCTAACCGTATTGACTGCCGACGGAGAAAGCGCTTGCAATTTAGGGTGTTGGATGATAAACTCCTCTACGAGGTCGAATTGGTTTTTCTCCATGAATGCTAAGATAGAATCCGCAGTAAAGTCGGCGGTCTTTAAAATCTCGACACCAACACCGCATTTTCCGTCGGCCGCTTTAAAGACGATTTTACCCGATGGGTTTTCGAGCAATCGCCTAACGACTTCAGGTTTCGATTTCAAATCGGCGATATCGGCCACGGTGTGCACAAAAAACTTCGCATACGATTTGTAAAATTGCGTTTTATCATCCAAAATTACGCGTGCCGATTTTGGATTCATGACCAGTTGGTATTCGTACATATATCCCGTTCCGGCCCATTTTTCGCGGTCTTCGGAATTCTTTTCAAAAAATCGGAACTGAAAATATTCAAGGATAGAAATGTTGTATTTGAAAACGCTGGCAACCACATCGGCCAGGATTGCAGCCTTGCCTTTGCCCGTTTGCTTCACGGTGTAACCCAGGAACAAATGGAATTTCTCGCGGTCGAGCTGCTTGAGGTAATAACCCAGATACAGTAATCTTTTGAGCGCCTTCATCTTTTGGTGACTATTTTCGCAGCCGCATCGGCCGACATAAATTCAACATCAGGCCATTTTTTTACGATTTCGCCGAGGAGCTTTTTCAAAGCGGATAAGCCCTTTTCGCGATTTCCCGGGTCGATATGCCCGCAGAAATTCACGCGGTGCGAGCTGATATTGGCGGGTTTGTTCCACCTGAAAGCCGCCTCGATCTGTTTCATCGTAAAGGCTACCCAGTCTATCCCGCGGTCTTCGGTGGGTTCAAAAACTACGTTGCGCACAATGATTGAAAGTCCTTCGGGCGTTTGCTTTCCTGTGTAATTGACTTCGGATTTGTATTTCCCAAAGCCTTGGTGTTCCTTACGCACCAAACCTAGGTCGATAAAATCGATGCCATTCTGCTTCAAGGTAGCGAACAACGAATGGTGGATGCTGTAAACCGGCGGCGTGAAATGGTTGCTCCTGTAGCCATAAACCTGCTCAAATTTTTCGAGTCCGTCTTTTAGGGTAGGAATGAGTTTCTCATTTTCAGTTAAATCCCAAAAATCGAGGGCAGCCGTGCTTTGCATCGTTGGATAAGCCTCATCCGAAATACTTGTAAACGATCTATTTTGCAGCGCCGCTAACAATTGCGGATCGCGTTTTTGCAACTTATCATTGAAGATGGTAAGGTTTAGATGCTCGCGTCCGTGAAATTGCGGTTGCATCAAACCATTAGCAATGCCTTCTTGCCACAATGGCCAAGCGCCATTGTAGGCTTCTGGATTTTTCTGGGCTAGTTTGTGGTAGGTTTCGGGTAGCGTTTCATAGTAGAATTGCCGGTAATCCTCGGCGGCCATTTTTTCAAAATCGATATTGCAGGGCAAGGCGAAAGGCGTGAATACCGCAGGTTTATCGTTTTTATCTTTTACCGATGACAACACCGTGTACAATTGCTCTAAATCCTGCTTGGTTTCTAGCGTGTCGAGCGCGTCGAAACGCGAGTAGATGGGCAAACCTGCGGCATCGAGATTGGTTCTCGCTTGCTTAGAATCCAAACGCACATTGCCGTAATCATCCACAGAAAACACCACTATCTTACGCTTGGTCTTCGGACCAAACATGTTTTTGAGGTTCACCAGCAGGGTTTCTTTTATTTGGCCGATCATGGTTTAAGGTATAGTTCTACGAATTTATCGGCATTGTCGCGCCTGAATAACAGCGAAGTCTGTAGTGCATTTTGTGACATGGCTTCCCATCGGGCTTTGTCGCGGCTCATGGCAATGATAAAGTCCCTGGCCTTGTCAAGGGCGCTTTCAGGGAAACAAGCCGCATGTTGGTATTTGGCCGCGTAGTCGTTGAGTTCTGAATCGTTCCCGGCGACGTAGACCGCAGGAATTCCGTAACTCATTAAATTGTATGACTTGCTCGGTACGCTGCCTTTTGAGGTGACTTCATCGAGAATCACGATTCCCAGATCGCATGCAGAGAGTGAGTATGGGAACATCTCATCGGTTTGGAAGGGCAAAAACCGGCAATTGGGCAGTTGCTTCTCCTCGACCATCTTCTGCAATACCGGTACGCGCGGCCCGCGACCGATGATCTGGAAGATGATATCGTTATTGTCCTGAAGCAATTCTGCGAGCTGCACGACAATCTCTACTTTGTGCGTAAGCCCAATGTTTCCCGAATATTGTACGACAAATTTGCCTTTGAGTTCATGCGTCGCCACAAAAGGGTTCTTGTCTTTGGCGATGCGTTCGTTCTTTTGGAAAATCGACCAGATGGGTTGTACGATAATTTTGCTTCGATCCACGTAAACGGCAATCAGGTCGGCCATTTTCTCGCCGATCGTGAACAACTTGTACGCCTTTTTAAACGATTTTTTGTTGCCCCACGACCATATCCTGTACAACGGATGACTTTCTTTCATACCCGTAATCTTGAAAATATCGGGATATACGTCCCAGATAATCATGCTGAATTTATTGGGAACGACGAGATTCAACAGATAAGCCATCGGCGGCAGCGAAACGAAAAAAACCTCGTGTTTGCGGTATTTGGTGAGCAACAGCAACCAAATCCTGAATGTTCCCCACAAATACGAAAGCATCTTTTTAGACGCCGGACGCTCTACCCATTTGTTAATGTAATGCACCGAAACTTTAGAACTCAATTCCTCACCTTGGGTATGGATGCTTCCTGTAACCAGCGACACTTCATCGAATCGCTCTGCAAACGCGTTGCAAAACCCGATGGTGAGGTAATTCACCGCCTGATTGATGACAACTATTTTTCGACTTTGGGTATTTTTCATCAATTGAAAACGGCAAAGAGTTCATAAGCGGCTTTTTTTACCCGGATTTTGTAATCTTCATACAAATCGCCCTCAGACTTAAGTGCCATTTCTATAAGCTGGGCCAGTTGGATTGCGTTATGCGGTTCAAAATATGTCCCGGTTGGGCCGAGTTGTTCGCGGTTGACTTTTAAATCCGACGCTATTACGGGAACCTGCAGCGATTTGGCATCTTCGATTACGGTACTCCAACCTTCAAAAAGGCTGGGCTGCACAATCGCAGTAGCGTTCTTCATGATGGCCAATTGCACGTCACGAGGCAAGACGCCAAGGAAGAAAATGCGATTCCCGAGTTCGTTATCAGTGAGGATTTTCTTGAGTTCGGCTACATAATCAGAGCCGTCGTCTTCGGGCAATTTCCCGGTAAGTACCAAGTTCTTTTTGACGCCTCTCTTTTGCAAATCGGCAATCGCTTGAAAGGCAACTTTGTGGTTTTTATGCTTGTGGAATTGGTTCGAAATCATGAAATATTCCTCGGGCAGGTTGTACTGCTTGCGGATTGGCTCAAAATCGTTCGAAGGAAACTTATCGATAATTGATACGAAATGGTAAACATGCACCTTGCACGTTTTGGGCACCTTAAAAAACGTATAGAAGTCGTCCTTCACCGCCTGGCTTGAAACCACGAGGTCCTTGGCATTGCGCAATATCAAACGGATCCTGAGATCGCGTTCAATGCGTTTGATCCTTGTAAAAAACTCGGGATAATACTTGTGCTGCAAATCGGCATACCACGAAACGATTTTCGCATCGAGTTTGCTTTTTACGGGATAATCGTGCAACGGGAACACCGCATCTAACGCATAGGCTTGAATCAGGTCGTGTACAAACATATTCCTGCCCTTTACAAACGATTGCAGGAAAGTCTTGTAAACCGGCGGATACTGCCGCGGGATTCTATTGAGGAATGGATAATCAATCTCTTCTACAAATCGCTCGAGGTTGGGGTTGTAAAATATAAATATCACCGGCTTGTCCTCGCTGTCCAAATGATCGAACGCCTTGATGATGTTCATGACATACACCACGCCACCCATCCATGAAGGGCTGAAATTAAACAAGATACCGATTCTTTTTCTATCTTTTTCCATTAGTTGGGAACGATGAAATTCTCAAATTCGGCACAAATATAGTTCAAATCAAATCGGGAAATAAACGACTGGCCATTTTTCCCCATCGATTCGGCGCGCTCGGGATGGTCAATGAGATATTGCAATTTATTGCCAAAAGTGGCTTTGTCATTGAGGGCAACCAAATAACCCGTTTGCCCATCGGTCACCAAATCGCCGGGACCGGCAATGCAGTCAAAGGCCACTACGGGCAGCGCCGCCGACATGGCTTCGCCGATGACATTGGGAAACCCTTCTGAGGCCGAGGTAAAAGCAAATATCTTAGAAGATAAATAATAATGCTCTACGTCTTCCTGTTTGCCCGCAAAAATGACGCGGTCGGCCACGCCGAGTTTCTGGGCAAGTGTTTCCCAGTTTTTTTGGTTCTGTTGCTTGAGGTGGTCGTAACCCACCAAAACCAACTTCCAATCGGGTGCTTTGAGCCGCGCAAAAATCTCGATGAGTTTGTCTTGCTGCTTGCTGCGGATGAGCCTTCCAACCATAACGATCTGGTTTTTGCGCTCCACGCTGCTCGCGTGGATCTGGCGGATCGGGTTGCCAATCACTTTAAAGTTAGATTGGGCGTACATGGATTTAAAAATCGCTTCGGCCTGGCTGGTCTGCGCAATCACGCCTTTGGCCTTTGGATACAACAGCTTGCGCAATTTGTCGTGTACTTTTCCCAGGCTTTTATCGGGTTGGGCGCGGTCTGACACGTACACCGGAATTTTGGTGCCGAGCAGCGAGAGTAAAATCATGTTGTTCCACATTTCGCCAAACGAAAGCACCGAAACCGGATTGATTCTTTTAATCGTCTTGCGCAAAAAAGCCACCGTTTTAAGCGTCGAAAGGAGTCTTTTAGAATTATCGAACGCAAAATCTGGACGGTAAATGAGAATGTTTTCTGGAATCTGGTAGAAGATGTCGCGCTTGATTCCGTACAGAATCAAATGCACACGGTACTGCTCTTTGGCTGCGAAATATTTCAAAAGTTCAGACATCACACGCTCCATGCCGCCGGCTTGCAACGAATGGATGGCAAAACACAAATCTTTTTTTGCAGTAGTAGGTTCCAAAATCAATTGAGTGTTTTGATCCAACGGATGTAATTTTCAATACCGTCCTCAAGCGACACCTTTGGCTGGTAACCCATCGATTTCAAAATTGCAATGTCGGCGCGCCAATTGAGCGGGTCGCCTGCCTTGACCTGATTGTTGAAATTAATCTGTATGTCAAGATCGAGGTGTCTTCTAAACAAATCCGACACGGTTTTTATGGTATATTCCTCACCATTGGCCAGGTTAATCTGTTCGCCGTTGAACGCCGCTTTTTCGATGACGAGTTCGAGCGCCGTCACGATGTCGGCTACGTGGATGAAATCGCGCGACTCGTTTCCGGTACCATACAACTCAATCGTGCCGCCATTGCTGCATTTTTTGTACATATCCCAAAAAAGCTGTTTCCTGAGCCCGTTGCCGTAAGCAGAAAATATACGTACCGAACAAGTCGCGATTTGGTAGTATTGGTAAAACTCTTTGCAGATTTCCTCGGCCTGCAATTTATGAATGCCGTAAGGCGATAATGGCTTTAAAAATGAGGTTTCGGTGATGGGCAATGCCGTGGGATTTCCATAAACAGCCGCGCTTGATAAATTGAGAAATTTACATTCGGGTCGCAACGTTCGGACGGCATCGAGGATTTTAAAAACATTGAGCGTGTTGAGCGTAAAATCCTTGAGCGGAAACTGCAACGACAACGGCACACTGGCCGCACCCGAACAGTTCAGGCATACGTCGATAGCATGGTTTTCAAAAATGAAATGGTAGTCAGAATTGGTCGCGTCGATTTGGATGTAGTTCAAGTCCTCATAATCGGTAACGACATCGCAACCCAACACGTCGTGGCCTTTCGCGCGGAAATAGTCGAGCGCATGTTGGCCGATAAATCCTTTAGAACCGATGACTAAAATTTTCATATCAATTGATTTTTAGCATTTCACCAAATTTGTAATCCCATTCAATCGGGCGCATCTGGTCGAATCCGCCGCCGTGGCATTGCGTGATTTCTCCAAAGTACAATTTTCCGTCGACATCGTAAAAATCCACGCGCACATAGGCGAACAATTTGGCTACCTGCTCGCTGATGGCAATCATGCGCGATAAACTCGCCGGCGGATCGATTTCTTCTCCGCGCAACTTAGAAACATCCTTGAACTTATTGGCCCACGAAATATGGAATGGCTGCCAATGCTTGTCGTAGATATTGCGTTTGTTGGTACCTTCGCGATCTACGGCGACATAGATGAACTGCACTTCGCCATTGATGCAATGCAATTTGTAGTCGTTTGGGATTTTGCCGTTTGCGGTGACGAGCAATTTTTCGACGATAATCCTGGGTTGTATCGCCTTGTACTGGAATTCGCGATCAATCCAGTAATAGTTTTTTGACAGCCACCATTTGCAGTCAATGCGTACTTTAGCCCAATCGATTTGCGACTTGTCGCGTACAATCAGGTAACTGCCTGAATCGTGGTTGGCCTTTAAGATGAAAGGTTCGTTGGGTAAATTTTCGGGACGGATATCGTTTGGATTGGTCGTTTCATACAATAACGGAATCAAAACGTCTTCACCGATATTTTCGGCTACCCATTCGCGCACTGCGTATTTGTCGGCAAAGGTTGTATAAATGTCGCGGCGGTCGTGGATTTTAAGCCATTGCAGCTTTTCGTTGAGAGATTTCGGATTTTCCAAATCAAGCGGATAACCCTGCATGTTGACGAACCTTTTTTTGAGGTAAGCTGTTTCGCCGAATCGGTAATACTTGAGCAAACGATAGCCTTCATAGGCGACCGATGCCAGCAAATAACCTAATTTCCCTTTGTATTTTAAATCGAGTAAACCCATTTATTCGTGTATTATTTCTTTGAATCCGTATGTTTTGGCCCAGGGTTGCGATTGCCCTCTAGAAATGACGAAAGCCTCGTCGGCCCATTGCAATAAAGGCAAATCCGAGCTGCTGTCGCTGTAGGCAATTTTCCGGGTAAAATTGATTGTATTGTGTTTGAGGTATTCTTCGAGCAGCACGGTTTTTTGTCCGTAAAGGCAATCTTTCCCTGCAAATTTCCCAGTAAGCTTCCCGGCAGCGAATGCCATTTCGGTGGCAAAATATGCTTTGATTTGGTGCTTTTCTGAAAACACTTTGATGTAAGGTGCGTAACCGCCAGAAATGACCAATACATGATCGCCGCTGCTGACATGATTTTGCATCAATTGATACAGCGGTTTAATCAGGTTCGGCATCACTTTTTCATCGTAGAATTCACGCGCATACTTTTCTATTTTTTCCTCCGAAACCCCTTTGATTTGTAATAATTTCAACCGTTTCGACGGATTAAGCTCTGGCCAGATTTTACTCAAAACTGCCATAACCCGCAACCGCGTCAATATACGGTTGAGCTGAAACAACCAACGGTATTTTCTGTAGTTTTCCTTCTCGATAATATAATCCACAAAACGATCGGCGCTTTGGAAATTCACGAGGGTTTCGCAGAAATCAAAAACAACGAGTCGCATTTATTGGATGGTATCGATGACTTTGATAACCCGTTCCATTTGTTCGCGCGTTCCAATGGTGATGCGCAGCGTGTTCATCAAAAGCTTGCTGTGCATGAGGTTGCGTACAAAAATATTGTGGTCGCTGAGCCCGTTGTAGACTTTCATTTTGATATCAAAATCAGAAAACTCCACGAGCACGAAGTTGCCCTGGCTTGGGAAAATGTTTTTAATCAACGGCGATCCTTTGAGTTTTTCTTCGAAATAGTCTCGCGCTTTGAGTACCTCATCGACGTATTTTCTCATATAAGCCACGTCCGACAACACTGCGATAACGGCTTCCTGCGTAAAAGTGGTAAAGTTTTTCGGGTTGCGGATCTTGGAAATCTGCGCGATATTTTCGGCGCTGGCAATCAAGTAACCTGCCCTGAAATTAGCGAGTGCGAAGGCTTTAGAGAATGTGCGCGTGACGAATAAATTGGGATGCACGAGCACATAATTACTCATGGTTTCTCCGTAAAATTCAAAATAAGCTTCGTCAATCAGGAAAATCGTATCGGGAAAAGCGGCAACCATCTCGAGCAGGTAATCTTTCTCCAATACATTGCCCGTTGGATTGTTTGGATTGCACAGGTAAACCAGCGAAGGCGTAATTTCCCGAACCTTGTCTTTAAAGGCGGCTTTGTCGAGTTCAAAACTATCCGAATAATCGTGGTAATAAATCTGCGCACCTTGTGATTCACAGGTCAGGCGAAAGTTATCGTAAGTCGGGCCCAGGATTAAGATTGGGTCGCCCACACCCACAAACATCCTCACCAGATACTCATGCAGCGAATCTGAACTCGCAAAATACTGGATGTTTTCCTTTGGAAGCGACGTATAAGCCGATAACAAGCCCAGCAATTCGGCGTTGTGCGTACTCGGATACAAATAGTACACTTCCTGTTCATTGACGAGTTTCTGCAAACGTTCGTTGACTTTGGGCGATGGCGGAACCGTGGCTTCGTTCCAATCGAGCTTGAGCATTTTCTTGCGCTCGTCTGAGGGAACTTCCCAGATTTTATGCGAGGCGACCTTGTAAGGGGCAAGATTCCTGAGGTATTTGTTAATGAATCTCATCGTTTGTTGTTTATGGTTTGTGCCAGCGAAACGGTGTCTGTAAAGACCACGTCGGGCCAGCGTTTGGTAATTTCTGATAACAGTTGATGCAACAACTTCAGGTTGCGATCGCGATTTTCTGTGTGCAAAGAACCGCAAAAATTGATTCTGTGCGAGGTAATCACCGCGGGTTTTTTCCAAAAAAATGCGGCACCGATTTGATCGAGCGTGTCTTTCACCACTTTAGGCTTTTGCGCCTCGGGCAACAAACTCGGCTCAAACTGTACATTGCGCACGGTTTGCAATAGCCCGTTTGTGATTTGACCATTCTGGCGGCGTGTCATGCGTCGGGTGGTCTCGCCTGCCGGCTTGGGCAGCAATTGGTATTTCATGCCTTGCATAACCGTTACGCCGTTGGCCGTTAAGCTGGCATCGAGCTGCGCCGGCCAAGTGTAATTGTTGGGAATGAACGATTTGGATTGGTAACCAAACAATCGCTCAAAAATGGCGAGTCC
>ENA-UOWO01000124-UOWO01000124.1-activated-sludge-metagenome-genome-assembly--contig:-NODE-124-length-103584-cov-12.448947_pt1 | contig 103584 bp, 87 predicted proteins | sample MGYA00238148_ERZ761564 | MGnify/ENA primary metagenome ERZ761564 (study PRJEB28885, sample SAMN05720194) | activated sludge metagenome | isolation source: Anaerobic digester | place: USA... | reverse complement strand
ATTACTGGTACACTTTGCTCAGGAATCACTGGTACAGTTTGGGCAGGAATATTCATATTTAGGCAACTTACACAAAATGTTTATATAATTTAACAAAAATGCGCATAAAAACCTTTGAAATTAAATCATTTGAGGATTACATAAATAATGTTGGGAAATACTACAAGGGCACTTTACCCAGATTATATCGTGGTCAAAAGGATGATCTTCCACTTGAATCAAAGTTGTTACGGATGGTCAGAAGTATAAATAAACTGTCTGATTTTACTAAAATTGAAGAGCGTTTGTTGCACGATTTTAAAAACCTGGCTGTCCTTTTTGATAGGAATATCTTTAATTATAATTCATGGGACCTACTATCAATAGCACAGCATTTTGGTTTGCCGACAAGATTGCTTGATTGGACTACTAATCCTATGGTTGCCCTTTGGTTTGCATTTGAAGATGAAAAGAACAACCCTGAAGATAGGGTTGTGTTTGGATTAGTTGTTGGGGATGAACTAATAGCAGATCCTGAGAAAGAAAATCCATTTGATCAACGATTTATTAAGGTATTTCAACCTAATAATATTGATTATAGGATTAAAGCACAATCTTCATGGTTCACTATTCAGAACCCGAACATTATGGGTCAAGGTGGAGACGGTTTACCTGCGTTAAATCAAATAGATCCACTAAACGTACAAGAAGAATTTGAGTCATCATTAGCCAAGTTTTTGATCCCCAATAGTTTGAGAGAAGTAATACTCAGAAAGTTAGATATTATTGGAATTAACTACTCGTCACTTTCTCATGATTTATCTGGATTATGCAAGTATATCCAGTGGCGAGAATTTAAATAAATGGATTTTTACTTTTTCATTAATAATTGAGATATAATACAATTTCCTACCTTTACTTGCATAACTCCTTTAACTTTTCTTTAAGTTATGCTTCTAAAAGAACTTCTCAAATCTAAAGGTATTAAACAGAAGTGGCTCGCCAACAAATTGGGAGTTTCGGAAGTGACTGTAAGTAATTGGTGTACTGCAAAAAGCATACCCGATAAAGTCAATTTGCAGAAACTTAGCGTAGTGCTTGATGTGCCGGTTAAGACCTTAATGAACACCTAAATGGCGAAGCACAGCAAATACAAATTGTCGTTTACGGGGGCGTCACTGCGGTTGAATGAAATGGTGAAGGTGGCAAGAGCCGCTAATGAAATGGGAATAACTGACCTGAGAATGGTTAAGGTTAGTGGGGTGGTATTTGGATCGGTTAAGAGCAGGACATCAACACGGGAGTTCCAAGAAATCCAGAAACGGCTTGAATCCCTCACCCTTGACCAGTTAGACGTATTGATTCATGGTGATCTGATTTCCCAAAAGCAAATTGGATTTCTGGCAGTGTGCAAAAGTTATGATTTCATCCGCGACTTTACAATAGAGGTACTGCGCGATAAAACGCTGGTATATGATTATACTATCAATGAATCTGATTTCAACTCCTTCATTGATCGAAGGCTGAACGTTCATCCCGAACTGGAGTCGTTCTCTGAGTCTACGCTGAGGAAAGCCAAACAAGTGATGTTTCGTATTCTCGAGCAGGCTGGGATCATCAATAATGCGGTCGATAGGATCATCCAGCCACAGATCGTTCAGCCTGACGTGATCCGTTCTGTTGTTAAAGAAGACCCCTCATGGCTGAAAGTCTTTTTAATGTCGGATATGGATATAAAACAGGTAAAATATTAATATGGAAGAAATTGTAAAAAAGTTTGACCATTTGTACAAGGTGATCTCCACTGATGATTTTTTGAACATGAAATCACTGGGCGGGGAAATACCTTTCTTTATTTCGGCTTACGATCCCAAACAACAAACCGAAGTTGATAAAGCAATCAAAGGGCTAAAAAATAAACTGGAAACCAATGGGATTCCAGTGCTGGAAATAAACATGTACGACATTTCACTTGAACTCATCAACCAAGAACTGGGCGAAGGCGAAATTTTTGAACTGGAGAAGACCATGGACAATTGGGAGTTCAAAGAAGCATTACAATCGACACTAAATATTAAAGAAAGACTGATACCGAAGATAAAAACCACCATTGATTCAAGTGGAGCCAAAGTGTATTTTATAACAGGAATAGGCTTGGTATTTCCTTTTATTCGATCGCATAACGTCTTGAACAATTTGCAAAGCGTGGCTAAGAAATCACCAACTGTCATGTTCTTTCCGGGAATTTACAACGGACAATCTCTGGAACTCTTTGGATTACTGAAAGACGACAATTACTACCGTGCATTTATTATTGATAACTATAAACTTTAGCAATGATACTCAGGGATTTCTTTCAAAAGGACATTAACCGCTCTATCGAAACGGTTATCAAAGCCGACGACCAAGAGCACATATTTGACGAAGTGGTCGAATATGTGGTCACCAAAGAGGTTTCCAAGAAGATACGCGACTTCTTTTCGGCTTACAACGATTATAAAGGTGCCAATGGCGTATGGATTTCGGGCTTTTTCGGATCAGGTAAGTCCCACCTGCTGAAGATTCTTTCGTATGTTCTTGAAAATCGTGAGTACGATGGTTACCGTCTGGGCGAGCTGTTTGCCGAAAAAATCGAGAATGATTCGATTCTGAAAGCCGATATACTAAATGCCACACGAATAAGGTCTGAGTCCATTCTATTCAATATTGACCAACAAGCACAGATCACCACCAAGCAGGAAGAAGATGCACTGTTAAACGTATTTTACAAGGTATTCAACGATCATTTGGGCTATTACGGAACAGTTAGGCACGTAGCTGAGTTGGAGCGCTGGATTGATCATGAAGGATTATTCAAAGAATTTCAGGAAGAATTTGAAAGGCAGACAGGAAAGTTCTGGTCAAATTCACGCATAAATTACTATGCACCTAAAGTTAAAGAGGGTATCGCTAATACCCTCGCAAAACTGATGGGCAAAGAGCCGCAAGATTACCAGAATATCATCGACACAATCCGAATTGATTCAAAGGTGTCTGTGGATGATTTCTGCAACAAGGTAAACGAATACATTAAAAAACAACCCAAGGGCTTTAGGCTAAACTTTTTTGTGGATGAAGTAGGACAGTATATCTCAGACAACACGAAACTAATGCTGAACCTTCAGACTATAGCCGAAACCCTTGCAATAAAAACCAAAGGTGACTCATGGATTCTGGTGACCTCGCAAGAAGATTTGGAAAGTATTGTAGGCGATATGAATAAAGCACAACAGAACGATTTTTCGAGGATTCAGGCGCGTTTCTATTATAAAATACCCCTTACATCAGCCAACGTAGATGAAGTGCTTGAAAAAAGGCTGCTGAGCAAAACCGAGCCCGCTACCAACGTGCTGAAAAGCATGTGGAAGAGCGAGCAATCCAATATGGATACCCTGCTGACATTTTCAGGAGTCGGTATTCAGTTTAAAGGATATCAGAGCGAAACGGATTTTATAAGCAAGTATCCCTTCGTATCATACCAATTTGACCTGTTCCAGCAGTGCATTAAAGCGTTATCAGTTCATAATGCCTTCCAAGGCAAGCACGCTTCCGTTGGGGAACGGTCAATGCTGGGAGTGTTTCAGCATGTGATCCAGCAGATTGAAAATAAAGACCAGAACACCTTTGTAAGTTTTGACCTATTGTTCGAAGGAATCCGTTCAACCATTCGCGGCGAACTACAAAACGCCATCATCCTTGCCGAAAAGCAACTGGACGATGATTTTGCCAAGAAAGTGCTGAAGGCATTGTTTATGGTTAAGTTTTTCACCAATTTTAAGACCACAGCACGGAATATTTCCACCTTGATGATCGACAGCATCCATGTCGATTTGAAGCAGCATGACAAGCGGGTGAGCGAAGCCCTTTCGCTGCTTGAAAGCCAGACGTATATCCAACGCAGCGGTGATTTGTACGAATACCTGACCGATGATGAAAAGGATATCGAGCAAGCCATAAAAGGCACCGATATTGATGACGGGCAGGTCACCCAATTGTTCAAGGAGATCATTTTCGACACCATCATAGCCGAGAACAAAATCCAATTTCTGGAAAACAGGCAGGATTACGAATACACAAGCAAAATTGATGGAACCATACTTGGCAGGGAAAAAGAATTGGTGGTGGAGATCATCACGCCAAACTTCCGTGACCACGATAGGGAGGATTTCTTCAAATCCCAGACTATGGGTTACAGTACCCTACTAATGATGGTGTTGCCAAATGATGAACATCTGCTGACCGATATCCGAATGTACCTGAAAACCGAGAAGTATATCCGCCAGAACCAATCCACCACCAACAAGGAGAATGTAAAGCGCATTCTTTACGAAAAGGCTCAGCAGAACATTATTCGCAGGGCAAGTCTTGTGAATCTATTAAAGCGTTCGCTTGGTGAGAGTGATGTATATATGAACGGAATGAAGCAGGATTTTGGGACGGCATCTGACGGAAAGAATAAACTGATTAAGGCATTCCAGAACCTTGTTAAACTGGCATACCCGAACCTTAAAATGCTGGGGAAAAATCAGTTTTCGGAAGACACCATCAAATCTATCATTCGTAGCGATCAGGATGATCTATTCGGAACGGACGATACCACAATGTCTGAAGCCGAAAGCGAAGTACTGAATATTATTGATCGGAGGAAAAAGCAATCCGAAAGAACCTCACTGAGCGATCTGCGGGATCACTTTGCGCGCCGACCCTATGGCTGGTACAACAATGCCATTTGGAGCCTTGTGGCAAAACTGTATAAGCGTGGGAAGGTGGAACTTCAGCAGGATTCTAACATGCTTGAAGATGATGATGTCTTGACAGCCCTAACCAATAACAGGTTCTATACCAACACCCTATTATTGCCACAGGTGGACATTGACCCCAGACTAATAAAGGAACTGACGACAGTATATAACGACTTTTTCGACGAACCCTGTCCAGTCAAAGAAGCCAAAGATGTGGCAAATGCCTTCAAGAGTAAACTCAATGAAGAACTGGTATGGCTCAACCAGTTGCTGATGAAAAAAGATGCCTATCCTTTCTTGGATGGGCTGGTGCCTGTGGCTGATTTCATTGAGAAACTGGTCAAGAAGGATTATACCCATTACTTGACCAATGTGAAGAGTTTTGAAGATGAACTGCTGGATTACAAAGAAGATCTTATTGACCCGGTCAAGCGGTTCTGGAATGGAGAGCAGAAGAAGATTTATGATTCAATCAGTGAAATATTCAGGGGAAACCAGTCAAACCTGTATTATGTTGAAAGTGCAGAACTCGACATCCTAAAGGGAGTAATGGAGCACAAGCAGCCCTATAAAGGTGATACCATTAAAGACGCCAAAACAGCCAAGGATGCATTGGGAGCGAAAATCCTGAAACTCATTGAAGACGAAAAGACACACACAAAAGAAGCGATTGAATCAGCAATAGACCGTCTGACATCACATGATGATTATTCTAAACTGGATGCTGACAAGCAGAAGACCCTGCTGAAGCCGTTTGAGGATGAACTAAAAAGATTGAAAGACCAGCGTTTCATAGCCAACCTTCGGGAAACTCAGACTAAAGTAACAGGCAAGTTGATGGAAGATCAGTTGAACGAAATGGTTCGATTGGCTAAGCCGTCTGATGATGTTAACGAACCGCTCATTCATTATCAGCGGATCAATAATGTGAAGGTCACATTCGCCAAAAGCGAACTCAGAAGCAAAGAAGACGTGGATGCCTATGTGGAAGCTCTGAAAAAGAAACTCAATGAATTAATCGAACAGAACAAACGGATATCCCTTTAAAAGATGAACACCAACCAACTGAAAAAATTTGCTCAAGAAGCCAGAACTAAACTTCTTGAACAGGTAGGAGCAAAACTGTCGTTCGTTTTAAACGCTGACACGGCGGAATTGCGTGAAAAGGTGGGCGCATTAAAACAACTGCGGGAAGAACTGGGAAGGACAAAGAAGGAGCAGTTAATCGAAAAGGTTGCCTACACATGGTTTAACCGTTTGATTGCATTGCGTTTCATGGACGCCAACGATTATCAGCCCTTGGGCGTCCGTGTCATTACACCGAAAGACGGGTATACGCTGCCTGAACTGCTTGACGAAGCCAAAAGGGGCAACATACCCGAAGAACTCCGTTTAAACAGGCAAAGGGTGTATGATCTGCTGGATAACCGCATTCCCAGTTCAAACCCGCAGAACGAAGCCTTCAAGGAACTGCTTATCGCATCCTGCAACCACCTTCATAGCACCTTTCCATTCCTGTTCGAAAGGATCAATGACTACACGGAACTTCTGATGCCAGATGATTTAACCAGTGACTTTTCTATTATTACGCAGGTTCGAAATGGGATGCCAGCGGAAGACTGTCAAAACGTGGAAATCATTGGATGGTTATACCAATTTTATATCTCCGAAAAGAAAGATGAAGTCATTGGTTCAAAAGAAAAAGTAAAAAAAGAAGACATTCCAGCGGCGACCCAGTTATTTACACCACGTTGGATCGTGGAATATATGGTGCAAAATACGGTGGGTAAATTGTGGTTGCAAAACTACCCCAAATCCAGACTAAGGGAACATATGCCCTACTTTATTGAATCGGCATTGCTCACGGCTGATGATTATTTAAAAATAAGTTCTCCAGAAGAGATTAGATTGCTTGATCCCGCCAGCGGTAGTGGGCATATCTTGGTATATGGGTTTGATTTATTCACCAAGATATATGAAGAACAGGGCTACAACACCAGCGATATCCCGAAGTTGATCATAGAAAAGAACCTTTACGGCTTTGAAATTGATGAACGTGCATCACAACTCACGGCGCTGGCAATGATGATGAAAGCGCGGGAATACCAGCGTAGGGCATTCAGGAAAGATATCACGCCCAATGTTGTTTGCTTTCAGGATTTGAGTCTTACAACTGGTGAAATCAAAGAAACGTTGCGTTTGCTGAATATACGTTTTTCCGATGAACTGATACACGATTTGAACCAGATTCAGCAAGCCACCAATTTTGGATCATTAATCATCCCACATTCTCACCCGACGGAAATCCAACAGTTTGGTGAAAAACTAAAGCAACTTTTGCCAAATGCTGATGTGTTCCAAAAAAGTAAAATTGATGAACTGATTAATGCAGTTGAACAACTTAACGTCCTTGCCGATAAATACCATTGTGTAGTAACGAATCCGCCTTATATGGGCGGGGCAAATATGAATGAACTACTTTCAGAGTGGATTAAATCAAATTATCCAACATCAAAAGCAGACTTATTTTGTTGTTTCATTGATAGATGCATCAAATTTGTGCCCCAGAATGGTTTCAATGGTTTGGTTACAATGGAAACTTGGATGTTCCTTTCAAGTTTCGAACAGTTCAGGAAGAATTTGCTGCAAAATACGAAAATTCATTGCCTTACACATTTTGGTTGGCATATAATGCGAATTGCATTTGGTACTGTTTCATTTATACTTGAACGCTCAAAGCCATTTGATGATTTTAAAGGTACTTATTCGTATTTACAAATTGAAGATATAAATAAGCAAACTGATAGACCGAAGGTTTTTCCTAAGAGAGATAATGATAGATTTAAAATAGGTTACCAAAAAGATTTTAATAAAATTCCAAGCAGTCCAATCGGGTATTGGTTAAATGATAGTTGGTTTAGAATCTTTAGCAATCAAAAACTTAACGAATTCGGTGATGCTCGCTTAGGAATGGCGACAGCCGACAATAATAGATTTCTTCGCTTCCACTGGGAAATTTCGCAAATTCAAATTTCCCTGAATAGTAAATCAAGTTCGGAAGCAATTAGCAGCCATAAAAAGTGGTTTCCTTATGCTAAAGGGGGTGAATTTAGAAAGTGGTACGGGAACCTTGAATATGTCGTAAATTGGTTTGATGATGGTAATGAGATAAGAAATTATTCGGATAACAAAGGAAAGATAAGATCACATAATTACAATCTTGATTTTATTTTTAAATCGGGAATTACTTGGAGTGCTTTAACTTCTGGTCAAACAAGTTTTAGGATTTTAGAGAGTTCGTTGTTTGATAATGCAGGCAGTTCATTTTTCCCAGACCAAGAAAAAAATCTTCTTTCATTTTTAGGTATTCTTAACTCAAAGATTGCTCAATCTATATTCCCAATTATCAATCCTACTTTAAATTATCAACCAGGTACTATCTCGGACTTGCCTGTAATCACTATTGCTGATAAAAATTTTGAAGAAATTTGTGCTTTGTTAATTTCAATACATAAGGATGATTGGAATAGGAGTGAAACATCTATTGATTTTGAAAGAAACGAATTAATTAAAACCAATAATGAACACAGACTTGATTTTGATGAATGTTACGTATTATTCAAGCAATGGTGGAGCAATAAATTTAATCTTGTCAGAATTAGCGAAGAAAATCTAAATAGTCAATTGATCAAAGGATATGGCTTGAATAATGAATTGACTCCATATATTCCTTTAGATGAAATTACAATTCTCCAAGACGAGTTAGACCGAAAAGCCCTTGCCGAACTAAACAAAAAACTTATCCGCAATCCAGAAACCCACGAAGTCCTGAACTATAACGAAATTGAATTGCCTTTTATCCCCCAAGAAATAATGGCACAGTTCATCAGTTACGCCGTGGGCTGTATGTTTGGGCGTTATAGTCTGGACAAGGAAGGGTTGGTCTTAGCCAATGAAAGGGAAACTCTTCAGGATTATTTTCATAAATTAGGGAAATCACCACAAGAATGTTCCTTCCTGCCCGATGCAGACAATATCATCCCCATATTGGATAATGAATGGTTCGAAGATGATATCGTGGGGAAATTCCACCAATTTCTGAAAGTTACGTTTGGGGAAAAGAACTTTAATAAGAACCTCGCCTTCATCGAAGAACAGATCGTTAAGGATATCCGCAGTTATTTCATCCGAGATTTCTATCCAGATCACATCCAACGGTATAAAAAGCGCCCGATATACTGGTTGTTTTCTTCCCCCAAGGGCTCTTTTAACGCCTTGATCTATATGCACCGCTACACGCCTGATACGGTCAGCAACATCCTGAATAAATACCTGAAAGAGTTCATTGGCAAACTCCATACCCGCAGGGAACATCTCCAGCGGGTTCAAATCAGCGGATCACCTTCAGAAAAGACTAAAGCCATCAAGGAAACCGATACCATTGATAAGATGCTTATTGAATTACAGGAATACGAACGCGAGGTGTTATTCCCGCTTGCCACGGAACGAATTTCCATTGACTTGGATGACGGCGTGCTGGTGAACTATAACAAGTTAGGCAAGGCTTTGAAAGAGGTCAGCGGCTTAAATGACAAACAGACTAAGGATAAGGTCAGGAAATTTGATTGGATTGATGCATCTCAGATAAGATAAATATGGAAGATCTATTAATTAATCATCGTATCTGCCCTCAACCACAATATTGGAATCATATATGGAAGATCATTTCGTCAGCGACAAATGAAAAAGTATCAGTTCCTCTGATATTGGCTGCTTGGTGGACTACATCAGATAACGAAAAATGTGATCGATTCAAATACCATTTAGACGTAGCAGAGCGGCTCAACATAATCGATGAAGTCAAGAACTACTTGAGTTCAATAAACGAGATTGATTGGCATCATAAAGGTGAATGACAAATGAACAAGATAGAAGAAGCATTATCAAAACTATTTGCCAAACATCGTATCATCCTGTGGTACGACGAAAGCTCCGAACTCAGGGAAGAGTTTGATACGTTGACATTGGAAGGCGTTGAAAAGGTGGTGGTGAACAAGAACGAATTTTATGTAAAATATCTAACCAACAGGAAGATGCCTTGCAATCAGTTCTTGCTTTATCTGCCTTGCAGAAAGCCCAACAACGCTGAAAACTGGCTACTGGATATGGAACTGGCGCATTATGTCTTCCAAACCAAACAGGAAGCAATGCTTGCTCAAGAACTCGAACTGGATTATGATTTCACCACACTTATTGCCGAACACATAGAATTTTTTAGGAATAAAGAGCGCAGAACGCAACTCAAAGAACTGCTGGGCAAAGAAGATGACTTTCAAGCCATACGGTATAAAATGCTGGCGGTGATGTTCAACACCGATAATGTCAGCCTTCTATCCTTCATCCAGATTCACGCATCGGCATATAATGACGGCAATGAACGCTGTGACAGGGAACTGGAACGTTACAACCTGAAAACGTTTTACTGGAAGGAGATTTCCCGCAAATACGGGTACAACAATGAAAAGCCCAACATCTATGATTTCCTGATCGAGGTTTTCAACAATAATTTTTCAATAGGCAAACGAACAGGCATCGCCAAGGAATCCAAAATACTGATTTCAATGTGGAAAGATTCCATATCCTACAAAGAAGCCTACCGTTCGCTCTCCCATAAGATCGCCGACGACCTTAAAATTGAGTCCGTTCTGAATGATGCCAGCATTGATGACGTTATTGACGATGATCTCTTTGAACTGATCGACAAGAAGATCATTGCCGAATTGGCACAACTTATCTGTGATGAAGGCATCAATGCCGACAGGCTTAGCCAACTGACCAAGAAACGGGAAAACAAGTATTGGTATCTGGATTATGAAGATTTCTACGCCTGTCTGGATACGGGGATGCAAATGATCAGTTTGATCCGCAAGATCGACAAGTCGGCAATTAGCACCTTCGATGATGGCGTTAAGGCATATGCGGATCGCCATTACCAGATAGATTCCCATTACCGCAACTACATCTACCATTACCGCAAAGCCAAACAGAACAAAGTCCTGCAACCACTCACCGAAAAGGTGGAGAAGGTCTATTGCAATGATTGGCTTTTAGATTATGGCAACCGCTGGCAAAAAATCATCGACATCACCCAGCAATGGAACGCTCAGATCAAGGTAGCACAGCAAAGGTTTTTTATAGATCATGTTCAGCCAATTGTCAGCAAAGGTCAACGGCTGTTTGTGATCATTTCTGATGCATTCCGTTACGAATGCGGCAGGGAATGCTTGCAGCGTATTCAGGCAGAAAAACGATTTGAAGGAGAAATAGAGCACATAATATCCACCATGCCTTCATATACCCAACTGGGCATGGCTGCGCTTCTTCCCAACAAGGAGATATCCTTCCAATCAGAATCAGAATATGTACTGATCGACGGCAATTCCACCCAAGGCGCTCAGGCACGAAGCAAGATATTGGAACAAAATGCCGGAGTTCGGGCAACAGCAATAGGGGCTGAAGACTTTATGAAGAAAAATTCCGCCACGGATGGAAGGGAATTTGTCAAGCAATATGATTTGATATACATCTACCACAACCGAATCGATAAGGTGGGAGATGATAAAACTTCGGAAGAAAAGGTGTTTGAAGCGGTCGAAGAAGAAATCACTTTTTTAATGGACGTGCTGAAAAAGATTGCCAATATGAACGGCAACAATATGTTCATCACCGCTGACCACGGATTTCTCTACCAAAACAATGAAGTGGAAGAAAGTGACTTCTCCATTGGGGAGATTTCGGGTGAAATCTGGAAGGAATCCCGCAGGTTTGTCATCGGCAAAAACCTTAAAGGAGATACCGGCACCAAGCATTTCACCGCCGAACAATTGAATCTGACGGGCAATGCCGAAGTGCTCATTCCTAAATCTATTAACAGGATTCGAATTAAGGGCGCAGGATCGCGTTATGTCCACGGTGGGGCAACATTGCAGGAGATCGTCATACCCCTGCTGAAGGTCACCAAGAAGCGTCAGGACACCACGCGACAGGTGGACGTGGATATCATTAAATCAACTGACAAGATCACCACCAACATTCTGGCAGTTTCCTTCCTTCAAACCGATTTGGTCAGTGATAAAGTACTGCCACGGCAGATCAGAAGCGCCTTATACGCCGCTGACGGGGAAATGCTTAGCGACCAGTTCACCTACCTGTTCGACAAAGCCGAAGGCACAGAGCGGATGCGTGAAGAGAAGCATCGCTTCCAATTGAGCAGCAAAGCCAGTGGCAAATACAAGAACCAACGCATCAAACTCCTGTTGGAAGAGCCCGTGGAAGGCACCAGCCAATGGAAAACCTACAAGGAGTATTTCTACACTTTAAATATTTCATTCACGAACGATTTTGACGACATGTAATTATGAATGAACTGGATAAGAAAATAAACCAGCACTTCGCTGGAAAGGTTGTCAGAAAAGACCTGACCAAACTGGTCAAAGGAAACGCCATTGTGCCCATTTACGTGTTAGAATACCTTCTGGGGCAATACTGTGCCACGGATGATAAAGAAACCATCGCCCAAGGTGTGGAAACAGTAAAAAGCATCATTGCCAAGCATTTCGTGCACCGTGATGAAGCCCAGTTGATCAAAGCCACCATACGTGATACCAAATCCCATCGGATCATCGACAAGGTTTCGGTCAAGTTGAACGACAAAAGGGATGTGTATGAAACCTTTTTTGCCAATCTTGGCTTGAACAAGGTTGCCATCAACGAAGATATTGTCAAGCAAAACCAGAAACTGCTGTCAGGAGGGGTGTGGTGTTTAATCACGATGGGATATGAGCCATCCGAAGAACGGGATTCATCGCCGTGGATCATAGAAAACCTAAAACCTATACAGATATCCCACGTCGATGTCGATGAATTTAAAGAAATAAGGAAGCAGTTCACAACGGATGAATGGATTGATCTCTTGATGCAAACCTTGGGTTTGAACCCAGAGGAATTCACCTTTCGTTCAAAATTGATCCAGTTGGCAAGGTTGGTGCCTTTTTGCGAAAACAACTACAATCTGATAGAACTTGGACCGAAAGGAACGGGCAAAAGCCACATCTTTTCCGAAATGTCGCCACACGGCATTCTGATATCGGGCGGTGAAGTGAGCAAAGCGAAACTATTTGTCAATAATGCCAATGGTGATATCGGCTTGGTCGGTTACTGGGATGTGGTTGCATATGACGAGTTTGCAGGCAAGACCAAGAAGGTCGACAGAGGGCTGGTGGATATTATGAAGAACTATATGGCAAACAAATCCTTCAGCCGTGGTAAAGAGGTCTATGGAGCAGCGGCATCAATGGCATTCATCGGCAATACCGATCATCCCGTGCCGTATATGCTCAAGCACAGCAACTTGTTTGATTGCTTGCCCAAGGAGTATTATGATACCGCGTTTCTTGACAGGCTGCATTGTTATTTGGCTGGATGGGAAGTACAGAAACTGCGCAATGAAATGTTCACCGATAACTATGGTTTTATCGTCGACTATTTGGCGGAAGTAATGAAAGAGATGCGTAAGGAAGACCGTATGAACGACTACACCAAGTTCTTCGAACTATCGGACTCCATCACCACCCGTGATAAAACATCCATTGCCAAGACCTTCTCAGGTCTGATCAAGGTGATCTTTCCGCATGGGGATTACACCGAAAGTGAAGCCCAAGCCATTCTTGAGTTTGCCATCGAAAACCGCAAACGTGTCAAAGACCAACTCCGTAAGATGGACGATACCTTTGAACGGGTAGATTTCTCATATGTCAAGAAGAGTAACCGCAAAAAGACCTATGTCCAGACACTGGAATACATTGAAAACAAGGATCTGCTGGGGCTGGAAAACGATGAACCAATACCCGAAGAAGCGGAACCAGCGCCAAAGATAGAAGAAGCAAAGGCAACATTTGAACTGAAAGAAGGGCAAAAGATCATTCGGGATAACCAGTCGGGCATATCCTTTGAAATTCTATTTGGTGACTACCTTGTCGGGGCAAAACAAATTACCATAACCGACCCTTACATACGCTTGCCATACCAGTTACGCAATTTTATGGAGTTTGCCAAACTGGTTTCCACCCGAAAGAATGAACTGGAAGAAGTTGCCATTCATCTGATCACATACAATAACGAGGAATACATCGAAAACTCAAAAGAGGCGTTTAAAGAAATGGCGGATTCGCTGGAAAGCCTTGGGATCATCTTCACCTATGAATTCGTTGAAAACACCCACGACCGTTCAATTGTGCTGGACAACGGCTGGAAGATCGTCCTTGGCAGGGGGCTTGACATCTTCCAGAAGACCAACGGGTGGTATGACATAGCCGAATATTACCAAGAAAAGCGGCTATGCAAGGGGTGCGAGGTGACGTATGTAAAGATTTAAGGATGAATAGTAAAGCAAAATAAAATTAAATAATTACTTAGCTATGGAAGAACTAAAAAGAAGATTATCGATCTGCCTTTCATTACTATTTGAAGAAGATTTCCATTTGATTAAGGAAGATTTACATGAAAGAACAATCTCTCACAAGTTAGCAAGTTATTTACAACAAGTTTTCCATTTTTATCATGTTGATTGTGAATATAATGGAAATGTTGATAATGAAGACAGGAGAAAAAAAATTGATAGGTATCTCCGAAATAGGGAAATTCATTTAGATGAAGAAGATCATTCTGTCTTTCCGGATATAATAATTCATGAAAGAGGCATAAATGATAGAAATAGGTTGGTGATTGAGATTAAGAAAAGTACCAACCATTATATTGACTTTGATTTGGAGAAATTGGGTTTTTACACTAACTCTCTCCAAAACAGGGAATATCCTTATGACTTTGGATGTTTTATCAAAATATATACTGGAGATGAAAATATTAAGAGATATGAAATGACATGGTTTCATGAGGGAGCAGCAATACCAACTGAAACTGTTAATTTACAATAAGCCTTAAAATTAAGGCAAGTGACTCTATTCAAACTGTAAAGTCATACCCTCTACCTGCGAAAATTCTATTTTGAATTGGGGATTCTCGGCAAATAAACCCCAAAAGGGTTTGATTACATGTATTAAATTGCAACGCATACATACACACCCTTGAATAAAATTTTCTAAATATTTTCTTTGATAAACTGATCAAAATTAGTTGATAAAATATCCTGAATCCCTTTGTTAGATTGGGTTTACGAATATATTGTATAGACACATTTATATATTGTTTCATGAGAAGAGCTAAATCTAACGTTTGAATTTCCCGCAAATTCGTTTTTTATTTTGTAGGTGAAGATTTAACGGAATCTCAATACTAAGGGTAAATAATAGCCTTCCAACAATTTAGTGCCACTTTACCATTTCTTAAATAGATTATTATAGTATTTCTCCGTGATATACTATAAATAAAACGGGCGGACTGAATCCTTGAGAATGATATTATAAGCATCTAATTTATTTGTCAATCGAAACTGAAGCTGTCCAAGTCAAAAACAAGGAAAATAAAATCCCTTCCCCCCCCCTTAATATCCCCTCTTTATTTTATTTCGATTTTTTTCTTTTTCTTGACTTTGATTTTAAACTTAATAAGGTCTGGTCCAAATTCAAAACATCCTTTGGAGTCAGCTCTCAGTCGTGGATTGTGCTTCTTGAGTTCTTTAAGATGATTTTCCCTATCCATCTGGCTGATGCCCGGAAAATATTGCTTATTCTGATCAATGACAATAAAATCAGCTTTTCCAGCAGCCTGTTTGTATGAATAAGCCGTGGAAATCGAAACCTTTAAAAAATCTGCCAATAATGTATTACTGATCAAATAATGATAGCTTGACATGGCTCTTCCCCTCTTGGAACTGAGCAGCGTATCTTTTTTTTTATCATCCTACATCTGTATGACAAATCCTTAATAGATGAGGCTATTACCAGTTCTTTGAAAGTAGGCAAATGCCGCAGAGATATATTAATAACGTGTTTATCCGTTATCCTCAGATTGGTCCTGATTTGCTTAATAGACCTTAGGTAGACGATCTGCCTTGAATTATCGAATCCGATATAATGCTGTAAAAAGAGTTCTTTAAGATGATTGTTTACGGTCTTAATGGAGATCCCTATTTCCTTAGCAATGTTTATTATAGTTTGTGGATCATATCTAAAAGATCCGTTATACCTCAGGCTTAAATAGATATATAACTTGAATGGGCTAACAAATTTCTCCTTCAAGACATGAGTTGATAAGGTTAATGGTATGTTTATGGTTTTTTCCATCCTACCTTGGTCTTTGACTTTTTTCAATTCTATGATTCGATAGAAACGTCTCTAAGTCTTTCGACTTAATATATATCTTGTTGCCGATCTGGCTGAATGGGATCATTCGTCTATCCCGGTATGTCTGCCATGTTTTTTGACTTATCCCTAAAATTGATTGGACCTGTTCAGAAGAGAGGATAGTATCTTTAATGTTTTCACTTCTGGTTTTCTCAATTTCAGCTTTAATTGACTTGATTTCATCAATTATCTCCTGAAATGCTTTGCTTTCTATTGCGATAATTTCCATAATCATTAGTATTGTAGACATAAAACCGTAAACAAAACTAATTGAATATCAGACGCTTGTCAACCCATATTTTGGATAGAAACCCCTTATAAATACCTTGGTATTGTTTCTTCAGCTATTGGAAATAGCTGCAAAGGATTAACCCTTGTTGAAAAGTTTGCGATTTCTCACTATGATATTATGCACATTCTTTATTAGGTATGCATCATCGGTTTCATATTTTGATTTTGATGGTATATCCTTTTCAAACCAGCCCGATTTAGCAAAGAGCTTGCCGATAAAGAGTTCAATAGAATTCTTTTTAATTGTTTCACTAAGATTTTCGGCGCAAATATTATTAAACAATTCGTAAATAATGGTATTCCTAACAAGGTCAGAATATTTCAAGGGTTTACCACCTTTCTCAGAAGTCATAGCTTGAAATACCCCTGTTTTTTTGGTTTCAAGAATATGATCTCTTAATTTCTTCCTATACTGGCTTGGCGTATCTGTGGATCTGATAAGCTCGCCGAAAAAGCTCAATAGGTGCTTATTCCTGATCTGGAACGATTTATTATCCTTTTTAAGAACTATTTCATCAAATAAACTGGGTGAGTCATGAATAAATCTTTCCAAATCATCGAATTCTTTTAGTCCGCTGAATATGTCTTTTTGATCCTTATCTCCACTTTCCCTCAAAGGTTTTATAACAACCAAAAACCTATATATCAAGAATATAACGTTCTCATTGTATGTGATCCTGGCTTCATCAATCATGGTTCTTATTACAGAAGCGTCTGCATCATCAATGATGCTACACATTGCTTTTATTCGTTCATCCTTCTTTATACCATCCGCAATGCCCGGAAATTTCATTGACAGTTCGGATTCATTAATCTTAATACTTATCATGGTATTAAAGTTTATCAATTAATTCATCAACTGCTTTTTGGTCAAAACTTGCAAGGTAGGCTTCTGTTGTAGCCAGACGTGAGTGATTAAGTGCCTTAGAAATGGCATATAGGTTACCTCCTCTTTGTCTTGCGATATCAGAGAAAGTGTGTCTTGCCATGTGGAATGACAATCTCTCATCAATACCCCCTTTTATTGCTAACCTTTTGAGTGAGGTATTAATCATGGCATTCTTTGAGCTGGTCTTTTTAAGAAGCAACTCAGGATCATTGATCTTTTCATTGCTCAGGAAAGGAAAAATGTAGTCCTCATCTTTATATTTCTTTTTAGCATAAATAGAGAGGATGTGTTTAGCTTTTCTGTTAAGTTTAATGGTTTGGGTCTTTCCATTTTTAGACATCGTGTATTCAAGCCTACCGTTTTTAATATTGGTCCATTTTAAGAGCAAAAGGTCACTAACTCTAATGCCGGCACAATAATAGCTGAACATGAAAGCATTCTTTGTGTTCCAATCAAAGCTGTCATTAGGAAGTTCCAATTTCATAAACTTCTGTAGCTCAGCAACAGTCAAGGATTTGTTATCCGTTTGTTCCCGCTTTATCTTGAATTTAAGGAAAGGATTTGATTCAGGTGTGGCAAGGTCTTCCTCAATGGCATCGTTATAAATAGCCCGAATAATTTTCAGGTTTTTACCGATTGTGTTTGTTTTATTCCCGATAGAACTTAGATATGCCTCATAATCTCTTAGAAATCCTACCGATAAATCGGTAAACTTCAACTCCTCCGTTCCGTAAGTCCTTATAGTATATTCTTTTAACCTTTTGACAACTGAAGTGTAATGCTTCAGATAATTAAATCTTTCTTGTTTTTTCAGTCTCGCTTTCTGCTTGTCAGTGAAAACAAATATGTCTTCGCTGTTATTATTTCCCGCTGCATAGATCAAGTTATTGAAGGTAATCTCGATCTTTTTTTTACGAATTCCTTCAGCAGCCTCATGGTATTCTCTTAACTTATCCATCAGCTTATCATTCTTGGATTCATGGTCCGGATCAGCAATTCTTATCCAATTTCCTCTTCGAGCTCTTCCATTGAACAGGCTTTTATTGGAAACGGTGATTGGTAAAGTGATCCTTTTGTGCTTCCTATCTATGGTGATCCTGAGTAAGATCGGATACTCCTTGTCGGTCCTACGAACATGGTGGACCTCAAAATGAAATGAGTAGCTCATGGCAAAATGGTTTTTATATTCTGACCTATATCATATGTGATTGAGTGTTTGCGAAACATTTGCGAAACAATCATTACTTTCAATGAAAAAAGATTACTTTTATATATCCTTACAAATATAAGGATAATATTGATTAACAAAGTAAAGTAAAGAAATTAAATGTAAACGAATAACCTTTTTCGACTCCCGCTGGTACCACCGGTAGCCTGATTTTCCAGAAAGGAAGATCAGGTTTTTTATATTTATTCCGGCAAGATTCTTCTTGACTTTTGATATTGAATTGATTATATTTGCTCTCTTTGCTAAAAGTCATTCCGTATTAATCAATTAATTCAAAAATCATGAAAAGGATTAGTTTAATTATTCTATCAAGTCTTTTTGTTTTGATATTGTTTCAAAGGTGCGCAAAAGATGACCTTAATGGAAATATTGCGTCAAATCCAAAGAATCGGGAAATCATTAAAGAAAAAATTAATGATAATAGGCCAGAATCCGAAGACATTGCCCATTTATATTTCGATTTTCTAAATCGAATTAAAAGCCATAAAGATATAGATAAGTGTACCATTAAACATGATCCAAATTTCGATGATTCGGCTATTGATAAAGGTATGTGGTTGATTGAAACGGCATTAAATAACGAATACGGATTTAAAAATGATAGCATTGCATATGAGCGAGATCTGAATCGATTTTACAACATTGATATTATAGGATATGATTCAAACAGTATTCCAATAGTACATGGAGGGCAACTTGATGATGTCTATATTGAGATGGAACAAGTTATAATTAATGGAAACCAGGTGGATACGAATTTCTGGATGTGTACAGTTGATCTCGATACAATTATGGATAATGTATTAACAATTAACATTCAACTTTACCGTGGAAAAATATATCGATTGTGGACAGTTTTGACTCCCGGAACAGAACCTGTTCCCTTTCCTAATGGAACGAGTCTACGCTCTTGCTATTGGTATAATGGTGAGGCTCCATTGTGGTATGAAATAGAATCAAGAATCAGGGGGCAGCATTTTATTGTGCCTGCACCAGGATATATATTCGTTTATTCTGGCCATGAAGGTGCCAGTTTTTATACTATGTTAGAGTGGTATCCTGATTATCGGTTCTGGGGTGGCACATCAGGATTGGAAATGCTTAACACATCGATATGTAATCAATATCTTCTTTCCATAAAAGAAGTTGTGGATCAATATAATCCATATCCAAATCCTGATTTTATTCTTGGTACCTTAATAATGAATTTTTTTGAATATCCTTATGGTTATTGGCATGGTTGTGACATTTGGCATACTGCGGATTTTTTATATTTCGAAGTTGTTTATGTAGGATTTCCAAATTAAACATGAATATATATAAAATATTAGGACTTCTGGTGACCATTATTTTGGCAAATTGGCCAGGTTACGGTTATTCTCAGGATTACTCATTACGCATCAGCACTTTCGAAGATGAATTTCCTGCCGGGAGTCTTTCTGATTTAAATAATGGGATTTATTCAATTGTCGTACGTGGTCAATTTGAATTGGATCCCACACCTGCTGATTTTTTTCATAATTACCGCAATACCATATACCATATCAATGACCAGGGAGAAATAATAGATGATATTGAGATTGATAAGATTGACGGGTATGACCTGCTTCTTAAAAGTATAATCAGAACCGGTGATAGCCTGATGGTTTGGGGGAATGCCTATCGGCCGGAAGATGAATCATACAGCCTGGTAATACTATATTTTAACAGTAATATGCAGCTTCTTGGGATCAATATTCCATACACATCCGACAGTATAATTGAATTCTTTTGCTATACGGCTGTCGATCAGGATAACCTGGTCTTTTCCGCTTGTAAAGGTGAATATGGCTGGGACCAGTTACTGGTCAAGACCAGCCGAACCGGGAATTTCATCCAGGAGAGGTTGAATCCTGGTTTTGCAGGTCCATGGCCAAATATCGGTTACCTTCCTTCTGTCGACCAGATTTTATGCGGCAGGTACCATTGGTTAGGTTACATCGATAATACGGATTTTACTATTGATTCTGTCTATTACCCGCTTTCGATCGATCTTTTGAGTTATGGTTTTTTCCGGCCTTACGATAGTTCCCATTGCATTATACCGTCACAGTTTTATAATTGGGATGCAACGACCGATCCGGGTTATTTTGTAATAGATACAATTGCTCAGGCAACCGATACTGCATTATTCGATCTCCGTCCCGATCAGAATGAGGCCATCGATATCGATTACCTGACCATCGATACGATGTTTCTGGGAGCCATTGAAAATTCGTATATGCCGGAGCCCAATAAGGGATTCAATCCGGTCGACCGATGGTTTGCCGTGATTAAATTCAGCAAGGACGGCGAAATTATCTGGGAAAACCGTTTCGGAGGAGAAGCCAACTATATCCTTTACGACATTACCGCAATGCAAGACGGCAGTTGTGTTATGCTCGGAACATACTACGACTGGCGCAATAATACGATGATGGAAAGAGATGTAATGATCATAAAATCTACTCCCGACGGCCTTTATACGGGACTTGCAGGCCATCAAAGCCCGGAGGTTCAGATTTTCCCAAATCCGGCCAATGAAAGATTATTCGTCAGGATTAGCGGAAATTCAACTTCATCTTATGTCATTGATGAAATTACGGTATCGGATATGACCGGAAAAATATGGTCGACTTCCGGTGTTAACCATGAAAAAGAAATCATGGTGGATGTTTCCGGTTATCCCCCGGGAGTTTACTATATCAGCTTATTCTCCGGAAATCAATTCTTGTTGGGCAAGAAAACAGTGATCTTCTGAATTTCTCTTACTTAGGTTCAAATTTTGAAGTTTATTTGCCAACCGTGGTAATCCCCAGCTCTTTCAGTTGATCGCCGGAGATTTCCGAGGGGGAGTCGATCATCATGTCCTGGCCGGCGTTGTTTTTGGGGAAGGCGATGACCTCGCGGATCGAGTCGACACTGCTGAACATGGCTACCCAGCGGTCGAATCCGAAAGCGATGCCGCCATGCGGCGGGGCGCCATATTCGAAAGCGTTCATCAGGAATCCGAACTGCTCCTGGGCGTCTTCATCGCTGAAGCCGAGGATCTGGAACATCTTCTTCTGCAATTCCTTGTTAAAGATACGGATAGAACCTCCTCCGATCTCCACGCCGTTGATCACCAGGTCGTAGGCATTGGCGCGGACCTGGCCCGGATCGGTTTCCAGCAGAGGAATATCCTCCGGTTTTGGCGAGGTGAACGGGTGGTGCATGGCATAGAAACGCTTCGTTTCCTCGTCCCATTCAAGCAGCGGAAAGTCAATGACCCATAAGGGTTTGAAGACATTGGGGTCGCGCAGTCCAAGCCGGGTGCCCATTTCAAGCCTCAGTTCATTCAGGGCCTTACGCGTTTTATGCGCATCGCCGGCGAGGATCAGGATCAGGTCGTTGGGCCCGGCATGGAAGGCTTCCGCGATCTTTTTCAGGTCTTCCGGCGAATAGAACTTATCGATGGTCGATTTGAAGGTGCCGTCGGCTTTGCATTGGATATAGACCAGTCCACGGGCGCCGATCTGCGGGCGTTTGACGAATTCGGTCAGCTCGTCGAGCTGCTTGCGGGAGTATTCGGCACACCCCGGGGCACAAATGCCGACGGTCAGCTCTGCCTGGTCAAAAACGCCGAAACCTTTTCCTGTCACCAGGTCGTTTAATTCGGCGAATTTCATCTCAAAGCGGATATCAGGTTTATCGGAACCGTAGAATTTCATGGCATCGGCAAAGGTCATGCGGGTAAACGGGCCGGTCTCGTAGTTTTTCACTCTCCTGAAAAGATGTTGTGCCAGGCCTTCGAAGGTATTCAGGATATCTTCCTGGGTGATGAAGGCCATTTCGCAGTCGATCTGGGTGAATTCGGGCTGGCGGTCGGCGCGGAGGTCCTCATCGCGGAAACAACGCACGATCTGGTAGTAGCGGTCGTATCCCGCCACCATCAGGATCTGTTTGAAAGTCTGGGGCGACTGAGGGAGGGCATAGAACTTGCCGTTATGCACCCGGGAGGGAACGACGAAATCGCGTGCTCCTTCGGGAGTGGATTTGATCAGGTAGGGTGTCTCGATTTCGAGGAATCCCTGCGAGTCCATGTAGTTACGGGTTTCGATGGCCATCCGGTGGCGCAGCTCGAGGTTCCGGCGCAGGGGATTTCGGCGCAGGTCGAGGTAGCGGTAGCGCATGCGGAGCTCTTCGCCGCCGTCGGTCTCGTCTTCAATGGTGAAGGGAGGAACTTTCGATATGTTGAGCACTTCGAGCTTTTCGACGGCAATTTCGATCTCACCCGTAGGAATCTTAAGATTCTTGCTGCTGCGTTCGATGACTCTTCCAGTGGCAAGGATCACGAATTCACGGCCCAGCTTCCTGGCCTGGAGGCATAGTTCGGCGTTGGTTTCGAGGTTAAAGGCCAGTTGGGTAAGACCATACCGGTCGCGCAGGTCGATAAAGGTCATTCCGCCGAGGTCGCGGGAGCGTTGCACCCATCCGGTGAGGGTGACTGTTTTACCGTTATCTGTCAGGCGGAGTTCGCCGCAGGTGTGGGAACGAAGCATAGTCGTTGGATTATAATTTGGGTGCGAAGATAGGAAAAAGTTGGCAGCCGGCAGTCAGCAGCCGGCAGCTTGTCCTGAGGGCGAAGCCCGAAGGATCACAATTGGACACAGGGATTATTGTCTGATGGTCAATATAATGATCTGGAGAATTACATTACAGCCGGCTATAAATAATCATGAATTAACAAAACAAAATACTCCCGGCATCTGTCAGGGGTCCATGATGCAATTCGACGATCTCATAATTTAATGAAGAAATGAAATCCCTGACTTTTTTGCCTTCGTGAAAGAAATCCAGGTTTCCGTTTATGAAGATTTTATCATCCAGGACGCCGCAGCATCCGCCGAAGAAACCGTGCGGGAAGCCTTCGAGTAGGATCCCGTAGGGATGGCGTCCCTGGGGACGAGGTCCCAAGGGATGGCGTCCCCGGTTGGTGAGATGAAGTCTCCTTCTTCCGAGACTCCATCTCATTATTACTTTCTCAATCCCACCATCTGATGTTATAAAACAATCATCCTTCAACGCCAGCAAGTTGCACCGGCAGTACCCCTGCTCCACACAGACCGGCTCCAGTTCCATGAAAGTTCGTGTGATCATTACATCGGTGTGGCGAAAATTGTGGATCAGGTACTTCGGTGTGGCAACAGCATTGTAACGGGCCGACGACGGGTACTCCGGCCCGACCGGCAACTCGCCGGTGATAAATTCGATCCCGTTCTTACGGAGCTGATCAAAATAACGTTCCGGCAGATTCGGCGCCACGATCAACTTCCCCGGCCCCTGGCAGAAGAAAATATCGGGGTGACCTGAAATAGCAGGATAGGTGATGCCTTCGGTTTGTAGTTCCATGAGCTCTCCGTAGGAAGAAAGTATATTCTTCGCTCCACGGGATAGTTTATTATCAACAATGATCAACATTTCTCAGTTGGACAATATAACAGTTTAACAATTGAACAATTGAACAATTGAACAATTGAACCTCTATCTGTAATCCACCAGGAACTCCATCTGATTCAGGTCTTTATCTTTCAGGAACTTAACCTCTTTAATGACCTGCATCAGCTTTTTGCGGTTTTTTCCGTAATACCCGACGGCAAAATTGTACTGTGAAGGATGAACTGTGATGCGAAGCTCATCCGTACCTTCAAAGGCAGTTAACACCTCTAGCCTGTCCCACCAGACCCCGGTCATGGCCAGTTCGCGTATGGAGGGATGATAAGGCCCTGCAACCAGCTCTTTCCCGGTCTGAAGGCCGATGGAAGCATGCAGCCCGACTCGGGTTACCTCCACGCCCGAAACTTCGAACATCGGGAGCAGGATCTTCAGCCGGTCAATCGTTTCTTCCAGGGTCAGGGGCTGGTACTTGCCCTGGTGGTACCACTTTTCAAGCACCGTATCTTTAATGACGAGCAACGGATAGATCCGGGTTTCCACAGCGCCCAGTGCGATGATCTTCTCAGCGGTGGAAACGTCCTTTTCCAGGGTATCGCCGGGCAGTCCGATCATCATCTGGAGCCCGAGGCGGAACCCGGATTTGATGATCATTTGAGATGCCATCTCAATATCCTCCGCCGTATGGCCCCGTGAAGACAAAGCCAGAACCTCATCATCCATCGACTGGGCGCCGAGTTCGATCGTGGTGACGTGATACTTTTTGAGCAGATGGAGTCTCGTTTCGTCTATATAATCAGGCCGCGTGGAAAGCCGTATGCCCTGTACCCATCCTTTTTCAATATACTCACCCGCAACCTGCAGGTATTTTTCCTGCTCCTCAAGCGGTATCCCGGTAAAGGTCCCTCCGAAGAACCCTATTTCCACATGCTTCTTCCCTTTGGGAAATGAGAAATGATACTGCTCAATGATATTGACCATTTCCGGTATCCCGGGTATGTGCCCCCGGGCCGTGATCTTCTCCTGGTCGCAGAAAACGCACTGGAACGGGCAGGCTAGCTGCGGGATGAAGATAGGGATGGTGTAGTGTTTTGGGTTCATAATTTTCTTTCCATCATCCATTTCCATGCCGGCATGACAATTATTTTCCTCTCACCATCTTCAATAACATCCTCCTGGTTGTAGCTGATCAAAAAACCGGTTTTCAATTGAAAAAAATCCATCGCTTCTTTCAATCCGGAAATTTCACGCGCCATGTTATCGTCTGATAATTCATAACATACCTGTACAACCATTTCTACTTTATCGCGGTCGAATACTACAAAATCACATTCACTTTTAACGGAATAATAGTAAATCTTTTTCCATTTCCTGCGAAGATGAAGAAAGACCATGTTTTCCAGGATCCTTCCCTCATCTTTTGAAAAACTGAGGGAATTGACACGGGCCATACCATGATCAATTGAATAGATCTTTTTTGGATTTCTGATCTGATCTTTAATAGAATAACTAAATGAAGGAATGGTCAACAAAAGATAAGAATCCTCAAAATAGGATACATAATCGATAATCGTATTGGCAGAGCCTGTTTCGAAAGTTTTCATAAGGGAGTTGTACGAAAACTTTTTCCCGGCATTGGTCATTAAGAAAGTTGCTAATTTCCCGACCAGGGTACTGTTTTTCAGCCCGTGCCTGACGATGATATCCCTGTTAAGTATATCCCTGAGTAATTGTTGAAGGATTTCAGGATTACTATGCTTGATATATTCCGGAAAGCCACCGGTGATGAAATAGTCGCTGAATGAATCAATGCCCGGGCATGCTATTTTATAAACCAGGAACTCTGCATATGAAAAAGGAAACAATTCATACGTCAAATGCCGGCCTGTTAGTTTTGTCCCCAATTCACGGCTAAGCAGTGAAGCGTTTGACCCCGTAATGATTATTGAAAAACCATCATCCTGGGCAGATCTTGCATAATTTTCCCAGCCTTCCACAACCTGTATTTCATCGAAAAAAAGATAAGCTCCAGGGTACAATTCTTTGATAATTGAATCAAGCTTTTTAAAATCGGATAATTCAAAATCCGTTGCCAGGATATCTTCAAAGTTAAAATAACAGGATTTCTGTGTGGTTGTTTTTATCTGGTTCAATAAAGTGCTCTTTCCACAACGTCTTATCCCGGATATGATCAATATCAGATTTCCACCAACTGCAATGTTATCATTCAGTTGTCTTGGTATACCGGCATCCTTCGCCTTTATTTTCTCATCCTGCTGGTGAAGGATCTCAACAATAGTTTCCTTTAAAATCATAATTTATGCATTTTTAATATACATTATTGTTCATTACAAATATATAATATTATTCATTGGGAATGATAATTGGGTAAAAAATTATCATAAAATATGCACTAATTGAGGATTCAGGTTTTTAATAGACCGCGGATGACACGGATTATACGGATTTTCACTGATTTGGTGAGTGCCAGTTATTTGATCTTCTCTTTTGTGAAATCTTTGTCAAACCTGTAAAGAACGGGTTGTGCTTCCCTGGCAGAACTTACCCGAAAGTATATCCCCTCATCCGAAACATCGATAATCCGCCAGAATTCTTTAAAAGCAGGCCCTATAGGTCCTGTGTACTTTATATTCTTCTTAAAATTATAACATACGGCTGAATTGCATCCTGTTGAATCCACATCTTCATAATCTTTACGGGTTTCAGAGAAGATACAAATGAAATCTCCGGCCACATAAGGATAGAGGTAAACCCAATTCGTATCATAATCAGAGATGTCTAGTTCGATATCCATCGTTTTAAGATTTATAATCCTTAAACCGGGATTTCTGTTTGAATGATTATCATAATAAAGGTCCTTCAAGATTTGGTAATCATAGAAAAGGTAATCCCCATCGTCAGTAATACCAACATCATTCATTTCAGCATCATCTGAAAATATTTTCCGGAATAAATTGCCATTTGAATCAAATACCTGCAGGCATTCGGCGTATGCTTCCAATTCGCTTTCATTTTCATCATCACTGAAATCATCGATAATGATATGTGATGAAATAATTACCCATTTCCCATTTTTTGAAACATGAGCTGAATTACTCGTAAAGGCTTCATAAGGTTGTTTTAAAGGATGGCCAAAGTCAGTGACGTTAATAAGGCCGGGAATTTCATCCCCGGTCAAAGAATCAATACCTTTCAGATCAAAATATTTTACACTTCGGTCATTGATCGTATCCCCGATCCTTTTATAAGTAAGATTCCAGTATGGACATTTTTCGGCCGGCGAGAATGTTTTTACGATTTCGTTGGTGGTGGTATCAATGAACGTTATCTTGCAAAGTTCCGTATCCCGATGATTTTTCTCATACCTGACAATATTCTGTCCCTGTAAAACAGATGCAGCAAGGATTAAAAACGATAGCAGGAATCTCATATAATCAATATTAATTCAAAATCGTCCAACCCGCAAATCTCCAAATCCTCAAATCTCCAAATCGCCAAATCGCCAAATCATTCCACCTTCACCCTGATTCCCTGCGAATGGGCCGCAAACTCCGGCGCATACAGGCACTGGATCGAGGTGATGCCGTTGGAAAATTCTCCCTTCTGCGTAACATTCAGCGGGTATTCGAAGACATAGGTCCCCTTGCGGAGATAATCGAAGTAGAAATTCACCGAAGCGTCGCGGATCGATTCGTAATAGCCGAGACCGTCCTGCCAGCGGTATCCGGAAATGGCTTCAATGGGCTCGAAGGCTGCAGCCCGCATATCTTTCATGTGGACATATTCCATGTCGCGGTCAACGCGGATGATGATCCTGGCTTTGACCCTGTCGCCTGTTTTCAGGATCGAGTTGTCGAATACAGGATCGAGAACCGGGCCGGTTGATGTATTCCGCTCAAGGTAAAGCTCTCTTTCGATGCTCAGCGGCGACGCGGCCGGAGTGATCTTATCCAGGTGCTCGAAATACTGCCAGTAGACAGCGCCCCAGGCAATGCCTTCATCTTTCTTCACCACTTTTATGTTTCCCATCTCCGGCGTTATCTCCTTCCCCATCTTAGAGACCTGGAAATACCCGGTCCCGGCCTGGACCGTCACACCATCCATGGTCAGCGGATCGATTTTCTCTGTGCCCAGCGTTACCTCAACCAGCTGGTCGGAGGCCAGCAGGTCGGTGCCTTTCAGCAGCAAGGCATAGACCGCATCGGCCGTAGCCCGCGACGTCTTCCAGTCCTGCGTCTGTTTCTGCTTCAGCAGCCAGATCTTCATCAGCTCCACGGCCTCCTCATCACGCGTTACCTCCGCAAAGGCTTCGATCAGCATCGCCTGCCGCTCGACCGGCGCCTCGTACCAGAAATAGCCTTCCGGCACTTTCCAGTACATTCCCATCTCTTCCGAAACCAGCGCGTTTTCCTTCAGCGACGCCAGGATTGCTGCCGGCACATCGGGCACATTCATCCTCGACAGGGCAATAGCCATCATACCCTGGAGGTACTTGTTCTGATCCTTCCAGTATTTCCCGGCCTGAGACGTAAAATAGTCGAACGCCTCTTTATTGGAGGGGTGCACTTTCACAAATTCCATCAGGTAGCTGTACGCATAGAGGTACTGGATCTGGGCGCTGCCCAGATGGTTCTCATCCATCCGCCCCTTGCTATCCTTTTTAATGTCGTCGTAATCCTCCTTCAATCTATCGCACAGGTAGCGAAATGCGCTCTGGGTCATGCTGATCAGGTCGGGATTGCGCTGCAGTTCGATGACGCCCAGGTGCTGCAGGCGGCCGATTCCGGTGACGATCAGTTGTGTTACGTAGCGGTCGTCGCGCATCCCTTTGAACCAGGCCCAGCCTCCATTGGGAGTCTGCATCTGCTGCAGCTTCGCCAGCGCCGACTGCTGCTCGGCAGCCATCCGGTTAAGATCGAACAGGACGGCAATTCTTTTCTTGCGTTCTGACTCGCTTTTCGCTTCCATCACCCACGGCGTTTCGTTCAGCAGAACCGCTTTCAACTCCTGGTTCTTCTCCAGGTTCGACAGCAATGCATCGGGTGTGATATTTTTCCAGCTTTCGAAGACGGCTTTGATCTTCGGGTTGGAATTGGCTATGTAAGAGGCCAGGCTGTTGGCATAATAGCGGGTGAACAGCCCGTCGGCGCTTTCATGCACATACCCGGTCATGTAGGGAAGCGCCTGGACGGCGTACCAGGCCGGATTGGAGGTAAATTCGAGCGTCAGCCGGTAGCTGCTGAGGGATCCTGACTTTCCGGATGAGGCCAGCTTGCTGAACTTAAAGTTCTTCGTCCCTTTGCCATTCACCGGCAGCGGCAATGTCTCCGTTACCAGCATCCGGTTGGGCAAAACCGGCACGACGATCTCCTCCCCGTCGGAAAATTCATCTGCGGAAGCTTTCACCCGGCAGACCAATGCATCAAGCCCTTCAGGGATGACAATATCCCAGAAAAACACTCCGCTGTTACCCTTTTCGACCGAGAAATCAACAACCTTCACCAGGTTCTTCACCAGCGCGTCGACCGGTATCATGGTATAGGCATCGAAAAATTCAGCCTGGATCTTCCCGGCAAGTTTTTTATCCGACATGCTCACCAGTTTTGCGGCAAACATCACCTGGTCGCCCTCCCGGAAGAAGCGCGGCGCATTGGTCATCACCATCAGCTCTTTGCGGGTGGCCACCTCTTTTTCAAGGTAGCCAGTCTTCAGGTCCTTCGTATACGCCAGGGCCATGAGCTTCCACGCGGTGAGCGATTCGGGAACGGTAAAGCTCAGGATGACATCGCCTTTTTCATCGGTCTTCAGATCAGGGAAAAAGAATGCCGTTTCGTTGAAATTCTTCCTGACGGGCATATCCGGAACCTCGGGTTTTTTCTCATCGGGCAAAGGTTCTGCCGGAATATTCCCGCTTTCGGTCACCGTCATTTCAGCTTCTTCCTGAGCCTTATCGGCCGCCATTCCGTCCATGGCTGGCATTGCGTTTTTCATCCGCATTTCCATTCCGCCCATCCGGGGATAAATTCCACCGTAGTAGTTGAAACCGAACCAGTTCAGGCGGTCGTAACTATGAAAAATATAGGAAGGTGGATCGGCCGGCTGTTTTTTAACGAGATGGCTGCTGGCCTGGGTGAAGGCATCGAACACCGACCATCCGGCTGCTGAACTTCGAACAGGGTACAGGCCGAATGACCAGGAGTGGCCCCGGAAAGCGTCGAGCGAAGCGTCATACATCGAAGCCAGCAGTTCGGCAGCCACTTTGTCGCCATTCATACCCGTAATCCTGAGCTTCCATTCCTCTTCCTGTCCGGGCGTAAGTTTGTCCCGGAAGGTCTCTGCAGTGATTTTAAGCTGTTTATCGGTAAACGGCACGGTGAATTGTTCCGAAACACCATAGCTCCTGTTCCCTTTAACGAAGACAAGGTTGACGAAGAAATTTCCCCGGTATTCTTCCTTAACCGGGATCCGGAAGGTTCTCTTTTCCCGGCTTAAGGAGATCCATTCCCGGCTGATGATCTTCCCGTCGTTCTCAATCTCGTATAGGAGCCTGACCCCCTGTTCGGCGGTTCCGGCAGTAAAAGCAACCGTGTCGCCCGGTTCACCGCCTGGTTTTATCACGGAATACCAGAATGAATCGTTCGATGGAAGCGATTTCAGCGAGGGGTTGAACAGGGTAAAAAATTTCTTTGTTTCGACTTTTTCGCCATAAGCATCTTTTGATTCGATGGTCAACACGTAATGACCTTCTTTCCAGGATTTTAAATTATTTATGATGATGGTTGAATCGGATGGTGTCCGGTACGATTTTTCCATCATCAATTCCTTTTTATTCCATGTTTCGGGATCATTTTCATCATCATAAAGCTCATAGGGAAAACTGGCCAGGAATTCTTCGCGGGTCATGGTAAACACATCGGGATTTTCCCATTGTTGTTTCCGGATGAGGCGTGCAGGGGCATCCAGCAGATGCACCGACACTTTCACTTCGGCAGGCACCGGCTGTCGGTTGAGATTCGTTGCGCTGAGCGGGAATGCATCCGGGCCGAGCTGGTCCACTTCGTCAGGGATTCCGGCATCGAGGAGCATCGCCTGGTAGCCGACCGACAGGCTCCCTTCAGCTGAGCGCACCTCGCCCGTTATATCGGTCACATCAACATAAACCGTATAATTGAAAACCGGCTGGTATTTCCTGTCCACCGTAAGATCGGGCAACGCCTTGAACGACAGGCTGAACGATCCGTCGGCCCCGGTCAGGGTCTTGCCGCTGGTGATCTCCGTTTCGGGAGTGGGCGGGAACCAGCGCCACCAGGAGCGCCACACCGGGAAGCGTGCCGTTCTGACCACCCTGTAGGAAACCGAAGCCTGGTCGACGGCACTGCCGCTGTAATTCAAGGCTTTCCCCGTCACGTTCACCGTTTCATTCAGCTTGTAGCTGCCTTCCAGCGGATCGACCTCCACCTTAAAGCGGGGCCTTTTGTATTCTTCTACCGAAAATCCCACGCTGCCGGTCTCGCACCGTATGCTCATTTCACCGGTCAGCCCTCCGGCAGGGGCGGTAAAAATGCCGTTGAACGAACCGAAATCGCTTGTCGTAACCGCTTTTTCCGATACCTTCTGGTTGTTGACATCATAAAAAGTGACCACCAGGGAGTAACCGGGCTTGATTTCGCTTTTCGTCCCGGTCCGTTCCAGCACGATCCCTTTGAAATAAACGGTTTGTCCGGGCCTGTAGATGGACCGGTCGGTGAAAAAGTAGGTAGTGATGCGGGTATCCTCTGTCGGTCCGGTGGGATAGAGGTAGAAATAGTTTTCCGTAAAATAGAGGTCGTTCCCCTGGGAAAATTTCAGAAAAAATGACTTTGAATCGTTCCTGACAGCGGCCATGGAAATATAACCGTTTTCATCGGAAGTGAGCGTGTTGATCAGCTTATCAAGGTATGAGCGTGTCTTATAATCGTATTCCCTGATGTAAGCCGCCACGGAAACACCTTTCATCGGGATTCCTTTGTCGCGGTCGAGGACATAGATTTCCAGTTTCCCGTCTTCCGGGTTGCGCTGGCTGACATAACTGATGCCGGTTACCCATGCCGGGGAGTAGGCGACGGGCCGGTTTTCATAAGAAAATCCTTCATTATCGGAAGCCAGGATCACGTAGTAACCTTTTGGCAACGAAGGTATTCTGACCTGGGTGTTATGTATCTGGAAGTCGCCATCATCAGGCAGTTTCACCGACCAGGCTTTGACGGGTTGCAAGGCCAGGTATTTCGCGACAAGGTTCTCGCCCATTTCCCGTTGCCGGCGGTTCCTGTCTTCTTCCGGATCAGCTTTCACAATCCGGAAATAGACCGTACTGACATTCCTGAAGTTCAGGGAGCCGAGGAATGGCTGATCGGGCACATTGGCGTAGTTCACCGAAAAGTTCAATGAAGGTTCGCTGATCTCTGCAAGGAGTATAGCGCAATTCTTTGCCCCGTCGGTTCCCGGATAATCCCGGATGGTTTTTTCGCAGATCTCCCGGGCCTTCTTCAGATCCCAGCGGTTTACTTCGCCCTGGTTCCTGACATAGAACGTCCCCGAGAGGTTATACGATGCAGCCAGCTCGTAGGCCACATCAGCAGCGCCGGGAGCGGATTTGTGCTTTTCCTGCAATTCGGCCAGGGCATTTTTATATAAGAGGTCTTTATCCTGAAGAACAGAATGCTGCTGCACGAATTTCAACCTGGCCAGGTCGGCATCGATGAGGGCGGAGGGATCATCATCGCCCGAATGAAACCGCAGAAGATTCTGATAGATCAGGAGGGCGCGCCATTTCAGGTCGTTCTCGTCGGGCGACGTGATTTTCAGGGATGAGAACTCACCGGCGGGGGAGAAATAATTTTCCTGGTCGAGGAGGAAACCTTCGGCCGGTCTGACCACGGCGGGCTCTTCATTGGCAAAATACTCCAGCGCGCGGTGGGCGAGGAAATCATACAGCGTCGGACGGTAGATTTTTGAACCCGGTTCCGTTTCGAGGATCGGATCGATAAAATCAAGTTTGATCTTCAGGGTTGCATATTCCTGGCCGACGGATGCCAGGTAGCTTTCTGTAACCGTATTGACGAGGGTTTTGAGGTCCCAAGTTTTGATATCGGTCAGATCAGGGTTGGAAACCCCTGTGCGTTCCATGAAGCGGTAGCGGTTGCCCTGGTAATAGCGCCAGTAGAGCTCGGCCCTGATCGAGTGAAGTATCTGTTTAACAGGAACAGAAGCGGTCTTCAGCTCAGTTTCAACCTGCAGGATGCTGCTTTCCATAAAATTTTCCTGGAAATCGGATCGAAGTTTGATCTGGTATAAGGTTGCTTTGAGGAATTGCGGGGCATTATCCGACGATCTGGCATCCAGGTAAACCGAATCCACAATTTTGAGGGCCGATTGCGGCAGGCCTTTGCGGACAGCGGCTTCCACCTCCTTCCACTCTTTTTCATAAGACTTTTGCCCCATGGTAGTACAACTTATGGCAATGATGAGAAATAACAGAATTGATTTATTCATGGCTAAATTGATTATTCGGTTGGTTCTTCTTTATGTTTTTTCGAATATAAATATCATTTCACGAAGTTACATGAAGAAGACATGAAGTTACATGAAGGATAAGCTAAATTTATGCCAAAGTTTTTTATAACATCCGTACAGCACAATACAACCTAATAACGCGAGCGCAGCGAGCTATTGACTACTTTATGACCACTTTATGACGCGAGCGCAGCGAGCTAATGACTTTCAAACGGCCATCGCAACCCTCTGTATTCCACCAGTTCAATCTTCACCGATCCGATAAAAACAGCCGACTTCATCAAAACGGGTATTTTATTCCGGTCGTCGGTCACCCATAGCTCCATCGGGTATGGATCCTGGAATAACTCACCCACAGCGACGCGTGGTTTGAACCGCATGCAGGGCAAAGTCCCGAAATCGGTTCTGACCGATTCACGGCCCATGAAAACAATTTCGCTGTGATAAAGGGAATCATCCAGGAAAAAATCGACGTAATATGTATCATTCACCTCGGCCGTATCGAAATCCCATGATCTGACATAATAAAAAGCAGATACTATATCCTGGACATACTGTGTAATATCTTTTGTTTTGCGGATACTCACCGCCTTCCGGGCCTGGTGGTCAAAAAAGATCGTATCGTCTTTTTTATAGCCTCCCTCCCGGGTATAGCGGATAAATTTCAGCGGCATCAGCCCCTCTTTATCCATATAAGTCTCAAATTTATCCCTGACCTTGTAAAAGACGTTGAAAAGGCCGGCAGAATTGCCATTGACAGTGATATGGTAAGTGTCCCTGCCGTTTATTTTCACCGGTTCGGGAGAAATTTCCATCGTTCCGTACCCGGCGGTCATCCAGTAGGTCACCCAGGAATCGTAAAAGACGCGGTATTTCAGGAATTCGCCGTGCTGAAAGGTGTTGTTTTCAACTTTTCGAAATGTATCCTGGCTAATAAGCTGGTTTGAAATAAAAAGAAATAAAAATCCAAGAGATAATCGTAATCCCAAACTTTTCTTGGTAGTCCGACGACTGAAGCCGTCGGTTCCCACCTTCATAAATCCATAGGAACCAACGGCTTTAGTCGTTGGAGCAAGAAATAATGTCAGGCCATCATTTGAAATAACAGACTTTTGAAACACCCTCACTACTAATAAAACAGGCTGATTAGATTTGTGAAATACCTTCCCGACAGGTCGTATTATAATCTGGAACCTGGAACTCATACCACTACATTTATTATTTTCTTCGGCACGAAGATCACCTTTTTCGGCGCACCGCCGGCCAGCCACTTCCGGGCTTCCGGTGCAGCCATCACAGCGGCTTCAACATCGGCCGGTGCGAAGTCGACCGGCAGCTCGAGCTGGAACCGCAGCTTACCATTAAACGAAACGGGATAATTAAACGTATTTTCCCGGATGAATTCTTCGTCAAATTCAGGGAAAGATGCATAAGCAATCGTTCCGTCATGACCCAGCAGCGACCAGATCTCTTCGGCGATGTGGGGGGCAAAAGATGAGATGAGTATATTCAGCGGCTCCAGGATCGACCGTTTATTGCATTTCAGATCGGTGAGTTCGTTCACGCAGATCATAAAGCTGGAGACGGTCGTATTGAAGGAAAACCGTTCAATATCCTCTTTGGTTTTAAGGATGGTTTTATGAAGGATTTTGAGCTCGGCAGCAGTTGGAGTCTCATCGGTAACCTGAAATTCACCCTGCTCTGTAAAGAACAACCGCCAGTATTTCTTCAGGAACCGGAAAACTCCTTCGATCCCCTTGGTATCCCAGGGTTTCGACAGTTCCACCGGGCCCAGGAACATCTCGTACATCCGGAGCGTATCGGCGCCGTAACGGACAATGAGATCATCGGGGTTCTGCACGTTATGCTTTGATTTCGACATTTTTTCGATCTCCCATCCGCAGATATATTTCCCGTTTTCCAGGATAAATTCGGCATGACGGTACTCCGCTCTCCAATTTCGGAAAGCTTCGATATCGAGGACATCGTTATCCACCATTTCAATGTCGACATGAAGGCGGGTCGTATCGTACTGATCTTTAAGGCCATAAGAAACGAACTTACTGGTCCCGTTGATTCGGTAGACAAAGCTTGACCGCCCCTGGATCTTCCCCTGGTTGATCAGCCGTTTGAATGGCTCTTCTTTGCATACCAAACCTATATCGAAGAGGAACATGTTCCAGAAGCGGGAATAGATCAGGTGGCCGGCGGCGTGCTCATCGCCACCGACGTACAGATCGATATCCTGCCAGTACCTGTTGGATTCCTTAGAAAAATAGGCATCGTTGTTCCAGGGATCCATGTAACGGAGATAGTAGCCGCTGGAGCCGGCAAATCCTGGCATAGTACTGGTTTCCAGCGGATTACCTTCCGGTGTGTGCCAGTTTTTGGCCCGTGCCAGGGGCGGTTCGCCCGTTTCGGTGGGCAGGTATTTGTCGACTTCCGGCAATTCAAGCGGAAGCCGGCTTTCGTCGAGCGGATAAGGCATCCCTTCGCGGTAGTAAATCGGGAAAGGCTCACCCCAATAGCGCTGGCGACTGAAAATCGCATCGCGGAGGCGGAAATTCACCGTTCCGTATCCAACGCCCTGCTCTTCTATTTTGCGAATTGTGGCGGTAATGGCCGCTTTTACTTTCAGTCCGGTGATGAAGCCCGAATTGACCATCACCCCGTCTTTGGCGTCATACGATTCTGACCAGAGCATCGGATCGCTCTCCTCCTCATCTTCCTTTTTAACCACCTGGATGATCGGCAGGTCAAAGTGACGGGCGAATGCGAAGTCGCGGCTGTCGTGCGCCGGAACGGCCATGATGGCTCCCGTTCCGTAACCGGCCAGCACGTAATCGGCCACCCAGATCGGTATCTGTTCCCCTGTCAGCGGGTTGATGCCGTAAGCTCCCGTAAATTCGCCGGTGATCCGTTTCACTTCGGTCATCCGGTCGCGCTCCGAGCGGTTTTTCGCCCATTCGACATATTCGGCCACCTTCTCTTTCCTGTCGGGCGTGGTGATCTGCGGCACCAGTTCGTGCTCCGGTGCCAGCACCATGAATGTCGCACCGAAGAGGGTATCGGGACGGGTGGTGAAGACCTCTATAAATGTTCCGGGTTCCGGGTTCCGGGTTCCGGGTCTCATATTTGACTGCCAACTGCCGGCTGCCGGCTGCCAACTGCCGGCTGCCAACTGGAAATACACTGCAGCGCCTTCCGAACGCCCGATCCAGTTGCGCTGCACCTCTTTCAGGGAGTCGCTCCATTCGAGCTTTTCCAGCCCGTCGAGCAGGCGTTGTGCGTAAGCCGTTATGCGCAGCGACCATTGTTTCATCTGTTTGCGTTCCACCGGGTGGCCGCCGCGTTCCGAAAAACCGTCTTTCACCTCGTCGTTGGCCAGCACCGTTCCCAGGGCCGGGCACCAGTTTACCCAGGTGTCGGAAAGATAAGCCAGGCGGTAGTTCATCAGTATCTGCTGCTGTTCCTTTTCGGTCATGGCTTTCCATGATTCGGCCGTGAATGTATCTGTCGGATTGCAAACCGCCTTCACGTTCGCGTTTCCTTCTTGTTCAAAAATATTAACGAGTTTATCAATTTGCTCTGCTTTGTTACTTTCCCTGTTGTACCACGACTTGAAAAGCCGGATGAAAGTCCACTGCGTCCATTTGTAATAAAACGGGTCGCTCGTCACCACTTCCCGGTCCCAGTCGTACGAAAAGCCGATCTGGTCGAGTTGCTCACGGTAGCGGGCAATATTCTTTTCGGTCGTAATGGCCGGGTGGGTACCCGTCTGTATGGCATACTGTTCTGCCGGCAGGCCGTAAGCGTCGAAGCCCATCGGGTGGAGCACGTTAAATCCCTGCAGGCGTTTGTAGCGGCTGTAAATATCGGATGCAATGTAACCCAGCGGATGGCCGACATGCAGTCCAGCCCCTGAGGGGTAAGGGAACATGTCGAGCACATAATATTTCGGTTTGCCAGATTGATTAAAGGCTTTGAAGGTTTTATTCTCCCGCCAGTAATCCTGCCATTTTTTTTCGATCGCGTTAAAGTTGTACTCCATAATTGTTCCAGTGTTCCAGCCTAAAAGTTTATTATTTAACCACAAAGGAACACAAAGAGTTACACGAAGTCACACAAAGGTTTTGAATTTGTAACTGTAACTTTGTGGCCCTTTGTGAAGTACTTTGTGCGCCTTTGTGGTTAAGTCCTTTCAAATCTTTGCCAAAGAGGCTATCCAGGCAGCAAATTTACAAATAATCACCCGATGCAGAGTCCGTGAAAAAGTGCTATCTTCGTCGCCATGTCGAAAATGGAGGAAAGATACCACCGGAGGCGCTACCAGTCGAGCGTAGCCACGACGATCGTCAGCATCACGCTGGTGCTGACGATGCTGGGTTTGCTGGGACTGACGATACTTCATGCCCGCAAGTTATCGGACTATGTGAAAGAGAATATCGGGTTCAGGGTGTACCTGAAGGAGGATGCTGCGACGGAGGATATTATCATCCTGCAAAAAAAGCTGGATGCGGAACCTTTCGTCAAATCCTCACGGTACATCTCCCCGGAGGAGGCTGCCCGGGAACTGACCGCCGATCTGGGCGAAGACTTCATCGATTTCCTGGGATACAATCCGCTGCCGCCTTCCATCGACCTGAGGGTAAGAGCCGCCTATGCCAATGTGGAAAGCCTTGAAACCATCGAACGAAACCTGATGCAGGAGGTGGTCGTCAAGGAGGTTTTTTACCAGAAATCGCTGGTCCATCTCATCAATAAAAATGTCAACCGGATCAGTATCGTCTTGCTCGGGTTCACCGGTTTGTTGATGTTGATCGCTATTGCTTTGATAAACAACACTATACGTTTATCCGTTTATTCTAAAAGGTTCATTATCCGGACGATGAAACTGGTGGGTGCCACCCGGCGGTTCATCAGTCGTCCGTTCATTGTCAGGGGAGTTTTACAGGGCTTTTACAGCGCAATCTTCGCCATCATCCTCCTGGTAACGATCCTGTATTTCCTCATGCAACAGGTCCCCGAACTGGTAAATCTTTTCGATCTCTACCTTTACCTGGCCGTGTTTTTGCTGGTGATGCTCACCGGTATGTTCCTGGCATGGGTCTCCACCTGGTTTGCCGTCAGGAAATATCTCAGGATGACGGAAGATGAACTGTATAGTTAATGCTGAATTTTTATACTTTTGTTTTAAATTCTTAAAAGATGGTGACAAAGACTAAACCGGTTGCAAAAGAAAAAGCTTCGCCGTTAAAGGCTCCGGAGCCGGAATCACGCGCCGGATTTGCATTTGGCAGGGAAAACTACCGCCTCCTGTTCATTGCATTGGGACTGATCGTATTAGGATTCCTGCTGATGATCGGCGGCGGATCGAAAGATCCCAACACATTCAGCTACGGCATTTTCAATTTTCAGCGGTTGACACTCGCGCCGATCCTGATCCTTGCCGGATATGTCGTCGGTATCTTTTCCATAATGAAAAAACCCAAAGATTAATTCCTGACCTTTTATTTAAAGATGAATTGGTTTGAAGCGCTGATCCTCGGCCTTGTACAAGGCCTGACCGAATTTTTACCGGTCAGCAGCAGCGGCCACCTTGAGCTCGGAAAAGCCATCCTGGGCGTTGATCCCGAAAGAAGCCTTGTTTTTACCGTGGTGGTCCATGGTGCCACCGTGCTCAGTACCATCGTCGTGTTCAGGAAAGACCTCTGGCAGCTGATCCGTGAAGTCTTTGCCATCAGGTGGAAAGATGCGGTAGCGCTTCGTTTTACCGAAACCATGCAATACAATTTCAAGCTCATCCTCTCCATGATCCCCGTGGTGATCCTGGGGCTTTTCTTCATGGAAGAAATTGAATCGCTGTTCACCGGAAGGGTTGTCTTTGTCGGCTTCATGCTGATCGTCACCGCGCTCCTGCTGGCTTCGACCTATCTTATTAAAAACAATAACCGGAAAATCACTTTTGCCGATTCCCTGATTATCGGCATCGCACAGGCCATTGCAGTCATCCCCGGTATCTCGAGGTCGGGGGCCACGATTTCCACCGGCCTGCTTCTGGGCAATAAACGGGAGCTGGTTACCAAATTCTCGTTCCTGATGGTGCTGATCCCTATCATCGGCGCCAATGCAAAAGACCTGGCCGGTTCGGAAATGATGACAGAAACGACGGTCAGCGCCACTTCGCTCCTCATTGGTTTTGCTGCAGCCTTCATCTCCGGATTTTTTGCCTGCAAATGGATGATCGGAATTGTGAAAAAAGGCAACCTGGTTTACTTTTCGGCTTATTGCTTCATCATTGGGCTGATCGCCATTATTTTCGGATGATGTTTGATTTTCACAAAGGAGAGCTGTTGCTCATCGACAAACCGCTCGACTGGACCTCGTTTGATGCCGTGAACAAGATCAGGCGACTGATCGAAAAAAAGACGGGTGTTAAGCTGAAGGTCGGTCATGCCGGAACGCTTGATCCCAAGGCCACAGGGCTGTTGCTGATCTGTACCGGTGCGATGACCAAACAGATTGTCAACCTCACCGGCCTGGATAAGGAATACTGCGGGACTTTCATCCTCGGGGCCACGACGCCGTGTTACGATACCGAAAAGCCGGTTGACCGGACATTTCCGGTCGATCACATCACGGAAGAGATGATCCGGGATACGGCAAAGCGGTTTACCGGGACGATTCAGCAGGTTCCCCCGCAGTTTTCAGCCAAGCTGGTCGATGGAAAGCGGGCTTATTTGTCGGCCCGGAAATCCAGGGAAGTGCGGCTGGACCCGGTAACCATCACCATCAGCGAATTTGAGATTACGCATATAGCATTGCCGGAGGTCGGTTTTCGTGTGTCGGGCAGCAAAGGGACCTATATCCGGGCGCTGGCCAGGGATTTCGGCGAAGCGCTGGGCTCGGGGGCATACCTGGCTTCTCTCCGGCGCACCCGTATCGGAGATTATCGTGTCGATGATGCGATAAACCTGCCCCAGTTCGAGGTTTTGGTTGCGCAACAATAATGATGGGATCGCAAAAATCAACAAAACTTAAAACTTCCTTAATAATCAGTTGACAAACCCTCTTTATTGTATTACCTTTGCACAGCTTTTTGAAAAGATGTAATGTGTCGTTATGAAACTCTCGCAGTTTAAATTCTATTTACCTTCTGAACTTATTGCAGACAGACCACCTGAAAACAGGGATGATTCGAGGATGATGGTGCTGAACCGTAAGACCCGCACCATTGAACATAAATCCTTTAAAGATATTCTGGGTTATTTCAGTGACGGGGATGTCTTTGTCATCAATAATACCAAAGTCTTCCCCGCCCGGCTCTACGGTACGAAAGAGAAAACCGGGGCAAAGATCGAAGTGTTCCTGCTCAGGGAACTGAACCGCGAATCGCGGTTGTGGGACGTGCTCGTTGATCCCGCCCGGAAGATCAGGATCGGAAATAAGCTTTATTTCGGGGATGACGACTCGCTGGTTGCCGAAGTGATCGACAATACGACCTCCCGTGGACGGACCCTCCGGTTTTTGTTCGACGGCCCGTATGAAGATTTTAAGAAAACCATCACCGACCTCGGGCAGACCCCTCTTCCGAAAATCCATAAACGTACCGTCGAGCCGCTCGACGATATCCGTTATCAGACGATCTATGCGAAGCATGAAGGCGCTGTTGCGGCTCCCACGGCCGGGATGCATTTCAGCCGTGAGCTGATGAAACGCCTGGAGCTGCTCGGTGTCAACTATGCTGAAATCACACTCCATGTCGGCCTCGGTAATTTCCGCACGATCGAAGTGGAAGACCTGACAAAGCATAAGATGGATTCGGAAGAGATGCTCATCGAAGAGACCGCAGCCGGCATCATCAACTCTGCAAAAGAGAACCGCAAGAAGATCGTTTCTGTTGGTACCACTACGATGAAGGCGCTTGAAACGGCTGTTTCGATCTCCGGAAAAGTAAAGCCCTACCGGGGATGGACCAACAAGTTCATCTTTCCGCCTTACGATTTCACCGTTGCCGACGCCCTGGTGACAAACTTCCACCTGCCGATGTCGTCGATGATGATGATGGCGGCCGCTTTCTCCGGCTACGATTTCCTGATGGAGGCATACCGGGAAGCCATCGACCAGAAATACCGCTTCTTCACTTACGGCGACGCCATGCTGATCATTTAAAGCCTTGGCGGGACCTGCGTATTACCATTTATTTCTATTCGAAAGACTTAAGATCCCTGCTATAATTATGTACAGGGGATAAATGAGCTGGAAAACCGGGTACCACATGAAAGGAAACGGTTTCCCGGTGAATTTCGTGATCCCCGCCAGCAAAGGAAGATCAGCGAAGATCTTCAACAGGAATAATCCGCCTGAAATACTGAAATACATTGGATCTGTGAAACCGGCCAGGAAGGACAGTAAGACGGTAAGACTGAAAGAGAAGATGGTTATTGCAGTAATAATGGATAGGGAGTCGCGGTAGCCTTTGCTTTTGGAAGCCCACCGGATACGCTGGCGCAGGAAAGCTCCCGCACCGGAAACCGGCGCCGTATCCACGATTGCCTGTTCATCTTTACAAAATACTATGGCTCCGGCGCCAAATTGTTTTTTTATTTTATGAAGAAGAAAAACGTCGTCGCCGGATATATAACGCATGTTGTCACTGAATCCGCCGGTCGTGTGGAAAGCCTCTCTGCGGTAAGCCAGGTTTGCCCCGTTGCAAAGGAAAGGATAACCCGCCAGGGCTGCTCCGCCTCCTGAAGCGACAAGGCCGTCGAACTCCATAGCCTGGAAAAGGCCGGCAAAACTGTGCTGTTTACCGATCGTCACCGGGCCGAATACCATTTGCACGTGCTCCTTAGTAAACCGGCCGGCCAGCGCCCTGATCCACCCTTCCCGCATCCGGCAGTCGGCATCGGTCGTAACAATGACCTCACCCGTAGCACGGCTTATCCCGAGCTCAACAGATGCTTTCTTCCCCCTTTTTTTTTCATCATTATTCAAAATAAAAATAATAGCTGACAAGGGATGATCCTGTATAAAATTCCTGGTGACTCCGGCAGTGCGATCCGTAGAATGGTCATCCACAATGATGATTTCAAGGAGGCCGCCGGGATAATCCTGCCGGATCAGGTCGTTCAGCAATCCTGCCATATTGCTCTCCTCGTTCCTTACCGCAACAACGACGCTGATCTTCATTAAAGAAAAGCCAGAAAAGTTCTTTTCCCCATTTTTCCTGTACCATCCGAAAGTAAATATCGCGATGAGAACGAGATAGCTTAATGCGATCAGCAATGCCAGGATGAGGATCATGAGGAAGCCGGTTGCCATACTATCAATTATTTCCGGAAGAATTTCAGGCTGAACACGAAGAATGTCCCTATTACAGCAGGGAGAACCAGGTTGATCAGCCAGAGCAATGAAGAAGCGGCCAGGGGCGCCAGCAGGATTTGTGGGTCAACTATGCCGGCCTTTTCAAAATAGAGCCCGAAAATAAAAAGGGAAACCGTTCCCCGTACCCCCAGCTCGACGAGGGCAAAGGTGGGAACCAGCGCCATCGCCAGGTAGATCACGGGAATGAGGACAAATCCTTCTGCCGCGGGTACCGGTGCGCCAAATACCCTGATCAGGATATAAAACTGCGTGGAGAAAACGATGTATCTCAAAAAACTCAATAGCAGCACCCGGCTGAGCTCGCCGGCGCTGTACCTGGAAAATATGGCAGCATTTTCTTTCAGCCGGGGCCATCTGCCCGGCAGGAAACGGCTTAGAAATTCCGCCAGCACACCTACCTTTAAATAGATCATGATCAGGGCAAACACCATGACGGGCACCAGGAAAACCAGGCTCATGAACATGTATTCGCCGATGTTCAGCGATTCCCTGAAGTAATGATCGGTGAATGTCAGCAGACACAGGAGCCCGATGCCGAACGTAATGATCATCTGTGCAAAACTGCCGATAATGGTACTGAAAATGCCCTCCACGTGGTTCCCTTTTTCGAGGATGAAAACCCGTCCGAGATAGTCGCCGGTTCTGTTGGGCATGAAAAGGCTTACCGATATCCCTGCCATAACCGCTTTGAAGCTCCGGAAGAATGAAACGTGTTCAATCCTGGAGATCAGCAGTTTCCATTTAAAAGATTCGATTCCCCAGTTGATAAACATTAAAAGCATCATTAAAGCCAGGATCCATTTCACATCCTGCCGTTCGGCAAGCCGCAGGAAGACATCCGACAGGTCGTCGAGCTTGTTTTCAAGGAATATCTGATGATAAATGAATCCATAAGTTAAAATGATAATGACAGCCCTTAACAGGAAGTTGACGTATTTGCGTATTTTTGCCGATTGTTCTGTCATTTGTCACTTTGCAGTATGTCGTCGGAAAGGGTAATTTTAGGCATCGATCCCGGCACGGTCATCATGGGGTATGGCGTCGTGCTGGTCAGGGATAAGCAGATCGAGTTGCTGACCATGGGCGTGCTTAAGCTTCACCGGTATTCCGAACACGAGGACAAGTTAAAAAGAATTTTCGAGCGCACCATCGCCCTGATCGAAGAATATCATCCCGACGAGCTGGCGATAGAGGCCCCGTTCTTTGGAAAGAATGTGCAGTCGATGCTGAAACTGGGCCGGGCTCAGGGGGTAGCGATGGCGGCGGCGCTGTCGCGGACCATCCCGATCTTTGAATACAGCCCGAGAAAAATCAAACAGGCCATCACGGGAAAAGGGAGCGCTTCGAAAGAACAGGTGGCGCTGATGCTGCAGCATCTGCTGAAATTCAGCGAATCGCCGGAGTATTTCGATGCTTCCGACGGACTTGCCGCGGCCGTTTGCCACTATTTTCAGAATAATCCAGGCGGGGGCAAAAAAGAGAAGAAGTTTACCGGCTGGAAAGCGTTTCTGGCGGAAAACCCTGGAAGGAAGGCATAACAGTTGGATGAAAACAATGTGGAAATTTGAAAATTTGAAAATTTGAAAATTAAAAAATAGGTATGTCAAACATTCTGATGGATCCGATAGGCCGGCTGATGGGGCTGAGATACAAATCACATCCCTGGCATGGCGTGGATATTGGCCGCGAGGCACCGGTCATCGTCACGGCTTTTATTGAAATGGTCCCGACCGATACGGTCAAGTACGAAATCGACAAGGAGTCGGGGTACCTCCGCATCGACCGGCCGCAGAAGTATTCCAACGTTGTGCCGGCATTATACGGATTTGTTCCGCAGACATTCAGCTCCACCGCGGTGGCCGAGTTCTGTATGCAGAAATCGGGACGTACCGGTATCAAAGGCGATAGCGACCCGATCGATATCTGCGTGTTGACGGAAAAGGAGATCTCACATGGAAACATTCTCGTCAAAGCCCGTCCGGTCGGAGGGTTCCGGATGATTGACCGGGATGAGTCGGACGACAAGATCATCGCGGTTCTCAACAACGATACGGTTTACGGACACATCAACGATATCGCCGAACTGCCCGTCCTGGTCGTCGACCGGCTCAAACACTATTTCCTGACCTACAAGGATCTTCCCGGCAAGGAGAGCAATGTTGTCATCACGCATGTATTCGGGATTGATGAGGCGCACGAGATCATCCGCCGCTCGATGGAAGACTATCACCACAAATTCGACACGTTGGAGCGCGCATTATCCAACGTCTAACTTCCTGATTTTCTGTTTTATAAATTAATAATTAAAAATTATTTTCGGTCGACCGGGTATATTTTACCTGAAAATCCGATTAATAAGAAAAGTTGTACTTTTGCGGCCGCAAAGTCTGCACTGGCATTTTTTGAAGGAGGAATCGCGTGAAAACGCCCGTAGATTGCAGCTTGTAGCTTGCATCATAATTAAAGAGAGAGCATGATCAAAAACCTGGTTATTGTTGAGTCGCCGGCAAAAGCAAAGACAATCGAGCGCTTTCTCGGGAAGGATTTTACCGTCCGCTCGAGTTTCGGCCATGTGATGGACCTTTCAAAAAAGGGCCTGGGTGTGGATATTGAGAAAGATTTCATCCCGATCTACGAGATCTCCCCGGAGAAGAAAAAGGTAGTGGGTGAGTTGAAAAAAGCGGCGAAAGAAGCGGAAGTGGTCTGGCTGGCCACTGATGAAGACCGCGAGGGGGAAGCCATATCCTGGCACCTGGTATCGGCGCTGGGTTTGGATGAAAAAGCCACGCGCCGGATCGTCTTTCACGAGATCACCAAGTCGGCCATTCTCGATGCCATTGACAACCCGCGGCAGATCGACCGCGACCTGGTGAACGCGCAACAGGCTCGCCGTGTGCTCGACAGGCTGGTCGGTTTCGAGCTTTCGCCCTTGCTTTGGAAAAAAGTTAAGCCGGCACTGTCGGCAGGGCGTGTGCAATCGGTGGCCGTCCGTCTGATCGTGGAACGGGAAGATGAGATCAAGGCTTTCAAAGAGACCTCCTCTTTTAAGGTAACGGCAAAATTTACCGTAACGATCAAAGGGGCCGAATACAAATTCGAAGCCGAATTCCCAACCCGTTTCAAGACACGGGAAGAGGCACGGAAATTCCTGGAAAAATGCATCGGGGCCTCCTATAAAGTCACCGGGATCGAAACACGCCCCTCGAAAAAATCGCCCGCTCCGCCATTTACCACATCGACGTTACAGCAGGAAGCCAGCCGCAAACTGGGTTTTTCGGTGGCCAACACCATGCGAGTTGCCCAGCAACTCTACGAAGAAGGTTTGATCACCTATATGCGTACCGATTCGGTAACGCTGTCGAAGATGGCGCTGGCAATGGCCAAGGAGGAGATCATCAAGCTGTATGGCCCCGAATATTCGAAAACACGGCAATTTGCCACGAAAACCAAAGGGGCACAGGAGGCACACGAGGCTATCCGGCCCACATACATTGCCAACGCAGCCATTTCAGGGAGCGCAACACAGAAAAAGCTTTATGAACTTATCTGGAAAAGGACCATTGCCAGCCAGATGAGCGATGCACTGACCGAAAAGACCATTGTTAACATCAGTGCTTCAACACTGGGCGGGGAGGAATTTATTGCCCAGGGAGAAGTGATCAAATTCGACGGTTTTCTGAAAGTTTACCGGGAGTCGTTTGATGATGATTCGGATGAAGAAGGGCGCAGTATCCTGCCACCCCTTTCTGTCGGCGATCAGCCCGGAATGCTGGAAATGAATGCCGAACAGCGGTTTACGCAGCCCCAGCGGAGGTTTACCGAGGCCAGCCTGGTAAAACGGCTGGAAGAACTGGGAATCGGCCGCCCGTCGACATATGCGCCGACCATTTCCACCATCCAGAAGAGAGAGTACGTTGAAAAAGGCGATGTGGAAGGATTTATTCGTACCTACGACCTTCTTACCTTAAAGAATAATGAGATAAAGCTGCATGAAAAGAAAGATAAGGCCGGCAATGAAAAAGGCAAGTTGTTACCGACCGACCTCGGCACACTGGTAAACCGGTTCCTCATGCAGTATTTCCAGGATATCATCGATTACCAGTTCACGGCAACGGTTGAAAAAGACTTCGACGAGATCGCGGAAGGGAAAAAGGAATGGAACGAAATGATCCGGAAGTTTTACAAGCCCTTCCACAGCCAGATCCGCGATACGGTCGAATCGACCGGAAAGTTCAGCGGCGAACGGTTGCTGGGCATCGATCCCGGGTCGGGAAAGAATGTTTACGTGAAACTGGGCCGGTTCGGCCCTGTCGTCCAGATCGGTGAAACGGAAAGTGACGAAAAACCGCGTTTTGCAGGTCTTGGCAAGGGGCAATCCCTCGACACGCTGACGCTGGAACAGGCATTGGAGCTTTTCAAATTCCCCCGCAACCTGGGGCTTTATGAAAACGCGGAAATGATCGTCGCCGTTGGCAGATTCGGCCCTTATATCAAACATAATAACCTGTATTATTCACTGACAAAGCAGGACGATCCGGCGCTGATCGACCAGGAAAGGGCCATATCGCTCATCGAGCTGAAACGGAAGCAGGACAGGGAAAAGATCATTAAATCATTCCCGGAAAACGAGAATGTGGTGGTGATGAATGGTCGTTTCGGGCCATACATAGCGATCTCCAAGGTTAATTATAAAATCCCCAAGGGGACTGATCCTGCCTCGCTGAGCCTGGATGAGTGCCTCCAGATTGCCGAAAAACAGGAAAAAAGCGGGAAAAAGAAAACCATCCCGACAAGGAAAAAATCATAAAACCGGCAACATTTCCGTGTCAAATCCGTATACTTTCCACGGATAAAAACGCTACATGGACCTCTCTATTTATTTCGAGCCCGTTCAACTGAAAGGTTATCATTTCAGTGAAAAGACACGCCGCAAACTCATGGGCGACGTGGTAAAGGCCTATATCGAACCCAACGATTTCCCCTCTCTCGATCACGTGGACCTGGCCTTTATCGGCGTAGGTGAAGAGAGGAACTGCTTTTTCAATAATGGCTGCGGACTGGGTCCCGATGCCATCCGGAAGGAGTTCTACAAATTGTACCAGGGGAATTTCAAGCTGCGGATGGTCGACCTGGGAAACGTCAGGCAGGGTCATTCGATTGAAGATACGTATTTTGCCGTAACGGCCATCATGGCCGAGCTGCTGGAGCACAACATCGTTCCGGTCATCCTGGGCGGGAGCCAGGACATTACCTATGCCCAGTACAAAGCGTATGAAAAGATCGGCAGGATCATCAACATCGCTTCCGTGGACTCACAGTTCGACATCGGGACGGGGCAGGAGAAGCTCGACTCCCGCAGTTATATGAGCCACATCATCCTTCACCAGCCCAATTATCTTTTCAATTATACCAATATCGGTTTTCAAACCTATTTTGTCGACCAGCAGGCGATCACCCTGATGAAAAATCTTTATTTCGACACCTACCGCCTGGGTATTGTCCGTAATAACCTGGAAGAGGTAGAGCCGATGGTAAGAAATGCCGACATGATCAGTGTGGATATGGGCGCAGTGCGGGCATCAGACGCACCGGGAAACGCAAATGCCACGCCAAACGGCTTTTATGGCGAGGAGATCTGCCAGGTGATGCGCTATGCCGGCCTGAGCGACAAGCTGACTTCCATCGGCATCTATGAACTGAATCCGCGGCTCGACCGGCAATCGCTGACCGCCCAGCTGGCAGGCCAGATGATCTGGTATTTTATCGACGGATTTTATAGCCGGAAAGGCGATTTCCCCCCCAGCAAGAAAAAAGAGCTTGTGAAGTTTACCGTAAATATGAAGGATTTCAAGGATGAGGTGGTGTTCTACCGGAGCAAAAAGAGTGAACGCTGGTGGATGGAAGTGCCAATCCGCAGCAAGCACCGCGAGCGGTACGAACGGCACCACCTGGTCCCCTGCTCCTACCAGGATTACGAAACGGCATGCCAGAACGCATTGCCCGACCGCTGGTGGCAAACTTACCAGAAACTGATGTAGTTCTCATGAACGAATTATGATTACTTTTGCAATCCGTGCTAAAAAAGCACCTTCACCATAATGTACAGGTCTGTGAAACTATCTTTTATGAATTGGTCTACTTTTTTAACCGGGAAAGCAGTGTTCCTGCCACTCATTGTCCTGCTGGCCCTGGCATCCTGTGTTCCCATGAAAAGAGTCAGGTACCTCCAGGATGAGCATCAGAAAACTGAAGCTAAAAGCGACTTTAAGAAACCCGAACCGAATGAATACCGGATCCATATGGGCGATAATCTGTATATCAAAATCAATTCGCTGGATGAAAAAAGTAATTATTTTGACTATACAGGCGGGATAAATAATTACTATTCGGAATCCGCAATCTATTTAAACAGCTATACCGTCAACGATTCGGGTTATATCGAATTCCCCCTTATCGGCAAAGTAATGGTCGATAACCTTACCATTGAAGAGATCCAGAAAGTTTTGCAAATCGAAGTGAATGAATATGTTAAAAATACAGTGGTGATTGTCAAACTGGCCAATTTCAGAATCTCTCTTTTCGGGGAATTTAATAATCCGGGGAAATATGTGATTTACCAGGATAAGATAAATATATTTGAAGCACTGGCGATGGCGGGAGATATGACGGGGTTTGCCAAAAAGAATACCATCCTTCTGGTCAGGCAAACCGAAAAGGGATTGAAAAAACATCGCCTTAACCTGAACGACAACAGTATCCTTGAGTCGGAGTTCTATTACCTGATGCCAAACGACATGATCTATGCCGAGCCGGTCAAAGGCAAACCGTTCGCCTTTACGGAATTTCCTTATGCCATCATATTCAGTGTTATCACAACATCGCTCCTGCTCTACGAGGTCATTACCAAATAATCAGTACCGTGGAAAACGACAATACCCGTATTTATCAACAAACTCAGCCCATCCAGCAACAGGAAGAGGGTTTTGATTATAAAGCCCTGTTTTTCAAATTATACCGCCACTGGTATTTTTTCATCCTGACCATTGTCGTGGCGCTGATCATTGCCTTCTTATTCAACAAATACACCAAACCGGTATATGAGGTCAGTACAACAGTCATCATTAAATCCGACAGGGGGAATAAAATCGATCCCCAGCAACTGATCGGACTGGGTTTCCGCAATGACCTCCAGAATATTGAAAACGAAATCGGCGTCCTCACATCGTATTCCCTGACCGAAAGGACGATCAGGAACCTCGATTTTTTTGTGGCCTATTTTGAAGAAGAAAATTTCATCTCTAAAGAACTTTACGGAAACAGCCCTTACGAGGTTGTATTTGATACCAGCCATCTGCAGCCGGTTAACGTGGAATTCAAAGTGACCATTCTTTCCTCCTCAAAATATACCATACAGGCCGAATACGAAAATGTAAAGCTCTATAGTTATTCGCAATTTAAAGAATCGGATCAGGAATATCCTTTCTTCAAGATCAATGATACACTCTATTTCGGCGAACAGCTGGAGAATGAAGCATGCAGTTTTCATATTGTACCCAATCCCCGTGTTAAAGAATCCAACCTGGCGGGGAAGAAGCTGGCATTTGTCTTTAAAGATCTGAAATCCCTGGTTGGACGGTACCAGGGGTTGAATATTGAGCCGATCAACAAAGACGCTTCCATTCTCAAAATATCACTCAGGGGGTTCAATGAAGCAAAGGCCGTGGCTTTCCTTAACATGTTAACCCGGGAATATCTTGCCCAGGGCCTCGAAAAGAAAAACCTTATCGCCAGCAACACGATCCGTTTTATCGACGAACAGCTTATGGACATCAGCGATTCGCTGAATTATGCCGAAATGGAATTGCAGGACTACCGGAGCCAGAATATCGTCATGGATATCGATTTCCAGTCGCAGCAGGCGGTTGATTATATGAAAACGCTGGAAACCCAGAAAGCCGATCTGAGCATCAAGAATATGTACTACAAATCGCTGAAGAAATACGTGGAAACCAATAAGGACGTACAGCAGGGCCTTATTGTGCCTTCGGCAATGGGTATCGAAGATCCTCTCACTACCAGCCTCATCCAGGAACTGTCCACCTTGTTCAATGAGCGTGCAGAAGCCCTTTTGACATCGACAGAAAAAAATCCGACCATCATTGCATACGATCTGAGGATTGAAAATACGAAAAATGCCCTGCTGGAGAATATCACCAACATTGTCAAAAATTCCGATCTGACCCTGAAAGATATCAACAGCCGGATCAACGCCCTGACAGACCAAATGACCAATATTCCGAAAACACAAAGGGAATTGCTGGGAATTACGAGAAAATTCACACTGAGCGACAATATTTACAACTTTTTGCAGCAACGCCGTGCCGAGGCGCAGATAACCCGGGCATCAAATGTTTCAGACAATGAAATTGTCGACCGGGCCAGGCTCCTCGACGCCTCGCCGGTTTATCCCAAAAAAAGCCTGAACTACATCATCGCCATTATTCTTGGCCTGGTGCTTCCGGTGCTTTATGTCCTCGGCAAAGATTATCTCAACGATAAGATCGTGGAAAGAGGCGATATCGAAAAGATTACCCATTTGCCGATCATCGGGCATGTCATCCATAGCAACCGTCTCAATACCATTGTCGTGGCCGAATCGCCCAAGTCGTCCATTGCCGAGTCGTTCCGGTCGATCCGTACCAACCTGGCCTTTGTCACGAAAGGCAAAGAACAGATCACGGTTCTGGTGACCTCCGACATGGTCAGCACCGGCAAAACCTTCATATCCATCAACCTGGCTTCTATTTTTGCCCTTTATGGCAAGAAAACGGTACTGGTCGGATTTGACCTCAGGAAACCGAAAATTTACCAGGATTTTGGCCTTTCAAATGCCGAAGGGGTCAGCTCCTACCTGATAAACAAAAGCACTTACGAAGGGATCATTCAGCATTCGATGATCGATAACCTCGACATCGTGATGGCCGGTCCGGTTCCCCCGAACCCTTCCGAATTGATCGCCTCCCCGAAAACCGACGAGTTGTTCGAACGTCTCAAGAAGGATTACGATTACATTATCATCGACACACCCCCCGTCGGACTCGTTACCGATGCCTTCCTCCTCATGAAATATACCGACGCCAACCTCTTTGCCGTTCGTCAGAATTACACTCTTAAAAAAGTCTTCGGCTCGATCATTAACGATATCGAAAAACGGAATATCCCCAATATCCACATTCTGATCAACGACGTAAAACTCACCAAAGGATCCTATGGATACGGATATGGCTACGGATATGGCTACGGATATGGTTATGGGTATGGTTACGGGTATGGGTATGGTTACGGGTATGGATACGGATATTATTCCGATGATAAGGAGAAGGAGAAGGAATCGACCATGAGCCGGATTTTCAAGAAGTCATGATCCCTGATTTTACGGTATTAATTTACGACCTTTGCATTTTTTATGAAGACCATGCCGGAAAATATTTTTCCTGTTTTTCACAAGATAATCCAGCGCGGGGATAAGGAAAAGCGCCTCGGGCAGAAAGCAGTAGTGCTTTGGTTTACAGGGCTCTCAGGCGCCGGAAAAACCACACTGGCCAAGAGACTGGAGGAGGAGTTGTTTGCACGCAATTACATGGTCCAGATCCTTGACGGGGATAACATCCGCAGCGGCATCAACAACAATCTCAGCTTTTCGGATGATGACCGGCGGGAAAATATCCGCAGGATCGCCGAAGTGTCGAAACTGTTCCTGAATTGCGGCATCATCGCCATCAACAGCTTTATCAGCCCTACGCAGGAGATCAGGCACCTGGCCCGAAGCATCATTGGCAAAGATGATTTTATCGAAGTCTACATCAATGCCCCTTTACAGGTATGCGAAAAACGGGACGTCAAAGGCCTTTACGCCAAAGCGAGAAAGGGCGAGATCAAAGATTTTACCGGGATCAGCTCCCCTTTCGAACTGCCCGAAGAAGCCGATCTCGAAATCCGTACCGACCTGCTGAGCATTGAAGAATCGGTGCAGAAGTTGCTGGCTTTTGTGCTGCCGAAAATTCAGCCGGCAGTCGGCAGTCAGCAGTCGGCAGTCTATGACCAACGACCAACGACTAACGACTAAAAAAATGACTGATCATCAACGCAAATACAACCTGAACCATCTCCGTGAACTGGAATCGGAATCGATCTATGTGATGAGGGAGGTGGCGGCGCAGTTTGAAAGGCCGGGGCTGCTTTTCTCCGGCGGAAAAGATTCGATCGTGATGGTGCACCTGGCCAAAAAAGCTTTCTGGCCGGCAAAACTCCCCTTTCCGCTGATCCATATCGATACGGGACATAATTTTGAGGAGACGATGACCTTCCGCGATGAGCTCGTCAGCAAGCTCGGCGCAGAGCTGATCGTCGGGTCGGTGCAGGAATCGATCGATACGGGCCGAGCGGTGGAAGAGACGGGATACAATGCCAGCCGGAACCTGCTGCAGACGGTAACGTTGCTCGATACATTGACCAGGTACAAGATTGATGCGGCCATGGGAGGAGGGCGAAGGGATGAGGAAAAAGCCCGGGCCAAGGAAAGATTTTTCTCCCATCGCGACGATTTCGGCCAATGGGACCCGAAAAACCAGCGTCCCGAACTGTGGAATATCTTCAACGGTAAAAAGCGGGTTGGCGAACATTTCCGGGTTTTTCCGCTGAGCAACTGGACGGAAATGGATATCTGGCAGTATATCTACCTGGAAAACATTGACATACCCAATATCTACTTTACCCACGAAAGAGATGTCTTTAACCGCGACGGGGTCTGGCTGGCCGACGCCCCGTTCATGAAGAAAAAGGAGAATGAAAAGGTCGTCAGGATGAGGATCCGTTGCCGCACCATCGGCGATATCTCCTGCACCGGCCTGACCGTCTCCGAGGCTTCAACCCTTGAAGATATTATTGCTGAGATTGCGGCTATCCGCGTTACGGAAAGGGGCAGCCGCGCCGACGACCTCCGCTCCGAATCGGCTATGGAAGACCGGAAAAAAGAAGGCTACTTTTGATAGTTCAAAGTGAAAAGTTCAAAGTGCAAAGAGAAACGGGCAAAGATCTCATGGCATGATGAACAGAACTATCCGCTGAAAATTATACTTTGAACTTTGCCCTTTGAACTTTGAACTATTTTGTTGTGGAAGAGAATTTTTCAAGCAAAGCATACCTCGAGATGGAGCTGCTGCGGTTCACCACCGCCGGCAGCGTCGACGACGGCAAGAGCACGCTGATCGGGCGTTTGCTCTACGACAGCAAATCAATCTTCGAAGACCAGCTCGAAGCGGTCAAGCGGGCCAGCATCCGCAAAGGGAACGAAGTGATCAACCTGGCTTTGCTCACCGACGGCCTCCGTGCCGAACGCGAACAGGGGATCACGATCGACGTGGCTTACCGCTATTTTGCCACCCCCAAGCGCAAATTCATCATCGCCGACACGCCGGGCCATGTACAGTACACCCGCAACATGGTCACCGGCGCCTCTACCGCCAATGCCGCCATCATCCTCATCGATGCCCGCAACGGCGTCACCGAGCAAACCTACCGCCACTCCTACCTCGCTTCGCTCCTCCAGATCCCACACCTGATCATCTGTGTCAACAAAATGGACCTGATGAATTACAGCGAAGAGGTCTATGAAAAGATCAAACAGGACTTCGGCGCTTTTGCCGCCAAACTCGACGTGAAAGATATCCAGTATGTCCCGATCAGCGCTTTGAATGGCGACAATGTCGTGGAGAAAATGAACAACATGCCCTGGTACGAAGGGGGCACCCTGCGCTATATCCTGGAAAATGTCCATGTTGCCAGCGACCAGAACCATATCGATCCCCGTTTCCCGGTACAGTATGTCATCCGGCCGATCTCCGACAAATACCACGATTACCGCGGATATGCAGGGCGAATCGCCGGAGGCGTTTTTCATAAAGGAGAAAAGGTGATGGTGCTCCCGTCAGGGTTCATCACTACCCTCGAATCGATCGATATGTACGAGACGGAACTGAATGAAGCCTACCCGCCGATGTCGGTAACTTTCCGCCTGGCCGATGACCTGGATATCAGCCGCGGCGATATGATCGTCAGGGAAAACAATGTGCCCGAGATCTCCCAGGATATCGAAGTGATGATGTGCTGGATGAATGAAAAACCGATGGCCCCCGGAATGAAATACTACCTCCGGCATACCACCTCTGAGGTCAGGGCGATGATCAAAGAGATTATATACAAGGTCGACGTCAACACTCTCGAGCGGATGCCCGATGGAAAAGAGCTGCGGATGAACGAGATCGGAAGGGTGCAGCTGCGAACCACCAAACCGCTCTATTTCGACAGCTATCGGCGCAACCGGACCACCGGGAGCATCATCCTGATCGAGGAAGGAACTTTTAATACGGTGGGAGTGGGCATGATAGTATAAATTTTAAATTTTGAATTTTGAATTTTGAATTAAACAATGTCAGGCTTTTGGTTACGGGTGGCGCAGGTTTCATCGGGTCAGCACTCTGCGAGACTTTTCTACAGCAAGACAATGAAGTCGTCTGCCTCGATAACCTGATCACCGGTTTTAAGAGGAATATCGAGCCATTCCTTTCCAATCCCCGGTTTACGTTCCTGGAAGGCGATATTCGCAACCCGGAGACATGCCGGCAGGCCTGCGAAGGGGTGCAATATGTCTTTCACCAGGCCGCTCTCGGCTCGGTGCCCCGATCCATCGAAAACCCCGCCCGGACCAATGAGATCAACATCAACGGGTTTCTGAACATGCTCATCGCTGCCCGCGACGCAAAAGTCAAACGCTTTGTCTTCGCTTCGAGTTCGTCGGTCTACGGAACCAGCCCGGCCTTGCCAAAAGTGGAAGAACAGATCGGCGAACCGCTGTCGCCCTATGCCGTTACCAAGCTCGTCAACGAGAAGTATGCCCGGGTTTTTTATGATATCTATGGCCTGGAGACGATCGGCCTCCGTTATTTCAACGTGTTCGGACGGCGCCAGGATCCGTTTGGCGCCTATGCCGCCGTCATCCCCAAATGGGTAGCGCAGCTCATGAAGCACGAACGCCCCGTAATCAACGGCGACGGGAGCTATTCGAGAGATTTCACCTATATCGATAATGTGGTGGAAGCGAATGAGAAAGCGGCTACAGCCCCTACCCCTGAATCCCCTCCCCCTGCAGGGGGAGGGGACTTTGGGGAGGGGGCAGTCTTCAACGTTGCCTATGGCGCCAACACCACGCTGAATGAGCTTTTCAGCATCCTGCGCGACAACCTGTCGAAATACGACCCTGAGATCGCAAAGATAGAGCCTGTCTACGGCTCCGAGCGGGCCGGCGACATTCCGCACTCCCACGCTTCGATCGAAAAAGCCCGAAAATTACTCGGTTACAACCCGCAGTTCGACGCACGGAAAGGCTTTGAACTGGCATGCGACTGGTACTATAAGCACTTGCGTTGATGAACTTTGAACTGGTTTGCCGTCTATACCAATCCCAGGGCTGAAAAGAAAGCTCATGCCGATCTTCTCGAAAAAGGGATCGAAGCCTATCTCCCACTGGAGCGCAAACTGAAACAGTGGTCCGACCGGAAGAAATGGGTGGAGGAGCCGCTGTTCCGTTCCTATATTTTCGTCCACATCCCCCTTGCCCGCTATTTTGACGTTCTGAACACCGCGGGGATCGTGCGCTATATCACTTTTGAGGGGAAAGCCGTCGCCGTGCCGCAGAACCAGATCGATGCGATCCGTTATTACCTCTCCGAAACCGAAACGGTGCCGGAGGAACAGGATCTGAAAGATCTGAAACCAGGCGCCGCCGTGGAAATCATCCGCGGTCCGCTCAGGGGGCTCACGGGGCAACTGATCGAATTCCAGGGCCGGCGCAAAGTACGCATCGAGATCGAAGCGCTCGGCCAGTTCCTGAATTTGAATATAGACGTGAAAGATCTCCGGATAATAAGATAGAACGCGAATGACGCGAATCCGCCAGATGGCGGATGATCACGGATAAAAAATTCGTATAAATTCGTTTCATTCGTGTTATTCGCGTTCTAATCCAACCATTTTAACGAAAAAGTAACAATTTCCTCTTGACAACCGTATAAAGAATGAGTAAATTTGCTACTCGATTTAGGTGAGGCGTGAAGGGTGAAACGTGAAGAGAAAACTTGTCAGGATGTAGCTGACGGGGCGAAGCTGTGTCAGGTGAGGCGTGAGGCGTGAAGCGTGAAGCGTGAAAGGAGGTTGTAATGAATCATAAGGATTTGGATGTTTGGAAAGAGGGGATAAATTTTGTAAAGATGGTTTATCAGATCACTTCAAGATTTCCGGATATTGAAAAATTCGGCCTTATAACACAAATCAGAAGAGCTGCAGTATCTGTTCCGGCGAATATATCCGAAGGCGCTGCCAGACAATCAGACAAAGAATTTATCCATTTCCTTTATATAAGTTTAGGTTCAATCGCTGAATTAGAGACCCTTTTCATTATATCGGCAGATCAAAATTATTTAAATGAGGCAGATAGCAAAGAAATCGATAATTCTCTTCAAAAAATAAGATCGATGCTAATAGGCCTTATCCGCTACCTAAAAAACAAATAATCTCGCTTCACGCTTCACCCCTCACGCTTCACGCCTCACCCTTCACGCTTCACCCTTCACGCCTCACCCTTCACCCCTCACGCCTCACGCCTCACGCTTCACCCCTCACCCTTCACCGCTCACCCCAATGCTCGACACCCTCATAACCAGCAAAACCCGTCTCAAGCTCCTCCTGAAGTTCTTCCTGAACTCCGGCGCCAGGGCCCATTTGCGCAACCTGGAATCGGAATTCGGTGAGAGCACAAATGCTATCCGGCTGGAACTGAATAAGTTCGAAGAAGCCGGATTGCTGAAGTCGGAGATCAAAGGCAACAAAAAGGTTTTCCGCGCCAACACCGGACATCCGCTGTTTTCCGATATCCACAACATCCTGCTTAAAACCATCGGGTTCGACCAGATCATCGACCGGGTGGTGACAAAGCTCGGGAATGTGGAAAAGGCTTATGTGACGGGTGATTTTGCCCGCGGCATCGACGCCCCGATCATCGACCTGGTGCTGGTAGGCGACGACATTAACCAGGAGTACCTCGTAAAGCTTGCCAACAAAACCGAAGAGCTGATCAAACGGAAGATACGGTACATAATCTTCCGGCCAGAGGAGTTTGAAGACTACCGAAGAAAAATTTCAGCAAAGGATCTGTTGCTGATATGGAGGAGCGAGGAGCGAGGGGTAGGCAGTAGGCAGTAGGCGGTCGGCGGAAGGCAGTAGGAAATTTGAAATTTGAAATTTGAAATTTGGAACACTGGAACCCCGGAACATTGGAACTCTGGAACATTGGAACAACGGTAATTTTGTTTCTATTATTCCGTATATTTGCAGATATTTAGAAATAACATGAGTTTTCAGGAATTCAGAATAGCATTTTATGACTTAGCCTGCTTTTCGACAAACCAGGTACTTACCTGGTATCCGGGTTTTGATAAGAACAACCTGGGGCGCTGGATTAAAAAAGGCTTCCTGGTCAAATTGCGCAACAGTTACTATTGTTTCCCCGAATATATTAATAAACCAGGCTTTTCATTTTATGTTGGTAATTTAATATACCGTCCTTCTTACATCAGCCTGCATTCAGCGCTTTCCTATTATGGCCTGATCCCTGAAGCTGTTGTGCAGGTAACAAGCGTATCATCGCTTAAAACAGCCAGTTTCACCAATTCGAGTGGCACATATTTTTATAAGACTCTCAAGCCGGAACTGATGTTCGGGTATGATCTGAAAACTTACTCAAATAGCTGGACAGTTCACCTGTCACAACCCGAAAAGGCTTTACTTGACCTGTTATATCTTAATCCATATTACAATACACAACAGGAGATGGAATTATTGCGCCTTGACGGGGACATTATATCAGAAAGCCTGGATTTGGAACGCCTAAAGGATTATGTTACCAGGTACAGAAACCGATCGTTAGAAAATCGAGTTTCAATGCTTTTAAAAGCTTATAGTTTATGATCCGGTTAGACCAGATCCAAAGCTTTTTCCCTCCTCAGGTCCGTGATAACCCTGCTCATCAGAAGCATATCCTTAAGGAATATATCCAGTTGATGATCCTTGATTATCTCTCATCGACTTCATATGCAAGGAAAATAGTATTTATAGGAGGAACAAACCTGAGATTGATCAAAGGAATAGACCGGTTTTCTGAGGACCTTGATTTTGATTGCAAGAGTTTCACAGAAGATGAATTTAATGAAATGACCGATTCAGTTTTACTTTACCTTGAGCGGCAGGGTTTGAGACTTGAAACGAAGGAGAATATAAACAAGTCGTTACAAGCATTCAGAAAAAACATCTTCTTCCCGGAATTATTGTTTGAATTGGGATTATCGGGACACCGGGAAGAGCGATTTCTGATTAAAATAGAATGCCAGGACCAGGAAGTACCCTATGCGACACAAAAGGTAAATATAAAGGGTTGCGGTTTTTATTTCCCGTTCCCTGTTCCTTCCGACGGAGTTCTGACTGCCATGAAGCTGTCGGCCCTGATCTCCAGGCAAAAAGGGCGCGATTTTTATGATGCCATGTTTCTGCTCGGACAATCCGGGCCCGATTGGGCATTTTTAACGGCAAGATGGGGTATTGGTGATGCCGCCTCACTTCACAAGGCTCTTCACGATCTGCTTCAAAAGATTGACCTGGATCATAAAGCGAGGGACTTTGATCATCTCGTTTTTGAAAAAAGACACAGCACGCGCATCCTGATGTTTAAAGAATTCATAGATACCCTTCCGCTGTTTTCATCGCTGAACGGTGAGCTGTGAGCGGCAGGCGGTCAGCGGTCAGAAATTTGAAATTAGAAATTTGGAACACTGGAACCCCGGAACAATTTATCCTTCATCTAATAAAATAATCTACTATTTGCTAACTTATACTTTACATTTAGTAATTCTTTTTGTATTTTTGAATAATGTTTATTCCCCGGAAGATATATAGTGGTTTAGTAGCCCACCTGGAAAAAAAACCCATTACTTTACTTACAGGCATGCGGCGAACAGGAAAGACTACTCTTGTTAAACAGCTCCTGGAAGACTGTGCTGATAAAAACAAGCTTTATATTGATCTGGAGAGGATTGATAATCGTCTGTTATTTGGTGAAAAAAATTACGAAAATATTCTGCTGGCTCTGGCTGGACGGGGTCTTGACATCAATAGCAAAATGACCATTGCCATTGATGAATTACAATTATTACCTGAAATCACCAGTGTGATAAAATATCTTTATGATCATTACCCGATCAAATTCATCCTTACCGGATCCAGTTCTTTCTACTTAAAAGGATTGATATCAGATTCACTTGCGGGAAGGAAAAAGATCTTTGAGCTCTTTCCCCTGGATTTCGGTGAATTTCTCACTTTTAAAAACATGCCGCATGGTCAGCCCGGAATCAGCAAAGTGTTTATTGAAAGCGAGTATCACCGGTTAAAAGGATTCTATGATGAGTTTATTCTTTACGGGGGATTTCCCGAGGTCGTATTGGCCAGCGATTCAACGGATAAAACAGATTATCTTGCGGATATCATCAGTTCCTATATCAATATTGATGTAAAATCACTTTCTGATTTCAGGAACATTTCGATGGTTCAGAATTTGATAAAAATGCTGGCTTTGAGATGTTCCTACAAGCTCGATATTTCTAAGATATCAAGCCTCACCGGTATTTCAAGACCTACGGTTCAGAGTTATATAGAATTATTTGAGAAAACTTACCTGATCCACTTGCTTCCGGTATATTCCCAAAACACCGACCGTGAAATTGTGAAAATGAAGAAAATTTATTTTTGCGATACCGGCCTCTTGAATGTTTTTGCTAATCCGGGTTCCGGAATCACTTTTGAAAACGCACTGTTCCTTCAACTGAGGCAACATAGCGATTTGAAATACTATTCACTTAAAACCGGTAATGAAATAGATTTTATTGCAGATAAGGAAGCCTATGAAGTGAAGGAAACCCCGGCCTATTATGACCTTGAAAATCTTAAGAAAACCTCTTCCCGGTTGACTCTCAGGAATCATTACGTTGTGGGCAGGTTTCCTCCGGCAAAGCACTTCAATGAATTTATATGGGGCGGGAATATAGTTTGAAGCGGTCGTCAGTTGTCAGTCGTCGGTCGTCAGTCGGCAGTCGAAAATTTGAAATTTGAAATTTGGAACCCGGATTTGATTATCTTTCTTTTCTAACGAAGTATTATTATTATATTTGTTCTTCTGGAACAAACAATTATGATAATGAATATAGATAAACTTAATGAAATCATGTTTGACCAGAAAGATGTTTTTAATCATCAAAAACATCTTATTGACCGAAATATTGATTTAGAAAAGTATATAAAAACCAGACAGGTTGTTATAATTTCCGGTATAAGAAGGTGCGGAAAATCATCCTTGCTTTATCTAATCAAAGAAAAAATGAAGCTGGATGAGCAAGGCTACTGCTACTTTAATTTTGACGACGAACGAATCATCCCGGATGTTTCGATACTGGAACAAATTTACAACCAGCACATTGAAACATATGGGAACGATCCTGTCTTGTTCTTTGATGAGATACAAAATATAAGCAGCTGGGAAAAATTTGTGAACCGCATGTACGAAAAGGGCACTAAAATTTTCGTGACCGGGTCAAATGCAAAATTACTCAGCTCACAGATTTCAACCAGTCTGACCGGCCGGAACAAAATACTGGAGCTATTCCCGTTTTCATTTTCAGAATATATTCGGTATACCGGCAATGTTTACATCCCGGGCCGGATAACCCCAAAACAAAAGTCCTTACTGGTAAAGGATTTTAATAGCTACTTCGAGATAGGCGGTTTCCCGTTAGTGGTGAAAGAAAATGACCTGGAACTTATAAACGCTTATTTTCAGGATATCCTGTATCGCGACATCATATCCCGTTACAGGTTAAGCCAGGTCAATGAAATCAAGCAAATCGGGCTGTATTTTGCATCAAATACGGGGAAATTGTTTTCCTACTCTACATTACAGAACATTTCGGGGGTAAAAAGCCTGAGCAGCATCAAAGATTATCTTTGGTATTATGAACAATCTTACCTGTTTTTTTACCTGAAGAAATTTGATTATTCTGTAAAAAAACAGATCATGAATCCCAAGAAAGTGTATGCCATAGATCCGGCAGTATCAAACAGGCTGGGATTTAATTTTTCTGAAAACAAAGGGCGCATTCTTGAGAACATCGTCTACCTTGAGTTGCTCCGCCGGGGAAAAGAAATTTATTATCATGCAGGAAAAAGCGAATGCGATTTCCTGGTAAAAGAAGGCTTAAAGGTTACCGAAGCCATACAGGTGGCATGGACCGTTGATGCCACAAACCTGCGTCGCGAAATTAAAGGACTTCAGGAAGCCATGCGGACATATGGCCTGGATACAGGGGTGCTCATCGCGTATGATGCAGGTGACACAATTGATACACCGGATAATATCACTATCATACCCGCATGGCAATGGTTGCTGGAAGAATGAAAAACTGTCAGTCGTCAGTCGGCGGTAGGCAGTAGGCAGTAGGCAGTAGGAAATTTGAAATTTGAAATTAGGAACCTGGAACCCGGAACTTGGAACCCGGAACCCGGAAACCAGGAACCCTGGAACAATTCAACAGTTTAACAATTTAACCATTTAACCATTTACCCTTCCAACAAATGAAAGCAGTAATCCTCGCCGGCGGACTCGGCAGCCGCTTACGGCCTTTTACCCAGATCATCCCGAAACCGCTCCTGCCGATCGGCGAAAAATCGGTCCTGGAGATCCAGATCGAACATTTGAAAAAGCACGGGTTTAACGAGATCTTCCTGGCAACGAACTATAAGTCGGAATATATCGAGAACTTTTTCGGCGACGGATCGCGTTTCGGGATAAAGCTTAAGATCAGCAAGGAAGATAAACCGCTGGGAACAGCCGGGCCAATTACTTTGTTGAAAAATGAACTTACCGACCCTTTTCTGATGATGAATGGCGACATTCTTACCTTGCTGGATTACAAAAATTTCTACGATTTTGCCGTGAAGACCGGCGCAGACCTTACCATTTCGGTAAAAGAATACATCACTCCTTTTCAGTTTGGGAACATTGAATTTGAAGGGGACTACGTTACTTATATAAAAGAAAAACCACAGATCAGGATGAATGTGCTGGCAGGCATTTATATTTTCAGACCTGAAATATTCCGATTAATACCTGATAATACCTTTTTTGGCATGGATTTGCTCATTGATAAGATGTTGAATGAGAAAATTCCTGTTGCCAAGTATCAGATCTATGAATACTGGCTGGATATTGGTCAGGTAGATGACTATGAGAAAGCCCAGGAAATTTATAAGACTCATTTTTCCAAATAAATCCGAAGAATGGAACTGACAAACAAGACTGTCCTGGTCACCGGCGCCGATGGGTTTATCGGTTCGCACCTGGTCGAAGCATTGCTTGAAAAAGGATGCAACGTCAGGGCGCTTTCATTTTATAATTCCTTTAACTTCTGGGGATGGCTTGAAGATATACCGGCTTATCCAAACCTGGAAATCATTACCGGGGATATTCGTGATCCTCATTTTATAAAAAAAATTGCCGGAGACACAGATATTATATTCAACCTTGCGGCCCTGATTGCCATTCCTTATTCCTATGTGGCTCCCGACAGCTACGTGGATACCAATATCAAAGGAACGCTCAACATCTGCCAGGCGGCGCTTGAACACGGAGGAATCCGTGTAATTCACACGTCTACCTCTGAAGTTTATGGTACCGCCCAATATGTGCCGATTGATGAAAAGCACCCGAAACAGCCGCAATCGCCTTATTCAGCCACAAAGATCGGGGCGGATGCCATGGCGCTTAGCTTTTACAATGCTTTCGGCCTGCCGGTCACCATTGCGAGGCCGTTCAACACTTACGGTCCCCGGCAATCGGCGCGGGCTATAATTCCAACCATAATCAGCCAGATCGCATCCGGGATGAAACAGATCAATCTGGGTGATTTAAGGCCAACACGCGACCTGAACTTTGTGAAAGATACCTGTTCTGGCTTCATAGCTCTGGCCCAATGTGATAAGGCTTTAGGAAAAGAAATTAACATCAGTTCCAATTATGAGATTTCGATGAAAGACGTCTTTGGGCTGATCCGGGAGATCATGAATTCGGGTGTGGAGTTTGTAACGGATGAAGCAAGGATTCGGCCGGAAAATTCAGAAGTGTTCAGGTTATGGGGTGATAACAGGCTTATAAAAGAACTCACCGGCTGGCAACCTGAACATGATATCCGGAAAGGGCTGGAAATAACCTGCGATTGGTTCTCCAGGCCGGAAAACCTGGCGAAATACAAGCCGGGGATTTATAATTTATAGGTGACTCGATAATATACATTATTTTTGTTCAATGCAAGTTGATATTGATCATATTATAAAATTATGCAAACCCGTGTTCAAAAAGTACGGAATAAATTCGGCATCCATAGTGGGTTCTATGGCGTATGGTGATTATTCTGAAACAAGCGATTTGGATGTGGTGGTTGAAATCAGTCAGTCTCTAAGTTTACTAACATTCTCAAAAATAAAAATAGAATTAGAAGAGGTATTAAACCGTAAGGTAGATTTAATTGTGCGATCAACAATTAAGGAGAGGATGAAAAAATCTATGCTTGCTAAAGAGATTATCATTGCTTTATGACAAGGAAGCGTGACATACGCATTTATCTTGAAGACATTTCTGAATCATCTTATTTAATTGCTTCCTATATCGCTGATCTTAGTGAAGGTGCTTTTTACAATTTCCCTGAAAAACAGGATGCTGTCTTACGCAGAATTCAAATAATTGGCGAGGCCGCGAAACACATTCCAGAAGATAAAAGGCTAAAATGGAATCACATCCCCTGGAAAGCCATTGCTGGAATGAGAGATATTCTGGTTCATGAATATTTTGGTATAACGCTTTCAATGGTATGGAAACTTGCAGTTGAAGATATTCCTGTTCTGAAGCAACAGGTAGATGAAATTCTCAATCAGTCTGACGTTTGAAAACCATTTTCTCATTTTCTCAATATTGACCCTCTTTCCTGAAATTTGTGGATAAATTAAAAGAAATCGTCAATTTCATAAGGCAAGCTTTTAACGAACCCGAAGCTTTCATCCCTCTTCACGAGCCCCGCTTCATCGGCAATGAGAAGAGATATCTGGCAGAATGCATTGATTCTACCTTTGTTTCAAGTGTAGGTAAGTTCGTTGATACGTTCGAGGAGGTAACAGCAGCCTATACCGGTGCCAAAAGAGCCGTTGTATGCGTAAACGGTACGGAAGCACTGCATATGGCATTGCTGCTTGCCGGCGTTGAGCGCGATGAGGAGGTGATCACCCAGCCGCTCACCTTTATTGCTACAGCCAACGCTATTGCCTACACGGGTGCAAAGCCTGTTTTCGTGGATGTGGATCGCGACACACTAGGGATGTCACCTGCAAGCCTGAGGAATTTCCTGGAGGAATCCGGTGAAGTCCGTAATGACGGATTCTGCTATAACAAGAGCACCGGCAGGAAATTATCAGCCTGTGTCCCGGTTCATATTTTCGGACACCCATGCCGCATTGACGAAATCGTTGAAATATGCAGCCGCTTTCATATCCCGGTTGTTGAAGATGCGGCGGAAAGTATCGGCACCCTCTACAAAGGCAAGCATACCGGTACTTTCGGCAAGCTGGGTATACTAAGCTACAACGGCAACAAGACAATCACCACCGGCGGCGGGGGTATGATCCTGACCGATGATGAGGCGCTGGGTAAGATGGCCAAGCACCTGACCACCCAGGCCAAGGTGCCGCACCAGTGGGAATACGTGCACGACCATGTCGGGTACAATTACCGGATGCCTAATATCAATGCCGCCATGGGTGTGGCACAGATGGAATCGCTTGCTTATTTCATTGAAAAGAAACGGGAACTGGCTGCAGCCTACAAATCGTTTTTCGATTCCATTGGTGTTTCTTTTTTCACCGAACCGGAACACGCTTTCTCAAATTACTGGTTGAATGCGGTAATCCTGGGCGACCGGAAAAAGCGCGACGAGTTACTGGAATACACCAACCGCGAAAAAGTAATGACCCGCCCGGCATGGAGGCTGATGAACCGCCTGCCGATGTTCGAAAATTGCCGGGCTTTTCATCTTGAAAACGCGATGTGGCTGGAAGATCGGATTGTGAATGTGCCGAGTAGCGTGGTGATAAAGTGACATGAAAATAGAACTGCTTGATAATATTCTCTTTAAGGGAGAAAGCGACAAAGTAGAGTTAAAAAGTCGGTTCAATGATGAAACGATTGAAACGATTGTTGCTTTTTCGAACTCTACTGGGGGACAGATCCTTATAGGTGTAGATGATAAGAAAAATATCAAAGGATTGACCATCGGTAAAGAATCCATTCAAAAGTTATTAAATGAAATTAAATCAAAGACTGCACCTTCTATAATTCCCGCTATTGAAGCAATTGAAGTTGAAAATAAGCAAATGTGTTCAAGGAGGCCGGATTGGTGGAGCGTTATGGATCAGGCATAAAAAGAATCTCCCGGGCTTTGAAATCAGAAGGGTTTCCATTACCAATTTTTGAAAATTTTCAATCAGGCTTCAGGGTTACCGTGTTTGTAAAAAGAAAAACCCTGGAAACGGGTTCGGAAAAAGATTCGGAAAAGATTCTCGAAATCATTAAAAAAAATCCAGCTATAACGGCAAAAGAACTAGGTAATATTATTGGAATATCATCACGGGCGGTGGAAAAACAAATTGCCAGGCTGAAAAAATCAGGTCATCTCCGCAGAACGGGTGGAAGAAAAACCGGTCATTGGGAAGTGTTATAATAAAAGAAAAAAGTAATGTTCGTCAGTCAGAAGACAGAAGTCAGAATACAAAATACAGAATACAGAATTTTGGAACACTGGAACCCTGGAACCCTGGAACATTGGAACCCTGGAACAGTTTAACCCTTTAGCACTTTAATGCTATTCAACTCCATACATTTCGTGTTTTTCTTCGTGGTAGTGACAACCCTTTATTTTGTCCTGCCGCATCGGTTCAGGTGGTTCCTGCTGCTTGCTGCGAGCTGCTACTTTTACATGGCATTCATTCCAATTTATATTCTCATTCTTGGTTTTACCATCGTCATCGATTATTTTGCAGGAATCTGGCTTGAAAAGACTGAAGGAAAGAAGAAGAAATATTTTCTGATTGCCAGTTTGATTGCAAATATTGGTGTGTTGGCCGTATTTAAGTATTTCAATTTTTTAAATGAAAACTTATCTGCACTTCTAAATTCTTTTGGATATCAAAATTCTATACCCAATCTCAGCATTCTCCTGCCGATTGGATTATCTTTTCATACATTTCAGGCCATGAGTTACACGATTGAAGTGTACCGTGGACATCAGAAAGCTGAGCGGAATTTTGGCATTTATGCTTTATACGTGATGTTTTATCCACAGCTGGTTGCCGGACCTATCGAACGTCCGCAAAACCTGATCCATCAATTTTATGAAAAGCATTATTTCGATTACCAAAGAGTGGTTGAGGGTTTGAAACTGATGTTGTGGGGGCTGTTTATGAAACTCGTAATTGCTGACAGACTTGCTATTTACGTTAATGCAGTCTATAATAATCCGGAACAACATTCTGGTCAGACACTTGCATTAGCTACTGTTTTTTTTGCTTTCCAGATTTATTGTGATTTTGCAGGTTACTCCAATATTGCCATTGGTGCAGCTAAAGTGATGGGATTCACATTGATGACAAACTTTAACAGGCCTTATTTCTCCCGTTCCATTTCCGAATTCTGGAAACGCTGGCATATTTCCCTATCTACCTGGTTCAGAGATTATTTATACATTTCCCTCGGCGGAAACCGGGTCAAGATCCCGCGAATGTATTTTAACCTTTTCCTGGTCTTTGTAATAAGCGGACTCTGGCATGGAGCAAACTGGACCTTCATCATCTGGGGAGCCCTGAATGGATTTTACTTAATCTTTGCCCTCTTTACACAAAAATTCAGAGAGCGTTTCAATCATGCAGTTTTTCTCGATCGATTACCACGAATACATTCATTCATCCAGATTCTAATCACGTTTATCCTGGCTTGTTTTGCGTGGATCTTTTTCAGGGCAAATTCTACACAAGATTCATTTCACATCATAAGTAGTGTTATTCATCTTAATGGGCCACTATATATCGGAACCCCTTCTGTTTTGATATATGCTTTTTTTGCTATTCTTTTTCTAATTGCAGTTGAATTAAAGAAAGAATATTTCGATGGAAAAATTTCCTTTTTCCATCATAAGAATGTTTGGGTCAGAAATCTCAGCTATACTGGTGTGATTTTATTAATCCTGCTCTTTGGAGTATTTGATGGGGGTCAGTTTATTTATTTTCAATTTTAGATTCTTAAATGTTTTTTAAGCATCAAATAATCAAGTTTCTATGTAAAATTTTGCTCCTTCTTGGAATTACTTTTTTATTTGATTATGCAATAGGCACAACCCTAAAACATTACTATTTTACCCAAACTTCAGGCGCTCAATATAGAACAACATATTCTATGGATAGCACAAATGCTCAGGTTCTGATTTTTGGTTCTTCCCGAGCCAACCATCATTATAACCCAAGTATAATAGAAAATATGACCGGAATGAGCTGTTACAATACCGGGCGTGACGGGAATTTCCTACTTTATAATTATGCCATTTTCAAAACAGTCATTAACAGGTATAAACCAGAGATTGTGATTATTGATGTTGAAAAGGATGAATTGAGTTCTACGATTGATGATTATGAAAGATTATCATCATTGCTCCCTTATTTAAACCGAAATAAAGCTATAGATCAAACTATAGCATTGAGGGGGCCATATGAAAAGATAAAATGTCTGTCAAAAATATACCCATATAATTCACTCTTATTGACTATTGCCATTGGGAATACGGAATTGAACAAGGCTCGTAAACCTGATATTAAAGGTTATGTGCCATTAAACAATATTTGGGATAACCCTTACCCAGAACTTGATTCCATGGTAGTGAAAACAATTGATCAAAATAAAAAAAATGCATTACTGGAGATTATCCAGGATTGCAAACTTCATGGGATTAGGCTAGTATTAGTTATTTCGCCGTTATTTATTAAATCAGTTGATACTACTGGAGGAAATCCTGTCATGCAAATAGCATTAAAAAATAATGTGGAGTATCTAGATTTTACATCTGATACAATCTTTTTGAATAATCATCATTATTTTACAGATCCTGAACATCTTAATGAATCTGGGGCTACATTGTTTTCAACTTTACTGATTGAACATTTATTAAGAGGTGAAAAGTGAATAGAAGAAAACTAATAATGAGGCTAATATTCTCTAAAATGAATATAAATTCTTTCATTCTATATTGGAATTAATAACCATGTTCAGAGAGTTCAACTTAAAGTTAACAAATTCATATTAACACAAATGAATATCAAATTAAATTAGAATGTATATTGGTGGGGAACATACTTTTTCTCCGGGTCTGCTTTTTAAACCATCAAATAATTCTTTTGATAATCTAATAAGCGATTTAGAAAAGCATTATTTTATAAATTATACTTTTGGCGGGTACTATTCCTTATTAGCAATTCTTGATCATTTGAAGTCTGATATCGATGAAGAGTCTGAAGTGCTTTTACCTTCCTATTTATGTCAAAGTATCCTTCAGCCTTTTAAAGCAAGAAATATTAAATACAATTTCTACAGAGTTGACCAAAACCTTTATGTTGATATAAGCCATTTGCTTTCACTAATAAACAAAAATGTAAAAGCCGTACTCTTTATCGACTACTTTGGCGCAACTCAAAAAGACAGACTTTCAACAACAATTGATTTTTTAAGTTCCAAAAACATTTTCATTATTCAGGATATGGTACAATGCCTTCATTTAGATCAGGATAAAATGTTTGGCGATTATATTTTCAATAGTTTCAGGAAATTTTTTCCCATTGAGGGAAGTGTTTTATTATCGAAAAAAGAAATAAATATCAATTTTAGCAAAAGAACCTGTTCAAAATTTGTATTGAATAAAAGAATGGGCCAGCTATTAAGATATTTCCATGTTAATTACGGAATGTTTTCAAGCTCATCATTTTTGAAATTTTTCAAAACAGCGGATAAAAATTATTACGATGAACAGAATTATAAAATGTCTAAAACAAGCCGTGCTATTTTAAAAAAGTTTGACATTGATCTGCTAATAAAAACTCAGAAACAATATTACCAGTTTCTGCTTGATAATTTTGGTAATTATGTGCCGGAATTGCTTAATAATCAGCGTTTTGTACCCCTTGGATTTGTAATTGTTGTTCCGGAAAGAGATCTTCTAAGAAAAAAACTTTTCTTAGAAAACGTCTACCCTCCAGTTCACTGGATACTCTCTGATGAGATTGATGATCAATTATTTAGTGAAAGCATTGCGCTGTCAAAAAGTATTCTAACTTTCCCATTATTGAATATGAATGATAATAAATTTGATTTTATGATTAAAAAAATGCTGGAAAGCTTTAAAGATTGAGCAATATTTCAAAAAACTATGTTTAGAACTATCTGTTAAGGTTTAATTTCAAAATACCAAATTTTAAAAACTATAATCTATGAATCCTAAAGGAAAAATTATTACCCTACGGGCGATTGAAAAAAATGATCTTATAGACCTTCAAAGATGGTCAAATGATCAGGAAATTCAATATTGGTTGGGGGGTTGGCACTTTCCAACTTCCATGGATACAATGGAAAAATGGCTTGATAGGATCAATTCTGATAATTTAAATCAGCGCTTTGCTATCGACCATGTTGATCTCGGTTTGGTTGGCACTACCAATCTTGTCGAAATAAACTGGAAAGACAGAAATGCCTTTCATGGTATGCTAATTGGGGATAAAGATATAAGAGGAAAAGGCATTGGTGTGGATGTGGTTTTTACTATCATGAGATATGCATTTGAAGAGCTTGGGTTGCAATGATTAGATGGATCTATGATTGAATATAACATTCATTCTCTTAAACTTTATATCGATAAGTGTGGCTGGCAAAAGGAAGGCGTGTTAAGAGACTGGTACTGGAGAAAAAATAGATTTTGGGATAAAATAATTGTAGGTGTTCATAGAAACGATTACATGGAATTAGTTGCAAAGACTAACTATTGGGATAGTTAATTGGGTCTTTAGGTATTTAATTAAGTCCATTTTGTTATGTATTTCAGAATACTTGACTTATCAAATTCCGAAATTTGGGGTAATTATCTTATCAGGTTGCCAAATAAACAACAAGATATTTATTACACCCCAGGGTATTATCAACTATATGAAGATCTTGGCGATGGGAAAGCCCTTTGTTTTCTTTTTGAAAAAGATGAGAACCTTGCACTTTATCCATTTTTAATTAATCCTATCAACAATTTAAATTTTGAGTTGAATAATACTTATTTTGACATACAAGGTGCATATGGATATAATGGTGTCTTAAGTTCTTCCAATGATCCAGCATTCATTTCAGATTTCTATAACTCTTTCAATTCTTTCTGTATTCAAGAAAATATAATCGCAGAATTCACCCGATTTCATCCCATCCTGCAAAATGAACTCTTTTCCCTCAATGATATGAGCACAATCAGAGATCGGGAAACCGTAATGATTGATTTGAAAAAACCATATGCTGACATTTGGGATGATGATTATTCTTCGAAAAACAGGAATATGATTCGTAAAGCTATTCGGTTGGGCTATATTTGCCAGATTGAAACTTCGCCAGGTAAAGATCATATTGACCAGTTCATCTCTACTTATCATTATAGTATGAGACAGGCTGGTGCTGAACCATACTATTATTTTAACAAAGATTTCTTCAACAACATGTTCAAATATTTGAAAGATAAAATCTACCTGTTCAACATCTTAAATCAAACTGGCGAAATCATCTGTTCCTCCATTTTCTTGCATTACAATGATTATTTCCACTACCATCTCTCAGGCAGAAATGAAAATGCAGATAATGCTGTAAATAACTTTTTATTGGACAGTGCTGTAAAATTTGCACAAGAAATGGGTGCAAAACTTTTTCATTTAGGAGGGGGGCGTTCCAATTCCGAGGATGATTCGTTATTAAAATTTAAAAGGAATTTTTCCGGGATAACCATCCCATTTCATATTGGAAAAAGAGTAGTAAATGAAAAAGTATATAATGAAGTTGTAAGGCAATGGGAAAATAAATTTCCAGAAAAAGTAGAACAATATAGAAATATGTTACTTAAATATAGATTCTGATTATTTAAGTTCCCTCCATGGATTAATATCCTTACCCGCACCACTTATTTATTTTGAAAGACTTTCTTAAACATATTTCCGTTTACGGTGTATTGCCGGTTATCGGAAAATTTGCAGGGTTTTTCCTGGTCCCGATTTATGCGAGGGTTTTTTCTTCTTATGAATTTGGTATAGTAGAATTATTGGTTACGCTGGCTTCATTTTTAATGTTTGCCTGCAACCTCGAGTTTTACACGGCCATTGGAAGATTCTTTTATGACCGGGAAGCATTGCATGAAAAGAAGAAGTTAATATCCACAGGCCTTTTCTTAACCCTGATTTTTACCGTTCTTGTCATTATTCTCTCATTCGTATTTGAAGACCTGCTTTTTGAAAAGTATTTTGAAGGTGGAGATTATCATTTTGAATACCGGATCAGCCTGGTCTGGCTATTTTTTTCTGCTTTATATACTTACCTGGGCATTATCCCTAGATATGATAAAAAACCGAAATTATTTGTCCTCATTACGGCTGTAAGTTTGCTAATCAGGATTGGAAGCACCATTTTGTACGTTTTAGTCTTTGATGCCGGCGTTGCAGGGGTGATCTACGGGCATATCACGGGTTCTGCCATTTCCACAATATTAAATGGAATCGTATCGTGGAAATACCTGGGTTTTGTATTTAACTGGCAGGATGCAAAAGAAATTATCAGATTTTCTGTTCCGATTGTCCCGGGACTTTTATTGATTGGATTATGGAATCCATTGTCAAGAAGCCTGGTGTCGAAATTCTTTTCCATTGAAACAGTGGGATTACTTTCCTTTGCTGTGCGCATCACTTCAGTAATGGCTATATTGAATAGCGCGATTCACCTGGCCTGGAACCCCTTACTCTTCGAAAATTATAAAAAAGATACATTCAAGGCCGACGTCTATAGGATTTCCCGCCTGGTCTCCGTTGTTGCCCTGTTTGGTTCCATTGTCCTGACCTTATTATCCCCAGAAATCTGTATTTACATCGGAACACCTGAATATGCAGAAAGTGCAATCCTGATAGGTTTCCTGGCGCTGAATGGCTCGTTGGAAGTGCTTACCCGGATGAGGGGCTTTGGGCCGCTGGTGCAAAAAAAAACATATCTTTTAACGGCCACTGAATTGATCAGAACGGGCCTTGGCGTGGCTTTACTCTTTGTTTTACAGAATAAATTAGGCCTGATAGGTATCGGCCTGGCCTTCATTATTCCTTCTTTCGTAAAGTATATTCTCCTGGTTTTTTATACTTCTAATAATATAGAGATAAAATTCCATAGTTTTATCGAATTATTCCTTTTGATCCTTCTGGGAATATCAATGGTCTCGATAAGTTTATCTGTGAACATGATTTCAAGGATCAGTGTACTTGCATTAATTACAATCGTTGTTTTCATGATGCTGAGGCATATGAAAGTTATAAAAATATTCATTCGTTAATGGAATTAGTTACAGGGGTTGAAAGTTATTTGAGCAGCGGGCTTCTGCCCATTTATTACTTTATCGTTGCGCTCGGGGCATTGGTAATCCTGATGAAGTTCAGGTTCAGAATTGTTCCTCTTTTTATTGTAATCATGTTCATAGAGGGTTTATTCTTTTACCTGTCATACACTTCTGATATTTTTAAAAATGTTTATAAAATCGGTTTTCTTGCTTTAGCTGTAGCTATTTTTGGGTCTAAACTCATGTCCATTAATAAAACAAGGAACGAAAAGCTTTTTTTATGGATCTTCGTTTTGATTGGTTTTGCCTATCTCATTTCCAACCAGATAAATGGTTCCAATCTTCTTACCACTTTAAGCCAGTACCTGAAAAAGTATGGAATCCCCGTATTATTTTATTTTGGCCTGAAGTACGAATATAAGAATCCGTTTAAAATGAAAATCTATGCCAGCTTATTCACCTGGTTGCTGGGTCTTCAAATCATACTACTTTTTACAAAATTGCTTTTATTCGGGTTCGGTGAATCGTTAGTAGGCTCTATCAGTTTTTTAGGGGGTGCGCCAAGCAATACAATCCCGGTTTTAGGTTTTCTACTTATCTGGTTAAAAACTAATGGAAGGCTAAAACAAAAAGATTGGATTTTCGTATTGACCCTGTTTCTTTCGATGGCCATCATCGGCAATAAACGCTCGGTTTGGTTCATTATGCCCGTGATTATTGGAAGCGTCTATGCCTTTGTGTCGAAATACATCAGGAAAACAATATTCCTGGTTTACATTCCCTTGCTAATGATCCTTTTTGTTATCGGTGTTAAAACAAACCCTACGCTCAACCCTGATGGAAGCCGCTGGGGCCGGTTTGATATTGAGTATGTTTTTAATTATTCCATTAATTATACTTTCGGTAACGAAGAAGAAAGAGCTAGAGGCGATCTGGGCCAAGGACGCGGTGGCGGATTTTATGAATTTATCGGAAATGTTTCCGCTAATTTCTCAACTTCCCAGTATTTCTTCGGACTTGGCGTTGAAGAGATCGTGACCCAGGATTACGATGAGTTTGACAAAGAAAAATTCTGGATTAAATCAAAAGGTTCTGCCGGCGCTTTTGTACAAAACTTTATTTCGACAGGATTATTTGGAACTATCCTCATATTTCTCTTTGGTATTCTTCTTGTTAGAAATATCAATAACAAACCCCTACGAAGAATATTATATTTTTTTATGATCTGGGAGTATGTGTTATTCTATAATTCCACCATTATTATTAATGCCACTTCCATTTTGTTCATATTCATCATTATTTATCATAACTGGTTGCAGGACCAAAGACAAAATCAAAATGCTTTTCGTCGAGATGCATTTTTAAAAACTACCCCGTTGAAACATTGACCATACCCTGACATTATTGTTATCTTTTTAGAATAGCCCAATATTTTCTTTTAATATCTATATACATGAAGAAAATCTTAATTCTTTCTGTTTCACAATATCATTCTGCAAAACAGTACGAAGCCACAATAACTTATAAGATTCATTGCGGGTTAAATAAAGCTTATTCCCTCACAAATTACGCTTTTTTTGATAAGGATACTTTGATACAACATCCTTTTAATGAGGTTGGTTTAATACCAGTGTATCTGCCGTTCAAATGGTCAGGTAAGGTCAGGAAATTGCTGAATATCCTCTTTATGTATTATAAAAATCTGGATATATTATTGAAACAAATTCGTAACCATGACCTGGTCTGGATCGGGCTGACCAGCAGTATTACGAACAGTTTCGTGTTCCTTTTTCCATTGATCTTTTCACCCGGGAAATTCTATGTTCAATTATTCACCCCTTCTGTCAGAAAATCGAAGATTCAAAGGGATGTTTTGGATAGTATAGTGCGTTTTAACCTGAGATTTTTCAGATATATCGGGGGAGGGATATCAAAATCTACCTTAGAGCGATATAAAGTTCCGGCTAAAAAAAACATACCGGCTTATGTGGGTATGCCTGATTATGGATTTGCAATGAAGTCGTTTAATAATCTTAGATTGGTTTATATCGGTACCTTGCAGGGCCGTGAAGTCTGGAAATCGGTCGAGGGCTTTGGTTTGTTCAGGCAAAAAAATCCCACTTTATCAATTACTTATGATATTATTGGACGGGGGCCACAGGACGAAATAGATAAACTTTCCGGAATGATTGACAAATTCAATCTGAGCAGCGTTGTAAAATACCATGGTCCCCTGAGTATCGATGAGGTCAGAAATGTATTCCATGGATGTAACATCGGGGTTTCTTATGCTCCTATTACTGAATACTATCAAAATCCGAGCACAAAAACCATCGAATACTTTTTGGCCGGAATGGCTGTCATTTCAACCAATATAGAGGTATTGCGAAAATTTGTTACCCCGGAGGTTGGCGTTCTTTGTTCAGATAATGCGGAAGGATTCGCTATCGGTTTAGAAAAATTATACGCTGCCAGAAATCAATTTGATTCGGAGTATATTAGAAATAAATTCAAGGATTATAGTATTGAAAATGTGATGAAACAAAATTATTTGCCCTACCTGGAACAAATCATGAACCAACCAAAGTGAAATTCATAAGTTATGTGGCTAATCAGCAATAAATCAGATGAAAATCTGAGCACCTTATATCATTACCGGGATTTCTCCGAATATTATTTTTATACCGACAAGGCAATAAATCAGGATGCTGAAGCGGGAATTCAATGGAGCTGCGATGGCCATCTATTTCCGAGGCATCCTGAAAGCATTGAAAATGGCCTGTTCGATCAACAGTCTCTTTTGAATGAATTATATACCAGGCATCATTCAACATTCATTGATCATATCAAGGGGAATTTCGTCATCATTCAACTTGAAAAAAGCCGGTTCCACATTTATTCCGACCGCTTTGCCGTCCGGAAATTTTTTTACTGGCAGCATGATCAGGATTTCATTATTACGGATGATCTGAAAGAGATTGTAAAACTTGTTCATCCCAGGCCGTCAATAATCAATATGGCTGTGTATGCACTGACCTATCATTTTACCGGTGGCACCACACTTTATGAAAATGTGAAACACAACGTGCCCGGGCAGGTCATCGAATATACTGACGGCCGGTTAGCATCTGACCACTATTGGAAACCGGATCAACTGCTTCATTTACAATCCCGGGAACTTGATATAAAAGATATTGCCCATGCGCTTGCAAACTCAACCCAATCCGGGCTAAGTCTGGCAGATCGCGATCAAATAAGCCTTTCCCTTACCGGTGGGGCCGATACCCGCAATTTGCTTGCCACTTTCCTGCAAAAAGGGATTAAACCTCATTTATATACCTATGGAAACCCACGCTCAGCCGACTGTGTAAAAGCTTCGGCTATTGCCCGTGGCCTGGGATTAAATCACAGCATCCACGATATAAAAATGGATGAAAATATTTTTGAAAATTATGCCCGGAAAATTGTCAAAAAAAGTGGCGGTCTGGCATCAATTCACAGGGCCCACCGGTTAATCGCCGTAGAAGCTGAAGAACAATTTGCAAAATGGATGTTCCTGGGTACACTGGGGGGCGAATTTATCAAAGGTGTGAGTGAAGACGATTATATTGTTCCGCCCATTGTTTATGATAATTGGACAAATAACCAGTTCACTTTGGATCATCTGCACCGGTATTATGAAAACAAACGCCTCAGGTATAGTCATGAAACGGCCGGGCAATTGTTGAATTTCCTGGCACAGGAACCTTATCTGACGGGGGATGTGATCAGCCGCAAATTCAATGCACTCAGTCATATTACGGCTCATCTGCATGATGCACAGGATGTTAATTTATACTCCACAGTAATGGAAGATGTCTTCACCCCTTTTCTTGACATCGATTACCTTGAATTGCTCTTTTCGTCTGATTTCACCTTTAATCATAAGGAACAAATCAAGAATAAGTTTTTGAAAAGGATGAGCAATCCTGTTTATGGCGCTGAATTTATTAAAGCCACCTATAAGCCCTTGTTGAAATTCAAATATTCCGGGGAGCATAAACCGTCAGAAGTGCTTTTCAACAAATATACCGCTGCAATTTTAAAACGAATAAGGCAGAAAACAAAACCTGCTTATCCGCCTAATTTTCCATTGGGACAATGGATGGAGCAATTTGTGGCTAAACATTTGCCGGCATGTGCAGATCATGAAATCATCAGAGAAACCTTCGATATCGACGCCCTGCTGACTGATTTTAAAGAAACCGTTCATTTCTCCAAAGAATCCTATTGGTTAAAATTCACCAACCCGATTATGATGCGGTTTATACTTGAAGAATATAACTCCTGAATCGATGAAAGTAGCTGTATTACAGAATGAAGATCCCCTGTCTTCGCAGAAATGGCAACAGGCCTGTGAAAAATCCGGAATTCCTTGTGAAATCATTAATCTGACCGCTTCCGACTGGCTCAGTCAGGTTCTGAATGAGAAATACGACTTTTTCCTTATGAAGCCGCCAGGTAATTTATCCCATTTTAAGACCCTATATGATGAGCGGCATTACATTATTTCAAAAGTGCTGAAATTAAAAACTTTCCCTTCTTATGAAGAGTGTTTTATCTATGAAAACAAAAAGCTGCTAAGTTATTTTCTTGAGGCACAGGGAATTCCCCATCCAAAAACTTCTGTTTTCTATGATCTGCATGAGGCTCATGAATTTTTAAGTAAAACAACATTCCCTTTGGTCGCAAAAACCTCCATCGGGGCTTCGGGCAGTGGTGTAACCATAATCCGGTCGAAAGATAATGCGCTGAAATATGTCTCAAAAGCATTTTCAAAAAAAGGGATTAAACGACAATTCGGACCTAACCGGAATACCGGGACTCCGGGAAAATGGCTCGGTAAAGCATTAAAAGAACCCAGATACTTCGTGAAGCGGTTAAAAGTTTATTTTTCGATTCATAAGCATGGTGAACGTGATTTCGTCATCTTTCAGGAGTACATTCCGCATGCATTTGAGTGGCGTGCCGTTAGGATCGGCGACAGTTATTTCGCTCATCAAAAAGTTAAAGTGGGTGACAAAGCCAGCGGGTCAAAAGGAATCGATTATGTTAATCCACCTGAATCTCTGCTGAATTTTATTAAAGACCTGTGTGAAACGAACCGGTTCAATTTTATGGCCATAGATATTTTTGAAGATGGGAAAGGTGGTTACCTGGTGAATGAACTCCAGACGCTTTTTGGCCATGTGCAGGATTATATACTATCCATCGATGGAAGAATCGGCAGGTTCAGGTTTTTAAACAACCAATGGGTATTCGAAGAAGGCAACTTTAATACAAATGAATCCTATGATTTAAGGCTTGAAACTGCATTGAGCTTATATAAAAATGGAAACTGGTGAAAGTTCTGTTCGTTAGCAGCGGAAATAATAAGCAAGGTGTTGGCAATGTGGTTAAGAATCAGGGTGATTCTTTAGAGACTCACCCTGAAATTACCTTGCTTTCTTATTATACAATTAAAGGCCGCGGTATAAGGGGCTATTTAAGCAACGTGATACCTCTGTATAAACATCTGAAAAACAATGAATATAATATTATTCATGCACATTACTCTCTTTCGGCACTGGTGGTCACATTGGTAAGTACCAGGAAATTAATAGTCTCGCTGATGGGAAGTGATGTTTATGCAAAGGGCGTGTACAGGTTCATTATTCGATTGTTTTCCAACTTTTTATGGAAAGCAACTATTGTTAAATCTAAGGAAATGCAGATTAAACTTATGTTGCCCAATGCCGTAACAATTCCAAATGGTGTTGACTTATCAAGGTTTGAATATATTGAAAAGACCACGGCCCAATTGATGACCGGATTTGATAAATCAAAGACGAACATCGTTTTTTTAGCCGATCCAAACCGCAGGGAAAAAAATGTGATACTGGCAGAACATGCAATAAAATTGCTTGAAGATTCAAACACTGCTTTGCACATTATTTATGATATACCGCATAAAAATATCAGGGAATTCTTATATGCTGCTGATATATTAATCCTCACCTCTTTATGGGAAGGCTCTCCCAACATCATCAAAGAAGCAATGGCCTGCAATTGTCCCATAGTATCAACCGATGTCGGTGATGTGAAATGGCTTTTTGGAAACACGGAAGGCTGTTATCTGACCAGTTTTGATCCGGAAGACGTGGCTGAAAAAATAAGATCGGCCCTGGAATTTGCAGCATCAAAAGGAAGGACTAATGGCCGGGAACGCATGATTGAGCTTGGACTTGATGCTGACACTGTATCCCAAAAATTAGTCATGGTTTATAAAAATGTTTTAAAAGATGCAAAGCAATAAACCTGGCGCCATTATCATCGAAGGGCATGTGCAGGGCCTGTCGAATACACGTTCGCTGGGTGAGGCCGGAATACCGGTATATGTGGTCGATAAAATAAAATGCATTGCCCGCCATTCTAAATATTGCAGGAAGTTTTTTCTTTGCCCGGATTTTATTCAGGACGAATTTGCAACGTTCCTCATCGATCTTGCTGAAAAAGAAGGTGTTAAAGGGTGGGTTTTAATTCCTTCCAATGATCATGCCGTTTACACTATTTCAAAACATAAAACCCGACTTGAGCAGTATTACAAATTAATTACCCCGGGCCTTGATACCATCGAAAAGATTTATGATAAAGCAGCGCTGCTCTCGCTGGCTGAGCAATGTAATGTTCCAATTCCATCAACATTTTATTTTAAAAACGAAAATGATCCGGTGCCGGTTTCCTTAGCTTTTCCGGCCATTACCAAGGGGCGCAACGGACTATCTTTTTATCGCGCTATGCGCATGAAAGCGCTGCTTGCCCGTGATGAAAAAGAACTGAGGAAACAGTTGCATATAATTCATGAAAAATATAACATTTCCGGTGTATTCACGCAGGAACTCATCCCATTTGATGGAAGCAACAAAACCATTTCTTTCACCGCTTTCTGTATAACTGGTGAGATAAAATCATACTGGATGGGTGTAAAGCTCCGTGAACATCCCTTACAATTTGGAACTGCAACTTTTGCCAAAAGTGTTTATATCCAGGATTGCTATGATCTTTCCATCCCGCTTATTAAATCAATCAATTACACAGGAGTCTGCGAAATAGAATACCTCTACGACCCCAGGGATAAAAAATATAAGCTAATAGAAATCAATGCAAGAACCTGGCTTTGGGTTGGATTAGCAAAATTTTGTGGTGTGAATTATGCCCGAATGATCTATGATCATGTAAATCATAATCAAAATGACTTTCCGGCCACTTATGATATAAACAAAACCTGGATCAATCCATTCAGCGATTTAGCTTATGCCTTGCTGGCTCTGGTGAAAGGAAAAATAACGTTCAAGTCTTATCTTTCATCCTTTCGAAATGGTGCAATGGTGAATGCGCTATTTCTGAAAAACGACTGGAAACCAGGTGTAGCTTACCTTTTAAGTCTATTTTCATTTCTAAAGAAAAGATGAAATATCCCTACGCTAATCCTAATTTAAGGATTGCAGATTTAATTAAAACCCTATTTTCTTCCGCATCGGCTTCTGAAGAAAGAATTAAAAAATACTTCTCAGATCTGACAGGGAAAAAATATATCCTGGTCACCAATTCGTGCCGCACAGCACTTTATATGGCTTATCAGAGTCTGGGTATTAAAGGGGAAGTGATCACCTCTCCCCTCACCTGTAAAGTGGCTCTTGATCCAATCATTGAATCAGGAAATACTCTGGTTTTCGCAGATATTAATACAGGTGATCTTAACATAGTACCGGGTGACATTGAACACCGGATCACAGATAAAACAATTGCGATCCAGGCTATTCATCTCGGTGGGGTCGCTTGTAAAATGGATCGTATTCTGTCCCTTGCAAAACAACGCAATCTTATAGTGATTGAGGATTGTGCGCAATCGCTTGGGGCTTATTACAATGGCAAACCCTCGGGTTCATTTGGTGATGTTTCATGCTTTTCCCTCATAAAAAATGCTTACGGAATTGGAGGAGGTATTCTTGCTACCAATTCTTTTGAAATTTACCAGAAGGCTTTAAAAATCAATGAAGAACTATTGGCTACGGGGTTAATGCTTTTACTATTCCGAACCATTCGTAACCTGGCAGAAACCAATAGAAACAACATCCTTTTCCGTGCTTTGCACAAATCAATCATGCTTGTAAAAGGAAAGAAAAAAAGCTACGGTTCAGTGATTCAGCAGTTGCACCAGATCACCTGCTATGAAAAAAAATTAGCAGCACATCAGCTAAGCCGAATGACAGGGCTCCACAACCTTCGAAAAAATATTGGCAAAAAATATTATGAATTATTAACGGGTAATAACATCCTGGTAAATTATGATTATGAGGTTAATGGTTCATCGTTTACAAAATTTTTTGTTTACAATCCATCGTTAGATAGCCAAAAAGCCCTTACGTGCTTAAATGCAAAAGGAATTGAGGTGATGCATCTGGAACAGAGATACGGCAATCCATTACAGCCCAGATTTGTAGATAAAGAAACTGCCCTTTTACAGGGATTGAAAAATTATGATACCGTTCATGATTGCCTTATTTCATTACCTCTCCCGGAAGGAATCAAGGAGAAGCATATCTTCATAATTGTCAGTGCCTTAAAGGAAATAACTAATTAAAATAATATGAAAATATTGTTGGTTACCGGACATCCGGCACAGGTCCATAATTTTAAATATTTGAAATCAGACCTGGAAGCGAGGGGCCATCAGGTTTTCTGGCTGGCAACCGACAAAGACATCAGTAAGTACCTGCTTGATTATTATAAAATTGACTACACGGTAATTTCCCGTCCGGGCAAATCTCATTTTTCCAAATTACGTACCCTCATTAAAAACACCTGGTTTACTAAAAAATTTATCCGGAAAAATAAGATCGACCTGGCCTTTTCCCGTGTATCTCCTTATGTAGCATTAGCTTGTTTTTTATTGCATAAAACCCATTTCGCGCTAACCGACACGGAATCTGCAGCACTATATGACAAATTCTTCGGTCGTTTTGTTTCCGTCCTTTTTACTTCAAAATCATTTAAAAGGACTTTGCGCAAAGACCAGGTTTGGTTTGATGCCAATATTGAATTGTTCTATCTTCATCCCAATAAATTTAAACCCCTTGAAAATGTTGATAATATCCTCAATATCAAAAGGGATGAGCCTTATATTATTCTGCGTTTTGTAAGCTGGGACGCTTATCATGATAAAGGCCTTACCGGGTTTACGGATATTAATAAACTCAAGGCGGTTACGGTATTCTCTAAGTATGCAAAAGTATTTATAAGTTCAGAAAAGGAACTTCCTGCGGAACTGGCTCCCTTTCAAATTAAAATACCGCCGGAAAGAATGCATGACGTTCTTGCCCATGCTTTATTGTTTTTTGGCGAAAGTGCTACAATGGCTTCAGAAAGTGCTGTATTGGGAACTCCTGCAATATTTCTTGATAAAGTTGGAAGGGGATATACTGATCATGAGGCTAAATTTGAACTTGTGTATAATTTTGGAAATTCCTTGGAATCGCAAGAAAAAGCGATAAACAAAGGGCTAGAACTTATTCAGGATCAGGGCTTAAAAAACAAAATGTATCATAATCATAAAAGGTTCATGAAAGACAAGATCGACGTCACCGCCTTCATGGTCTGGTTCATCGAAAATTACCCTGAAAGCGACCGCATCATGCAGGAGAACCCTGATTACCAGTACCGGTTTAAATAATGAGGGAAATATTGTTCGATTGTTCGATTGTTCGATTGTTCGATTGTTCAATTGTTCAATTGTTTAACTATAAAACTGTTAAATTGTCCAACTGCCCAACTGAAATGACCTACCTTTTCGACCTCGGCCACCCTGCGCATTTCCACCTGTTTAAGCAAAGTATCCGCATTTTGCAGGAAAAGGGGCATAAGGCGGTCATTACGATCAAGGATCAGCCTGTTTTGATTGCACTTTTGCAGGATGCGGGGATGGAGTTCATCAACCTGGGACATAAAGGAAAATCGCTGCCTGCAAAGGCGCTTCGCCAGCTCATGTTCGACTGGAAAGTCTGGAAAATCGCCCGGAAGCACCGCGTCGATATTGGCCTGGGCGTTTCCATGTCGGTGCCTCACGCCGCCCTGTTCTGCAAAATGAAATCGGTATTGTTCGACGACGACGACCGGGCCGCGACGCCCCTGTTCTACCAATTTGCCCACAGCGTGGCCGGCCGGGTGCTGTCGCCCGATTGCCTGAGCTTTCAGCAGGGCGGAAAAAAATATACGTATTACAACGGGTACCATGAGCTGGCCTACCTCCACCCCGCCCGCTTCACCCCCGACCCGGCCATCCTGCAAAAAGCCGGCGTAAACCCGGGCGAACCCTATTTTATCCTGCGTTTCAATGCCTTCGGGGCCTATCATGACACCGGGCAGGGCGGCTTTTCAGACGAACAGAAACAAGATTTGATTGAAAAATTAAAGCCTTACGGCAGGGTGTTCATTACCGGCGAAAAAGATGTGGCGCCACAGTTCCGGTCTTATCTTATAAACCTCCACCCCGCCGATATGCATAGTTTTATGGCATTCGCCACGCTATTCCTGGGTGATAGCCAGACCATGGCCTCCGAGGCTGCTATGCTGGGCGTGCCTTCTATCCGGTTGAACTCGTTCGTGGGAAAAATATCGTACCTTGAAGAACAGGAAAAGAAATATGGCCTGACCTTTGGCTTTCTGCCACAGGATTTCGATAAAATGCTTGCTAAGCTCGATGAGTTGCTGGCAATGAATGATCTGAAAGCAGAATGGCAGCTACGCAGGCGGAAAATGCTGGAGGAAAAGATTGATGTGACGGCGTACCTGGTTGAGGGGCTTGGGGCTTGGGGCTTGGGGCGTAGGGCGTAGGGCGTAGGGTTGATGGTTAAGTTTGGGAATGTATTAAGACCCGAAGGGTCGAATATGAATAGCGAAAGTAATGAGATTGATCGCGAGTTATGTTTCGGGATAATTAGTATATTTGCGAATTATAATTCGTCCATATTATGGAAAGCACGTTAATCCTGCAAAATCCTCACTGGAAAAACATTCCCTACCAGGGATTGCTCGACCGTGAAGTGATCGGGGAAATGATTCAGCTATTTAAGCTGAAAGAAATCCTCATCATCCAGGGTATCAGAAGATCCGGAAAGTCATCGGTCATGTATTTAATGATTAACAAGTTACTTAAAGATTTTCCTGGCGATGAAATTCTTTATATAAACCTTGAGGATCCTTCGTTCAGAGAGGCCTGGGAAGATCCGCTGCATCTGCGACGGCTGGTTGAGATGGCTTCAAAAATTACCGGAAAAATACCACAAATTCTTTTACTGGATGAAATTCAGCTTGTAAAAGGCTGGGAATCTTATATTAAAAGTGTTTATGACAGCCTTGTCTTCCGGAAAATAATTGTTACAGGCTCAAACCAGGCCTTGTTAAATTCGAATTATGCCACAAGCATTTCCGGCCGCTACGTCAGTTTGCAGATATTCCCTTTCTCTTTAAATGAAAGGATAAACCACCTTGGCTTTGGTAATCGATTTGATATTTTATCAAATAAACATCACATCAGCAGGTTATTGGAAGAAATGATGCAATTCGGAGGGTTTCCGGAAATATGCCATACTGAAAATGCCGGGTTAAAGAGAAGACAACTCATTGGTTATTTTGATTCCATATTAATGCGCGATTGCCTTTCTATCCATGCAGTTCGTGATGTCCATCTTTTTAAATCCCTTACAACTTACTATTTATCAACTATTGGCCGGCCATATACCTATTCAAGCCTGGCCCGCACTGTGGGCAGCAATGAACATACCGTAAGGGATTACTTGTCTTTTTTAACAGATGCCTGGCTGATAAAGGAAATCTATCCATGGTCGCCTGCCATAAAATCCCTTGTATCAGGTCCGAAAAAAGGGTATTGCTCTGATAACGGACTGATAAATATTAATTCGTTGTCAATATCCCCTGACTTTGGCTGGCTTTTTGAAAACCTGGTTTTCACAGAGTTAGTGCAAAGCGGATTGACTGATATCCGTTTTTATTCCGGCTATCGTGAATGTGATTTTATTGTAAAAGCCGGACAAACCCTTACGGCAATCCAGGTATGTTATAATTTAAACAAAAATAACCAGGAGCGGGAAACTTCAGGATTGATCGAAGCGATGGAGAAGACCGGGGCAGATAAAGGTATTATCGTTTCACCTTTTTCATCGATGGAAATAAGTGATAAAGTCAGCGTAATACCAATATTTGATATATACAAAGAAATGCAGACTGTTGATATCGGGTAGAAGGGTGTGCCCGTATCCTTTACCAGTTTAACAATTTAACAATTTACTACCACGGACTTCACCATCAAAATATACCGTAAGCTACTTGAATCACTCATCGATCAGGGCTATGCTTTCCAGACCTTCGCTGAATTCATGGAAAAACCAGAGCCGCGGAGCATCATTCTTCGGCACGACGTGGACCAGCGGCCCGGATACAGCCTGCGTTTTGCCCGGATGCAGCATGAGTCGGGCGTGAAAGGCTCCTATTACTTCCGCATGGTGCCGCAAAGTTTTAATGAAACGATAATTAAGGAAATATTAGGTCTTGGCCATGAGATCGGCTATCATTACGAAACAATGGATACCTGCAAAGGTGATACAGAAAAAGCGCTAAGGGAATTCGTTCGGAATCTTGAATTGTTAAAAAAACTGGCCCCAATTAAAACCATCTGCATGCACGGTAGCCCGCTATCAAAATACGACAACCGGGACCTGTGGGGAAAAGAAAAGTCATCAGTCGTCAGTCGTCAATCATCAGTCATCAGTCGTCAGTCGTCAGTCGTCAGTGGAACCCGGGAACCCGGGAACCCGGAACCCGGAACCCGGAACATGCCTCACTACAAGGATTACGACATCATCGGCGAGCCTTATTTCGACATCGATTTCACGCAGGTGCTTTACCTCACCGATACGGGACGAAGATGGGACGGGGCGAAGGTGAGTGTAAGGGATAAAGTCGGCAGTCATCAGTCAGCAGTCAGCGGTCGGCGGTCGGCAGTGGAACAATGGAACAGTGGAACAATGGCACAATCAACCCGAAACCCGGAACTGAAATTTCACAGCACCCGCGACATCATCGCCGCCGCCAACGCCGGTCTCCTCCCCGACCGGATCATGTTCACCTTCCACCCGCAGCGCTGGACCGACCGGCCGCTGCCGTGGCTCAAAGAACTGGTGATGCAAAACGCAAAGAACATTGCAAAGAGAATAATCCTAAGTTCTAAGTCCTAAGTTCTAAGTTTTAAGTCCTAAAGAGTTCCGTCAGGAACGAAATTATGGTTGGGATATGAATACTTTTTATTAATTTTGCGAATTTTATCGCAACGTAATTATTCGCAATAAATGAAAGAGAATCCTTTTAAATTTGGCAGCATTGTCGATGAACCCTATTTCACTGACCGCATTCTTGAAATAGAACAGGTGAAATCCATTATTGGCAGTCAAAACCATCTTACCATCATAAGTCCCAGAAGGTTCGGGAAATCAAGTCTTATCATGAAAGTGGCCAATCAAACCAACCGGCCATTGATTGCAATCGACATGCAATTGATTACAAGTACATCAGACCTTGCGGCCCAGATCCTTAAACGCATTTACAGGATTTATCCTTTTGAAAAAGTCAGGCAGCTTGTTAAAAATTTCCGTGTTATTCCTTCCATTACACTTAATCCGCTAACTAACCAGGTTGAAGTGTCATTTCTCCCCGACAGTTCCCAGGTGCCTTTGCTTGAAGATGTACTGAACCTGATGGAGAAATTAAGCTCTCAAAAAAAGAAATTATTGATGATATTCGACGAATTCCAGGAAACAAGACGCATTCATCCTGATTTATTGAGGCAGCTAAGGTCCATTATGCAATATCATAAACTTATTAATTACATTTTTCTTGGAAGCCAGGAATCATTAATAAAGGAGATTTTTGAGATGAAAAAGTCTCCCTTTTATCATTTTGGCATGATTATTCAGCTTGGAAAGATCCCCGAAACAGATTTTTTTAATTTCCTGGCAAGCCGGCTTGAGCCTGTTAATAAGAACGCATCTGATCTGGCTCAGCATATTATCAGTTACACAGGCTGCCATCCGTATTATACGCAACAACTGGCCTTTGTGGTTTGGGATAAATGCTACAGGAAATCATTTTCCGAAAATCCGGTTTCTGAAGCTGCCGGTGATTTAATCTCGATGCATGATATGGATTACGAGCGATGGTGGATGAATTTGAATAAAACAGATAAAAAGCTTCTTATCGGATTGTCACTTTCAAATAAAACCCCGCTTTCGGAAGCATTTTACAGAAAAAATGACCTTGGTGCCCCAAGTACAGTATTTAGCAGTATCAAAAGGCTGATGGTAAACGGTTATATAATTAAGGTCGATACAAAATATGAAATCGACGACCCGTTCTTCGGACAATGGCTAAGGTTGAGAAGGGAAGCGTGAGAAAAGTCCTAAGTTCTAAGTCCTAAGTCTTAAGTTTTGAGTTTTGAGTTCGGGATTCCGAGGGCACACCCGTATCCCTTAACAGTTTAACAGTTTAACAATTTAACAGTTTTCCATGAAAATCATCTCCGTCGTCGGCGCCCGTCCTAACTTTATGAAGATTGCACCCTTTATAAAAGCCATTGATATACACAATACTAAATTCCAAATTCCAAATTCCAAATTCCAAATTCTAAATACCCAGGAACCAATACCCAAGAACCAAGACCAAACACCCAATACCCAATACCTAAGTCATCTTCTCGTTCACACCGGCCAGCATTACGACATCCGTATGTCGGGGGCTTTTTTCCGCGACCTGGGAATCCCGGAGCCCGATATCAACCTGGAGATCGGTTCGGGAACACATGCTGAGCAGGTGGGGATGACTATGATTGAATTCGAAAAAGTGCTGCAGCGGGAAAAGCCCGACTGGGTTGTCGTAGTCGGAGATGTGAACGCAACACTTGCATGCACGGTCACTGCAAAGAAAGAACTGGTGAAAGTCTGCCACATTGAAGCCGGCCTGCGATCGGGCGATATGAGCATGCCCGAAGAGATCAACAGGCTGGTCACCGACCGCCTTGCCGACCTGCTCCTCACTCCTGACCGGATTTCCATTGCCAATCTTGTAAAAGAAGGTGCAGCCGAACACCGGATCAAAATGGTCGGAAACATCATGATCGACACGCTCGAGGCAAACCGGGAACGGGCTGCAGGGCTGGAAATTGAGGATATTATTGCCAGAAATACCATTGAAAATTCCAAATTCCATGGACCAGCCCCCACCCCGTCCCTCCCCCAATTGGGGGAGGGAGAAAGGGAGGGGGCCGTCTCATTCGCTGTAATCACTCTTCACCGCCCTTCCAACGTCGACCGTGAAGACGTCCTGGTTCCTTTGTTCCGTTTCCTGGCTGATGAAGTTGCCGGCACGATGCCCCTCTTATGGCCGGTGCATCCCCGCGCTGAAAAAATGCTGCGGCAGTTCGGCCTCTGGGAAGAAGCGCTGGCCCATCCCGGCCTGATGATGCTCCACCCGCTGGGCTACCTGGAAATGCTGCGACTTAATATGGATGCCCGAATTATGCTTACCGACAGTGGTGGATTACAAGAAGAGTGTACTGTTCTTGGCACCCCTTGTCTTACAATGCGCTGGAATACCGAACGGCCGGTGACACTGAGAGAACACGGTGGTGCCAGTGTTCTGGTGGGTAATTCTATTGATAAAATAATAAATGAATTCCTGGAAACGCTTCAAATGCCGCGTAAGCCGATGCGACCAGAGTTGTGGGACGGGAAAACGGCAGCCCGATGCCTGGAGGAAATTTTAAGTTTTAAGTGTTGAGTCTTAAGTTCTGGAATCTTTTTTTACAATTTTACAATTTAACAGTTTAACAGTAACAACCACGGACTTCACTATAAAGATATACCGCTCCCTCCTTGAATCCCTTGCCGCGCAGGGATACTCTTTCCAGCCCTACGCCGGATTCCTCGAAAATCCGGCTTCCCGCTGCATAATCCTCCGCCACGACGTGGAGGCGCGCTACGGAAATGCGCTGGAAATGGCAAAGATCCAGCATGAAAAAGGGATCCGCGGAACCTACTATTTCCGCTTCCTTCCGGGGCATTTCGATACCGGTATCATCCGCGAGATCGCCGCTATGGGCCACGAGATCGGCTACCATTACGACGATCTTTCCTATTGTAAAGGCAACTATGAGAAAGCGATCAGGCGCTTCGAAAAAAACCTGGCCACCCTGCGTGAGATCGCTCCCGTGAAAACCATTTGCATGGAAGGAGCACCGCTGTCGAAGTGGGACAACCGATGGCTGTGGGGAAAGGGAGTTCAAAGTTCAAAGTTCAAAGTTCAAAGTTCACTTAATACCGCTCACCGTTCACCGCTCACCGTTCACCGTTCACCGCTCACCGTTCACCGTTCACCGCTCACCGCTCACCGTTCACCGTTCACCGCTCACTACCGCGATTACGGCATCATCGGCGAACCCTATTTCGATACCGATTTCTCGGATGTCTTCTACCTGACCGACACCGGCCGGCGATGGGACGGGAAAGGCAGTGTGCGGGATAAAGTTGGGCAGTTGGACAGTTGGGCAGTTGGACAATTGGACAATAGAACAGTCGGAAGACACAACCCGGAACCCGGAACCTGGAACCCGGAACTTAAATTCCACAGCACAAACGACATTATTCGTGCTGCCGAAGCCGGCCTGCTGCCCGACCGGATCATGTTCACGTTCCACCCGCAGCGCTGGACGGATAAGCCGCTGCCATGGCTGCAGGAACTGGTGATGCAGAATGTGAAGAACGTGGCAAAGAGAATAGTGTTGAGGGGCGTAGGGCATAGGGCGCAGGGCTAAGTGTTGAGGGTTATGTTCGGGAATGTATGAAGACCCGAAGGGTCAAAAATGAATAGCGTCAGGAACAACAGTTTGGTAGCCGGGAATTTTTTTTGCAAATCATTTGAAGAAGTCATAATTATTTGTATCTTGCGTTACGCAAATAAGCATAATATCAATGATCACTGAAAATCCTTTCAGATATGGTGTCGTAGTTGATGATCCGTATTTTATTAACCGCGAAAAAGAGGTTAAAGAAATCGGTTTTGACCTGATTTCCGGTAATAATCTCATTATTACTTCGCCAAGGCGATATGGTAAAACTTCGCTTGTGATGAAAGTCATCAATCAACTTGAAAAACAAGGATTTCCGGTCATTTACCTGGATTTCTTCCGCATCTCTGACCTGAAACAATTCATGGATACTTATGCTTCACAAATTCTCAGGAAGCAAACAGGCATAAAAAAATCCCTTGCCGTATTTCAGAAGTGGATACACGGTATTCGTCCGGCCATTACGCTCGACCCTTCTGGTTCTCGTTCATTTACTTTTTCGCATGATCCTGCGGTACCGGTATATGATTCCCTGACAGAAATCCTGAACCTGCCTTTGAAAATTAACAGCGATAAAAGATGGATTGTGGTTTTTGATGAATTTCAGGATATTGAAAAACTGAATGGGCAGGAAACTGAAAAGTGGTTCCGTTCGGTCATGCAATTTCATGAACAGATCAGCTACGTATTCCTTGGCAGTAAAACCCATTTGATCGGACAAATGTTTTCTCAGCGGGAACGGGCATTCTACGGATTTGGAAAGCTGATGCGAATTGGAAAAATCCCTTGCATTGAAATGGAGCATTACATTTCAAACAGAATGAATCAAACCGGCATAAATTGCGACCAGGCTTCCGCCAACCAAATTATTTCTTTAGCTGACAACATTCCATACTTTGTGCAGTTCCTGGCTTCAGAAACATGGTCCCTGGCCCGTGAAAATAATGGCATTATCAATGATATGCTGATTACCCGGGCTGTTGAAAATATACTGAATAACCAGCAGGATCATTTTCATCAACTCATCGATCAGCTTTCACCTTATCAGAAAAAAGTCGTTCGCGCCCTGACTTCAGAACAGGACCAGATCTATTCACAGAATTTTATGAAAAAATATGACCTTGGCGCCGTCAGCAGTACACAAAGGGCTGTTGAAAGCTTAACCAACTCCGGCATTCTTGAGAAAGACCAGGAAGCGGTTTATTTTTCCAATCCATTCTTCAGGCAATATTTGAAAGACCGGGCATAGGGCGTAGGGCATAGGGTTAAGTTCGGGATTGTATTAAGACCCGAAGGGTCAAATATGAATAGCGTCAAAGTAAAGTATAACTTTCATATATCATGTATATGTAAACCGTAATGAAAATAATCCTGATACTCTATACCATCATCATCGTCCTGCTGGCCATCCTCCCGATCAACAACGGCAATGGATTCCTGAACGACAATTTCATCCTTTCATTCCGGCTCGATTACATAGCCCACTTCGCGATATTTATCCCCTGGATGTTAATCTCGTGGCTCTTTTATGCCTCCTGGGAAAGCAGGACCTTACTTAGAATCTTCGGTTGGATATTGCTTGGATTGATCCTTGCGGTTGCCACAGAATTTGTACAATATTTGCTCCCTTACCGCGCCTTCAATATCAACGACCTGGCTGCCAACGTGCTGGGCGTCATGCTTGGAGGCTTGTTTTTTATTTTTAAACCGAAAAGGAAGAAGGAACCTGAACTTTGAACTTTGAACTGATCACCGATCCTCAACGTCTTCTTGCGCTCGGGTGGGATGCATTCGTCAGGTCTCACCCGCAGGGGACGGTGTTCCAGTCGCCCGACATGTTTGAACTTTTCAGCAGGACAGCGAAGATGACGCCGGTCGTGATCGGGGTTGCGGAAAAAGGTTCCGGTGCACTCAGGGGGATTCTGCAGGGTGTTGTGATCCGGGAAATAAAAGGTCCGGCCGGGTATTTTTCGTCGCGAACCGTGATTTACGGAGGGCCGCTTGTAGAGGCAGCGAGACAGGGAGACGGGGAGACAGGGAGAGAGGGGGAAGTTCGGGAGATTGTGGGGATGCTGCTGCGGGCTTTGATCGTGGTGGTTAAAAACCGCTCGATCTTCATCCAGTTCCGGAATTTCACCAGCCAGGAGGATCACCGGGAGGTTTTCGGGGAAAATGGATTTAAATACCGCGACAGGCTGAACCTGCTGGTGGATACATCTTCTTTTGAAACAGTGATCCAAAATATGAGCGGATCGAGGTGGAGGCAGATCAGGAAAGGCCTGGGGCAGTTGGACAGTTGGACGGTTGGACAGTTGGACAACCGTCATCCTGAGCGGAACGGACGTCATCCTGAGCGGAGCGAAGGAACTCCTGGCCATCCTGCCGAAATCATCGAACCGCAAAACCTGCAACAAGTCAGGGAATTCTTCAATCTCCTGTCAGACCTTTACAGGTACAAAGTCAAAAAGCCCCTGCCGGAATGGGATTTCTTCGAACGGTTCTATAACCAGTCGAAAGAAGGAAAAGTGGGTATCATCCGCCTGGTGAAATACCGGGGAAAGATCATTGGCGGGATACTTTCACCTGTCACCCCGGGAAAGACAATTTACGAATGGTATGTCTGCGGGCTGGATCATGAATACAAAGAGGTTTATCCCAGCGTACTGGCTACCTGGGCTGCCATTGATTATGCCTTGAAGAACGGGATCCCACAGTTCGATTTCATGGGTGTAGGGATTCCGGAGCGGGAATATGGCGTGAGGGAGTTCAAGTCGCGGTTCGGGGGTGAAATGGTGAATTACGGGCGATTTGCACGGATCAACAACAAGGCCGTTTACATGATTTCGGAAATTGGGTTCAATATTCTGGCTTTACTGAAAAAGATTTGATGTTGGCTTAAAACTTGATTTGTTAGTCCGACGGGTGAATCCGTTGGTTGCCAGTGATCGTGCTCCAACGACTAAAGCCGTTGGTTCCAAAAACAATAGAACCGACGGCTTTAGTCGTCGGACTACCCACTTTCTCACTGACGGCTCCAGCATATATACCTGATCCAAACTCCGTGTAATCTGTGGTGAAAAAAAATAACTAATTTTAACCGCCTAACCCCAATCCCGATGATCCGACGCCGGACGATTATTTACCTGCTGATCGATATCCTGATCGTCACCGTTTCATTCCTGCTGTTCATCTGGATCAAACCGGCATCCAGGGCGGTCTATCTCCCCACCTACTTCCCCCCTTTCGTGTTCTTCCTTTTCCTGTGGCTCAGTGTTTCCGTCTCCATCGACAAATACCGCCTTTACAAAAAGAAGACCCTGCGCGATGTCCTGTTTCCCGTCATCATCGGCGACCTGATCATCCTTTTCGCCGTTGTCCTGCTGATCGTTCTCTTCCAGCAGTTCAATTATTCCAGGATGATCGTCTTCGGAACCATTGGGTTGTCGTTTCTGCTGGAGCTACTGTTTTCCTACATCTACTATTACAACCGGAACCTGAGCCGCGATGCCGAGCATTTCGACACCTTCGCACAGGCCCGGATCAAAGCCAAAGCCGGCCTGCTGGAACCCGAAGAGGTGGAACAGCTTCTCCGCGAGCGGCCCGATGCCCCTTCCCTTCCGCTGAACAGGGAGCTGATCCGGCAGGAAGCGGGCGAGGAGGTCCTGGAATATATCGAATCATTTATCGATGCGGAACACCGCCGCACGCTGGTGATATCCACCACCACGCCGTTCAACATTCAGAGCCAGCCTGAGGGGTACTTCGATGCTATCGTGAACCTGCACCAGGTAAACGATTTCAAGAGGATCAACAAGTTCTTTGAGGCCGTGAACAGCCGGTTGCCGATGTATGGCCTTTACATCAACTGCGCCTATACCAATGCGATCAGGAAACGGAAGATCATGCGGAAATACCCGCCGGTGATCAATGGGATCTTTTATTTCTTCCATTTTATTTTCATGAGGATCTTCCCCAAACTGCCGTTGACCAAGAATATCTATTTCTGGATAACGAATGGCTACAACCGGTCGCTTTCGAAGGCAGAGACTTTCGGACGGTTGTATTCCTGCGGGTTCGAGCTGATCAACGACCGGCAGATCGGCAATCTGCACTATTTCGTGGCCCGGAAGATACAGGAGCCTTCATTCGACTACCATCCGACCTACGGGATGCTGATCCGCCTCCGCCGGGTGGGAAAAGGGGGAAAGATCATCTATGTTTATAAAATGCGGACCATGCATCCCTATTCCGAATATTTGCAGGATTATGTGTATAAGACGTCGGACCTGCAGGAGGGAGGGAAATTCCGGAACGATTTCCGTGTGAGCACTACGGGCAGGATCATGCGGAAGCTCTGGATCGACGAGCTGCCGATGCTGATCAACCTGCTGCGGGGCGACCTGAAGCTGGTCGGGGTGAGGCCGCTGAGCCAGCATTATTTCGAGCTGTACAGCGAAGAACTGCGGGCGAAACGGATCCGTACCCGCCCGGGACTGATCCCGCCATTCTATGCCGATCTGCCGAAAACACTGGAGGAGATCCAGGAATCGGAGAACCGTTACCTGGACGCTTATTTGCGCAATCCTTTCTTCACCGACTGGAGGTATTTCTGGAAGGCGTTTTATAATATCGTGGTACGGCGGGCGAGGAGTAATTGAGTTTTCATGTTGATTATTAACCACATAGGCACATAGAACACATAGAGAACACATAGATTTGTATTCATGAAAATTCATCCTATGTGATTCCTATGTGCCCTATGTGTCTATGTGGTTTAAATAGAATCCTATGAGTAAAAAAATCTTCATTACTTTAATGTTGATTGCGGGATCACTCCTGTCACAAAGCCAGGTCGTCTACGAGCACATTTCCCGACGATCGATTTACGATTTCCTGGACGAGCTGGCGAATGCAAAGATCATCGAGGTCAATTCGGCCATTAAGCCCTACAGCCGGACGTTCATCGCGGAGAAGCTGAAAACCGCTGCCGGAAATACCGGTCAGCTCAGCAAGCGGCAGCAGCAGGAGCTGGAATTTTACCTGAAAGACTACCGCCTGGAGCTGGAAGATAACACTACCGGCATGAAGCCGCTGAACCTTTTCCCGAAAAACGACCATGTGGCTACCGCTTTGAATCCCCTGGGGTTCCATTACTCCGACCCGGTTTTTACCGCATCGGTACGCCCGGTGTGGGGCATCGGTTATTATTCCAATTCTAATGGCGGCAATTACCACCGCTGGGGCGGGATGGAGGCATTTGCGTATATCGGAGAGAATGTCGGCGGATACACCAGCCTGAGGGATAATTATGAAGACATTCAGATGACCTCCCCGGCCTATTTTAATCAAAGGCCGGGGTCTCCGACAAAAGACAGTCCCAAAGGCGGCCTTGAATACAGCGAAGCGCGCGGCGGCCTGATGGCCTCCTGGAAATGGGGCGCAATTGGAATCGTAAAAGACCATAACGAATGGGGGAACAACTATTACGGCTCCAACATCCTTTCGGGCCGGACCCCTTCCTTTGCCCAGGTTAAACTGCAGCTCACGCCGGTCCGCTGGTTCGATTTCAACTATTTTCACGGGTGGCTCGTGTCGGAGGTGGTCGACAGCAGCCGTTCCTACTGGGACGGCGACCGGTACCGCGTGGTCTTCTACCCGAAATATATCGCTGCCAACATGTTCACTTTCAGGCCGGTAAGGCACCTGGCCGTCTCTGTGGGCAACTCCATCATCTACAGCGATATGAATGTGCATATCGCCTACCTGGTTCCCTTCCTGTTCTTCAAATCGGTCGACCATACGCTCAATGCCACCAACAGCGCCGGTTATACAGGCCAGAACTCGCAGCTTTTTGTGGATATCAGCTCCCGCAACATCAAAAACCTCCACCTGTACCTCAGCGCGTTCGTGGATGAGTTTTCCATCAAACGGGTGACCGATCCCGGCCGGTTCAATTTCCTGTCGTGGAAAGGCGGCTTCAGGCTGAGCAACTGGCCGGTAAAGAATGTATTTCTCTCATCGGAATACACGTATACATCGCCGGCAACATACCAGCATAACATCTCCACCACTACCTTCGAATCCAATCTATACAACCTGGGGCATTACCTGCGCGCCAATTCGCAGGATCTGTGGGTGGAAGTGGCCTGCAAGCCTTTGCGCGGCCTCACGGTGAGTGCAACCTTCAACCGGGCCGTCCATTTCAATGATTACGAGTACCGGACGATCGCTTATATCGATACGGTTCCCGTGATGCAGGACTTATCCTGGCGGAAAACGGAAATCGGGCTCACCGGAAGGTATGAGTTCCTGAATAATGCATATGTTTTCGCCGGGATCACATTCTCCAACATCGAAGGATTTGAAGCGGACGGGAATATTCCCGATTTCTACCTTGACAAATACACGCCCGAATTTTTCCATGGAAAGACGACGACTTTACGTGCCGGGTTTAATATTGGATTCTAAATTTATTAATTTTGTCACTGATTCGTGTTAATTAGTTGAATTCGTGTTAATTTGTGTTCCATAAAAGAACGCGAATGACGCAAATCCTGACGAATGACCACGAATTATTTTAATTTTGCGCAATTTGACTTATTAAAAACTACTAATTCAATAAATTATAATGAAAAGACTAACCATTGCTTTAGCCTTTATTTTTATGCTCTCTGCAGCTTATAAGAGCTTCGCCTGCACCAATTTCCTCGTCACGAAAGGCGCGTCGAAAGACGGATCGGTGATGATCACCTATTCGGCTGATTCACATACCCTTTACGGGGAGTTATACCATTGGCCGGCAGCGAAATGGCCTGCCGGGACCATGCTGGATGTTTACGAATGGGACACCGGCAAATACCTGGGCAAGATTCCGCAGGCTGCTGAAACATATAATGTCACTGGCAATATGAACGAGCACCAGGTTTCGATCGGAGAGACCACCTATGGCGGACGGGAAGAATTAGCGACACAGGCCGGCGCCATCATGGATTACGGCAGCCTGATATACATCGGCCTGCAGCGTGCCCGGACAGCGCGGGAAGCGCTTGTTGTCATCACCGAACTGATGGCCGAGCACGGCTATGCCAGCTCCGGCGAATCGTTTTCCGTAGCCGATAAGAACGAAGCCTGGATATTTGAACTGATCGGCAAAGGCGAAGGGCAGAAAGGGGCCGTTTGGGTAGCCCGCCGCATCCCCGACGGATATGTCTGCGCCCATGCCAACCATGCCCGGATCACCACATTCCCGCTGGCCGACGGCAAAACGTCGATCACCTATAAAGACCGCGCCAGGATCATGAACCCGGAAGTGGAATGCTTCTATGCCGACGACATCATTACATTTGCCCGCGAAAAGGGCTGGTACAAAGGCAAAGACAAGGATTTCAATTTTTCTGACGTATATGCCCCGGTCGATTTCGGCGGCGCCCGTTTCTGTGAAGTCCGTGTCTGGTCGTTCTTCAAATCGGTGAACAAAGACCTGAAGGGCTATATGGACTATGCCAGCGGCCATATCAAATACGACGAAACCTTGCCCGACGGCACGGTCAACGAAAACAAATTCCCGACCAACCGTATGCCGCTCTGGGTAAAACCCGACCACCTGATCGACATTCATGAGCTAATGGACTATATGCGCGACCACCTGGAGGGAACTGAACTCGACATGACGAAAGACCTGGGGGCAGGCCCCTGGGGCAGCCCGTACCGCTGGCGTCCGCTCACCTGGACCATCGACAGCGTGACCTACTGCAACGAAAGGGCTACGGCCACCCAGCAAACCGGTTTCTGGTTCCTGGCCCAGTCGCGTTCCTGGCTTCCCGACCAAATCGGGGGCATCTTCTGGTTCGGTGTGGATGATGCCGCCAGCAGTGTCCTGATGCCGATGTATGCCTCGATGAAACGCGCCCCGGAAAAGATGGCGGCCGGCTACGGCGCTATGATGGAATTTGTGGACGATGCCGCATTCTGGGTCTTCAACCAGATCTCCAACCTGGCCTACACCCGCTATTCCTATATCCATCCTGAAATCAGAGAGAAACAGCAGGAAACCGAAAAGAACTTCATCGCCATGATAGCCGAAGTAGATGAGAAGGCCAAATCGATTTACGAAGCCAACCCGGCAAAAGCCGTTGATTTTCTGACCGATTTCAGCGTGAATGCCGGCAACAATACGGTTGCAGACTGGAAAAAGTTCTATGGCTACCTGTTCACCCGCTTCATGGACGGCAATATCAAGACCGCAGTCCCTGTGCCCGACGGCTATATTTACCATGCGCCAAAGGTCGAGCAGCCCGGTTACCCGGAATGGTACCTGAGGCTTATCGTTGAAACCACCGGCGACAAGCTGAAGGTGATCGGAGGCGGACATTAGGATTGGACGATTTGGAGATTTGGAGATTTGGAGATTTGGGGATTTGGGGATTGGACGGTATGATTTTATAAATTATTAATCGGTGTTGATCCGTCGAATCCGTGTAAATTCGTGTTCTATTCGGAGCAATTGAATTTACACGGATTTTTTCATTTAAAGTCTTTTTGACATCACATTAAAATGCATTACCATTTTGATACAATCATCGAACGTGCTGGAACAAGTTCCGTGAAATACGACTTGCGAAAAGCCCTTTTCGGCAGAGACGATGTGATACCGATGTGGGTGGCTGACATGGATTTTGCCGTTCCGCACTTTGTTGAGGAAGCGGTTTTAAACCGCGCCAGGCACCCCATTTATGGTTATACGGCCATTCCTGAAAGCTACACGGAGGCGGTGGCCGGCTGGCAACAGAGCCGCCATAACTGGGAAATCGATAACAACTGGCTGTTTTTCAGCCCCGGTGTTGTCGCCGGCCTGAATATGATCGTGCAGGCCTTTACCCGGCCCGGTGATGCCGTGATCGTTCAGCCCCCGGTTTATTTTCCCTTCTTTTCGTGTGTTGAAAACAATGGCAGGAGGCTCGTTTTAAATCAGCTTAAAGAACAAAACGGCGACTATACCATCGACTTTGAAGATCTGGAACAGAAGATGAAGGCCGGGGCCAGGATGATGATCCTGTGCAGCCCGCATAACCCGGTAAGCCGGAGCTGGAGCAGGGAAGAACTGGAACGGCTGGGTGAAAAATGCCTTGAATACGGGATTCTGATGGTTAGTGACGAAATTCATGGCGACCTGGTATTCGGGCCTCACCGTCATATTCCCATGGCTTCCATCTCGCCTGAGATAGCGGATAACACCATCACCTGCATTGCTCCGAGCAAGACCTTCAACCTGGCCGGATTATTCACCTCTTCCATCATCATCCCGAATGAAAAACTAAGGGAAACATTTAAAAAACACCAGGAGACCCTTCACCTCAGCCCGAACCTGTTCGGGCTTGTTGCGGCGGAAGCAGCTTACCGGGAAGGGGGTTCGTGGCTGGATGAGCTGATGCAATATCTGAAAGATAATATCAGCATCGTTTCCGGTTACCTTTCCCGGAATCTCCCTGACATCACCTTCAGTAAGGCAGAAGCCACCTATATGCTCTGGCTCGATTTCCGCAAAACCGGCATACCGCCGGCTGAAATGAAATCCCGCCTGGTGGAGAAGGCGGGGCTGGGACTTGTAGAAGGACCGGTATTCGGACAGGGCGGGAATGGATTTCAGCGTATGAATATTGCCTGTCCGCGCACTGTTCTGATCGGGGCATTAGAAAGATTACCCCTGGCACTCAATCCCTGACGGCAATTTTATTCTTATTTTTGTGTTAAATAATTGATTTATGGAAACCAATCCAAATACAAACATTTCCGGTGGCCGGTCAAATCGTACTTTAATAACGATCCTCGTGATTTCTGCGATCGTGGTCATTGGGCTGATAATCATTTTATTACAAACCAGAAGCAACCTGAAAGGCCTGCTGACAGAAAAAGAGCAGCAGCGGCAGGAACTTACGCGGGAACTGGATTCACTCCTGGTCGAACACAATAAGGTCAAAACGGAATACGGGCGCCTTTCCGATTCGCTTGTTTCCAAAGACAGCGTGATCCAGGCCAATGCTGAGGAGATAAAACGGTTGCTGAACACGGAATGGGAATACTACAAAGTCAGGAAAAAGCTGGCCCAACTGCAGACTGTGGCACAGGGATATGTCCTGCAGATGGATTCGCTTTACCGGGTCAACGCCAGCCTGACAGAGGAAAACACAGCGATCAAGAAAGATTTGAAAGATTTACGCAAGGAAAAGGAGCAGATTGAAAGCGACCGCAAAGTGCTGACGGGCAAGGTGGAAATGGCCGCCGTCCTGAAAGCTTTCAATATGGACGCCGTCGGCCTGAGACTGCGCAGCGGCGGGGAGAAAGAGGTGACCACCGACAAAGCCCAGCGAATAGACCAGGTAAGGATCTGTTTCAACATTGCGGAAAATAAAATCGCCACTCCCGGCTCAAAAGAGATCTATATCCGCATTGCCCGTCCCGACCAGGAGATCCTGACTAAAAGTCAAATTGACGATTATTCTTTTGAGTACCAGGGCGAAAGATTGCAGTACTCTGTCATGGAGACCATTGAATACGAAAATGAGGAGCAGGAGGTCTGCGTTTACTGGAAGAAAGAATACTCAAGCCAGGAGATGCAGGCGGGTCTTTACCATGTCGACATTTTCTGTGAAAATGCCGTTATCGGTCATACAACATTTACTCTGAGATAAAGGATTAACCAGAATTTTCGGTTTTAATCCGCTTCGCGAATCTGGGTCTGAATTTCTCCGCCCACCAGACCCAGAGCAGGAAAATCACTACATAAAAGAATGGCCTGAAAATATTGTCGTGGGCAAAATCCCAGTACTCTGGTAAAGTAATGGTCACAACGGCGAGGCCGCTTATCCTGAACAGGTTGGTGAGGTGGACAATGACAAGCCCCATCGGGATAAACCAGGCTTTATGCTTCCAGGGCCCGGGAAAGATAATCATCAGCAGCAAAAACTGCAGCATCGGTTTCAGTCCCGAACAGCTTTCGTTTATGGCAATGAAACCGGTGTTCTCAAAGTAGAAGAACCGGTTCTCCCCTTCTGTGAAAGGGATATTCAGGATATTGCCGATAATCACCGAGCTCTGGTTATAAACCACACTTGACATGAAATCATGAGCCCGGTGCATCAGCGGATTGACCGGCCAGTAATCGAGAATATTGACCCAGAAGCGGTAAGTAAAGTGAACGGCAAGGGTGATGATGATAAAGATTATCACATCCTTCAATACATATAGCTTATATTTTTTTATACTTTTGTTAAGCCCTTCGTATAACTTTTTCATCCTTTGCCAGTATCATGAGGAAGTATGCGGCTAAGGTAAGATTTTTTACAGCCTTTGTTTATTAATCCGGAGAAAATGTCCAATCACGGCCACCATCACAGAAGTCACCGCAGGCGCAGCGCCCTGGGCAGGTTTATTGACAGGCTGACAGGCCGGCGGCGGCGCAGTTCATTTCACCGTTCGGAATTCCCGGGAATCCATCTTCCCGGCGAAAAAGAAGAGGGAACCAGGAAATACCGGATCCTGGAAGAGAGAAGTGCTCCGGATACATCACCTGAAATTACCGGAACCGGCGCCAATGAAACAGCCGGGCAGTCAGCGTCAACCGGATCGTCTTCCCGCCGAAGGCGTAAGGAAAGCTTCTTTAAGCTCTACCTGAAAAAAAGGGCGCTGAGAAAAGAAGAGCAGTACAAAGAGAAAATGAGAAGGGCCCACCGGCGGAGATCAGAGAAAGAATACCGGAAACTGAACCAGGGCCCCGGATTAGGCAAAAAACTGCTTGACCTGGCCAGGGACGAAGAAGAGGCAGCAAAAAAGATCCCCCTGCTGTCGAACCGGAGCCGCTTTTTCAGGAACATGACCATCGTGGTGAATTCGATGATGATCTTCATGATCACCTACGTACTGACCTACCTGTTCTACTGGCTGAGCTGTATGCTGGTGGCTTCCTGGTACGGGCTGGATTCCATCCTCTATTTCTACGATCTGAGATTCAATGATCACTCGCCGTTGTGGAGCCGGTTCAATATCCTGCTCATAACGGGTATTCCCCCGTTTCTGTGCCTGGTGGCAGGCGCTTTTCTTTACAAAGCCGTTTTTAAGATCAAAAGATTTGCCGGATTACAGAAACTTTTTATCCTCTGGTCGGCTTTCCATCTCCTGAACCATTTCTTCGGCGCTTTCCCGTCGGGTGTCGTAACCGACGAGGGGCTGGGCTATGTAGCCGCCTGGATGTACATGAACACCGCTGTGAAGTTCCTCTTCTCCCTGCTGTTTTTATTCGGATTGGGGCTGATCGGTTTTTATTCCGCTAAACCGATCCTGGAAACATCCGACAGCCTGGGCCGGATCAAAGCGGAGAGAAAAACATCGTTCATGTTCTACCAGATGGGATTGCCCTGGCTGATCGGCACCTTCGTAATGCTTTTGCTCAGAATCCCCAAAAACTTCGATTACCCGTATGAAACCCTGATGTTCTTTACCATGGCGTTCCTGGTGGTTCCCCCTTTCTTCAACGAAAAGGTCAAACCGGAACTCAACCTGCTGAAAACCAAGAAAAAACGGCAGATAAACATCGGTTACCTGGCCATGGTACTGGTACTGCTGGCTTTCCTGAGGATCATGCTGGGCATCGGGCTGCATTTTATCATCGAAATTTCCATTTCGATCTCACCGGCATCGGTCTAATTATTTGCGTCCGAAATCGGCCGGTATTTCCCCCCATATTGCCGTTTCCCATTT
>ENA-UOWO01000122-UOWO01000122.1-activated-sludge-metagenome-genome-assembly--contig:-NODE-122-length-105048-cov-12.920414_pt1 | contig 105048 bp, 86 predicted proteins | sample MGYA00238148_ERZ761564 | MGnify/ENA primary metagenome ERZ761564 (study PRJEB28885, sample SAMN05720194) | activated sludge metagenome | isolation source: Anaerobic digester | place: USA... | reverse complement strand
GATGTTCCGTGTTGGGCGTTTGAGTTTTGAGACAGCCTCGCCTCGCGGGCCGGGTCGGCCGGGGCGTTGCGGGGCTGGTGAATCGCGGACGCCGGGGTCGGCGTCCCTCCCGACTGATACTGAGACGCCAGCGTGGGGGTGATGGTCTGGCGTTTTGAGACAGGCTCGGGCCTGCGTCCCTCACCTGCGAGGGGCGCTTGTGGGGCGAGTTTTCCAACGGTCCGTCAGGTCAGGTGGACGAACTGCAGCCAGAGGAAGAGGATTGGGGCGGTGAACAGGATGCTATCGATGAGGTCGAGCGCGCCGCCGATGCCGGGGATGAGGCGGCCGGAATCTTTCACGCGGGCATCGCGTTTCACGACCGACTCGGCGAGGTCGCCCACGACACTAGTGGCGGCGATGAGGACGCCGAGCAGGAGGATCCAGCGGGGTCGAATGAGCGAGAGTTGCTCGGGCAAGAGGGTGACCAGCAAGTAACCGGCGATGGCCGCGAAGGCGACGCCGCCGAAGAGCCCCTCCCAAGTCTTCTTGGGACTGAGTATGGGCATCATCTTGTGTCGGCCGAAGAGGCGGCCAACAACGTAGGCGCCGACATCGGTCATCTTCGTGACGACGATCAGGAAGATGGCGAGGAAGCGGCCGTTGTCACCCGCGGGCGGAAAGTAGATGAGGTGCGTCACGAAGTTCAACAACCACGCCACGTAGAGGGTGCCGAGGATGGTGATGGCGATCGTGATGACGGGGGTGGCCTGCGAGCGGTCGAACACCTGTCGGGTCAGCAGGCCGAGCAGCAAGACGAGCATGCTGATCCACTCGAAGAGCGGCTGTCCGATGCGGGTGACACGGCCGCTCAAGATGGCCCAGCTGGCAAGCAGGAAGAACACGCCGCAGGTGGTCCCGAGCCGCCGGAAGGTATGGATGCCGCGGTTTTCGAGCGCGGCGTAGAACTCCCAAAGCGCGAGGCCGCCCAGCATGGGGATGATCGTAGCATAGGCGAGATCCCATCCGGAGACCAGCGCGCCGAAGACGAGCACGGAGAGGATGACTGCGGAGGCGGCACGCGCCCGGATCTCAGATGCGGCCATAACGGCGATTGCGCGATTCGTAGCTTCGGAGGGCGTCGAAGAAGTCGGGTTTCCGGAAATCGGGCCAGAGCGTGGGCGTGATGAAGAGCTCGGTGTAAGACAGTTGCCAGAGCAGGAAGTTGCTCAGGCGCATCTCGCCGCTGGTGCGGATAAGCAGGTCGGGATCCGGGAAGTAGCGGGTATAGAGGTGGCGGGAGAGGACGGTCTCGTCTATCTGTGCGGGGTCGATGTGGCCGAGCTGGATTTCGCGGATCACGGATTGGACGGCCTCGATGATCTCTATTCGGCCGCTGTAGCTGAGGGCGAGGATGAGGGTAAGCCCCGTGTTGCGGCTGGTGGCCAGGATTGTCTCGTGGAGCTGTGCGCCGACTGGGGCCGGGAGGTCGGCGAGCCGTCCGATGGCCTGGAGGCGGACATTGTGTTTGTTGAGTTCCGCGATCTCGTCCCGGAGGAACTGCTGGAGCAGGCGCATCAGGGTGTCGACCTCTGCCTTGGGCCGGCTCCAGTTCTCGACGGAGAAGGCGTAGAGCGTGAGAAATTCGACTCCGGTTTCCCCGGCGGCCTCGACGGTTGCGCGCACCGAATCGGTGCCTTTGCGGTGCCCCTCGATGCGCGGGAGGCCGCGCTGCTTCGCCCATCGGCCATTGCCATCCATGATGATGGCGACGTGCCGTGGGACTCTCTTGAATTTTGGTGCCTTGGGGTGAGTCGCCATCGCGTTCAGCGCCAGAAGGTGGCCTCGCGGGCGGCGCCGACAGAGATCACGTGGAGCTTGGCGCCGGTGAGGTCGGCGAGGGCATTGAGGTAGGCCCGGGCATTTTGCGGCAGCTTGCGGAAATCCCGGACGTTGGCGGTGCTGGAGCGCCAGCCCGGGAATTCGCGGTAGACGGGCTGGCATTCGCGCAGGTATTCCGCGTCGGCGGGCGGGTAATCGATGCGTTTTCCGCGGAACTTGTAGGCGACGCAGACGCGGATGGTGTCGAGCTCGTCAAGGCCATCGACGTTGGTGACGGCGAGCAGGTCGATTCCGCTGATGGCCTGCGCGTAGCGGGTGACGACGGCATCGAACCAGCCGCAGCGCCGCTTGCGGCCGGTGGTGGACCCGAACTCGCGGCCCATTTTGTGGAACATGTCGCCCAGGGCGGTGTCCTCGGTGGGGAAGGGCCCCTCGCCGACGCGGGTCGTGTAGGGCTTCATGACGCCGATGACGCGATCGATGCGATGCGGGGGCACCCCGGAACCGGAACATGCCCCGGCCGCCGTGGTTGTGGATGACGTGACGAATGGATAGGTGCCGTGGTCGATGTCGAGCAGGGTGCCCTGGGCGCCCTCGAATAGGAGGGATTTGCCCTCGCGCATGAGGCGCTGGAGTAGGAGAACGGTGTTGGTGACGTGGGGGCGCAGGCGCGCGGCGGCGCGCTGGAAGTCGGCCAGCACGGCGTCGTAGTCGACGGTCTCGGTGCCCATGGTGGCGAGGACCCGGTTGTTGGCATCGATGTTGGAGCGCAGCTTGCCGGGCAAACGCTCGTCGTTGAGCAGGTCGATCATGCGGAGGCCGGTGCGGGACGCCTTATCGCTGTAGGCGGGGCCGATGCCTCGCTTGGTGGTGCCGATCTGGTTGGTGCCCTTGGCGCGCTCGCGGCCCTCGTCCAGGAGCCGATGGTAGGGGAGGACGAGGTGGGCGGTTTCGCTGATGCGGAAGTTGGTGCCAAAGCGAACGCCCTGGCCGGTGAGCCGATCCATCTCGGTGACCAGCGCGACGGGGTCCACGACGACGCCGTTGCCGATGACGCAGGTCTTGCCCCGGCGGAGGATGCCGGACGGCACGAGGTGGAAGATGAATTTTTGGTTTTTGACCTCGATCGTGTGGCCGGCGTTGTTGCCGCCCTGCGAGCGGATGACGACGTCAGCGTCATCCGTCAGCACGTCGATGATCTTGCCTTTGCCCTCGTCGCCCCATTGGGCGCCGACGATTACGGTGTTTGCCATGATAGAAGTTTTTACGATGAGGGCGGGGGGAGGAAAAGTCAATCCGCTGGGGAAACCCCCGATCCGGGGCTCTGCCATCGCAGTCCAAAACCCTCCCGGCCCGGATCCTGGGTCGGGGCACGAGCCGCGCCCGCGAACACCGACTGAAGTTTCTGGCTGGGGAGTGCCGTGCCCCCGAGCACCACCTTGGGTGGGCGGAGAGGATTGTCCGCATTACGATCGTGCGGTGTCCGAATTGTTGAGCAGGGCGGCGTATCCCTGCTCGAAGGATGGGAACTGGGGCGACCAGCCGAGGGAACGGATCTTGTGGTTGGAGACGCGCTTGTTGGTGACGCCACGGCGGGAGGTGGGGTCGGTTCCCTCGGGGGGAGGCGTCAGGCCGAGGCGGTGGGCGAGCCAAAGATAGAACTCGCGCTGCCGGACGGGCCGGTCATCGCAGACGTTGAATATCCCGCGGGCCCGGCGTTCACCGAGGAAACGGAGGGCGGAGGCGACATCGTCCCGGTGGATCTGATTCATCCAGCGTCCGCCGTCGGGGCCGATGCGCGCCTCGCCGGAGCGGAGGCGGCGGAGGGGGCCGGAGCGGCCGGGGCCATAGATGCCAGCGATCCGTGCGACGGCGCCGCCCGCGGCGAGGCAGACCTCCTCCGCCTCCAAGAGCACGCGCGCGGTATCGGTGTCGGGGATCGCCGGGGAGAGTTCGTGGACCCAGGAACCATCGTCCTGGCCGTAGACGGCCGTGGACGATGCGAAGACGAGGTGCGTGCCCGGACCGACATGCGCCGCGAGATGGGTCATGCTTGCGAGGTACACCGACCGGTAGTCTTCGGCAGAGCCGCCACGGGTGGCCGCGCAGAGCACGGCGAAGGCGAAGTCGCGGGGTACGTCGGCCCACGAATCCCTATCGGCGGCATCGGCGGCGATCATGCGCAGGTCGGCGGCGCGAAGCGGCTGGGCGGAGGCCTCCGTCCGCGTCCAGCCGGTCACGTCCCACCCGTCGCTGGCAAGTCCCAGCGCCAGCTCGTGGCCGACGTAGCCACAGCCGATCACAAGGGCAGATTGATGGGGGGGCGGAGACATCCTACAACGACTACTTTCGGAGCCACGCAAGAGATGTCAAAAGATTGGTGGTGGCCCGACGGACGCTGAGGTGGGGAATTGTCGGGAGGCCCCGCGGCCTCGCAGGCCGGGTCGGCCCAGGGTGCCGTGTGACTGGTGGGACACGGACGCCTCGACATGCCAAAGCGGCGCGTTTGCGTGCAGCATTCCACAAGCTCGCGCCCCTTCCCGGAGCCCTGGATCACGCCTCGGGTTTTGGAGTGCGGCGGCGACGCCGCCGCTTTGGCACCGCGCGGAGCGCGGATCCACGCCTGCGGCGGGACGGGAAAGCGGCAGCGTCGCTGCCGCAGTCCAAAACCTAAGTGGGACGGCACGTCTGTCGGCGGCGCCGCGCATGCCAGAACAGGCCGCCGCAGGTCAGCAGCAGGGCGGCGATGGACCCAGGTTCGGGGACGAGGTTGAAGGTGCCGGTATCCAGGATGGCCCACTCCTCGAAACCATCGTTAAATGTCATGTCGGTTGACCCGGGGACCATGTAAGAGTACTCACCCATGGATGCGTACAGGTAGATGTAGTCGTTGGCGGCCGCCCCATCGAAGAGGCTCTTCTTGATGAACACGAACAGGTCCGACTGGCCAGAACCCGCATTGATAGCCGCGTCTACGAATATGAAATTCGTGTTATTGCCGTCCGTGTTCATCTGCCAGACGAGGGTTCCCAGATCGGTCAGATTGCTTCGGCCCGGCAGGGGACTCGGGTCGTTCGTGCCACCGCGATAGAAGCGCAGGTCGTCCAGCGAAATATAATAATTCGGCGACCCGGCCTGGTTCTCGTTTGCATCCAAGGCGAAAATAAAATACTGGCCACTCGAGTCCGTTTTCAGGTTGGAGTACACAATAGAGGCCCCGACCAATCCGCCGGGCATCGCAACATCGGGGAAGCTATCGGTTGCCCGATTGTATCCGCTTTCGGGGTTGTTGGTGGCAGAAGCATTGTCTCTCAACTCGAACAGTGTGCGGAACGTGCCGGAACCTGAACCGTCGTATCCATCGTAGGGTCTTCGGACGAAAAGGTTGTCTCCGTCTAAATAGCCCCCGATTGCCTCGGTCCCCCCGGCGAAAACGTTCGTGGAGGTTGGATTGCCATCGATGCTCACGTCGATGGTGTTGATAATCGTGGCGGACGTCGAGAGCGGCGCGATCGCGAAAGCGATGGCCAGGGCGATAACCGACAGCGACGCGTCGCGAGTGTGCATGCAAATACCCCTCGCGGCAGATGTCGCGCTCCCTCCGCTGGTCATCGCCCTGATTCTCCTCCGCATGACATTGCCGCTCTCACCCCGTTGACGAGACCCCCCGCTACGGATCCATGGCTGGCCGCAGCGCGGGCTACACCTCCCCAACGTTCTCTTAACAGAATACGCCGTTCAATTAATCGCACAAGCAAAAATTGATGTCCAGAAGAGCATTATGTTAAATCATTTTACAACAAGATTGCGAAAAAGCATTAAGACGTTGCCGTGGCGGGTGAACGCTGGTTTCAGTCGAGTGGGCGGGGGGAATCGAGTTCTCCTCAGGGGCATGGCCCGGCCGCTGTGGCAAGGTCTCGGGGGGGGGGGGGGGTTCAGTCGCTATGGGCGGGGAGATGCGTGGTCCCGGTTGGCGCGGATCACAGACTGGCGGATGATGTCCGTGGGAGCGTCGACTTTGCGTGGGCGGGTGGCCCAGGGGAGCTCACGAGCGATTGGATGAGGGTCGGCGATGTCTGGAAGGGCCTTGGCGCCGCACGTGCCAAAACAGACCAACGGAAAAGACGAGCAGGGCGCCGATGGCCGCGGGTTCGGGCACCTGGACGTCCGTGGATATCGGAAGCGCCCATTCCTCGAAGCCGTCGTTCGGGGTCGTGTCCGTGCGGCCGCTGCCGAAGAGGCTGTATTGACCGAAGGACGAATAGAGGTACACGTGATCGCCGGCGTCCGCACCCGTGAAGAGACTCTTTGCGACGAACAGGAAGAGGTCCTGTTGCCCGCTGCCGGGGTTGCTATTGTAGTCCATGATGACGTAGCTCTGTGTCGCCGAGTTGTTCATGGCGTAGCGCAGCGTGCCGAGATTCCCGAGTTGGGAAGAGTTAGTGGGCAGGGGACTCGGATCCTCGCCATTGCGCGTGTAGACCTGGACATTGTCCAGCGAGAGAAACGGGGTGGATCCGACCTGGTTGATGTCGAGGGCGAAGACGTAGTACTGGCCACTCTTGTCCGTGAGGAGGTTCGACATGTGGATGTCGTAGGTAAAACTCTGCAGGCTGAGTTGACCGACATCCATGATCTGGGGGCGGTTGTACCCTTCCTCGGCATTGTTCGTCGTGACTTTGCCATCGCTCATGTTGAACATTCTTCGGTACACGCCCGATCCCGAGCCTCCGGCACCGAAGCGGAAGAAGGCATCGCCGATGAAGGAGCCCGTGACGGTCACGTTATCGATGATCGTGGTGTCAACGGCGTAGCCGTCGAAATTTGATGTCGTCAGGTTAACGACGTTGGTGAATTGGGCGGGAGAGGATGCGGGCGCCAGCAACCCCGCTGCAACAGAGAGCATGGCGGTCCCACGCTGGAGAAGCCGAAGCACGCGCATGCGCGCGGCCGATGCGCCGGATCTGTGCCCGGACGCATCTCCGATCTCATCTGTCTTGCAACGAGTCATGCTCCACACGCTCCAGCCCGAATCCCGGTCCCGTCAGCAGGCACCGACCCGCACCCCTGACAACCGTCAATCGCTACAGCACGATTGGGTGGGCACGAAACCCCTCAACGAGATTCAATACGCTCTATCGCCTATTATTAACGCCGAAACCGGAAATTACATCGATAAAAGAACGCCTATAAACATTAAATAAATATTAAGTTTAGCCGATCAAGCGTATTATCGCACAAAATCGAAAGCACTCAAACCATCTTGATGGCATGGATTGGACCAGACTGGCTGAAATTCCGGGACTTGAGGGCGGGCCATGGGTGGGCATGTTGTGGTCATGGGCGAGGCGCAACCGAGGTTGGCAAAGGGTGACATTACGGGGCAGGCGGTGGACGCGATCGTGAATGCCGCGAATGAAGCACTATTGGGCGGCGGCGGCGTGGATGGGGCGATTCATCGGGCGGCGGGGCCCGAGTTGCTGGAGGAGTGCCGTGGGATTGGCGGATGCCCGACCGGGGAGGCGCGGATAACGGGGGGGTATCGGCTGCCGGCGAAATGGGTCATTCACACCGTGGGCCCGGTGTGGGGCGGCGGGAACCGGGGTGAGGACGAGAAGTTGGCGAAGTGTTATCGGAGTGTTTTTGCGATCGCGAAAGAGCGGGGATTGAGGAGTCTGGCATTTCCGTCGATCAGCACGGGCGTGTATCGATTTCCGGTGGAGCGGGCGGCGAGCATTGCGGTGCGGGAGATCCGTGGCGCGCTCGCGGCGGGGGGCAGCGTGGAGGACGTGGTGGTGGTGTGTTTTGACGGGCGGACGCTGGAGGCCTATCGCGCCGTGTTAATTGGGGCGACCGCAGATGAACGCGGATGAACGTATCGTGTTTTGGATGATCCGTGTTCATCCGCGTCCATCCGTGGTAGGCGGGACCGGGCGCCGCGTCAGGCGCCCTTGCCCTTGAGGAAATAGCCGCGCTGCTTGGCGGAGATGGGCATGCCGAGGCGCTCCATGACGGCGAGGAGGTCCTCCCAGACTTTTCGTTTTGTCTCGATGGAGCCGCTGCGCAGGAGGTAGGCGGGATGGTAGGTGGGCATGACGGGGATGCCGTCGTACTGCTGCCAGTGGCCGCGGTGCCAACCGACCCCGCCCGCGAGGCCGAGCAGGCCCTGGATGGCGGTGCCGCCCAGGGTCACGATGACCTTGGGTTTTATGATGGCCACTTGCGCCTGAAGATAGGGCAGGCACGTGGCCATCTCCGATTCGGTGGGCTGGCGATTGCCGGTGCTGCCCCTGGGCATGTCGGGCCGACACTTCAGGACGTTGCCGATATAGACCTGCGCACGGGACAGTCCCATGGTTTCGATCATCTTGGTGAGCAACTGGCCGGCGCGGCCCACGAAGGGCTCGCCCTGTTGGTCCTCATCGGCGCCGGGCGCCTCGCCGACAAACATGAGATCGGCATCGATGTCCCCGACGCCGAAGACGACCTGGGTGCGCGTGGCGACCAGATGCGGGCAGCGCGCGCACGCCAGCGCGATGCGGCGCAGGTACTCGATCTGCTCGGCCTTGCCCGCGCCGGGGAGGATCAGATTCTCCAAGGGAAGGTCTGGCTGTGGGGTTTGAGGTGCGGGGTGCTGGGTCCTGTGCGCCGGGTGCTGGGCGCTGGGTGCGGGGTTCGGGGTGGAAGGGGTTGGGGGCGGGGTCTGGCGCGCGGAGGCTGGGCGACTGGATTTCAGGTAGCGCTTGAGGGCGGCGCGATCTTCGGGCGAGAGGCGGACGCGCGTTTCTCCCCGATCGCATTTCTGCCGTAGGGCGCGTGCGAGCAGGAGGCGGGGACTATCTGTGGGGCCGTTCATTTCTGAGATGATTTAGCAGGTTTTGGAAATCGGGAGTCAAGGGCGCGGTGAGGTGGAGCCTGTGGCCGTCGGAGGGATGCGCGAACGCGAGCTTCCATGCGTGGAGCATCTGGCGGGCTGCCGCCGGGGTCTGGCGACCGTAGACGGTGTCGCCGAGGATCGGGCACCGGAGCCACTGGAGGTGGACCCGGATCTGGTGGGTGCGGCCCGTCAGGATGTCGCATTCCAGCAGGCTCACCGGGCCGAGGCGCTCGGCCAAACGATAGAGTGTGACCGCGTGGCGGCCGTTCGCGACGACCGCCATCCGCTGCCGATCGACGGGATGGCGGGCAATCGGCTGCTCGATGCGGCCCGATGCCGCCGGGGGTTCTCCGGCGATCAGCGCGAGGTACGTCTTGCTCATCTCGCGCTGCGCCAATTGGCGGGCCAGCGAGCGGTGCGCGGCATCGGTCTTCGCCACGAGCATGATGCCGCTGGTGTCCTTGTCGAGCCGGTGGACGATGCCGGGGCGCTCGACGCCCCCAATGCCCGACAGGCGGCCCCGGCAGTGGTGCAGCAGGGCGTTGACGAGCGTCCCGGAGGGATGGCCGGGCGCGGGGTGGGCGACCAGCCCGGCGGGCTTGTTGATCGCCAGCAGGGCGTCGTCTTCGAAAATGATGTCGAGGGGGATCTCCTCGGGACGGACATCGGAGGGCGCGGGTGCCGGAATCTCGATTTTGACGAGATCGCCGGTCCTGACGCGGGTCGAGGGTTTCGCCGGTGCGCCGCCGAGGCAAACATGCCCACCTTTGATCAGTTTCTGGAGCCTGGCGCGGCTGAGGTCCGGGCATCGGCCGACGAGCCAGGCGTCCAGCCGGGGCGCCGGCATGTCGGCCACGAGGGTACGCTTTTCGGGAACTGGCTCCATGGTTTGTTCCGAATATCGGTTGCGCCCGGCGGCGCATCTTGATAGAAAGTAAGGCTCATGTTGGATCCCAGCCAAGTGGGAGTCGATACGCAATTGGGGCCGTACCATCTGAGGCAGGTGGTGGGTATCGGTGGGATGGGGACAATCTACGAGGCGCTCGATACCAATCTCAACCGGATCGTGGCGGTCAAAGTGCTGAAAGCCGAGATCGCGGCGAACGAAGAGTTCCTGCGCGATTTTGCCCGCGAGGCGGAGATCACGGCGAGCATCAATCACCCGAATGTCGTGCAGGTGTACCATTTCGGGAGCGAGGGGGAGGTCTATTACCTGGTGATGGAGCTGATGCCGTACGGGAGTCTCGACGACCGGATGCTGCAGGGGCCGATCGGGGAGATCGAGGCGCTCGACGTGGGCATACAGGCCTCGCGGGGCCTGCAGGAGGCGCACGCGCGCGGGCTGCTGCATCGCGATGTCAAGCCGGGCAACATCCTCTTCACGGGCGACGGCACGGTGAAGATCGTCGATTTCGGCCTGTCGATGCCCGTGGACGAGGCAAAGGCGCTGCGGGGCGAGGTTTGGGGGACGCCCTATTACGTGGCCCCCGAGAAACTGGACCAGAAGGGCGAGGATCTGAGGAGCGACATCTACAGCCTCGGCGGTACGCTGTTCCATGCGATCGCGGGGCGCCCGCCATTCGAGGCGGCGACGGCATCCCTGGTGGCATGGAAGCACCTGAAATCGGAGAAGGTCTCCCTGAAAGCGTTTGCGCCCTTTGTGACGGCCGAGACCTCCTTCGTCATTAACCGGTGCCTGGAGCGCGATCCAGACCGGCGATACCAGAGCTACGCGGAGCTCATCGACGGGCTGGCCGCCGCCCGCAAGACGGCGATCGCGGCCCCGCGCGTGAGCAAGCCGGAAGATCTCGACGTCACCGGGACGACGAGGGAACTCTCCACCACGATCTGGTTCTTCGTGGGCATCCTTTTGGTGCTGGTGATCCTCGTGGGGCTATTCTTCGTTTTTCGCCACGTTGCCGCGAGTCGCGAGGATCCGCTCAAGGGGGTCATGCGTGACGTGCCGGCCGACGTCCGGGTGGCTGGGGTGACGACCCCGTGGCCGACGGGATCGTGAGCCGCCCTCCATGGGTGGGGGGGCGGGGGCATCTTGCCCGTAGATCGATCGGGGGCTTACTTTCTTTGGGAGAAGAGCCGTGAAGAGGCGTCGCGACATACGGGGGTTCGTCATAGCCGGGGGTATTTCCTTCGGCGTGCACCTGGTCGTGTGCCTGATGCTCGCGCTGGGGCTGATGCCGGACTTGGCGCGGATGGCGCAAGCGCCCGTCGTTCGCGACGAACCCCCGCGAATGCGCCTTGTGCAAGCGCCGCCACAGACGCCACAGCTGCGGCCCCTGGCAGCGAGCTTTGTGGACACGACGGGGTTGAGGCAGGAGAAACCCCAGGCGCCGACGCCGAACATCTCGGCCCAGGACACGGCGCTCCGCAGCCCGAAACCCGGCACCGCGAATGTCCCTTTGCCCACGCAGGCGGGAGTGGAGAAGCCCGGACTGACGCTGATGGAGTCGCCCGAATCGATTCCGATGCGGGCCGATCAGCCGCAGGCCCCGAGCCCCGAAACACAGCCCGAGAAACCGGCTCCGCCCGAGTCGCCGACGGAACCGCAGGAGGCCAAGAGGCAGGGGCAGAAGGTCCCCGAGGCGGCGATGGGGATTCTCCCGCGGCCCCTAGAGGGAGAGGAGAGGCCGGTGGAGGAGAAGAAGGCCAGGGAGGAAACCCGGCCGCAGCCGATGAGGAAGCCGCCGTCGGCGCCGTCTGCGCCGGTCGAATTCAAACAGGAGCGGACCGCGCTTGAGGGAGGGATGGCCGCGCCCGGCGACGCGAGCGTCGATTCGCGGGCGACGCCGCTGGGCGAGTATCAGGCCAAGGTCTACCGGGCGATCGGTTCCCAATGGAGGTTCATGGTGCGGCAGCAGAAGGGACTCCTCGACCTGGGCACGGTATCGGTCGTATTCATGGTCCGCAGGGATGGAACGCTAGCCGACGTGAAGATCGATTACAACACGTCCAGCAGCGCGATGCTCCAGACCATTTCGGAGAATTCGATCCGGCTGGTCGCGCCGTTCCCGCCGTTCCCGGAGAGCGTCCGGGAGCAGGTGGGGGAGGAGTTGCCGTTTGACGTGAAGTTCACCATCTACTGAGGAATGGAGTTGGGTTTTTTTCAGAGTTGTCCAACCTTATCGGCACATGAATTGGAGCGCCTTGGAATTCTTCACGAAGGGCGGGATCTTCATGATCCCGCTGTTGGTTTGCTCGGTCGCCTCGCTGATGATCATTATCGAGCGCGGGGTGGCGCTCCGGCGGAGCCGTCTGATCAACGCGCAGGTGGCGACCGCGGTAGAGACGCTGGCCATCGGGACGCAGCCGCAGGCGCTGGCGCAGTTGGTCGCCAAGGATTCGTCGAGCCTGTCGCGCCTGGTGGCCACGGCGCTCCAGCATCTGGATGAGCCGCGGGCGGCGAATGTCGACGCCGTGCAGATGCAGGCGCGGCACGAGGTCGTCCTTCTGGAGCGGGGCCTCGTGGTGCTGGAGATCATCACGGGAATTGGCCCGCTCCTCGGCCTGCTGGGCACGGTTTCCGGCCTCGTGCACATTTTTCAAGATATCGGGTCCGCGGGACTCGGGGATCAGGGCATGGGCCTGGCGCGAGGTATCTCGGAGGCGCTGAACACCACGGTCATGGGACTCGTGATCGCGATACCCTCGCTCGTTTTCTGGAGCTATTACAGCCGGAAGATCGAAAGCGTGGCCGCGGAGATGGAGGCGCTCCTGGGCGAACTGATTGGCAAGCTGTACAAGTTCTCGGGGGTGTGATGTGCTGAGGTTTCACACGAAGCAGCGGCGCATGCCGGGGATCAACATCGTTCCCCTCATCGACATCCTGACCCTGATGTTGATATTCTTTCTGATCACGACGACTTTCAAGCGGACGCAGCCCGCCGTGAAGATCGATCTATCCGAATCGGAGCACGGGGCGCCCGCCGACGCGAACGTGCCGGTCATGGTCAACGTCTCCAAGGACAATGCGGTATTCCTCGATGCGAAGCCGGTCAAGGTGGAGGAGCTCGCGGCGGCGCTCAAGGGCGTGCTCGCCTCCAAGCGTGACGCCAAGTTTGCGCTGAACGCGGACCGCCAGGCGGATTTCGGGGTCGTCGTCAAGATCCTGGACGCGTTCAAGAATGCCGGGATCCAGGATGTCCCGGCGTTTACGGAGACGCCGTCGAAGGCGCGGTAGCCGCCGGACCCGCCCAATTTCAGGCGTTCGCGTGGACTATGCGGGCTAGCGCCGATAGCCGGCCTGCTGCCGTGGTCCCCCGCCGTTGAAGTTTGTGCGGCCGTTGAAGCGCCCGCCGGGGCGATCCTGCGCGCGCGACCGGGGCAGGGGCGGTTGGCGCATGGGGATCCACGTGATCGCGCCCTGGCCCACGAGATGTGCCACAGCGGCCTCGAATTCGGTGCCCGCTTGCACCGAGAAATGCGCGTCGGTCTCGAGAATGACCTCCCGATCGTCGCCGGCCTCGATGCAGAGAAAGATGCGGCAGGACCCTTTGGATCGGCGCAGGAGGGCGTCGAAGGCGTCCCAGTTCAGGCCGCGCGGCACGCGGATTTCGACCGCCTCGGCGAAGCGGCGCGCCGCCTCATGGATGCCGACGATCTCCTGGGCCCGGATGATGGGACGGTCTCCATGGAGATCCAGCTGGCCGGCGACGAGCGCGACGCGACCATCGACGACCTCCCCCCGCAGTCGCTCAAATTCTGAGGCGGTGATGAGGAGTTCCGCGATGTCACCGGCGTCTTCGTAGATGCACCGCATGAAGGGCCGCTTCTCCTTGTTGAAGCGCATCTCGATGTTGCGGATGAAACCTCCGGCTCGAATCATGGCGCCGTCGCGGAGACCGCGGAGCGAGGCGATGGTGGGCAAGTCGAATGGCGCGAGCAGCGCGCCATACTGCTGGATCGGGTGGCCGGACAGGTAGCTGCCGAGGACCTCCTTTTCGAAGGCGAGCATCTGCTCCGGGGGCCAATCTTCCGATGTCGCCTTGGCCGCCCGAGGGGGGAGATCGAGGTGGGCCATGTCTCCGAACAGCGAGGTCTGACCCCGCTGGGCGTCCCGGTGGATGCCCGCCGCTCCCGCGATGGCGGCGTCGGCGCGCTCGAAGGCGGCGCGGCGATTGGGCTCGATCTCGTCGAGGGCCCCTGCCTTCGCGAGGGCCTCAAGCATCCTCTTGTTCAGCATGCGCGTGTCGCAACGGCGGCATATGTCCTCGACGCTGGCGAATGGCCCGTCGGCCTCGCGCTGTTGCACCATGAGTTCGACGGCTGACTCGCCGACGCCCTTGATTGCGGCGAGGCCATAGCGTATGGCGTTCCCCTCGACGGCGAAGCGCGCGACACTTTTGTTGATCGAGGGCGAGAGGATGGGGATGCCCATGGTGCGGCATTCGGCGCAGAACTCCGCGATCTTGTCGATGTCGTTAAGATCGTTGGACATCAGGGCCGCCATGAACTCGACGGGGTGGTTTGCCTTGAGCCATGCGGTCCAGTAGGCGACCACCCCGTAGGCGGCGCTGTGGGACTTGTTGAACCCGTAGCCGGCGAATTTCTCGATGAGGTCAAAGATCGACCCGGCCTTGGCGCGGGGGATGCCGTTGGTGGCGCCGCAGCCCTCGATGAAACGCTCGCGCTCCTTGGCCATCTTGGCCTTGTCCTTCTTGCCCATGGCTCGGCGCAGGAGGTCGGCGGCGCCCGGGGTGTAGCCGGCGAGCACGGAGGCGGCTTTCATGACCTGCTCCTGATAGATCATGATCCCGAGCGTGTCCGCGCAGCACTGTTCGAGGAGGGGATGCTCGTATTCGATCTGGCCTTTGCCTTGGCGTCGGCCGATGAACTCCGGGATCAGCTCCATCGACCCCGGCCGATATAGGGCGATGAGGGCGACCAGATCGTCGATGGAGCGGACGCCGAACTGGCGGCAGAGGTCGCGCATCCCCGGAGACTCGAGCTGGAATATCCCGGTGCCCTGGCCGCGGTCGAGCAGCGTGAAGGTCTTTGGGTCGTCGAACGGGATGTCCTCTTCGCGGAGGCTGAGGCCCTTGTGGCGCCCGATGAGGCCCAGGGCATCGCGGATCACAGTGAGGTTCCGGAGCGCCAGGAAGTCCATCTTCAGCATGCCCACCTCGGTGAGCATGTTCATGTCGTATTGGGTCACGACGCCCCCGTTGGCGTCGAGCGCGAGGGGGACGTCCTCGCTGAGGGGGTGGTCCGCGATGACGACGCCGGCGGCGTGGACTCCGACCTGGCGGACCATGCCCTCGATGGACTGGGCCGCGTCGATGATGCGGCGGGCGTCCGGATCGGACTCGTAGGAGAGTCGCAGGTCCGGGCTCTGGTCCAGGGCGCGCTGGAGCGTCATGTCGACCGACCCGGGGATCATCTTGGCGAGCCGGTCGCCGGCCGCGTAAGGGAAACCCAGCACCCTGGCGACATCGCGGACTGCGGCCTTGGCGCCGAGCGTTCCGAACGTGATGATCTGGGCGACGCAATCGGAGCCATATTTCTGCCGGACGTACTCGATGACCTCGGGCCTGCGGTTGTAGCAGAAGTCCACATCGATATCCGGGGGCGAGATGCGCTCCGGGTTCAGGAATCGCTCGAAGACGAGGCCGAATCGGACGGGGTCCACGTCGGTGATGCGCAGGACGTAGGCCACGATGCTTCCGGCCGCGCTGCCGCGGCCCGGGCCGACGGGGATGCCGTTCTGTCGGGCGAAGTGGATGAAATCCCAGACGATGAGGAAGTAGCTTGTGAAGCCCATGCGCTCGAGGACCCCCAGCTCGTAATCGAGGCGCGCCTCGAGCCCCTGACGTTCCGACTCGTGGCCGGGTTCGAATGCGGCGGGGTAGCGCGAGCGCAGGCCTTCCGCGCAGAGCCTGCGGAGCATGTGCTCGCGGGTTTCGCCCTCGGGGGGCGGATAGGCCGGATAGCGGCTCTTGCCGAGTTCGAGTTCGACGGCGCAGCGCTCCGCGATCTCGATGGTGGCCTGGAGTGCTTCGGGCAGTCCCGAGAAGCGTTCGGCCATTTCCTCCGGACTCTTGAGGTAGCGTTCCTCGGAGCCATAGCGCTCGCGGTTTTCATCGGCCAGGAATGCGCCCTGTCCGAGGCACACCAGGATATCCTGGACCTCGGCATCCTCGCGGCGCAGGTAGTGCACGTCATTCGTGGCGACGATCCGCGCCCCGAGACGCCGGGCCTCGTCGACGAGGAAATGGTTGAGGCGCTTTTGCGCATCGAGGCCGTGGTCCAACAATTCCACGTAGAAGTGGTCCGGGCCGAAGATCTCTCTGAGGGTTTCGAGGGACCGGCGCGCGCCGGCCTCATCCCCCCTGGCGAACCGGAAGGCGGCCTCGCCCCCGGAGTCGCCGCTCAGCACGACGAGACCCGAGCGATGCTGCTGGAGCAGTTCGCGGTCGATCCGGGGTTCGCGGCCCGCGGCATCGATGTGGGCGGCGCTGACGAGTTTGACGAGGCTGAGGTAACCGGAGCTGCTTTCGGCGAGGACGGTGAGATGGAATCCCTCGGGCTCCGTGGCGAATGCCCGCCGGTCCCTGCGGCTGCCCGGGGCCACCACGAACTCGCATCCGAGGATGGGTTTGACGTTGGCCTCGCGGCAGGCCTTGTAGAAGCCGAGGGCACCGTAGAGAGCATTTCGATCCGTCAGGGCGACTGCCGGGAATCCCATGGCTGCGGCGCGCTGCGGCAGTGTCTCGGGCGGGTCGGGCTGCTTCTGGAGGTCGTCCGGGAGGGAAATGCGACAAGCGCCCTGGAGCACCGTGTAATCGGAGTGGACGTGCAGGTGGATGAAGGCGCTGGACACGGTCCCGTTATAGGACCGGCGCCCATCCGCGCAAGCGCGCCGGTCCGGGTACCGCCCGCACTTGCTCCGAAAGGCACCTGTCATGCGCGGCCCGCGAGGCCGCGGGCCCTCCCGGCGGAATCGGGCCACGCGCGCCATCAGGGGGGAATCGATGGCCTTTTTCAACTGGCTGTCAGCGTCCAGAGCCCGGAACTTCACAGCCGGCAGGCTGTGAAATATCCGGGCTATCGGGCGAGGCACCACCGGGGGCGAAAATGGGGCGTAGGAGCGCGCTTGCGCGCAATTCGCGCATGGGATCGCCTGCAAGCAGGCTCCTACTGCCCGGCATCTGAAGATTCTCAGCCTAGCGATTGGCGCTGGATTCGCACCAGAACCGGAAGGACTTAATCTCGAGTCGCGACGTATTGCCGGTGCCGCGCAGGCTGCAGAAATAGCCGGGTGAAACGTAGAATGCGGGTGTCGTGGGGAATGCGTCATTCTTGGCGGACGCCAGTTCCTTCCCCGTGGTGGCGTTGGACATCTTCCCGGAGAAGGTCCAGAAGGCATCGCTCGGCCCTTTTTTCAACTCGTAATCGAGCCGCAGGAGATCGGACGGATCGCCTGCGGCATCCAGCCCATCACCGGCGTCGGCGCTAGAGATATTCATGCCACCGATGCTGCCCAGTTCGCCAGTTCCCGAGACGTCGGTGGTGGTCCGGATGTGCCAGGTGTAGCTCTCGTCCGAGTCTTTGCTTCGGTGGAATACCATTTCCACGCCGCTGCCGGGTTTCTCGGGGCGCGAGCAAACGCACAATTTCAGGAGGTCGCGATAGTTTGGGGACACGGTCTTGCCGACGCCGTCAAAACTGAAAGTCACCGAGCCCCGGATCACATCTCCCGAGCGGGCGGCGGCCATCGGTTGATAGATTGCCGCAGAGGCGGTAGCGCCCGGATGGACATACCGCACGGAACCTCCCCCATCCGGGATCTCCCAGGCCGGCGCGCCCTGGACCTCCCACGCAGGGTGGAGTCCGAGTTTCCCGGGGGCGTATCCCTGTGCCTGGCTGAAATCGACATCCGCAGATTTGGTGAACGGGCCTGTGTCGGTGCCGGCGAAGGACCACTCGAAGACATCCAGGCTCTGGCCCCAGCCGTTGCCCCCGAGATACCCGTAGAACTTCGCCGATTCGAAGAAGTTCGCGGTGGTGGCGATGTCCCGTTTCTCGAAGGTGGCGATGTCCTTTTCCTTGGTGATGTTGGTGAACTTCAGCTCCATGGACCAGCAGTTCTCGTTGTGGCCTTTAGTGATGCTGTACGCGAGCTCGATGGTGTCGGAGGGATCACCGGGGGCGGGGGTGTCGTCGCCGACATCAGCGTTCGGGATGGCGACAGTGCCGAGCATCTGCATCTGGCCGGTTTCCGCGGCCTCATTCATGACCTTGATGTGCGACTCGTACACATCTGGCCGGGCCCCCATTTTCACCCAATTGATCTCGAAACCCCGATTCCCGCCCCGCTGCCGGTCGGTGATCTTGATGCTCAGGATGATTCTCCAAGGCTGGTCGCTGGGCTGCGCACCGAGGCCGCCGAAACTGAACCGCACGCGCCCCTGTAGGGTATTTTGGGGGGGGAGGAGGGCCGGCTTTCGGTAAAACGCATGGCATTCGGTGGTCAGATCCGCGGAGTTGTGGATGGATCCCGTATTTGCCGCCACTTGCCAGGTCGGGCGCTTGTCGGTCTGCCAGTCCGGGTGACCATCAACGTCCCCGGCCGAATAACCCTCGGCCTCGGAGAACTTGACCGCGGAACTGGCGGGAGCCTCTTCGACGGATCGGAGCGAAACGTCTTCTTTGGCGTGCGAGACTGCGGCGCCCTCCGTGCCGCTTTCCTCCAAGATGTTTCGGCCGCGGTGGGAGACTGCATAGAAAATGCCGCCGGTTATGACCAGCACGAGTACCGCACCCACGGTGATCCATCGCAGACCCCAGTCGGACTGGGGGCCGGGGCCGATGACTTGTCCGACGGGGGCGGCGGCGGTCTCGGGTGATTGCATGGCGTGTTTCAGCGCCGACTCGAGGGCCTCGATCAGCGCAAAGTAATTGTCGTAGCGGTCCTGCGGGCGCCGTTCGATGCAGCGGTTGATCACGGAACAGGTCTCTTCAGAAAGATGGGGGGCGAAGGCCTTGACCGAGACCCGCTGTGCCTTGAGGTGTTTCCACGCGGCCACGGATGCGCTGGTGGCCTTGAATGGCGGGCGCCCGGCGGCGGCGTGGAATAATGATGCGCCGAGGCTGTAGATATCGCTTCGGAAATCCTCCTGTGTGCCATCGAGGCGCTCTGGGGGCACGTAATACGGCGAACCCCAGGCTCCTCCCTCCCCGCGACGCAGCTCCTCGACGGGCATGGCCAGCCCGAAATCCACGAGCTTCGCCCTCCCGTGCGGGTCGAAGACTATGTTGCCCGGTTTGATGTCGCGGTGAAGCAGGCCCTTGGCACTGGCGGCCTGCAGGCCGCGCGCCACGTCTAGGCCGACGCGCAGGACATCTCTTTCGGGCAGGCGTCCCGACTGGATCCTTGCCGCCAGGCTGCCGTGATCCAGCAGCTCCATCGCCAGGAAGTAGATGCCGTTGGCGTGGCCGAATTCGTAGACTTCCGCGATATTTGGGTGGCTGAGGCTGGCCGCGATCTGGGCCTCGTGCGCGAATCGGGATACCGCGGCGGCGTCCGACAGGATGCCCGGTTTCAGGGTCTTGATCGCCACGGGCCGTCCGCTGTTGGAATCGATGGCCTCATGGACGCTGCCGAGCCCACCCGAGGAAATCTCACGGACGAGCTGGAATCGCCCGAGGACCGCCCCGGGAGGCACCGGGAGCCCGCAGGCGGGGCAGGTCATACCGGGGCCCCACGAATCGGCGAGCTGGAGCCAGCTCTGTTGGCACGCGGGGCAACGCGCGAAAAGGTTGAGACCGGGATCGGCGGCACACATCTTATAAGCATATCGCAGATGGGGGCCGGACGGCAATCCCGCCGTGGTGCCGCCTTTTAGCTTGCGGCCTGCCGTGGTCAGTTCAAAAAGCCAATCCGTGAAAACCAACGCTTCTATTGTGTCGGCGATATCGGGTCTGGTTCTGGCGCTCGCGGTTCCTGCGGCCGGGCATGCCGGCGACGGGTTCGTGGGCGAGTGGGCACTGACGATTCCGGGCGGGGGCGCAGGCTGTCTGGAGATCATGAAAGATGGCGCTGGCTATGGCGGCCGCCTGCTATGGGGCGGGGGGAGCGTCTTGCCGCTCTCCAGCGTGAAGATCGAGGGGGACGTCCTCACGGTCACGCGTGTCCGCGAGGTGAAGAAGAAGGATGCCACCGGTGCGACCAAGACGGAGAAGATCACCGACACCATCACGGCGGAGGCCAAGGGCGACGATCTTTCGCTTGTCCTAGAGAGTCCGGGCCCCAAGGGGGCCGTTCAGCGATCGGAATTTTTGGGCAAACGTCAGCCGCCGATCCCGGCCAAGCCGGATCTCTCCAGGACCAAGTTCGGGGAACCGATCCAGTTGTTCAATGGAAAGGACCTGTCCGGATGGCGTCTGGTCACCGAGGGCGCGGTCAACGGATGGAGCGTCGAGAATGGCGTGTTGATCAACAGGCCGGTGCAGGAGCCAGGCCAGCCGAAGAAGCACTACGGCAACCTCCGCACGGAGCGCGAGTTTGCGGATTTCAAGATCTCGCTGGAGGTGAAAGTGCCCGAGAAGGGCAATAGCGGCGTTTACCTCCGCGGCATCTACGAGGTGCAGGTGGCGGATTCTTTTGGCCAGCCCGTGGATTCGCACGGGATGGGCGGCGTCTATAGCCGGATCACGCCAACGAGCAACCCTTCCAAGGCGCCCGGCGAGTGGCAGACAATGGAGATCACCCTGGTCGATCGTCACGTCACCGTGATCCTCAACGGCACGAAGATCATCGACAACGAACCGGTCCCGGGCTGTACGGGTGGTGCGCTCTGGTCCGACGTGACACGGCCCGGGCCGATCTACCTGCAGGGCGATCACCAGGCCGTCGATTACCGCAATGTCGTCCTGACGCCAGTGATCCGCTAGGAATCTGTCGGACTTAGGCCGACAGATTCCTCTGGCAAAACCGCCTGTTTGTTTGAAGGTTAAGGAATTAGACAAGATGACAGGTCCCGAGATCAGGGTGGAGATCGAGCGATCCCTTTCGTTCCGCGTGTGTCGCAACCAATTAAGTGCCAGGTGGTTTTGCTTACTAGCAGCCTGGCGGACTTTCCAAAGTCCGACAGGCTGCTAGCATGCCCGACGAGAGACAGCCCAAGCGCGTCGCAATCCTCGGCTCGACGGGATCGATCGGCACCAGCGCGCTGAAGGTCGCCAGGGACATCCCCGACCGGATGCGGGTGGTCGCTCTGGCCGCGGGGCGCAACCGCGATCTGCTGGCGCGTCAGGCGGCGGAGTTTCGGCCCCAGCTCGTGTGCATCGCCTCGGAGGCGGATGCCGGATGGCTGCGGACGGAGGTCCCTTCTGGCACGCGCGTGGTCTCTGGTCCAGAGGGCCTCATCGAGATGGCCTCGATGGGAGGCGTCGACCTCGTCCTGGTGTCCATCGTTGGCACCGGCGGTCTGCAGCCGGCGCTCGCCGCGATCGGGAGCGGCAAGGACATCGCGGTGGCCAGCAAGGAGATTCTCGTCATGGCCGGGGAGATCGTGATGCGGGAAGCGGTGCGCAAGGGCGTGCGCGTCCTGCCGGTCGATTCCGAGCACAACGCCATATTCCAGTGCCTTGAGGGGCACCCCCACGGGGCGGTGAAACGTTTGATTCTAACGGCTTCTGGTGGGCCGTTCCGCTGCGCGGCCAAGGGGGATCTCAGGAACGTCACGCCGGCCCAGGCCCTCAAACATCCCACGTGGGACATGGGCAGGAAGATCACGATCGACTCCGCCACGTTGTTCAACAAGGGGCTGGAGATGATCGAGGCGAAATGGCTCTTCGGGATGCCCATCGACAGGGTGAACGTCGTTGTACATCCCCAGAGCATCATCCATTCCATGGTGGAATTCGTCGATGGCTCGGTGCTGGCGCAGCTGAGTCATTCGGACATGTGCTTCCCCATCCAATATGCGGTCACCTATCCCGACCGGTTGGCAAACACCCTTGAGCCACTGGATTTTGCCAAGGTCGGGTCGCTGAGTTTCGAGGCGCCGGATGAGGACAAGTTCCCGGCGCTGCGGCTGGCCCGAGAGGCGGGTTCGCGCTGCGGGACTTTGCCGGCGGTACTGAATGCCGCCAATGAGGTGGGGGTCGAGCGCTTTCTGGCAGGGGCGGCGACTTTCCCGGCAATCTGGGAGACAGTGGAGGCCGTGATGCGCGACCACCGGGTGGTTGAAGGACCGGACCTCGCCGCTATACTTGAGGCGGATCGTGAGGCCCGTCGCCGCGCGGCTGAAATCCTCGCGGCGGGTGCCTGACGCGGTCCGGGAAAGCCACAACAAATGCAGTCTTTAGCAGCTAACATCACCCTGTCCTTGGCCGCCGCCGGTGACACGTCGCTGGTCCAATGGGTGATCTGGGGCGGGACGTGGGTCGCCGCCGTTTTCTTCCTGGCGCTGACCATATTCGTGCATGAGCTGGGGCATTTCCTGGCGGCCCGTTGGCGACGGCTGGTGGTGGACCGGTTCTCCATCGGATTCGGGCCGGGGATATGGTCCCGCAAGATCGACGGCGTGGACTGGTGCGTGTCGGCGATTCCGGTGGGTGGTTATGTCTCGCTTCCGCAGCTCGCCCCCATGGAGCTTATCGAGGGTCCCGCATCGTCCGATGCGGCCAAGATCCCGCCGGCTCATCCACGAGATAAGATCATCGTGGCGTTCGCCGGTCCGCTGTTCAGTTTTCTGCTGGCGTTGGCCACCGCGGTGCTCGTGTGGGTCGTGGGGCGCCCGTCGCAGGAGGCGGAGCGATCGGCGGTGATCGGATATGTTCTCAAGGATGGCCCGGCCGCGCAGGCTCCGCTTCCCCTGATGCCCGGCGACAAGGTCTTGGCGGTTGATAATCGGCCCGTGACTTCGTTCGGTGGGCCGCGCGACAGCGTGGTCGAGGCGGTCGTATTCAGCAAGGGCGAGAAGATCCAGTTCGATGTCGAGCGCACCCGCGACGACGGGGCGACGGAGATCATCACCACTCTCATCCGCCCGCGGAAGGACGAGATCACGGATCTGCGCGAGGTGGGCATCGCTTCCGCCGATCGCCTGCTGGTGGGAAAACTCCTTCCGAATTCTCCCGCGGCGGCGGCGGGCCTGAGGGTCGGGGACGAACTCGTCGCGCTGGGCGGAAAGCGGATGTATAGCAGGATGCAGTTCATCGATGCGATCGCCGTGCACGGGGTGCGCCCGATCGAACTGACGTACCTGCGCGGGGGACGCATGGCATCCGTGCCGGTTACTCCCGAGGTGCCGTCGGGCTCGGAGGAGCCGAAGATCGGCATCCAGTTTGATATGCCGCCGCCGGTGATCGTGCACCCGTCGCCGCAGGCACAGATCGCGGAGAGTTCGGCCGCGGTGCTCGAGGTGCTGCGGGCGCTGGTGGACCGCAAATCCCACATCGGGCCGCGCCACATGATGAGCCCGGTGGGCATGGTCGATAGCGTCTCGCGACTGCTGGACGTCGACATGCGGCTCGTGCTCTGGTACGCGGTCGTCATCAACGTCAACCTTGCGCTCTTGAACATACTCCCGATCCCTGTGCTGGATGGCGGGCACATCGTCTTTTCCTTGGTCGAGTGGGTGAGGCGGCGCGCGCTTCCGGCCCAGCTCATCCACGGGCTCCAGTCGGCGTTTGCGATGCTGCTGATCGCCTTCATGGTCTACGTCATGTTCTACGACACCAGGCGGGTGGTGCGGCAACGGATCGAGGAACATGAGATGAAAGAGAAGGCGCGAGGGGTACCGGAACTGGCATTCCCGCCCGAACCCTCTCCGGCGGTCCCGAAACGATGAGGATGGCGGGCGGCCGCCACCGGAATTCCGATCCAACATGAAGTACTGCGACAATCCTTTCCAATATCGGCGCCGCCGTTCGCGCGGCGTGAACGTGGGCGGCGTCTGCATCGGCGGCGCGAGCCCGATCGTGGTCCAGTCGATGCTCACTTCCGACACGATGGACACCGAGGCGTGCGTCCGTCAGACGCTGGCCCTGGTGGACGTCGGTTGCCAGATCGTTCGCATCACCGCCCCGACCAAGAATGATGCGGCGAATCTCCGGAGCATCCGCGATGCGCTGCATTCGCGGGGCGTGAATGTGCCGCTGGTGGCGGACATCCATTTCAAGCCCGATGCGGCCATGGAGGCCGCGAAGTGGGTGGACAAGGTGCGCGTCAACCCGGGCAACTTCGCCGACAAGAAGAAATTTCAGGTGAAGGAATACACGCCGGAGGGATACGAGGCCGAGGTGCGCCGCACGGAGGAGGCCTTCGCGCCGCTGGTCTTAGCGTGCAAGGAGCGCGGGATCGCGATGCGCATTGGGACCAATCACGGTTCGCTGTCCGACCGGATCCTGAATTACCACGGCGATACCCCGCTCGGCATGGTGGAGAGCGCCATGGAATTCGCGCGGGTCGCGCGCAAGCACGACTATCATGGCCTCATCTTTTCGATGAAGGCATCGAACCCCAAGGTGATGATCGAGGCCTACCGGCTTCTGGTGGCGAAGCTGGCGGAGGGGGGGCCGGATTGGAACTATCCAATCCACCTGGGCGTGACGGAGGCGGGCGAGGGCGAGGATGGGCGCATCAAGAGCGCGATTGGCATCGGGGCGCTGCTGCACGATGGCATCGGGGACACCATCCGCGTGAGCCTTACCGAGGATTCCCCGAACGAGATACCGGTCTGCCGCATGCTGGTGGAGCAGGTTGCGGAACTCTCGCGAAACGGCGTGGACCTTTCGAACTTCGATGTCGCCGAGGCGCGCGATCCGTTTTCCTACGCGCGGCGGGAGGCCGATCGCGCGGAGATCGACGGCGTCGGGTTTGGCGGGGAGGATACGATACGGGTCGTGGTATCGCAGGCGGCGTGGAATCAGCTCGCGGGCCGCATCAAACCGGGGGCGGATGTCAGGCCCGAGGGGATCTACGAGCGCATCGCGCCCGCCGAGGTCGATCCGCTGGAGGAGTTCCCACGGCCCGAGAATGGCCGCATCGTGACTGTGGCCGATTCGTGCAAGGTCAACCCGATCGCGGCTTTCCGGATCCTGGCGGCGCGGCTCAACGCGATGGGGGCGCGCAATCCGATCCTTCTGAAGGACGCGTTTGGGCCCGCGCCATCGAACGCCGATCCGCAGCGGGCGCTGGTGGCCTCGGCCACGGTCCTCGGCGCCCTGATCTGCGACGGCATAGGTGACGCGATCTTCATTCGCCGCGAGCCGGGGGCGGGAGCCGCGCTCCGCCTCGGTTTCAACATCCTGCAGGCGGCGGGTTCGCGCAGTTTCAAGACGGACTACGTGGCGTGCCCGAGCTGCGGCCGAACGCTGTTCGACCTGCAAATTGTCACCGCGCGCATCAAGGCGCGCACGGCGCATCTCAAGGGCGTGAAGATCGCGATCATGGGATGCATCGTGAATGGCCCCGGCGAAATGGCCGATGCGGATTTTGGCTATGTCGGAGGAGCGCCCGGGAAAATCAATCTCTATGTCGGCAAGACCGCGGTGAAGTTCAACATACCCGAGGCGGAGGCCGTGGATCGGTTGGTGGACCTCATCCGGGAGCATGGCAAGTGGCAGGATCCGGCGCCGACCGAGGCCTAGCCCATGTACACTTTGTAGAAAAAGTGGCATCGGCGTCCCGCCGATGAGCCATGAAGGCCCACATGGCCGGGACGGCCATGCCATTTATGTGAACGTAGGAATCTGTCGGACTTTGCCCGACAGATTCCTCTGGCAAAACCGCCTGCTGTCTTGAATATGAAGGAGTTACCTGGGATGGCCGACGATGCCGACGAACTCGGTCGGTGAGAAACCAAGCGTTCACCTCAATTCTATAACCATCTGAGGTCTAGGCGGCAGCGGCGAGCGTGAGCGAACCATCCCACCGCACGTTTGCGGCAATATCATCTTGGGCGGGACACCTCGCGCCATTCTCCGGGCTGGAGATTGCCGAGGCGAAGGGTGCCGATGGCGGCACGGATGAGGCGGAGGGTGGGGTGACCGATGGCCGCGGTCATGCGCCGAATTTGGCGATTGCGGCCCTCTGTGAGTGTGATCTCCAGCCATGCGGTGGACACCGATTTTCGGAATCGGATGGGCGGTTCGCGCGGGGGCACTTCCGGGGCGGGATCGAACAGGTGGGCGTCGCACGGGCGGCAGGGGCCATCCGACAGTCGCGGCCCGGCGCGGAGGGCATCCAGTGCCGAGGCGCCGGGCACGCGCTCGATCTGCGCCCAATAGGTGCGGGGGTGCGCGAACTCGGGCTCGAGCAATCGGTGGATCAGTGTGCCGTCATCAGTGAGGAGCAAAAGTCCTTCGCTGTCGGCGTCGAGGCGCCCGGCGGCGTAGATGCCGCGCGGCAGGCCGAATCCGGCGAGGGTCCTTTGGCTGGCAGTCCCGGTGAACTGACTCAGCACGCCGTATGGTTTATGGAAGGCGATGTAGCGGTGCCGGCCGCGCGGGCTGAGCCCGGGACGTGTCGCGCGGCCCCTCACGCCACGGGGCTCCCGGCGCTGTCCCGCAGCGCGCGGAACAGGGCGAGCATGTTCTCAACGGGGGTGGGTCCCTGGATGTTGTGGATGGCATTGAACACACATCCGCCGCCCTCGTTGAAGATGGCGACCCGTTCCATGACCTCGGCATGCACCTGGTCGGGGGTGCCGAATGGGAGTGTCTTCTGCGTGTCGATACCGCCTCCCCAGAAGACGAGATCCTTGCCGAACTGGCGCTTGAGGCGCGCGGGATCCATCTCGGCCGCGGAGCATTGGACGGGATTTAGGATATCGAAACCGGCGGCGATGAAGTCGGGGATCAGCTGATACACCGAGCCACAGGAGTGGATAAATGTCTTCCACTTCGTCTTTCCGTGGATGAGGGCGTTGATGCGCCTGTGAAACGGGAGGAATAGCTCGCGGTATGCCTCATTTGATATGAACGGGCCCCGCTGCGTGCCAAAATCCGTGCCCGTGATGAGCGCGGCATCGACGCTGTCGCCGAAGATGTTGATGAGCGTGTCGAGGTTCCGTTCAGCCACCGCGCACTGGCGCTCGAAGATCCCTAGGACGTAGTCCTTTCTTGCGACCGTGGATATATACCATTCCTCGATATCGCGGATCCCCTTCGGGTGTTTGAGGAAGGGCGCCGGGACAAGGGCGATGTCGCCAAAGGCGGTGCCGGGCACGATGAGGATCCGGCCGACGTCGGGATTGCGGTCGAGCCAAGCGCGCTTTTCGCGATAATAGGCGATGTCCGCATCGGAGAGCGGACCAAATTCCTCGAGGTTGTCCTCGACGTTGAGGTTGTCATCGTCGATGGGTGGCTGACGGATGATCGAGTCGAAGAAATAGCCACCCCTGGGCATTCGGCCGCTCGGGGGGACCGATGTGTCTCCCTCCGGGTAGATGAGCAGATCCCCCGACGCGGGATCGGCGGTCGTGTTGAAAGCCCCCGGGACGAGCACCCCCGTGCCATCGAAAAGGGTGAACGGCTTCCAGTCTTTGCACTCGATGCCAAATAGCGTCTTGCGAGGGGGGACTCCGATGATGTCGATGCCCAGCGCTTCGCGGAGCGCGCCATCGATTTCCCCGAGCATCTGGTAGGGCTCGCAGACCTTGACGCGCCACGATGGGTCGCCGAGCACGGCCCGGCGCAAGCGATCGACCGCCGCGACATGGATGCCGGTGACGAAAGTGCCGCCGAAATCCACGCACGGGCGATCGGGTTGCCGGTGCTCGAGAGTGGCCTGAAGTCGTTCGCGCGATGTCATTTTCGGGGACCTCCTTGGAATTCAGTATGGCGATGGGCGTTTTCAGGGTGTGTAGCTGAATGTCTCTCCGGCCTTGATGTTTGGGGTGACGGTCTTTTCGCCATATCGGATGGAGAAAGGTTTTCCGCGGAGGGAGCGAATCTCGGCCGATGTCAGCTGGCCGTTTTTCCACTCGATATTGACCTCGAATGCGCCCCGTGCCCTGAGGCCATTGACATGCCCGGTGGGCCACGCGCCGGGGAGCGCGGGCAGCAGATCGAGGATGTAGCCCTTAGCATCGGGTGTGCGGCGATGGGATTGCAGGAGCATCTCGGCTATGCCTGCGGTGGCACCAAAATTCCCGTCGATTTGGAACGGCGGGTGGGCGTCGAACAGATTGGGGTACACGCCGCCGCGCCGATAGTCGGTGAGGCTGGAACCCGTCAGGCGCAAGAGGTAGCCGAGGACTTTGTGGGCGCGGTCACCGTCTTTAAGGCGGGCCCAGAGGTTGATTTTCCAAGCCATCGACCAGCCGGTGCTTTCGTCGGTGCGCAGGTCGAGGGATCGTCGGACGGCGAGGGCCAGGGCGGAGGTTTCCTCCGGCGTGATGTCGTGCCCCGGGAATGTGCCGATGAGGTGCGACATGTGACGATGGTGCGGCTCGGGTTCATCGAAATCCAGATGCCATTCCTGAAGTTGCCCGCGACCGCCAATCCGGTAAGGGGGAAGTTTCGCCCGGGCTTCGGTGATCTGTTTCCGGAAGTCGGCGTCGATGCCGAGGGTCTCCGACGCCTCGATGCAGTTGGCGAACAGGTCGCGGATCAGCGCGATGTCCTGCGTCGTGGCCATCGCCACTTCCGCGATCTTGCCATCCGGCGTCCGGAACTTGTTTTCTGTCGAGGAGGAAGGCGAGGTGAGCAGATGGCCTTTGCCATCGGGAACGAGCCAGTCGAGGCAGAATTCGGCGGCGCCCCTCATGAGGGGATAGGCGAATGCGCGGAGGTAATTCTGATCTTGGCCGAAGGCGTAATGCTCCCAGATGTCCATGCAATGCCAGACGCCGCCCATCGCCCAGTTGGCCCATGTGGGGGAGCCCTTGCCGAAATTGCCCACCGGGGCGGAATGGCGCCAGATGTCGGCGTTGTGGTGGGCGACCCAGCCCCGCGTGCCATAGTTGACCCGCGCGGTCTCGCGGCCGTTTGCCGCGAGGTCGCGGATGAACTGGAGCATGGGCATGTGGCACTCGGCGAGATTGCAGTTTTCCGAGGGCCAATAGTTCATCTCGCTGTTGATGTTGAGGGTCCAGTTGGAACTCCACGGCGGGCGCATCTCATCATTCCAGATGCCCTGCAAATTGGCGGGCTGCGTGCCGAGGCGAGAACTGGCGATGAGGAGATATCGGCCATATTGGAATGCCAGGGCTACGAGGCCGGGGTCACCGGTCTCCGCATAGCGCAGCACGCGCCGGTCGGTTGGCATGTCTTCCGGGGGCGCGCCAAGGTTTAGGGTCACGCGCCGAAACAGCCTGCGGTGATCCGCTATGTGATCCGCCAGGAATTGGTCCCAAGATTTGACGGCGGCGACCGCCACCTTGCTTCTCGGCACGGCGTCCGCGTCGAGCCCCTCGCGACCGGGCGACTTGTCATAGCCGTTGAAACTGGTGTCGGCGGCAAGCAGCAGGACCGCACGATCGGAACCCTCGACGCGCAGTTTCCCGTCGGGCGTGACGCTCGCGCGGCCACCGCTCGTGACGGCCCTGAGATGCACGGCGAAACGCATACCCTCGCCGCCGGGTTCCTCCGCATAGATGATCGCGTTGGTGGAATCCCTCAGGTAGTTCGGATCGACATGTGCGGGGCATCGGCCGCGCATGGCGACGTGGTCGGGGCCGACGTTCGTGATCGAATAGCGAAGCTGGCTATCTAGCGCGGCGGTAAAGGTGATGCGCCCCGGCGTGTCGGCGGCGAGGGACAGGATGATCATCTGTTGCGGATGACTGGCGATGACCTCGCGGGTGAAAGTGGTGTCGCCGACCCTGAAGCGCGTTGAGGCGATGGCGCGGTCGAGATCGAGCTCTCGGCGGTAGTCGGTGGCCGTGCCGGGCAGGTCGAAGGTGATCCGCAGGTTGCCCAGCGGCTGGTAGGACTCATTGTAGGGCCCCTGCATCTTCCTGCACAATTCGCCGGCCTCGACGTATTGGCCGGCGAAGATGGCCTCGCGGACCTTGGGCAACCAGTTCTTGGCGTCGGGGTTATTCCAGTCCCTCGGCCCACCAGACCAGAGGGTGTCCTCGTTGAGCTGAAGACGCTCTTCCCGGATACCGCCGAACACCATGGCTCCCATGGTTCCATTGCCGATGGGGAGGGCCTCCACCCAGTTGCTCGCCGGGGTCGGGTACCAGAGAACGTAAGGCGATGTCTCGGAGGCGCAGGCCGCAAGGGCGAGGGGCACGATGGCTAGGATGGCACGAATGCGCATGTCAGAATGACACGCGCAGGAGTCGGACCTTGCAAGTCTGGAGTCGGGGCGCGTTCGATGAACGATCGTCGCTCACGGAGACGCGGAGAACACGGAGATGGCAAATACCCTGCGTCTCTCTAAGAGAAGAATTTTTTGTCCAGGAATCTGTCGATCTCTATCCGGCGGATTCCTATGAAATTCGGTGGAATCCAGAGGACACCTCTGGTAGACGATTTCCATGCTTGGAAGATGTGGTGCCCAATGTGAATCGCGCAAAACCCCTGTCTGCCGGATGGCCGACCGACGCATCACGGCGCTCCGTCGCCCCTGGAGTCTTTCGCTGGGCCTGATGCTCGCGATCGTCGGCTCCAGAGCGACGCACGCCGAACTGCTCAAGAATACGGATTTCGGAAGCGGAAAGTCGCATTGGAAGGGCGGCGGCCAAGTCGTGTTCGTGAAACCGGACGGCACCGAAGGCGCCGCGTCAGATCCCGGAGCGGTCCGTGCCTTGCGGATTTCCCTAAAGAACAAGGAACCCCAGAGCGTTTATCAGGAGTTCCCGACAAAGGACCGGCCCAAGACACTCAAGGTCACCGTCCAGTACATGGCTTCTCCCAATTTCAAACGCACCGAGGACGAAAGCCTGTATTCCATCTCGTGGACGTCGGGCACTTATTTTTGGTCGGCCGTTGTCGTCCCACATGCTGACTTCTGGGTCCGTGTTTCCCCCGGCTGGCTTTACCGGATCGGCGGTCAAGCCTCAGCCACCTGGCAGACCCTTCAGGGTGTCTGGAATGACGCCCTACCCGTCGAGGAACGCGCGATCCATTTCTGCGTCCCCGCCGGCGAAGGCAGCCTCTACATCAAGGACCCTGTCGTCACTCCCTGAGCGCCGTCCGTCCGAAACAGGCCACAAAAATAGCAACGGCTTCCGCCAAGGCGGGCGCTCGAAGAATAACTATCCCTCACGGAGATGCGGAGAACACGTAGGACGGGAAACACTCCGTGCCCTCCGTGGCTCTGTGAGGAAGATAGGCCAGAAACACGCGAAGCGTCGTGGAGTGCGGCGGCCCGCCGCCGCTTTTCCGATCGCCACAAAAAACGCGATTCGCAGCAAGACCCATAACGCCGGCGGCAGTGGCCAGCATGTCGGGGGACGGCATCGATTGGGCGGCGCGCTCGGTATCCGAATGCCGCCTGACACGGGCGGCGCATGGCGTTCGCCTTTCCTTGCGGCGTCTCACAGAATCGCCCTGCAAGAACATGGGCACGCCATGCGGGCATCCTGGGGAGGGCCCGGGGCCTCGCGGGCCGGGTTGGCCCAGATGTGGCGCGGCTGGTGAATCGCGGACGCCGGGGCCGGCGTCCCTCCCGGCATGGACCTTGCGCGAGACACAGGGCCGTGCTGCGAATTTCCGATGGGTGTGTATAGTCAGGACGTATGTCGAGACAATTGGTTGCGGCGATCTTTGGCACGGGGCTGATTGCGTGCGTTGCCCGCGGGGCAGATCCCGCGCCATTCGATCGTCTGACCTTTCACGCTGCGCCGAAACCGCTGGCGGAAGGTGCGGCGACATCCGACTGGCCGCGGTTCCTGGGGCCGACGGATAACGCGCGATCGCCAGAGACGAAATTGCTGAAAGCCTTCCCGCCCGGCGGACCGACCAGAGTGTGGGAGGTGGCAAAGGGGGAGGGTTATGCATCGCCAGCCATTGCGGCTGCGCGGCTGGTGCTCTTTCACCGCTTGGACGGCCAGGAGACCGTAGAGTGCCTCGATGCGGAGACAGGGCGGCGTTTTTGGCGATTCGCTTATCCGGTGCAGTACGAGGACCGTTTCAATTACAGCGCCGGTCCCCGGAACAGTCCGGTGATTTCAGATGGCAGAGTGTACACGTTCGGCGTGACGGGTGTGCTCCATTGTCTCGATCTGGGGAATGGTTCGCTGGTGTGGAAGCGGGATGTGCGGGTCGATTATGGCGTGCCGGAGAGCTTCTTTGGCCTGGGATCGTCGCCGCTGGCCTACGGAAAACTTCTGGTCCTGAACGCCGGGGGCTCGCAACGGCGGTCTGTCATCGCGTTTGATCGGACCGATGGCAAAGAGGTTTGGTGCGCGGAGAGCGAATGGGGAAACAGCTATGCGTCGCCGATCGTGGCACGCTTGCACGGCGCGGATAGAATCATGGTGTTTGCGGGGGCCGAGAGCGATCCACCGACCGGCGGCCTGTTATGCATCGATCCTGGCACGGGCCACGTGGACAGCGCTTTCCCGTGGCGCGCGAAGATCGTCTATTCCGTCAATGCGTCCACGCCGGTGGCCGTCGGAGAGGACGCCGTCTTCATTTCCGAATCGTACACGCAGGGAGGAACACTCGTCCGGTTTTCGCCAAAATTCGAGCCCGGGCCGATCTGGACCAACAAGAAGTTCGGCATGCATTTCATCACGCCGGTCCTCAGGGACGGCCACCTTTACGGGATCGATGGCCAGCATCAGGGCGAGGCGAGGCTCGCCTGCGTGGATGCGGCCACTGGCGGGGAGCGCTGGCACGATCCGTTGAACTGGGAGATCGAACTTGGTGGAGAGCGTAAGCGGATCGGGGTGTGTCGCGGGAACCTGATACTGGCTGACGGCGCCTTCCTGTGCCTCGGGGAGTTTGGGAGCCTGCTCTGGCTGGATCTGTCGCCGTCGGGCTGCCGGGTTATCAGTCGCGCGCAACCATTCCTTGCGGCCCAGTCGTGGGCGCCGCCTGCCATCAGCCGCGGGTTGCTCTATCTCGCGCAAAATTCGCGGGACGTGTTAAGCGGGGCGGAACCAAGGCTCATCTGCTATGACGTGCGAGGCCCGTGACTTGGCTTGGCCCGGATATCTCACGGCTACGGAGATCCTCAGGCTGGATTCCATCCGGCGGCTGCCGGACCACGGGGGGTGACAATGGGACGTAGGAGCGCGCTTGCGCGCGATTCGAATCGCCTGCAAGCAGGCTTCTGCGATTCGGTGTCTGAGTTTTCGAGTCAGTTCAATGTGACTGTCGGCGCCTGCGTGACGGCGGGTTCCACTTCGAAGAAGCCCTCGGGGCCGAAGCCGAATGCCGAGGCGACGAGGTTGGAGGGGAAAGTCTCGCGGCGGTTGCTGTAATCGCGGACATTGCCGTTGTAGAAGCGCCGGGCGGCCTGGATGCGATCTTCGGTATTCACGAGCTCGCGCTGAAGTTCCAGGAAGTGCCCGTCTGCCTTGAGATCGGGGTAATTCTCCACGACGGCGAGGAGTCGCTGGATGGCGCCGACGAGTTCGCGTTCCTCGCGGGCCTGGTCGACCACGGGGCCGGTCTGTGCGACGCAGCGGGCGCGGAGTTCGGTGACGCGTTCAAGCACCTCGCGTTCATGGGCGGCATAACCCTTGACCGTCTGGACGAGGTTGGGGATGAGTTCGTATCGGCGTTTCAGCTCGGTGTCGATGTTGCTCCACGACTCGCGGATGTGATTCCGGAGGGACACGAGCCCATTGTATTGAAGGATCACCCACAGGGCGAGGATCAGGAGCGCCGCGATCGGGACGATGGCCAGGATCGATAACTCATGCATGGTTCTGGGTCTCCGAGAAGAGGTAGTTGGGCATCAGGTCGCGGATGGCGGCAATGAGATCCAAGCCGGCCTCGATGGCGTCGGGTTGGAGGCGGCCCGTGGACCACGTGGCAAGAGCGTCTCCCTCGATCTCGATCTGGAGATCGCGGTGCGCGAGGAGGAATTCCATCATGCGGGGATGGCAGATGTCGTACGCGAATTTCCGGTCCTTGGAGCGCACGACGAAGGCCCGCGAGAATTCAGCCGATTCGAAGTCGATGTCCTCCCAGCCTAGGGCCTGGGCAATTTTGGAACCGAGGTTTTCCGGGACGATGCGCACTTCGGGGCATGGTTGGGGCAATGCGAGCGAGAAAACCGGATGGTGGTAGTGCGTGGTCTGGGTGGTCTTGCCGTTGCTGGTTGTAACCTGATAGTGGTAATCAAACAGCAGGACCTGATGATTTCGCCAAGTGCCGGCGACGGCGTTCTGAGCGTACCGGTTCGATCCATGATCCAGCGCGTCGATCCACTGAAAGCGGCCGGCCAGTTCGTAATCGCGGTCGGGGGCAAACGAGAGGCCGAGGCGTGACGCGGTGGCGGCCAGCGCATCTCGGCGCTTGCGTTCGGTGATGTGCGCGTAGATCCCGAGCCCAATGACCAGCGCCGCGAAGACGATGAACAGCAGAATGGGAACGACGAAATCCATAGACTAGATAGAGCAGTTCACCCGCGGATGGAGGACCTGTCCGCCTGGGGCGGGCCGATGAACACGGATCATCAGCGCGTTCGGTCCGGCGATCATCTCGCCCTCCGAGTGAAGAGGAATCGGGCTCCAAAATCCGCGTGCATCCGTGTAAATCCGTGGTGTAGGAGATTTCTGCTCCGGTCCAACTGCCGAATCTAGGTTCAAGGTGGGATGCGGAACGCGGATGTAAATGTCATTTGGCGTGCGGCGTGTTGGTTTGTTCCAGCGCGACGACGCGGCGCTTGGCTATGGCCGTTGGCCCTGGTCCCATTCGAGGGCGACCTGAAGGCCACTGGCCTGCGAAGTGTAATAGATCCTTCCGTTGGAGACCGCGGGGCCGACGCACTCGCGCGAGTCGATGCAGGGGCCGGTCGAGACAAGCCGACAGCCGTCAGACAGGTCGATGAGATCCATGTTCGCGCCCAGGAGGTATGGCCAAGAGCAGGTGAATCGCGTGCAGGCGTACCCATAATTGAACTTGGAGAGGATTCGGCCATTGGATGGATCGATGACGTGGCCGTCATCGCCCGATGCGTTGGAGAAGAGGTGGCCCCCGGCGATGGTGACAACATTGACGGCGGAGCGCACCGGATCGGATTTCCAAATAAGTGAGCCATCTTTGGCATTGAGGCAGAGGACATGTTTTGTCTTAGTGGTCTCATCGGCGATGTTGTAACCGCCGAGGTAGAGGCGACCGTCCCGTCCGGAGAGCGTGCAGCCTGCCGTGACGAATGAGTTCGTGCTGAGCCACAGCGTTTTTCCGGATTGGGGATCGAGCGCGGCGGTCAGGCCGTTTGGACCCGGGCGGTGGCCGCGGGCCTCGCGCTTGGTGGGCGAATAGCCGAAGAAAGTGGAATAGTACAGGGTACCGTCCATCAGGCACAGGCCGCAGTCGTTGCCGCCCGAGCCGAGTTCGCCGAAATCACGCTCCCAGACGACCTTGCCTGTCGAGCGATCCCACGCCCAGATCTTGGGGCGATTGTCGCGGGGATAGAACGGATTGTCGTGGGTGTAGATCCAGCTCATGAGTTCGGATCCGTCGGGGGAAGGCTGGGGATCACCCTTCATGACAAAAGGTTTTTCGGTGCCCTGGGCCGCATAGCGGCCGGATCCCGATGCGTAGATTGCGAGGTTGCCAGCGAGGATCGGTGGGGCCTGCCTGCTCCAGCTGGGCGAGCCGGTAAAGTCCGCCTCCCAGACGAGGTCGCCGGTGGCGGCATCGAGGCATCGCATGCGGGACCCTTTCGGGCCGGCCTGGGGGAGGAACAGCTGGCCCGCGTCGTGGATGGGGGCGGTGAACGAAAGGTGCACGTCGGGCCAGTAGCGCCGCCAGAGCAGTCGACCGGTCTCTTGTTCGACGGCGAATATCTGACCTTCCGATGTGTGCGTGTACATGCGGCCGCCGCCGCAGACCGGGATGTGTTTGAACGTTCCCTCGTAACGCCTGATCCAGCGGATCCGGAGCGGGGGCTTTAGCCCCTGGGGATTGGAATTTGAATTGGCAAGGTCGCGGTAGTTGGTGTTCCAGTCGTGGCTCGCATCGGTGTATTGCCCGCTGAGCGGGGTCCGAATGCGCTCCAGGGCGATCGCTTTGCTCGGGGGAGGGGCGTGCCCATCCGGGCCGAGCGCATAGATGTGTCCGTCCTCGCAGCCGAAATAAATATGGCCGTCGGCGACCGCAACCGGCGCCGAGATTGCCTTGCCAAAGGGCGTCTGGAACGACCAGGCCGGGGCGCCGCCCGAGAGCGGGATCGCGTGGAGCCGCCCCCCAAGATCGCCATAGATCGCGTGACCGCGGATCAGCGTGGGCGGCGCGATCGCCGCGGGCGCGGCCAGGCACTGCGTCTGATTGGTTGCGGTGGAATGGCGCACCAGGCCGAACCCCTCCTCGGGCCGGGTGCGAAAAACATCGGCGCCGCGAATGGCCACGGCAGAAAAACTCAGCGCCCCGGGGAGGTTGATGGCGGTTTCGGTGCCCGCGACGGGAGAGCCTTCCACCTTGGCATCGCGCAGGCGCAGCATCTCTACCCGGCCGTAATTGTCCCTCCGGTGCCACTGGACGAAGACGGCGCCATCCTCGCCGATGCTCTGGCCGAAGGCCGCGGCATATTCTTTGCCCCCGTATTGCGGGATCTCGCCTATCGACAGCAGCTTGGCCTCACGACCCCCATCGTGCAGGAAGACGGTGCGGCCGCCAGCCGGCACAACGAGGGTGTCGCCGTATGCCGCGGGATCGCGCGAACAGCAGAAGTGGTCGCGCCAGTTGACGCGCGCCTTCTTGAACGCGAGCCAGGCCTGCCCATCCCAGCGGTCACCGTCGAAACCGATGACTTCCTTCACGAAATCCCATGTCCATGCGACCGCGCCATCCGATTCCAGCGCGAAAATCTTGGCTCCTAGGGTGGCGACGTAGACGCGACCCCCCATGACGACAGGGCTGGCGAACACCGGTTCGCCGCAGGCGACCTGCCGCACAAGCCGACCGGTCTCGCGCGCGAGGACGATGTGGTTTCCCGCCGTGGTACCGAAGTGAACATAGGGCCCGCAGATCGCCGGCGAAGAGACGTTGCTATAATTACGGATCTCGGCGGGAGAGGCAAATCTCCAGATCGTCTTGAGCGTCCGTGCGTCCAGACAAAACGCGACCCCCGAACCATCGACGGCATAGAGGCGACCATCGGCCAGCACCGGAGACGTGAAAATCGCATCTGTCAATGGGGCCGCGGCGATCAGCCCGAGGGGGAATCGGACATCGCGGTCCGGGGCATTGCCAGAGTGGCGCGCGTCGAATTGGAACTGGGGCCAATCCTCAGCGCGCGGCGACGATGTCCCAATGGCCATGACCATCATGGCCCCAATGCAGCTCATCGCCCTCAAAGGAATCACGAAATTACTCCTAACTTTCAATTCTGCCCGGGTTCAGCCGCCTGTCGAGCCGGGAGGTCCGTCCTGAATCGCGCCGTAGGAGCGGTTTCGCTGTAATCTTCCGGTGCCCCGCAGCGATGGCGTCTCGCAGAGACGCTCCACAAATGGGTTCGGGTTGGCCTTAGAGGGATCGCGGTCACTGCAAGAGGAATGGGATTTCTCTTGCCGTGGACCGGCCACATTTGAAATCCTTCATCACATGGCCAGGCCACCGCGTGTGCCGGTGTGGCTGCCGTTGGATCAGCCCGTCACTTACTTCGTGACGCTCGGCATTGCCGGGCGCCGGCGCGTGCTCGACAACGCGGCGGCATGGAACGCGTGCCGCCACACGCTCGCGCGATTGGACCGGTGGCAGACACTGGCATGTACCCTCATGCCCGACCACGCGCACTTCCTGGTGGGCCCCATCCGGGACAGGGATGCGCCGTTGGGTCAGTGGATGAAGTGGTTCAAACGATGGTTCTGCCATGTCCATCCCCACGACTGGGAATGGCAGGAGGGCGGATTCGATCGGCTCTTGCGCGGGTCTGAAAGCGCCGAGGAGAAATGGCGGTACATCCGGGAGAACCCCGTGCGCGCGGACTTGGTTCAGCACTGGGAAGCATGGCCCTATTCCTTCGGTTTTGGCAGGGACAATTCTCCGCCCACCCGATTGTAGGCCGTCTCTGCGAGACGGCGGCGGGTGATGGGGCGGCGTCTGACACAGACGCCCCACAGTCCCACATTTCCTGTCCCGGGGGTCCCGCCCGGAGGGCGGGATCACAGCGACGACTTGATCGCCTCAATGATCGGCTGGGGCAGGATGCCCAGGGCCAAAATGCCTCCGACCAGCGCGACACAGAGCGCGCGGGTGGGGAAGTCGATGACGACCGCGGGGCGGTCGGCGGGATCGCGAAAGAACGTCTCGCGCACCACGGCCAGATAGTAGTAGATGGCGATGACGGTGTTGACGACGGCGATGACGACGAGGGCCAGGTGGCCCTGGTTCAAGGCCGCCTTGAGTAGGGCGAGCTTTGCGGTGAATCCGGCGAAGGGAGGTATGCCCGCCAACGCAAATATGCCGACGCCCAGGGTGACGGCGAGCATGGGCGAACGGCGGTGCAGGCCCGCCAGTTCCTCCATGGCGACGTTGGTGCCGTCGCGGGAGACGCGGCAGATCGCCACGAAGCATGCGATCACCATCAGCGCGTACGCGAAGATATAGTATATGGCCGCAGTGTAGCCATCCCGATCCATGGCGACGAAACCCAGGAGGGCATAGCCTGCGTGCGCGATGCCCGAGAAACCGAGCAGGCGCTTGAGGTCATTCTGCATGAGGGCAACGAGGTTGCCATAGAACATCGATGCGCCCGCGAGGACCGCCATGAAAAGGGAAAGCGTTGGATCGCCAGGTGAGGCGAGCGACACGAAGCGCACGAGGACCGCGACCGCGCCGATCTTCGGGAGCGACGCGATGAGGCCCGCTGTTTCGTTGGAGGAGCCCTGATACACGTCGGGTGTCCAGAAGTGGAATGGGAAAACCGCTAGCTTGTAGTACAAGCCGCAGAAGGTCATCGCGAGACCGACGAGCGCCACGGGCGAGCCGAGAAAAGGCTGTAGCCGGGGCATCAGATCCCGGAGCGATGTGGTGCCGGTAAGCCCGAACAAATAGCTTAACCCGAAGAGCATGATGCCATTGGCCGCTATGCCAAACATGATGTATTTGATGGCCGACTCCATCTGGGTGCGCTGCCCCTCCCGTTCTCGCCGCATGGCCACCATCACGTACAGGGGGAACGCCGAAAGCTCGAGGGCGACCACGAGGGTGATCACGTCGATGCTGCTGACCAGCATCATCAGGCCGCTGACGCTGGCCGTCAGGAAGAAATAGTACTCCGGTTTGATCTCACCCTGGATGTCGGGGAGTTTCCCCTTCATCAGCAGCACGAGAACAAACCCTATGGCGAATGCCAATTTGAGGATCTGAGAGAACAGGTCGACGCGGTAGGCGCCATCGAAGAGCGTGGCCTCTTGGCCCAAGGTAACGGCGGCAGCCAGCACGGTCGCGGCCGATGTCACCAGGGCGATCACGCGCGCCTCGCGGGTGCGCCCCTTGCCGAGGGTGACGAAGAAGATCGCCAGCGCTCCGAGCAGGATCAGGGATTCTGTGAGGAAGGGCATAGGTCTCAGGGTCGGCCGGTCGTTCGCGGGCTCATGGTCTGGGCACGAGCCCTTGGCCAGCCTGTTGGATCAGTTGATCCACGCTGGCGTGGAGCACGCGCATGAAGGGTTCGGGATTCAGTCCGATCCAGAAAACAAAAATGACAAGGGGGGCGAGCGCGCAGACCTCGCGCAGATCGATGTCACGAAGTCCGTCGTGCCCGGGGTTGCTCGTTCCGCCCCAGGCGACCCGCTGCAGCATGCGCAGGTTATAAGCGGCGGAGGCCACGACCCCCGGAACCGCGAGCAGGGTGAGCCACCGGGAGTACTCGAAGCTGCCCTTGAGCACGAGGAACTCGCCGATGAAGCTGTTCGTGCCCGGAAAGGCCAGCGACGAGAGGGCGAACACGCCGAAACACGTGATGAAGGCGGGCATGTGTTTGCCGATGCCGGCCGCGGCGCCCAGCTCGCGGGTGTGGAGCCGCTCGTAGAGCATGCCAACGGCCACGAACAGTGCGCCCGTCGTGACACCGTGATTGATCATCTGCAGCATCGCGCCCTCGATGCCGGATCGCGTGAGCGTGAAGATGCCAAGGGTGACGAAGCCCATGTGCCCCACGCTGGAGTAAGCGACGAGTTTCTTGAGGTCGGACTGCGCCAGGGCGGCAAAACCGCCGTAGACGATCGCCGCAACCGAAATGCCCGCGACCCACGGCATGAAGATGGCGGTGGCGTTGGGCGCCATGGGCAGGCAGAAACGCAAGAACCCGTATCCGCCCATTTTGAGGAGGATGCTGGCCAGCAGGACACTGCCGGCCGTGGGGGCCTCCACGTGCGCCGCCGGCAACCACGTGTGGAAGGGCACCATAGGCACCTTGATCGCAAATGAGATGGCCATCGCCAGAAAGATCCAGCACTGGAATCCGACGGGATAGCCCCGGCCCATCATGCCAGGGATGTCGAAGCTCCCGGTCTGCAGCCGGAGCGCGATCAGCGCGACCAGCAGGAAAATTGATCCCGACATCGTGTACACGAAGAACTTGATCGCCGCGTAGATCTTCCTCGGGCCGCCCCAGACCCCGATCATGACGCTCATGGGGATTAGCATCGACTCCCAGAAGACGAAGAACAGGATCGCATCCAGCGCGCAGAAGACGCCGATCATGGCCGACTCCATGATGAGGAGGCAGACCATGAATTCCTTGACCCGCGTCTTGATATAGCGCCACGAGGCGAGGACGCATATGGGCATCACCAGGGTCGTGAGGAGCACCAGCAGCAGGCTGATGCCATCGACGCCGAGGGAATACTCGATCTTGAGGGCCGGGATCCAAGGGTGGCGTTCGACGAATTGGAACGCGGCGGTCGAGACGTCGAATCTGGAATACAGGGGGAGGGAGAAGGCGGCGTTGGCCAGCGTGAACAGGAGTGCCCACCACCGCAGGGCGCGGTCGCTCCGGAGCGCGACGGCGATGGCGGCCGCGGCGAGCGGCGCGAAAATCAGTATGCTCAGCACGGGGATGGCCCCGGTATGCGTTTCGGCGGTCATTGCGCGAGGGCCCTCGAGATAATGAGGAATATTAGGATGATGGCGGATGCGGCCGCGAACGTGAACGCGAGGGTCTCCTGCATCCGGCCGCGCTGGACGGTTCGCAGGCGGCCGGCGATGCCCGAGACGGCCCTCGCGATCCCATCCACGCAACCATCGATCACGCCGTCATCAAACTTGCCGACGCCGCGGGCCGTCTCCATCAGTGGCCCGAGTCCCATGGTGCGATATGCCTCCCCGACCGCGGTGTCCGTCGATTGGACGGGTTTCTTGGCCAGCCAGAGAACCAGGCGTCCGGCCATGCGGTAGAACCAGTCCGTGTCGAGGCTGATGGTCGGCTCGGGCTCGAGTTTCTTGACGAGCAGGAAGAAGCCGACGGCCGTGAACAGGAGGATCTGGAGCGTCTCCGAGACGTGGTAGGCGGTGTACGGATGGTAATCCACGGGATAGGGGAGCATCGCGTAGAGATAGGGGGTGTAGCAGCCGATGAAGATGCAGAGTACCGAGGCGACGGCCATGGCGGCGTTCATGTTCCACGGGGGCTCGGCGGCGCGCTGCCACGTCTCGGGCTTGCAGTTGTTTTTGCCGAACCAGATAAAGTAGGGGACCTTGAGTCCGGTGTGGAGGAAGGTGCCCACCGACGCCAGCATGAGGAGGAACCCGGCCCAGAGCTTGTGCTCCTCGAAGCCGGCCGCGACGATCATCGACTTGCTGACGAACCCGCTGAAGAGGGGGAAGGCGGAGATCGACAGTCCGCCGATGAGCGTGAAAAGGAAGGCCCACGGCATCTTTTTGTAGAGGCCGCCGAGTTCGGTGAACTTGCTCTCGCCAGTCATGTGGAGCACGGCGCCGCAGCCCATGAACAGGAGGCCCTTGTAGAGGATGTGGGCGAAGGCGTGCGCGCAGGCACCATTGATGGCCAACTGCGTGCCCAGTCCGACGCCGGCGACCATGTATCCGACCTGGCTGATGATGTGGTAGGCGAGCAGGCGGCGGCAGTCGTTCTCCAGCACGGCGTAAACGACGCCGTAGAGGGCCATGGCCACGCCGAGCGCCACGAGGATCTCCATGCCCGCGAACCCCCGGCAGAGGGCGTAGACGGCGGTCTTGGTGGTGAAGGCCGAAAGGAAGACCGAGCCATTGAAGGTGCCCTCGGCATAGGCGTCCGGGAGCCACGCGTGGAGCGGCGGGACGGCGGCGTTGAGGATGAAGCCGGTCATCACAAGATAGGCGGCGGGCGTCGGATGGTGCACGTCGAACGCGGTGAATGCCCAGCCGTGGCCGCCGCTCTTGCAGTGAAGGATGATCCCGGCCAGCAGCGAGAGCCCCCCCGCCGTATGCACCAGCAGATACCTGAAGCCCGCCGCGAGCGATCCGGGCCTGCGCCGGAACCACACCAGGAAGACCGAGGAGAACGCCATGATTTCCCAGAAGAGGAACAGCGTCAGAAAATCCCCCGCGAAGATGGCGCCCAGCGAACCGGCCGCATACGTCCACGCCGCCATGTGCTGGCCGTCCTCTTTGACATGGAGGCCGTACAGGGTCGCGATGGCGCAGGTCAGCGCCATGATATAGCCGAAGATCGAACTGAGTGCATCGACCCGCCCGAAGGTCAGGGTCCATTCGAGAAAGTGCACCTCGCCGAACGTTCCGCGGCCCAGCGACAGGACGCGCGCGAAGGCGAGGGCCGGCAGAAGCAAGAGGTAGGCCTTCTTTAGGCGCGCGGGCACGAGCGGCAGCAGCGCGGCGCCGAGGATCAGGATCAGCGAGGGATGCAGCCAGAACTCACTCATCGTAGTAGTCCTCCCGCTGCATGATCCCGAGGTGGCCGAACCACTTCGAGGCGATGATCAGTATGGCGCAGCCCACGAATCCGAACACCGACCAGAAGGCGGGGATGTGCTCTGCCGCGGTGTGGGCGTGTTCCTTGTCCACGATCGCGGGGAAGGCGTCGAGCAGGATCAGCAGGGCGAGCGCGCCGAGCGAGATGCGGATGACCGCCCTGAGGTGATCGTGGAGGAATTCTATGATCCGAAGGAGTCTCATGGCAGTACGGCCTGGGCAAATCGCATGAAGAAGTCAGGGTAGATGCCGATGGCCACCGAGATCACCGCGGTGATCACGAGTGGCACCACCATCGAGGGATGCGCCTCGGAATAGGCGTGGCCATCATCCGCGGCGGGGGCCTTCCCGAAGAAGCCGTGGTACACGATCGGCGCGAAATAGGCGGTGTTGAGCAACGTGCTCGTGAGAAGGACGACGATGATGCCGACCGATCCGGCGTCCCACGCGCCGTTGAGCAGGTACCACTTGCTGACGAAACCGGCGACGGGCGGGGCGCCGATCATGCTCAGCGAGGCGACCGCAAAGGCCCCGAACGTGAAGGGCATCGAGCGGCCGAGGCCGGACATCTCGGAGATCTTCTTCTTGTGGGTGGCGACGTAGATCGCGCCAGCGCAGAAGAACAGCGTGATCTTGGAGAAGGCGTGGTTGGCGATGTGGACCAAGCCGCCCTCGATGCCGGCGGGCGTCAGCAGGGCGACGCCCAGGATGATATAGGAGAGCTGGCTGACGGTGGAGTAGGCGAGCCGGGCCTTGAGGTCGTCCTTGCTGAGGGCGATGATGGAGGCGACCACGATGGTGAACGAGACGAAATAGGCGGTCGGAAGCCCGAGGTTCAGGGCGGCCATGCGATCCACCCCGAAGACATAGAGCATGACTCGCACCGTCGAAAAGACACCGACCTTCACGACCGCGACCGCGTGCAGGAGGGCGCTGACGGGGGTTGGCGCGACCATCGCGCTCGGAAGCCAGTTGTGCAGTGGCATGACCGCGTTCTTCGCGAAACCCAATATGCAGCAGGCGTACAGCGCGGTCACGATGCCGCGATGGACGTCGGGCGGGAGGATTCCCGTTCGGATGCCCGGGGCGAAATCCAGCGTCCCGGAGAGGACGTAGACGAGGACCATGGCGGGCAGGATGAGGCCCTTGGCGGTGCCGGTCAGGTAGACGAGGTACTTGCGGCCGCTGGAGTAGCCCTCCTCGTCCTGATGGTGGGCGACCAGCGGATAGGTGCAGATGCTCACGACCTCGTAGAAGAGGTAGAGCGTGAGCAGGTTCGCCGCGAAAGCGCAGCCCACCGCACCGAACAGCGTCAGCGCAAAGCAGGTGTTGAACCTGGTCTGGGCATGCTCGTTGAGCCCCCGCATGTAACCGGCCGAATAGAACACCGTCACGACCCAGAGGAACGAGGCCGAGACCGCAAAGATCATCGCGAGAGGATCGGCCCGGAGCGCGATGTTCAACCCGGGCAGAAGGTGGAACAGGGTGAGCCTGGGAATTGCCCCAGACCGGACGTCGGGGACCAGTGAGGCGGTGGCCAGGAAAAGGACAAGCGCCGCGACGAAGGAGCAGGCCTCGCGGAGATTGTGGCGTTTGCCGGCGGCCATGACCAGGCCCGCGCCCACCAGTGGGGCCAAGACCGCGATCAGCAATCGGATGTCCTCTGGGGTCCCCATGGCCTATCCCTTGAGCTCCGAGACCTCGCGCGAGCGTATCGAGCGGTAGTTGCGATAGATGGCGATCACGATGCTGAGCGCGATCGCGATCTCCGCCGCGGCCAGCCCCATGATGAATAGCACGAAGGTCTGGCCGACGGTTGGATCGGGCGCGAAGAATCGGTTGAGCGTCATGAAATTCAGCGACGCGGCCGCGAAGATCAATTCCCCGGCGATGAGCATGCCGATCAGCGTGCGGCGCCGTAGCAGGCCATAGATCCCACAGGCAAAAAGGAATGCGGCGATGACCAGGTAGGCGTTGGGGCGCCCGTAGAGCAAGCCGGCGGAGTCGAGGTTCATGTGCGGCTCCTCCCGGTCCGGGCGATGACCAGCGCGCCCAGGATGGCGACGAGCAGCACCAGCGAGATGACCTCGAAGGCCATGCTGTAGGTCGTGAGCAGTGCGACACCGATGGCGGCGACGCTCCCGTCGGCCCTCGACGTTGGCGAGAGCCACGGGTGCGCGAGGCTGAGCCGCGACAGCGCCAGGAAGAATGCCGCCCCGACGAGCATCGCGCACGAGCCCCAGACCAGCGCGGCGCTGCGGGACTCGCCCTCGATGACCTCCTCGGGCTCCGCGAGCATGATGCCGAAGACGATCGTCACGCAGACCGCCCCGACGTAGATCAGGATCTCCATCAGCGCGAGGAACGGGCTGTTGAGGAAATAGAACAGCCCGGCCAGCCCGATGCAGCACAGCGCCAGCCCGCAGACTCCGCGGATGATGCGCTTGCTGAGCGCGGCGATCAGCGCCCCGGACACCGTGATGGCGCAGAACGCGAGAAAAATGGCCGCGGCGATCGCCGGGGCGAAGGGAAACTCCGTCATTTCTTCTGCCCCTCCAGCCTCCTGAGCAGATCGTAGAGGTACGCGCTTCTCTCGGTGCTAGCGAGATTGTACTCCTTCGTGAATCGCAGGGCGTCCGTGGGGCAGACCTCCACGCATGAGCCGCAGAGGCTGCACTTGGTGAAATCCAGCGAGAATTCGGTCGGCGACTTGCGCTTTTCCCCCTCGCGCTTGATGCCCTCGACGAAGATGCAGTCGCTGGGGCAGGCCTTCTCGCATGACTTGCAGGCGATGCAGAGCGAGTTGCCCGTCTCGGGGTCGCGGACGAGTTCGATGTGGCCGCGGTAGCGCTCGGGCATTTTGAGGGCCTCGCGCGGGTAGTGGACGGTGACGGGGCGCCGGAAGAACTGGTCGATCGTCAGCCGCATGCCGACGACGAGGGTCTTGAAGCCACTGACGCTATCCTTGATCAGGTTCTTCATGGTCAGAACATCCTGGGGATCTTGATCGCGATGCTGGTTAGTACGAGGGTGGTGAGGGAGACGGGGATCAAGATCTTCCACGAGAGGTTGAGCAGGCCGTAGAACTGCGTGCGCGGGAACGTCCACCGAATCCAGATGACCGAGAAGATCAGGAAATACATCTTCGCCAAGAACCACCAGACCCCGGGCAGCGCGCCGACGGGGCTGCCCCAGCCGCCGAGGAACAGGGCCGTGGCAATGGCGCAGCCGATCACGATGTTGGCGTATTCGCCCATGAAGAACACGCCGAAGCCCATGCCCGAGTATTCGGTGTAGGCGCCCGCCACCAGTTCGCTCTCGGCCTCGGCCATGTCGAAGGGCGCGCGGTTGGTCTCGGCCAGCATGCAGATGAAGAAGATGATGAACGTCACCGGCATCAGGGGATTGGACGCGAGGCGGAAGACGTTCCATGCCCAAAACCCGGCCTCCTGCTGGCGGACGATCTCGTGCAGGTTCATGGTGCCGGCGACCATCAGCATGGTGATGATGGTAAGGAGCATGGGGATCTCGTAGGCGACGTTCTGCGAAACGACGCGGGCCGCGGAGATGATCGCGTATTTGTTGCGGGAGGACCAGCCGCCGAGCATGACGGCCATGACGTTGATGGAACCGAAGGCGAAGATCATCAGCAGGCCGACGTCGATGTTGCGGGCGGCGATGGAGTCGGCGAACGGGATCGTGGCGAAGCACATCATCGCGGGGGCCATGACCATCACGGGCGCCACGCGGAAAAGCAGCTCGTCGGAGCCGGGCGGGACGATGAGCTGTTTTGTCATCAGCTTGATGGCGTCGGCGACGGGCTGGAGCAGTCCGGCGGGACCGACCTCGGTGGGCCCGGCGCGGCGCTGGAAGCGGCCGGCGGCCTTGCGCTCGAGCCACACGAGATACGCGGCGTTGACGCCCACGAAGGCCAGGGCGCCGACGACGTACAGCAGGATCCGGATAGGCTCGATGATCGTCATGTGGGCCTACCGGTCGATGTCGGGGATGACGAGGTCAAGGCTGCCGAGCATGGCCAGCGCATCGGGCAACATCATCCCGCGGCTGGCCTCCTCAAAGAGGCTGAGGTTCGAGAAGGAGGGGGCCCGCAGTTTCAGGCGGTAGGGGATCTCCTTGCCGTCGCTGACCGCCCGCACCGCAAAACGACCCCGGGCGGCCTCCGTCGCGTAGAAGTAATCCCCGGGCGGGACCTTCATGACCTTGGGCATCTTGGGTGCGATGAACGGCCCGTCGGGCAACCTGTCGACGGCCTGCTCGATGATGCGCAGGCTCTGGACGATCTCCTCCATGCGCACGAGGTATCGCGCCATGGAGTCGGCCTCGGGGAAAACGGGGATATCGAAATCGAATTCGCGGTAGGCCGAGTAGGGCTCGACCTTGCGGGTGTCGTAGGCGACGCCGGCGCCGCGGATGACGGGACCGGTGGCGCCATACCTGCGGCACATGTCGGCGCTGATGTGGCCGATGTCGGTGAGGCGCTTCCGCAGGATGATGTTGTCCGTGACCAGATCGCGGTAGAGCTTCATCCGCGGGCGCATGTGGGCGACGAATTCCTTGGTGCCGCGCAAGAAAGCGTCATCGACATCGTTGCACACCCCGCCGAAGCGGTAGTAGCAGTAGGTGAGCCGGGAGCCGGTGATGCCCTCGAGCAGGTCGAGGATTTTCTCGCGGTCGTCGAAGGCGTACAGCAGGGGCGTGAAGCCGCCGAGGTCCAGCAGGAATGCGCCGAACCAGACGAGGTGGCTCGAGATGCGGTTGAGTTCCGAGGTGATGACCCGGATGTACTCGGCGCGCGGCGGGACCTCGATGCCCGCGGCCCGCTCCGCCACGCCGACGAAGGCGTGGGTGTAGGCCATGGCCGAGAGATAGTCTATGCGGCTGGTGTTGGGCAGGAACTGGTTCCACGTGCGGTTCTCGCCCATCTTCTCGTGCATCCGGTGGATGTAGCCGGGCACGGGCTCGGCGCGGGTGACGTATTCCCCATCCATCGTGAGCTTGATGCGCAGCACGCCGTGCGTGGCGGGATGCTGCGGGCCGAGGTTCAGGATGAACGTCTCGTCCGGGCCTTTGATGAGTTCGAGGGGCGGCACGCTCATGGCAGCGGTGTGAAGTCCTTCCTCAGCGGATGGAAATCGGAATCCTCCGGCAACAGGAAGGGCGAGAGGTCAGGGTGCCCGATGAATCGGATATCGAAGAAATCGTGTGTCTCGCGCTCGTGCCAGTTGGCGCCGGGAAAGACGTGCGACACCGTTTGGATCTCGGCCCGATCCCGGGGGATGCGGGCCCGGACGACCACCCGCCACGGGGCCGTGGGATGGAAGTAATCGTAAACGACCTCCATCTGGCCCGAGGCGATCCAGTCCACGCCGGTCACGCAGTCGATCCCGAAGCCGCGCGCATCGAGTATGTGGGCCGCGTCGACCACCCGGTCGGGGGGCACCGTGACGTCGAGGTGGAAACCCCGTTTCCCATAATCGGTGATCTGGCAGGGCGGGGGAGGCTCGGCCGCGGCGGCGGATGGCGTTTCGCCGGCGGGGGCGTCCGCCGGCGGTGGCGTCGCGGGCGCGGGCTGGCAGAGCCGCGACATCTCGTCGGCGAGCGCCTGGATGAAGCCGTTCATTCCGGCTTCACCTCCGGCCAACGGCGCTTCCCGGTGAGTTTCTCCTCGAGTTTCAGAATGCCCTCGATCAGCGCCTCGGGGCGCGGCGGGCACCCCGGGACGAACACGTCCACGGGAAAGAGCTTGTCCACGCCCTCGACCACCGAATATTGGCCGGGGAAGACAAACGGCCCGCCGGAAATGGCGCAGTTGCCCATCGCGATGACCCACTTTGGCTCCGGCATCTGGTCGTAGAGAGTCTTGATGGCCGGCGCCATCTTCTTGGTGACCGTCCCCGCCACGATCATCACGTCGGCCTGCCGCGGCGAGGGCCGGAATACCTCCGCGCCGAAGCGCGAGAGGTCAAAGCGCGATGCGCCCGCCGCCATCATCTCGATGGCGCAGCAGGCGAGTCCGAATGTCAGGGGCCAGAGCGAATTCGCCCGGCCCAGCGCCAGCAGATCGTCCAGCCTTGCGAACTTGACTATCTGGGCGAGGTCGTCTTGGGAGCAGACGCCGTTGCCGCCTCCACCCTCTTGAGCTTCCATTCGAAGACTCCTTTCTTCCATGCGTAGACGATGACCAGGGACAAGATGCCAACGAAAACTAGCAGCTCCACGAGATCGCGCACCGGGAAGACCCGGTCGTAGATGATGGCCACCGGCACGAGATAGAGCACGTCGACCGCGAACGCCACGAACACCAGCGCGTACAGGTAGTACACGGCGCTGTACCGGATCCACGCGTCGCCGATCGGGTCCATGCCGCACTCGATGTACTGGCCAGTCTTGTTCGCGGTCTGCCGCGTCTTGCGCGCCGCCAGCAGGTGCGCGATCAGCACCGGGCCGATCGCGAACGCCAGCCCCCCGAGGCAAAACGCCGCCACGTAGATAATATCACTTATCAAAGCGTCGCTCATTTATTAGACCAGCTCATGTGTATGATAAATACGAGAAACGTTGGAATATGCCGGGTCCGCGCCGGGATGCAATCCGCAATTTGGTTACTTTCTAACACGACGCGTGCGCGCGATGCGCGCGTCACCAGACTCTGGCGTTTCAGTGAGCCATGGGATGGCGCGGGCGATCTTGCGTCCGGGCCGTAATTTGCAGCGGTGCAATCAGATGCCGCACTGTTTGAACTGATCAGGTGCCGCCGCGTTGAAACGTCAAACCGCGGATGGCTCGGATGTTGCGAATATCCCACGGACCCCGATCCGGGAATCACAGGCGGGGGCGGGGGAAGCGGTCTGCAAGTGATTCAAGTGGCGCGCCGGGGCCGGTGTCCCTCCCCGTGCCCTGCGCGACTGTCGTGCGGGATTCTCGACGGGTTGCTAGCCCGGATATTTCACAGCCGTCGGCTGTGAAGTTCCGGGCTCTGGGAAAACCGCGCCATGAACGCCATTCATTGGGAAAGGCCAGGCAAGGACTGGGTTCTTTCGCTGTTGCAGAGTGTGTATCGCGGATCGATTGCCCCAGACCCTCCAAAATCGCGTTTTTCGGAGCGCGGTTTTCCTCTGAGCCTGCATATTTCACGCGGAAGCGTGAAATATGCAGGCTAGGGAGCGAGCTGGGCCGCGGAGGGGATGCCGTAGCGTTTGAGGATGCGCCCGTCGGCCGAGGGCAGCGTCGCGGCATCGAGCACGATGCGGTTCAGGCCCAGTCCCTGCGTGAATTCAAAAAGATGGACTTGTCCCATCGGGCTGGCGACCGCATCGACGATGTCCTTGAGGACGCGGATCGTTCGGCCGTTGACCCGCAGCAGTGGCTGGAACCTGAGATCGTGGTAATCGATGTTGATCGGATCGGGCAGCACTTGGCTCAGGAACACGACCGACGGACGCTCGGCGGTTGGCAAATCATCGCGGTAGCACGCGAGGCGGATGGGCGCGGATCGACCCATGGAGCGCATCAAGGGTTCCGTCAGCGGCTGGAAGACCAACCCCCCGACGATCAGGTATTCCGGCGCGCGGTCGAAACTCTCCATCGGCACGAGATCGACGTCGTAGGAGGCGGCTGGCAGCCGGTAATCGATGGCCATGGTTTCTCCGCCGCGCACGATTTTCATGGGCAGCGTGTCGCCCGCCCACCGCCCCCGGTCCGCAAGGAATTCCACGCTGAGGAACCCGAACCGCGGGTCCCGGTAATCGCCCTCGGGACTCACCCGCAGACCGTCGATCTCGAATATGACGTCATGTGGCCGCAGGGCCTTTTCCGGCTCGGGGTACTCCGGGACCCTCGTCACGACGATGCCGCTGTCGGTGGCGGGGGCCCGGAGATAGGCCAGTGTGTCGGGGTTCCTGCCGGGCTGCCACTCGAACGTGAAGAGCCCCAGGCCCCGGTATCCGCCGCCCCGCGCCGCCGCGATGACTTGGCTTGCGAACGTTGCAGTGATGGCGTTCAGCGATTTCTCGTACGCCGAGGCGGCGATGCCGACGATCTCGTTGCCCCTTGTCACTACCTCGCCCCAGCCCGAGCCATCGACGTCGGCCTTGACCTCCAGCGCGAGCTGGTGGGTGTGGCTGAGCTGCGAGCGTCGAGAGCGCACGTCGGTGATCTCCCCCTTGGCGTCCTCCAGCCTGCCATCGCGCCAGCGCCGCACGGTCACTTCGCCCGACTCGGGCACGGTGGTCGCCAGCCGCGCCGGAGCGAGCCCCCGCCAGAACCCCGCCTCCTTCGAGCCCACGAGCGCGAGATTCGCGTGGTAGTCGATCCACTTCACTTCTGCGGGCCACCACTTGCCGCGCCCCTCGCGGCGAACCGTCACCAGCGTGCGATCGGCGAGGTGATCCGCCGTGGTCAGAATGGTATCGCCATCGATGACCACCCCGACCTTGTCGGTGTTCATCGTTTCCCTCACCCAGGGCTGGGAGTAATCGTACTTGTACCGCGTCGCGCGGATGGACACCACCGACTTTTCCCAGGCCCGGCCGGCGCCGCTCCATTCGCGCGCGCAGCCGCCCGCCAGCGCGAGCGCCGTCGCCGCCAACGGTATGAACAGAATCCCTCTCATTTTCAAAGTCGCCTGTCTGACGGTATCGAGTAGTTCTTGAGGATCTCCTCGTGCGCCGCGGCGGCGGCCGCGCGATCCAGGCAGTCGAATCGGTTTCCCGAGATGAACTCGATCACGTGCTGCGCGTTGGTGCAGCCCTCGATGGCGCTCACCGCATCCTCGAGGCGTTCGATGCGGATCCCGTTGATCCGATCCACCAGGCTCCGACCACTGGTCAGGAGGTTGGCGTTGACCGCGTGCGACAGCACCCCCGCGAGCACCACGGCCTCCGGGCGCCAGTGTTCCGGATCTTCCCAGTGCCTCAACTTGAGCTCGTAGATCAGGTCGGGACCGGCCACCGATGTCCAGTTCCGCCCAAAGGTCTTCAGATAATCCAGGCTCAGCGGCACGAAGATCAGGCCGGCGTGCACGTAGTAGCGGGGGAGCACATCATACTGGTTGCCCTCGGTCCTGTCGTCGGAGAACACGCGCGCCGGCAGTTCGACGGTTTGCTCGTGACCGTCCCTCCAGATCGCGATGTCCATGTGCTCGCCGCTTTGGGCGAGGTCCGTCGCGACTCCCGCGTGCACGCGGTGGCCCTGGTAGATGATCGTCTGGTCGCTGGCCACATCGTAAGGGCCGATCCGCAGGATGACGTCATCCACGCGCAGTTTCTCGCGGACCTCTGGGATAGGAAAGAGGCCGTCGATCCGCGCGCCACGCGCGTCATCCGAGAGCCCGAGGAGCCGCCGGTAGGCGGGGTTCTGCATCGAGGCCAAGAAGAGGCCCAGTTCCGGAAAGCCGTCGTACTTGCCGTCCTCGATATCCTTCATGAAATGCTCGATGATCGGCGTGGGTATGAAGAATCCGGTGTTCTCCAGCTGCGTGATGGCCTGGAAAGCGACGCCGACGACCTTCCCATCCCGCAGCACGGGGCCCCCGCTGTTGCCGGGGTTGATCGCCGAATCGGTCTGCACCGCGAGGAAGGAGCGGTTGCCGATGTGCGAGTACGGTTGCATCTCGATGCGCGACACCACGCCGCGTGTGTAGGAGAGTTGCTCGCCGCCGGCCGGATAGCCATACGTTACGACATTCGTGCGCTCCTCGGGAAGTTCGCCGAATTCCAGGGGTTCTAGCCCCTCGAAAAAGTTGGGGTCCCCGACCTCCAGCAGCGCCAGATCGCAGTCGTGGCCCACGAAGCGCACGCGGGCGTTATAGAGCCGCGGATCGCCCATCCGCCTCACAAGGATCTGCCTTCCCCAGCTGATCACATGGGCGTTGGTCATGATCCGCCGCCCGCGGATCACAAACCCCGAACCGGACGAGCGCTGAACCCGCTCGAAACGCCACGGCGCATCCCACACCGGCGTCTGGCTGAAAGTGATGATGCTGATGACCGACCTCTCGGGCTCGGTCGCGCCGGGACTCGGCAGAGTATCCCCGGCGTCCAGTTTGACCGACTCCTGAGGCTTGGGAGCGGCGAGCCCAAGCATCGGGACGAAGATCGCCGCCGCCAATTCCAACGCTCGGGCCGTTTTCAACACCGGATGACTCTGGGTGCCGTTCCCCGTGTCGTCAAGGCGGTCAGTTCATGAGCCGTGGGCGAGCGGATCCTTCGGCCCCGGCCGCCTGTTGAGAAATGCTCCGCCGGGCCGAGGCATTCTATGGTGACTGGTGCGGCGGCTTTGGGGCCGGCCTTGCCGGGAAGACCTCGATTTCATCGATCATGACCCACCCGTGCCTTATTGCCTGGAAACGAAGGAAGCGGGCGTCCCTCGGTTCAAACGTCAGGCCCATGAACGTGGCCGCGGATGCCTTGCCATCCTCGGCGGGGTGCTCGCGAGTTTCGCCCACCGATTCCCACGACTTGCCGTCGGAAGAGATCGCAACCGAAATCCTCTCGGGGAAATATACCCCGCCGGGTCCGCCACCATGGACATGCACGCGCGCGGTCCCGATGCGGTGGGTGGCGCCCAGATCTAACTCTACGGTTGGGTCGGCCGCGATGAGGCCGGCGCACGCTTTCCAGCCGCTGCCGGCCCTGGCGAGGAACCCATCGGTCAGCAGGTTGGAGTTGTCGGCGTATTTCTCCTCGCCGGTCGGCTGCGGCTGAATCGAGTATGGCTGATGCGACGCCACGTTCGTGCCCCCGGACAGGACCCGGATCTCGCTCAGCATCAGCCAGCCTTTCGGCATCAGCCGCAATCGGATGAATCGGCCGCGTGCGCCTGGCGTGCGGACGCTGAGCCAGCCCAGGGCAGAGCGGGAGCCGCCCACCTCGCGGATCTTGGTCTGCGCCGGTTCCCCGCCCGAAACGGCCGCCCATGTCCACTTCGATCCGTCCTCCGAAACCGCCGTCGTGACGCGCTCTGGAAACTCGACATTCGCATAGCCGCCACCCTGGACATGCACCTCAATCGCGTCGACGGCCCGCACCGTGCCAATGTCTAGGACGATCGACACGTCGCGCGCCATCGACCATTTCGCCCAACCCACGGTCTTGCCGTCGCCGAAGCCCTCGGAGGTTTGCCCATCCGTCAGTTCGCGCCCCCCGCTGTCCGGGTATTGCGCGCGGAAGGGCGGGTCGTAGGTATAAGAGCAACCGGCGGCGAGATTCCTTGTCGGTAGCAGGGCGACCTCATCCGCGGCGATGGCCCCGGCGGCCGGATCTTCAACCGTGAGGGCGATCCGCCGGATGGGGCGGTCCAGCGGGACAAGGGCCATGCCATCCTTGTCCGCGGGATGCATGCCGGCCGCGGCATCCACGGAGGCCCGGGGAGAAAACGACTTGTCGCTGGCACGACGAAAATGCACCAGCAGCGATTCCGCGTGCCGTTCCTCTGGCAGCGTGAGGCGCACTTCGCCGCGATCGCCGTGCCAGACCGCCATGTCATCGCCGCCCATCACCCCATCGGTCAGGCACCGGGCAGGATCGGTCGCCCCCGGCCCGATATCATACGGGTATCCGCAAAGCAGATGGGAGGCCGGCATCAGCAAGACCTCATCCACGGAGAGCCGGGGGATCCGCGCCATGTCAACGTTCAGCCGGATCCGCCGCGCGAGCCGTGCCGGAAAAGTGAGCACCGCGAAACCGCCGCCGTCTTTCTCGGACAAGACGATGTTGTCCTCGGTCGCGACCTCCTCGAATGCGTCATCCTCCCCCCCGCGATCGAGGGCGAGGCTCACTTGTGTGGGGGCGGGACCGGTCTGGAAGTGGACCCTGACGTCCCCCACGAGCCGCGCGCCGCCAAGGGGAAACGTGAGCGCAGCGTTCGGCCCAGAGATCTTGATGGCTGCCGCGCGCGAATCCGGCCGCGTATTCCAGAGGCCGTCCGCCAGGCACTTGTCGGCGGTATCGAGAGGCTGATAGGGCCGTCGCCGCTGGTACGTGCCCTTGTGGAATTGATACAGGTCGTCGTAGAGCCGGCGCAGTGCCGGATCGCCGCTATGGCAGAGCCCGGCGATGGCGTTATAGCCCTGATAATAGGCCCGGACCGCCCCGCGCTGGTAGCCGTCTAGCGAATCGTCCCCATGATCGAGATAGAGTTGCAGGTTTATGCGGTCCCTGGGGTCGATGGGCGCCATTCTCTTGGCATCCATGTCGATCCCCATGTTCAGCTCCATCTCGATGCCCATGCCAAGCCGCCGGCACATGTTCGCGGCGACCGTCAGCCGGTTCTCATCGGGGATCTGCCGCAGCCCGAATGGTGGGATAAAGGCGTAGTTCGGTTGCATGATCGTCAGGTCAAAACCGAGCTCGCGCCATTTCTCGACGCCCGGGGCGTTGAACCACGGGATCCAGTGGAATTTGTACCCGAGCGAATGGACCTCCTTCGCCGTCATCCGCACGATCCCCTCGTCCGAAGGCGAAATGCCCTCGTTCATCCAGTAGAAGCCCCAGAGCTTCAGGTTCCGGAACCCGCGTCCCTTCCATCGCCCGACGAATTCGCGCAAGAACCAGGCCACCGCCTTTCCGCGCCCTTCGTCGGTGCTGAGGTTCTCCGTCGCCCCATCGCCGTCCGCGTCCCCGAAGTCTTTTTGCTTGGTCGACGGGTAGGGCACCATGACGATGACCGGCACGCGGGGCGCCGAGACGCACATCTCGCGCGCCGCGCCATCGATGGTCGCGTCCAGCGCGGCAAATTCGCGCCCCGGGGCGAATTCCTCGTCGAGATAGAATTCCCAGTCCTTCCGGTTGGTGTGACCTTCGATGTAAGTCTGTCCCGAAGGCGCCCCAGAAAACATCATGAATAGGTACGCGTCGTAGAACCAGTCGCGCGGCCTCCCGCCGCGATCGAGATATGCGACATACGGAAGGAAATTTTCCTGCCGCCAGCCATTCGTGTTGGCGTACACGAGCATGATGTCGCGCATGCCGTCGGATTGGGGCGACTGCGGCGGGCAGAAATCCGCGCGCGCGCCGGGGCCGCATGCCCACAGAAGGAGGGCGAACGTGATCGCCAATCCCCGCGCACATCCCCTGATCCGGTATCGCCGCATCGCGCCCGACATCCACTCGCTGCTGTCCGATCCTGCTGGCATGTCAAGAATCGAGAGTTGACCCCAAACCCTATAGGCTCCCGAGTAATGTCCTCGTGCTGAGCGCGATGACCAGGAGACCCACCGCGATCATGAAGGGTTTCGTAGGGAGCCTCTTGCACGCCCAGGCTCCCAGGGGTGCGGCGAGGATGCCGCCCAGCGCCAGGCCCAGGATGATTGGCCAGCCGCCGAGGCCCAGGGTCAGGAAGAAGGTCGCGGAAGCGGCGAGGGTCACGAAGAACTCGGCGGCATTGACGCTGCCGATGGTCTCGCGGACCTCGTTTCCACGCGCGATCAGCGTGGTCGCAACGATCGGCCCCCAGCCTCCGCCGCCGATCGCATCAAGAAAGGCCCCGAAGAACCCCAGGGGCGCCAGTTGCGTCGTCACCGCCCGCGGGGGGAATTCCCGGAATGCCTTCACGATGATCACCATGCCCATCACCAGCAGGTAACCGGCGATGTAGGGTTTCAGCGCATCCCCGGGGAGCTGCGACAGCAGGTAGGCCCCGCAGATCGCCCCGAGCACGCCGGGCACGACGAGGCGGCGAAACAACCGCCCGCTGATATTGCCGAACGCGCGATGCGAAAGGGCGGAAGCCCCGGTGGTGAAACATTCGGCCGCGTGGACCGTCGCGCTCGCCGTGGGGGGGGGCACGCCGAGGCCCATAAGCAGCGTGCATGCGGTCACCCCGTACGCCATTCCCAGTGCGCCATCGACCAATTGCGCCGCGAAGCCCACGAAGAGATACAGCCAGAAGTGTTCCATCGGACTCGAACCCACTGCTGCCTAGCCTGAACCATCCGGTGGCCGCCTGCAATATCCCAACGATCCACAGGATGCCCGACACGGCTTCAGCCGCAGGGCGATGTTTTGACACCAAAGGGTCAGCCTGGTTCTGTGTTGGGATGCCAAGGATCGAGCGTTGACCGCGGCGGTCCCGATCGCCCTTTTCCCTGGGCCGACAGGACGGCGCGCGCTGCGGCCTCGGGCGTCACCTGGCGCAAGAAGGCCTCCTGCTTCGCCATGGCCACGCGCTCCACGTCCGGCGAGATGTCGATCTCGTTCGGGCAATAGACCCCAGTCTCGATTTTAGCGCAGTAGAGATTGCGGATAAAGACCACCGGCACGCCTGCGGCATTGGCGATGTGCCGCGGTCCCGAATCGGTGGCAAAGACCACCGAGCATTTTTCGAGAAAGCAGCACATGGCGCGGAGGTTCATGTCGCCCGCCGTGACGCGGGCGGCGATCCCGAGGTCGCGCGCGAAGGAAGCCAGCATCTGGCGATCCGAGGATCCGCCGGCGAGGACCACTTCGATCTGAGAATCCTGACAGACCTGTCGCAACATCTGCGCATAGCAGTCGGGCGGCCAGACTCTTGAGGGTTGTCGGGTTGACATGAAACAGGCCATGACCGGTCGTCTTCCCAGTTCCAGTTTGTCCCAGACGCGTCTTGCGGACTCGCGATCGTCGGAATTCGGGAAGATCTGCGGCGTCAGGGGCCAAACCGGGGCTTGCCCCGTGATCGTGGCGACCATGTCCCGGAAATACTCTGCCCAGGGCTTCGGGCGGGTCCAGGGCACTGGGTGCGTCACCACGCCGGATAACCCCCTATGCACAAATCCGGCGCGATTGGGGACCCGCAGGCGCAATGGGATGCGAAGATCCATCCAATACGATTCCGGGTTTGTGCACAAGGCCACGTCGAACCCCAGCCTGCCCATCGCCGCCCACCCGCCTTTCGCTATCCGCAAGCTCTCACCAGGTGGGCAGAGGGGCAGCACCGATGCCAGGTGCGGGTTGCCCGCCAGCACTTCCGCCGAATCGGGTGCCGCCAGATAGTGCCATTCGCACGCCGGCAAGCCCCGCCTCAGTGCCTCGAGCGATGCGGTCCGATACAGCACGTCGCCGATCTTCGTGTGGCCGAGGATCAGGCCCCGTCGCCATTCTTCCGGTGGCGAGATCGGCCGGCCACACCACCAGCCCGCGCAGGCGCGGAGCAATGGTGCCACCACCTCACTGGCGACTCCAGCGAGGTAATTGTGCGGCTTCCGGAAATGCGCCCGTGAGATCATTCCGCGCGGTCACTCCGCTTGGGCCTGGGGCCCCTGGCGCATGTTGCATCGACTCGTCCCCCTGTCTCTCATCGTGCCACCCACTGGTAGACCTTGCGCGCGGTGTCGGAAAAGACTTTTGCGAAGGCTTCTGGGCCGCGGGATGTGAAGTAGTCGTGGGCGATGCGGTATACGGTCTTGAGGGGGGCGTACATCTCGCAGACGGGCCAATTGGAACCATAGAGGAGGCGGTCGGGGCCAAAGATTTGCCAGATGAGGTCCAGCGCGGGGCGATAGAAATCGGGGTCGCTTGGGGCGGATCCGTCGCGCTTGCCGGTGGCCTCCACGAGCCCGGAGACCTTGATGAAGATCTTGCCCCTTCGGGCGATCGAGGCCATCGCGTTGGCCCATTCCTTGGCGATGGGGCCGCCGTCGAGCTTGAGTCCGGGGAGGTGGTCAAGGACGATGCGGAGGCTGCGGAATCGGTCGGCGATGCCTTCCGCGAAGGGAAGGGCGTCGCTGCCGACGAGTTCGAGGGAGAGGTCGTGGTCGGCGAGGCGTTTGACGTCGGCGATCATGCCGTCGTCCTCTAGCGCACCATCGAGTTTCACGTCGCGGATGCGGATGCCGCGAAAGACCGGGTTCTTGGCGAAGCGGTCAATGAGGCCGGCGAAGGCCGGGGTGCCGATGGGGAGGTTGCCGACAAAGCCCGCGATGAATTTCTCCTTCTTGGCGAGGTCGAGGATCCACTGGTTGTCTTCGACCAGTGGGCTCGCTTCGACGACGATGGTGGCGGCGGCGCGATCGGTGCCGTGGCGCAAAGGGTACTTGGAGGGAAGGACGGTGCGGTACAGGACGGGATTGTCCTTGGGGGGCCAGGGGACGCCGCCCGGGCGCGATGGGTCGTAGAAGTGCGTGTGCGTGTCAATGACGCGTGGTCCGCGGGGGCCGCAGCCGCCAAGCGCCCCGGCGGTCCAGCCGAGGGCCATGCCCGCGAACCGTCTGCGGGTAATGTCGGTGTTCATGGATGAAATCGTAAACTACGCGAAGACCGGAGGGTCTGTCGATTCTGCGCGTGACCGGTGCATTGCGCCAGGATCGTCGGGCCGCGGATGCCGTTGCGCCGTGGGGCGGCCCTGTTGTTTGCTGGCACGGGCAAGAGACCGCCGACGCAGGCAGGATTGCCTGAGCCACGGTTTCGCATCATTGTTTCTCGTAGACGCCCTTGTCCACGCGTTTGAGCACGGTGAAACCCGCGCTCTTGGCTTCGGAGACCGACAGCGGCTTGGCGACCTTCGGGGTGTTGAACGCGGACAGCACCCGCCGCACCGCCTTCTTGCAGATCGGGCAGTGCGTCAGTTCCGGACGGTCGGCCGGTCGCCTCAATTCGAAGCGGCCACCGCAGATCTTGCATTCGCCCTCGACGAGCTCGTACTGATACAGGGGCATCCGATTAATGATACGACGCCGTGCGGGCCCGCGCAATGGGGATGAGGATTCGCATGCGCGATGCTGCCCAGCGTATGCCCCGCGGTCGGCTACGAGAATCTCCTGGCTGGTGCGCCCCGCCTTTGACCTCCGCGACGCACGGCGGTATCCTGTTGGGCCACGGGGCGACCAAGAATCCCTCAGATCGAACCTTGAAGTGTGACGTCCTCATCGTCGGTGCCGGTTTTGCCGGGGCCGTGCTGGCAGAACGCATCGCCTCGCAGATGGGGAGGCGGTGCACGGTCGTCGATCGCCGGGATCACATAGGGGGCAATGCATTCGACCGGTATGATGGCGCGGGGGTCCTGATCCATCCCTGCGGTCCCCATTACTTTCACACGAATTCCGACCGCATCGTCGAGTACCTGTCCCAATTCACCGATTGGCGCCCGGTGGAATTCAGGGTGCTTTCGTATGCCGGGGGGAGATATTGGCAGTTTCCCATCAATCTCAATACGTTCGAGCAAATCCTCGGGCGTCCCTCGACACCCGGGGAGATGGAGGCCACGCTGGCCCGGTGGCGGATCCCCATCGAGAACCCGAAGAATTCAGAAGAGATGATCCTGTCGCAGGTGGGCCCCCGGCTCTACGAGATGTTTTTCAAGAAATACACCCGCAAGCAATGGCGGCGTGATCCCAGCGAACTGGACCCCGCGGTCTGCGGGCGCATCCCGGTCCGCACCACCCGCGACGATCGCTACCTGTCCGATAGATTTCAGGCGCTGCCCAGGGACGGGTACGCCACCATGTTCCGTCGCATGCTGGATCACCCGCTGATCGAAGTCCGCACCGGCGTGGATTTTCGCGACATCCGGTCGGCGGCGAAGTGGAACCATCTGATCTATACTGGCCCCATCGATGAGTATTACGGGCACGTTTTCGGCCCGTTGCCCTACCGGACGCTGCGGTTCGAGAACGAGACACTCGCCGAGGAGTTTCATCTGCCCGCGATGCAGGTCAACTATCCGGGCGACGAACCCTTCACCCGCGTCGTGGAAATCAAGCGAGCCACGGGGCAGAAGATCCCCGTCACCACCATCGTGCGCGAGTTTCCCGAAGATTACGGACCGGGGAAGGAACCCTATTACCCGGTTCCCGCGTCCGACGCCCGCGCCCAGTACCTCCGTTACGCGGATCTCGCCGCGCGGGAACCCGGCGTTTCCTTCGTTGGCCGTCTCGCCGCCTATCGCTATTGCAACATGGACCAGGTCGTCGGAATGGCGCTTGCAGAGTTCGATGGGCTGAAGGAACGAAAGCCCGGATGATGCCCGTGTCCTATGATGCGGGCAATCGTGCCCGCGGCGGGGTCCTGTGCGGGTGGTTGCGGGAAGGATGGTTTTGCCACGCGGTGCTTGGGAATCCACGGGCTGTTCACTTTGGCGTTGCGCCGCCCTCCGATCCCAGGGCTTTTGGTTCGCTCGACCGAAGCTGCTGGAGTCCAGGCTTTAGCCTGTTTCGAGCCCGATTCAGCCTAAAGGCTGGACTCCAACAGGTTGCTGTCGAATAACCAAAAGGCCTGCCTCCGATCCCCCGTCGCTTCCGGCTTGAGTGGCAAAAGGCATTCGCCGATGATCCCCTGGCCGGTCTCCCGACGTCCGAGACCGCGCAAGACATGACCCACCCTCAGACAGCGATCATTTTGGCGGCAGGGGCCCCGCCTCCATCGCTCATCTCCATCTATGGGAAGACGTGCTGCGCCATGCTCCCCATCCGCGGCAGACCGGCCATCCATCGGTCCCTTGGCTACCTCGCGCAACTGGGCATCCGGCGGGCCATCGTGGGTGTGCGGCCGGAGGAGACGCGGCTGCCGGAGTTTCTCGCACACAGCTTTGGTCAGCGCGTCGAGATAGTCGTGCGTCGCATCCCGGAAGATCGCGGGCCGGGCTATTCGCTGTTGCAGTGCCTTGATGCGTGGGCGTCGGACGCGCGGTCGGAACAGGGCGTGCTGGTCGTGCTCGGCGACACCCTCTTTCGTCTGGAAAACGACTCTCGGGAACTCCTCGGGGAAAGCTTTGTGCTGACGGGACCCGTCGAGGATTCCGAGCGGTGGTGCCTCGCGGAGGTGGACGCCGATGGACGCGTCACGAGACTGGAGGACAAGCCGCGGTCGAATGTCCCCGGTCTCCCGGCGCTCATAGGTGTCTATGGCCTGAATCCGGCGCGGGACGCCATGGATGCACTGGCGGCCGAGGCGGTCGCCGGCAGCCCATCCATCCAGCTCCGCCACGCGTTGCGGCCCTATATTGAATCGGGGCGCCTGCGGGCCCACACCGCGGCCGAGTGGACCGATTGCGGCAACCTGGACCGCTATAACGAGGCGCGGCGGCGAGCGCTGCCGGCACGCGAGTTCAATGAACTGAGCATCGACCCTCTCAGGGGCACGATCACAAAACGCAGCCGTAATCGCGCGAAGTTCCTCAACGAGATCAACTACTACCGCTTGCTGCCCCCTGACCTCTCGATCTTCTTCCCGAGGCTGGTCAGTTTTGGCATCGCGCCCGACGACACTTTTCTGACCCTGGAGTACTACGGGTACCCGACGCTGTCCGAGATGTGGCTCTTCGAGGGATTTGGGCCCGGCTTCTGGCAGCGCACCTTCCGCAAGCTTGGGCAGATCATCGATTGTTTCGCCAAGCACACGGCCGAGCTGTCCCCGGGGGCGGCGGAGGCGTTATACTGGCGCAAGACGCTGGACAGGATCGCCGCATGGTCGTCCCAGGGCGCCGAGTTCCAGAATCTGGTGGCGGCCCCCACGCTCACGCTGGATGGCGTGGTGCTGGAGGGATGGCCGCGCCTCCAGGCCGCGCTCGAGCCGCGCGTGCGACAACTGTGCGCGCGAACACAGGCGGCGATCATCCACGGCGACCTGTGCTTCCCCAACATCCTTTTCGATCCCGTCAACGATCTTTTCAAATTCATCGATCCCCGCGGCAGTTTCGGCGATGCGGGCATCTACGGCGACCTCCGCTACGACGTCGCCAAACTCCTCCACTCCATCGACGGGGCCTACGATTGCCTGATCCAAGATCTTTTCCGTCTCGATGGGGAGGGCGGGGTATTTCGGCTCGACGTTTACCACCCGTCGAACCGCCCCGAGGTCACGGGGGCGTTCTGGGAGGCGTTGCGGGGTCGTTTCCGCCGCGATGAGATCCGGTTCATCGAGGGGCTGCTGTTCGTGAGCATGACGCCGTTGCACGCGGATTCGCCGCAACGCCAGAAGGCTCTGTTCTTGACAGGGGTGCGCATTCTCAACGAGGTTCTGGGCCATGAGAATATGCCTTGATATCGACGGGGTCATCTGTCGGCTCCGCACCGCCGGGGAGACGTACGCCGACCTGCTTCCGGTCGCGGGCGCCGTGGAACGCATGAGGAGCCTGAAGGATGCGGGCCATTACATCATCCTGCAGACCGCGCGCCACATGAAGACCTGCGGTGGCAACGTGGGCCTGACCGTCGCGCGCCAAGGGAAGACCCTGCTCGATTGGCTCGAGCGTCACGGCGTCCCCTATGACGAGATCTGGTTTGGGAAACCCCAGGCCGATGTCTATATCGACGACAATGGATACCGCTTCGAATCCTGGGACAATGTCGTGCCGGACGGAAGCAATCTGCCCGTGAACCGGGAGAAAGCCCTCGCGGGAGAAGCGCCACGGTGACACCCCAACGTTTCGCCGAAGCCCAGCGCGCCGAGGCGGTCCACCACCGCGAGGCATGGACGCACCTGCACGTGGGCCCGCTGCCCCATGTCCAGAGCATCGTCGACTACAGGTACTGGCTGGAATCGTACTATCGGACCGTGCTGATGTTCTTCGGTTTTGGCGTGGAATGGTTCCAGGGCCGCAGCGTCATCGAGATCGGCAGCGGCCCGTTCGGGGCGGTGGCCTGCCTGCCCCCCGGGGATCGGGTTGCGGTGGATCCGCTGATGGACGAATTTGCGGAATACATGAGACCGCAGTGGACCGACGGGGTCGTTCGGCTGACGGCGCGCGGTGAATGCCTGCCCCTGCCCGACGAACGATTCGACGCGGCGATCATGATCAACTGCCTCGACCACACCGATCGACCCGACAAAGTCCTGCGCGAGCTCGCGAGGGTCACGCGGAGGGGCGGCAAACTTTTTTTCATGAACAACGTCAAGTCCCGCGTCGGTTGCCTCATGGCCAAGCTGGGCGAGGCGCTGAGGATCCGGAAGCTGATGGAGGTGTACCACCCCCATGCGTTCACCAGCGCTTCGGCGATACGGCTGATGGCCTCGGCCGGTTGGCGCCTCCAGGGCAGTGCGTGGTCGCGGGCGCGCCTGGAGAGCGAGCACCGCAAGCTCTCCTGGAAGGGCCGCCTGCGTTTGCTTCTCAACGGCGAGAGCGCATTCTATGGGCTCTTCGAACGCACATGAAACCCGACCTCACAATCGTCATCCCCATGGCGGGGATGGGAAGCCGGTTTCGGGCGGCTGGCTACACCGAGCCCAAGCCGCTCATTCCGGTGATCGACAGGCCGATGTACGCCTGGGCCGTCGATAGCCTCCCGGTGGAGCACGGCACTCGCCTGATCTTCGTTCTCCTGCGGTCCCACCCCGGATTCGAAGCCCTGCGGGGCGACGTCCTCTCCCGTTATTCCGCGCGTCAACCGGTGATTTTCGAAGCGGCCAAGCCCACCCGCGGGCAAGCCGAGACGGTCTTGGCTGCCCGGGCCCACATCGATAACGACAGGCCGCTCCTGATCCACAACGCGGACACCGCGTTCGATGCCGATCCGAATTGGGTTCGCTCGGCCGTCGAATCGGGGGCTGATGGGGCGCTGCTCGTATTCCAATCGCAGGAGTCTCGCTGGAGCTATTCCCGCGAGGGGCCGGACGGCTGGGTCGCGGAAGTCCGCGAGAAGAAGGTCGTCTCATCGTGGGCGTCCACTGGCTCGTACTGGTTTCGTCGCGGGGCGCAGTTCGTGCGGCTGGCCGATGAGGCGATCCGTGAAGACAGGCGAGAGGGCAACGAGTTTTATGTCGGCCCCTTGTACAACGAACTGATCGCGCGAGGTGGCAGGGTCCGGAACTACGCCATACGGCGGCTCTATTGCATGGGAACCCCCGAGGACCTGGCCGCCACACTCACTTTGCTGCGGGAAACAGGCGGTCGCCCCGCGGCGGTAGGCGCATGACGGGCACGGAGACGAGCGACACCATGACCGGCAATGCCGAAACCCGTGTCTGGGCCGAGGTCGTCTGCCCCGTGCGCAACGGCGGCGAACCTTTCGCCCGCACGCTGCGCTCCATCGCCCAGCTGAGATGCCCTCGGCCAGTCCGCCTGCTTATCAGCGACAATCGATCGACCGATGGGACGCCCTGGCGGCACCGGCTCGACGAGATCGTGAACATGCCCGTCCGCGTCATCTCGACCCCTGAGTCCTTTGGTCGTGTCGAACATTGGAATTGGGCGTTCCAACAGATCCAGGCCGACTGGATCAAGCCGCTGTTTGTCGGGGACGCCGTCATGCCGGAATACTTCGAGCGTTTCGAGGAAGCCTCCCGGCGTCATCCCCGCGCCGGCCTGCTCTTCTGCCGGAACAAGGTCCTCCATCCCGACAAGTCGCGCGTGACCACCGCGAAATTCCCCGACGGCGAGATCGGGTTGGAGGAATTCGTCGAACTCACACTGCGCCCAGCGGTTTTCGTCGGCGGGTTGAGCGGGGTCATGGTGCGCGCCGATGCCTTGCGCGAGTGCCTGCCCTTTTCCGAACGGCACCCGTGGACTGCCGACGCGCGGTTTTACCGGGACGTTGCGAGGGCCTGCCCAATGGTGGGCATCAAGGAGGTGCTATGCGTGCTCGACCAGACGATTGCCCGATTGAGCGCCTCCGTCCGCGCGATCGGGCCGAGCCTTCGGGAGGAATGGGCGTTCATGGCCGAGCTGCAGAAGGAGGCGGGGGTTCCCGCGGTGGGGGCGTTTCGCCATCGCGCCGCCGTACTCGGCCTGCTCGCGCTCGCCAAGTACGGGCGGCATGTCCTGCCCGAGACGCTGAGGCGTGCGATGGGCAAAGTGTGCCGCAGGTTTGGTCCTGGTGACGGGGCGGGGCAGGGGAGCGGTGAAACGGATTGATCTGCCGGTGCGGCGATGGGTGGAGAGCCATCCGGCCCGCGCCGGAACGCTGGCCACGTGGGCCGTTCAAGGGGGCGCGCTCGTCGCTCAACTCGCGCTGGTCCCGTTCCTGCTCCGGCATATCGGGGCGGACCGGATGGGGCAGTGGTTTTATCTTCTCGGCGCCTCGGTGTTCCTGCAGGTAGGCGATTTCGGTTTTTCCCAGACGATCACCCGACAGATTAGCTATCTCCTTCAGATCAGGCGGAGGAGCGGCGATCGACACGGGTTTTTCCTGAGGGTGCCGGGGCTGCGCGGGTTGGGCGCCGTGCTCGCGGCCCACCGATGGCTCGCCTGGCGTGGCGCCCTCGCCACGGTCGGTGCCGGGATCCTCATGGACACATGTCTCCTCTTCCACGGCGCTTTTCGGCGGAGTCCCGATCTTGCGGTCTGCTGGTACGCGCTGGTGTTGGCGGCGGTCCTCTCGTGCGTTGCCCGCGTGAATGCCTCATACCTCACCGGCGTCCTGCGTCCCTATCACGAGCGTGTCGGTTTCGGGTTCGGCTTGGTTGTTCAATACGCGTTTTCGTTCTTGGGCGTGCTGGTCGAGCCCTCGGTGGCCGCGCTTGGCGCGGCCTCTGTCGCGGGGGCCATCGTTCAGGGCGCGTGCTGGCGATGGTTGGCGGCCGACCGCCCGAATGCCGTCGCCGCCCGCCGGACGATCACCGCACGGCTTTGGAGGCTGTGCGCGCCGCAGGGCTCCGCAACGCTTGCGGGTTCGGTCGCGTTCCAGTCGAACCAGATCCTGCTCGGCCAGATCACCTCCGCCACGATGGTGGCCATGTTGGCGCTCCCGACGAGGATTGCCGCGGTGGCGCTCGAGGGGCTCAGGGCCACTTTCATGCCCCAGGTCAGTTTCATCGGCAGGGACATCGGCTCGCATGACGCCCGGGCCATCCTGGTGCGCATCTATCGCGTTTTCGCGTTCGTTCTAGGGGCGACGGTCGGTGCCTACGCGGTCTTCGCGCTCGCGGGTCCCGCGTTCATACACTGGTGGGCCCGCGGCGAGCTCGATGCCCCCTTTGCCGTCTTCCTGCTGCTCGCCATTTTGAACATTGTCGTCTGCCTGGAAAATTTGGCCGCAGGCTTCATCACGGCACATGGCGTGATGCCTTTCGCGGTGGTGGGTTGGCTCGCCGCGATTTCGAATGTCGCGCTGATGTTCGTGCTCATTCCCCGATATGGCCTGGCGGGAAGCGTCGCCTCGACCCTCATCGCGCAATTCGTGTTTTCCACCACGTACACCTTTTACCTCTTCTGGCGGCGGCTGCGATATTGGCACGCGCAAGACCCCGGATTCGCGTGGCGCGACCTGTGGCCCATTCGCCGGGAAGCCCGCCCGCCGGAGGACCGCCGCCCATGAGCCAGTGCTCGCCCGCGCCACCGGTCCAGCGCATGATAGCCCCCCCCTCCAAGGCGTTCATATGATCACGTTCCTGGTCGTCGGTCGCAACGATAGCTACGGCATCAACCTCCACAAGCGCACCGCGCTCAGCCTCAATTTTTTTGCATCGCTGTGTCAGGAGGAGAGCGATGAGATCGTCTACGTGGACTGCAATACCCCGCACCACGAGCAGACGCTCGTCGAGGCCATCGCCGACACGCTCACGCCAGAGGCGCGTCGCCGGATCAAGGCCTATCGGATATCCGGCGAGCTGATGCGGCGGGCGATCGGCGACACGCCGTTGCCTTTCTCCGACGAGCTTTCGCGCAACGTCGGGCTACGCCGCAGCAATCCCGCCAACCCGTGGGTGCTTTCCACCAATTGCGACGTGCTGCTGCACCCGTTCACGGGACGCTCGTTCGTCGATCTGCTGGAGATTCTCGAACAACGCTTCTACGTTTGCCCGAGGATATCGATCCCCATCCCGCAGTGGCAGTGCCTCCCGAGGATGGACACCGCCGCCATGCGCTCCTTCTGCGATGCGGTCGTGCTGGCTGGCTTTCGCTATCCTCCCGAAAAAGGGGCATCGTGGCTTCGTTTTGATTCCGTGGGCGATTTCCAACTCGCTCCGCGAGCCCAGTGGTTCGCCATCCACGGCTGCGAGGAGGGGATGAAACTCTGGGGTCACAGCGATGCCAATAATTCGCGGCGCCTCAACCTGCTCAACGGCGGGGGGACGACGCCGGACATCGGCGGGCACTTTCTGGTGATGCACCTTGACCACAACCCGGATCAGAAGGTGGCCCATACCCACACGCTGCCGCACAACGATTGGAAACAGTGGGTGGAAGACGTGTCCGACCCGGTGTCCAAGAACCCGGACGATTGGGGGCTGCGCGACATCGACCTTCCCGTCATCCGGCTCGAGGCCATGGCGCCCGCGGCGATCTTGAAAACGCATCGGCGACCGCGGAGCTGGTTCCGGCAGGTCCGCCTATCGCTCGTCGCCGGATTCAACCGTCGGGTGAGCCGGATCTTAAACCGGATTAAGCCCTGAGATATCGGCGATCCAAGCCCGGACCAGATCGAGTTCCTTGTCTGGCAAGAGATCCATTTCGACGAGCGCCTCGTAGCAGCGAAGCAGGTTTTGGCAGACCGTCCCGATCTGGCGACCGGCATCCAGCGTTTTCTTCTCAAGCGCCCTGCGGATGCGGTCATTGTTGAGGTAACCTGGGATCTCCTGCTCAAAATCCTGGAGCAGTCGATGCTCGTTGCGGTTCTGGTACATGGTCGGCCCCTGGAACGCCAGGCGGGAATCCATCTCCCAGAGGCATCGCTGTGCGACCAGTGATCGCCAGATGTCGGTCATGCGAAAGGAGCAGAATGATGGCAGGTACATCAGCGGGAACGCCGGTTGAAAGAAGGTCGTGTTCTGGCTGTTGAAGGGGCACCAGCAACCCGGACCTAGCGCGATGGCCTCGCGCGCCACGAAATCGACCGGGAGTTGATGGACCAGTCGATAGATCGCATCGACATCTGGATCACCGTTGGCCAGGCCCTGCTGGATGAGGCACTCAACGGGGGCCGCCTCGCCAAACGAGACCGGGTTGGAATCCCGGATCATCTCCAGGGGAAACCCGCGGGGCCAGATCGAAAGGCCGGGCGCGAATTCCCCGTAGGCGTTGACCCAGCCACTTCCGGTGGCCAGGCGGGCGTCGAGCCGGGGATTTCGTGGTCGCCAGAAGTCGGGCAGGGGGATGTTGTCATCGTCTGTTTCCACGATGGATCGGGCACCCTCCGATGCCGCGAGCAGATAGCCGAGGTTTTTCCGCGCGTAATGTCGCTCGGGCAAGAGGGACGCAATCTGAAAAGGCAGCGCGAGCTGCGATCCGATGTCTATGAAACGGGTCCCGGGCAGCGGGTATTCCTTGGGACCGGGCCTATCACCGATGACCCAAAGCGCACCGGAGGACAGTCCTTCGGCGATGGCCTTGGCCCCCTGGCTTGGGGGAAAAATCGTGGTGACAACAACATGCATCCGCGATCAGGCTATACTCCATGCAGGGGAAATCTGGGTCAAGGGCGAACGGCGAGCCGTTGGTCGAGCCGTGTCCCGGCACCCAGGACGCGCGGTCCCAACTCGCGATACTGTGTTTGACGCAAGGGCAGGGCTCTGGAGCGGAGAGGGTCTTGGCGCTGCTGCTGCGAGAGCTCGGGCCATCCTTTTCGAGTCGCACGATCCTGCTTTGTCCCGAGGGGTCGGCCATCTCCCGGGCCGCTTCAGAATCGGGATGCCCGGTGTTGCCGTGGCGGGCCACGCGGGATTCGTTCGGCCAGAACCTCGGGGCTTTTCTCCGCGCGCGACGCGAGCTGCCGCCCGGGATCCGGCTGATTCACGCCTGGACCGCCCGGGCCTTTGAGTGGGCGATCCTGTTGGCCCGCCGGCGGGGTGCCGGGATCATGGGAACACTGCACGACCATCCGCGCGCCCCCTTCCACCGATTCGGGCGGCGGTTGTTGGTCCGGCGCTGCGCGATCCGGCTCCGGCCCATGGTATGTGTGAGCGAGGCCCTGTTGGCCACGTGCGCGCGGCTGGGCGTGGGTCGCTCCCTTCTCGTGATCCGCAACGGGTTGCCCGCGGCGCCGCCCTCAACTCCGCGCGCGGATCGTGCCCTCCGCATCGGTTTCACCGGCATGAACGCCGCGTGGAAGGGATTTGCGACGATTGCGGCATGGGCCAACCGCAGGCCGGCGGTGCCCTTGGAGTGGCATCTTTTCGGGGAGCCCTCGCCCGATCTGCAGGATGGGCTGAGCGCCCTGCGGCGTGCCGCGGGGCCGAGTCTCGTTGCGCATGGCCGAGTACGCCCCGAGGAGATCTTTGAACACATCGACGTGTTGGCGCACCCCTCGGTGTTTTTTGACCCTTTGCCCACCGCCCTTATCGAGGCGGCCCGGGCCGGTATTCCCGCCGTGGCCACCGACGTCGGTGGGAGCCGCGAGATCGTGTCCCACGGCACCACCGGCTTCCTTTTTCCGACGTCTGACCCGGACGTTGGCTTTGCCCAGCTCCGGCAACTGGCGAGCGATGTCGCCCTCAGGCGCCGCATGGCGGCAGACGCGCGACGGCGATTCGATCAGGAATTCGGAATAGGGCGCATGGCCGATTCCTACCTTGCCTTATGGCGGCAGTACCTCCAAAAACCCGAAGCCGAACGGTCTCGCCGGTGGCCCGAGTCGCCCGCGTGTCCGGCACGAACGGTCCGATGATCTGATGTCGCCGCGATTCTTGAGTTTTCTCGTTGCGTCCGGAGCCCTATTTCTCGCGGGGTGGTTCGGGCTGGCCATTGCGGACAACAACTATTTGCCCATGATCGGATTCGCGGCGCTCGTGGGCGGCGTTGCGCTTCTGGCACTGCCGCATCTGTTCGGGGGCATTGCCTTCGCACTGTATTATTCGAACCTGACGGCACCCGGCATCCCAGGCCTGATGGATCTCTTCGCCGTTATCAGCGCGGCGCTCGTGGTGGTTTTTCTGCTGCGCACGATGATCCAGCACCAGTTCTCCCCGCCACCCCGATTTGCGGCCTACGGTTTGCTCGTGGCCTTGTGGCTTCTGATTGTCATGGGCGTGCGGGGCGCGGGTTTCCGCGTCCTCGGCTCGGACACCTGGGGCGGCATGTTCTACCTGAGGCTGCTCAGTGGTTTTGCGTTCGTGTTCGCCACGGCCCAGGTGCGCCTGTCCCCCAAGCAGTGGAGCCGCGTCTTCAATTTCATGATGCTGACGACCTTCCTGCCTGTGATGGCCGACGTGGTGCTGATCTTTGGTTTCATGCCAACTCCGCTCTTCATGTTTCTCCGGCCGAGCAGCGGCATCGGGTTTTCGATGATGGCGGCCCAGGCATTGGAGGGTATCGTCCGCTACCTGTCCGCCGGAACCGCCGGAGTGATCCTCTGCCTGTGGATTTTTTCGCGGGCGTCTTTCGACAGGCTTTTTGGCCGGGCGGGCCTAGTTTATGGGCCGCTGCTAGCCCTGGCCTTTGGCCTCGCGGCGGTTTCCGGTTTTCGCATCCGGATCCTTGAGATCGTACTGTTCATCGCAATCGCGGGCGCGCTACAGCGTGGCTGGAGCTTCTTGCGGGTGTCGCTGATCCTGGGCGTCGCCATATGCGGCTTCGCCGCGCTGTATCCCGTGGCGCGCCACCTTCCGCTGCCAGCCCAGCGCAGCGTCGCGTGGCTGCCCGGGATCGACATCAACGCCAGTGCAAAACAGGATGCCCAGGGGACTTTGAATTGGCGTGTTGAACTGTGGAAGCGCGCCATCGAGGAGGCCCCCAAGTATCTGGTGGTCGGCAAGGGCTATTCCTTCCTCGGGGAGGAGTCCATGGATGCCTATACGTTCCGCGGTCTGGATGAGTTGCGGTGGGCGGTCGTGAGCTCCTCGTATCACAATGGACCGCTGAGTATGCTCCTCGGGTTGGGCGTGCCCGGGCTTATCGCGAGCATGCTATGGATCGCGTCCATGGTGCGCTACGCGATCACGAGCCTGCGGCGACCTTGGCAATCGCAGATCATCCAGCTGCTTTTTCTCGCTGCCGCGACTCGCCTGCTTGTGTCCGTCGCCATCTTTTTCACGCTTTATGGCGATGTCCAAGCCTCATTCCCGGAGTTGCTATATCTGGGGGCCCTGATGGTGGCCCTGAGCTATTCCGATCAGGCGCTGGCTTCGAAGCAGGATGAGACGGAGATTGCGGTGGAACGAGTCCCGGGATGAGTCATCGTGGAGACAGGTCTAGGAAAGCCGCGGGCGATGCGCGTCGCGATTGACACGTCGGCACTCTATACGGCGCGGGCGGGGATCCACCGCTACTTCCGGGGTGTTTTTGCGGGCCTCGCGTCTCTGGGCGAGAGGGTGCCAGAGGTCAGAAAGACCGCAGGGCCTATCGCAAACTATGGTTATCGGCAGCCGGGCCGTGCTCGGGCGAGAATGTTCTCATGGGAGCGCTGCGCGCGGGAAACGTTTGCCGTTTATTGTCGCGCGGTGGGCGCGCGTTCGATCAGGGGATAGCCGATGCGGTTGCTTGAGATCTTCAACCAGTATGAGCAGCCGGGTGGCGAAGCGGCAGCGGTGTGCCAGATATTTGATCTGCTTTCGGCGCAGCCGGGATTGCAGATATCTCGCGCGACGGCCAACAGCAACGATTGGCTCGGGGACACCGCCCCGCCGCGATGGAGACAGGCCCTCTGGTGCGTTTCCAATCCGCAGTTTCGCTCTGGGCTGCGACGCGCGCATGCGTCGTGCCCGGCCGAGGCGTGGATCGTCCACAATGTTTTTCCCGTGGCGTCGGCGGGCGTTTATGCGGAGGCGCTTCGGCTCGGGGTGCCGATCATCCAGTTCGTCCACAACTGGCGGCCATTCTCGATAAACGGATCTAATTTTTTTGGTGGGCGGATACCCCGAGGTCGCCTGCGGTCGCATCTCTGGCGCGAGGTTGCCGCGGCGAGTTGGCGCGGTTCTCGGAGCCAGACGCTGTGGCTCGGGCTGGTGCTCTTATGGCTTCGCCGCGGAGGCTGGCTGCGGAGCGTGGGCGCGTGGGTGGCGGTTTCTGAGTTCGCCCGCGACCGGCTCATCGAGGCCGGGTTACCGCGCGAACGGGTCTTTGCCCTCCGTCATTTCTGGAACGCGCGACCCGCCGCTTCCCGCGCCGGGGACGATGGCCATTACCTGTTTCTTGGGCGCCTTATTCCCGAGAAGGGCGTTGATGTCCTCCTCGATGCCTGGGCCGAGGTGCGCCGGGCGCTGGGCCCAAAGACACCGACGCTGTACATCTGTGGCGCGGGGCAGGCCGCCGAACGCATCGCCCGCGCGGCGTCAACAGATCCCGCGATCCGTGCGCCGGGCGTTGCCAGGGGCGAGGAAAAGGAGCGCCTGCTTGGCGGATGCCGTGGTGTGATCGTGCCCTCCCTCTGGTGGGAGCCCCTCGGATTCGTTGTCTACGAGGCATACGAGCACGGGAAGCCCGTCCTCGCCGCCGCATCGGGCGGCCTGGTGGAGACAGTGATCGACGGGGAGACCGGATGGCTTCACGCACCGGGCGACTCTGGCACACTGGCCAAGCATGTCATCGCGCTGGAATCGAAACCCGAGGATCGCGCGCGGATGGGTTTGGCGGGGCGCCGGTGGCTGGAGCGGAGCACCGACCCGGCAGCGTGGATGGCCGCATTTTGGGAGATCGTCCGCCAGGCGACGGTCGGATCGCCCGCTCGTGGGACCCCGGCATGAGCGGAAGCCGTCCGCCGCTGGCCAGAGAATTCAGACACCGAATCGTAGGAGCCTGCTTGCAGGCGATTCCATGCGCGAATCGCGCGCAAGCGCGCTCCTGCGCCTCATTTTCACCCCCGGTAGTGCCCCGAATGCCCGCCGTCGGGCGGGCGGCCGGGCATGATGTCTGGCCTGAAATCCCGCACGCGTTTGGCGGCTCGCAGAGACGCCCCAAAAGTCGTGTGGGCCGCCTGTGTCAGGCGGCAAAGTGCGTCGAGTCTCCCCACGAACGATGCGGCGCGTCTGCGCTGCGAGGCACTGCTATCCTGCAAAATCACATCCAGAAAGCTGTGATGTTGCCGGGCTAGGTCAGGGCCCTGAGCACTCGGTCCCCGGTCTTCGCCCAACTGTGCTTTTCACCAAGCGTGGCTTGCCACCCGAGGATTTCGTCTCGCGTGGTCCGGATGGCGCGTGACATCGCTTCGGCAAAAGACTCGAAGCTGGTGTTCGAGAACGGACAACCTGTTCCGGACATGACCTCCTGCGTCACTTCGATTGAGGAGAAAACCGCGGGCGTGCCGTTCATGACCGCCTCGGCCGATGGAAGTCCGAAGCCCTCGTACTCCGTGAAATGCACGTGCGCCCGCGCGGTGCGCATCAAATCAAAGTAGCGCTCGGCCGGCACCCTGCCCAGCGCCCGCCAGGTCGCGTCGGCCGGCAGGGCCAAGCCCGCGGGAAGGCGCCCCACGCACACGAAGCGGCCTTCAAATCGCGCCTGCTCTCTCCACTTGCTCAGGTAGTCCAGAGCAAGATCCGTGCGCTTGTGCGGGCAGTCTCGGACGTCCACGAGAATCATGTCTTCGCGCCCGATCGCGGGCGTCACCGCCGGCGGCAGACCATAGCCCACGACCTCGATTCGCAGCGGCACTTCAATCTTCCTTCCGGACGCCCAGGCCAGGATTTCTCGCCTGGTGAATTCCGTGTTTGTCAGGACCACGTCCGCCGACCTCAGCGTGTGATCTAACGTCCGCACGAAATAGAATTGTTTCAGGAAATCGCCATGCGCCGGATAGCGGTCGAAATACGTGGCCGCCATGATGTCGTGCACATAGGCGGCCGTCTTCAGAGGTGGTCTCCGGACGGCGGAACCGAAGCCCTTGGGCAGGATCAGCCAGTCCGCCCCATCCCTGCAGGCGGCGGAGAAAACGCCCCACTGCTCCCAGAAGACGCGGCGCACGAGCCCCGTGGCGTTCACCTCGTGCGCCACAACGCCCGGGGGCAAACTGCCAACCATGGTGCGTTGCGCGTAAACGTGCATGGGCGACATCCCTGGGCGCCCGACGAGTTCCTTCATCAGCGCCAAGGATATGTTGAAAATCCCCAGCGACATGGATCGATCAAATGACTGGTCGGCGATCGAATAGGCCAAAGTGCTCATGTTGAGATGTTGGCGGAGCGGCACCGACCCTCGGCGACTGATTGCGCCATCGATGGGTTGCATCGCCTACGGCCACGTTAAACATATTGCCCATCATTGGCACCGATTGGCAACTCGGGTCCACATTCGACATTGAGACGGCCGCCGACGTTCCATATCATGTGGTGTTCTATTCGCGCTCACCCATGGGTACCGAAGCACAGCATCCCGCGACGCGCCCCCGAGCTTCCGGGTCCACCGGAGATCTCTGGGTGCCGCTGCTCATGGGCTTAGGCCTGGTCCTTCTGGCGACGACGGTCCCGGTTTTCCGACCTTACGAGGGCAACCCGTACCCGCTGGTGGGTTGGCTCGCCTACGCGTGGGGCCACAGTGCCGAGTCCCGCCACGGGGTCATCGTGCCGGTGATCGTGGCGTGGCTGGTGTGGCGTAAGCGGCATGACTTGGCCGCGCTGCCTCGCGAGGGCACGTGGCTGGGCGTCATCATGGTCGCGATCGGTGCCGCGCTCTTCTGGCTCGGTTGGAAGGGCGACATCCATTACGTCAACTACATGGCCTTTCTGGTGATCATGGGGGGGCTGGTCCTTGCGCGCTTTGGGAGGCGGTGGTTCCACGAGCTGCTGTTCCCCGGCGCTTTCCTGATCTTTGCGATGCCGATGCCGTTTCTCGACGAGGTGCTTGGTTTTCGGCTGCGGCTGTTCATGGCGAGCGCCAGCACGGGGATCCTGAATCTCGTTGGTGTGGAATCGGTCCGCAGGGGCACCGCCATATATTCGGCGATGGATCCATCCCTTGGTCTCCCGGAGGGACGGATATTCTCCCTGGATGTCGCCGATCCCTGCAGCGGCCTCAACTCGCTTTTTGCGCTGGTGATGCTCACCGCGCTCTACGCCCATCTGACCCAGCGGCGTCCCTGGAAACAGTGGTTCCTCTTCCTCTGCGCCCTGCCGCTCGCCGTGCTTGGGAACATGTTTCGCGTCACCAGCATCGCCATTGTGGCGGCGGGCATCGACCAGAAGTTCGCCTCGGGCCCCTACCACACGCTCGCCGGGTATCTGGTTTTCGTGGTTGCGATTGGCTCGATGCTGCTGGTGGGAAAACTACTTGATGCCGACTGGCGTTCGTGGTTTCGGCGCCTTGGCCGGCGGATCGACCACTCGATACATCGGCCGAGCGACGCCTATTGAATGGCCCGCGCGCCGAGCAGATCTGGGCGCAACACCTCCGGGGCTAATCTCCCCACGAATCCTCGCACGATGCGGTCGATCTCCTCCGCGCCGACGCCGTCTGTCTGGAACCCGGCGGTCTCCACGGCCATGACGGAGATGTAGGCCCAGCGATGCCCGACGCCCCTCAAGATCCGATCGTACGCCGTGCGAAACAATCGCTCCCAATGATGGGGCGTGATGACGTCGCGTCCCACGAACCAGTAGATGAACTTTCCGCGAACTTTTCCGGGCTGATTCGCAGAGCGCGGCATGGGGCGGGAGATGTCAAGGCACATCACCGGCAGCGACCCGCCGGCTGGCAGCGCCACCCGCAGCTCTTGGCCCGAGTCTGTGGACCAGCCTTGGCCAGGCAGGCAGATCTCCGGCTTGTGGATGCTCCTCCGGTCCGCGCTGCTCAGGACGATCGTGCAGACCAGCCAGTACCCGCGCCCGTCGGTGTATTTCTTGCGGGCAAGCTCGGTGCCTGGTGGCAGGAGATTGCGTTCGCCCTCGGACATGGGGATGTTTTCGCCGACCCATTCCCCCATGCGGTCGGGCAAAGACATGACCACGCCGGCCACGTCGCCCTCTCTGACTTGTGGGGTGCCAACGCAAAGCAGCAGGAGGCCTGCCAGCAGGAGCAGCGGCACCGCCACCTTCAGCCATTCGTGCGCCTTGCCTTTGGCCCGGACATTGTCCACCTGCCTAGCATCGGCCATGATTCACCCCGCGGTCAAGGCACGCGCTCGGCCCTGGGAGGGGCGTCACCCGCGCGTCGCCGGGCGAGCATAAGCACCGTATCGTCCGGACTGAATTTGTAGCCCACCCCGAAGTCGAGCGGCCGCACGCGCGCGCCGCCCGATTCGAAGATCTCCCGCAGCGCAGGCTGATAGTATTGCCGAAACATGTCGAGCGTTCCCCGATAGTTCCCGTAAAAGCGGAGATCCCACCACCTGGGGTCGAGACCGGATAGCGGGATGCCGGAATCGTCCTGCAAGATAGCCGCGCTGCCATCCAGCACCAACGCGCGGACCCCCGAAAAACTCCCCTCGTGCATCAGGTATGACGCGCTCTTCATGAACGTTGCTCGGGATCCCAGCGCCGACAGGAAACGGGACAAACGCCCGTCCCTGCCCAGCGCACCGTTCCCCAGATCTGCCGAGAAATAGTACACGTCGCTGGACCCGGTTCCGCGCCGCACGCGCAACCTGACACCGCGCGGTGACGCACCGGTCCATCCTGGCGCCACCACGGGCGAACCGTCGTCGTCCAGCGTCACCGATTCGACGGAATCCACCCTCAGCCCCAGGCGCGCGGCAAACGACAGCAGCGGCGGCAGGTTGCCCTTCAGGGCGCTTCGCGCAAAATCCCGCCGCATGTCTTTCGTGATGAAATACGTGTAGTTGATCGCCGTGAGCATCGGTGCTCGCATCGCCGCCAGGGCGACCGCCCACTCGCCTCCCGACATCGCACTTAGGTCCGGCGGTGGGGAAACAGGTTCGAGGGCGCAAAGGACATAGGTCTTGGCCCTTGGAAAGAACGCCACCACATGCGCCAGATCGGGGCCGCTGAATGGATAGAAGATGGTGCCGCAGCGCCCGTGGATATCTCCCATCTCCGCGGTGGACCATGAGCGGATCTTGGCCATGCGGCCCCCCTGGAAACGCATCCACGCCTTATCCATCTCCGCGGCGTGCTCTGCCCAGCACCGCTGCGCACGGACGGAATCGAACCCCTGACCGGGCATGCCCGCCAGCAACCGCGCCACGGCATCCCAATCCTCGCAATGTGCGACCCCGCCCCACGTCGCGCAGAGCGCCAGGGCCACCGTGGCCACCGATTCCGCCACAACTTGTCGTGCGCTGTTTAGAATTTCCATCATCGCGTTCACCTGCAGGGCCCTTCGCCCCGCGTCCGATCCATCTAGCAGATTGCCGCCCATTGGGAAGCGCTACCGGCCTTGGAATTTGGATTGTCCCGCAGTGGCGCGGGGCCGCCGAGAATCCCCATGGGCGTCGCACGGCGAGTTCTGGCTGTTGGAAGCTGGAGACGAATTGGGGCGTGGATCCCCCCACATCCGAATTGATCGCCCCCGCGGCGACCGGCTACCGTGTTTTCCCTATGCGCAGCCCAGTCATCCTGCCCGCGCTCGCGGTGCTTCTCGTGTCACCATGGCTGTCATTCGGCAGGGGCGATCCAGAGCTGATGGTGCTCGGCCCGAATTATCCGCGCGTTTTCTTTTTCCGCGGCTCCGAGGGCCCGCCGGCCCTGCCGAAGACGACGTACGAGGACTGGGATTCGGATTTCAACCGCCTCATGGGGATCATGGGCAAGTGCCTCGACGAGGAGGTGCTCGGCCGGGAGAAACGCAACCCCGAGTTCTTCGGCCGCTTCAAGCGAGAGCATCCGACGCAAGTGGTGCTGCTGCATTTCAATGGCAATTCCCGCGACCCGCGCCATGGCACCGGGAAGTACTTTCCGGGCCACTGGACATACCGGGGCGCCACGAGAATCTTGGCCGACGTGCCCGACCAGGCGGGCGAGACCACGATCCGGGTCGAGGACGCCTCGGATTTTCAGGTGGGCGGCGGCCGCTACAGGACTTCCAATGACGACGTCGCGCTGTTCGGCGTGACCGAGGACGGTGGGCACGATTGGGCGCATTGCGAGCAGGTCCAACTCCTCGCGGTTGACAAGAAGAGCGGAACGATCCGCGTGAGGCGCGCCTGCTACGGCACCCGGCCCCTCGCCTTCAAGGCGGGCGCGGCCCGAGCGGCGGCGCACGCCGTCGAGGGCCCGTGGGGAAAGAACAACAACCTCCTGTGGTTCTATAATTTCTCGACCCACTGTCCCAGAGATGCCGATGGCAAGAACTGCGCCGACCGGCTCGTCGATGATCTCGCGGCGTGGTTTGGCAAAGGCGGCAAGCTTGCGGACTTCGATGGACTCGAGTTTGACGTGATGTTCAACGAGACCCGCGGCGACACCGACGGAGACGGGCGGATCGATGACGGCGTCATCGGCGGGATCAACCACTATGGCATCGGGGTGATCGAATTTGCCCGGCAACTCCGGGCACGCCTGGGGGATGGGCGCATCATCCAGGGCGACGGTGCCCTAGGCCCGGGCGGGCGCCGATCACAGCGCGCGTTCGGCATCCTCAACGGCATCGAGAGCGAGGGTTTTCCCAATCTCGACGACTGGGATTTCGAGGACTGGTCCGGCGGCCTCAATCGCCACGCGTTCTGGGGCGCCAACGGCCGTGCGCCGGCCTTCAGCTATATCAACCACAAATGGGTTGAGCCCGTCCCGGGAAAACCCGGCGAGCACAAGAATCCCGAGGTGCCATTCTCCCGCCATCGGTTGAGTTTCGCCGCCGGCCAGTTCACCGACTCCGCGATCTGTTACTCCTTCGCGCCCCCCAGGGACGCGGGTGGCAAGTTCGGCGTCTGGGACGAATTTCGTTGCGGCACCGATAATCGGTTGGGTTGGTTGGGCAAGCCCGAGGGCCCAGCAGTCCGCATGGCGACCAAGTTCCCCGATCTGCTTCAGGGCGCCGGCAATCCCGCCGGCGATGCCTTGGCCAAACGCATCACGGGCCGCGTGAGGGCCAGGGCCTGCGGCGATGGCATCGTCATCGAACCGGCCACATCGGATACCGGTGGCATCGAGTTCACGATCCGCGACATTCCGGCCACAGGCAAAGACATGGTCGTGCTGCTCACCATGAGCGGCCAACCGATGAAGGGCTATCCCCGCGAGATGGCCCGATTTGTCGAATGCGAGCTTTCGGGGGGCATGATCAGCCTCATGGGCAAGGTGCCGGAGTCGACCGGCATGGCCTTGCGGGGTGCGGCGGAGACCGAGATCGATCGGACATCGGGCGCGGCCATCAGGAATCAGGTGCAGACCACTATCGACGATCGCACGCTTCCGGCCTATGCCATCCACCCGCCCTACCAGATGGGGAAGGGCTACGTCTTCTGGTGCCGCGATGTCGACATCCCACCGTCATCGGACCTGCGCTTCAATCTGGGCATGAGCGAGAAGGCGCCCGCGCGCTCCGACGGTGTCTGGTTCAAGGTCTTTGTCTCCGAACTCTCTGGCAATAGACCCGGGCCCTTTGAACCTGTGTTTGAGAAGACCACCAAAGCGCACGAGTGGATCCCGTGCTCCATCCCCCTCAGGAGATTTGCCGGGAAACGCGTCCGGTTAAAGTTCGTTGCCGACTGCGGACCGAGGGACAACGCCACGACAGATCAGGGCTACTGGGCCGATGTCAAGATCGTGCGTGCCGGACTCGCGGAATCCGAGGTTACCCCATCCTCGACACACATGACCTGGCTCAACGACAGGCCTTTCACCTCCGCATTCTATTTTCGCGAACTGCGCTCCAAGTCGGTGGATCTGAGCGTGTCGGTTGAAGGCGCCGAGCCCATGACCGTGATCGCGCTCTCGGCCCACGCGCATCCGGATGCGATGTGCCGCGTTTTTCAGCAGGGCCTCGTCATCGCGAACCCGGCGCATGAACCCTACACGTTCGACCTCGGCGAGGTCTCCCCCGGGCGCCGCTATCGCCGCATCCGGGCCGTGCTAACCCAAGACGCCGAGGCGAACAACGGCCAACCGGTCGCCGGCAGAATCACTCTCGGAGAACGCGACGCGCTCTTTCTGGTGCGGGTGCCTTAGCGAGAAACTTCGGGCGCTGTTCGCGGGCGCGGCTCGTGCCCCGACCCCAGAAGTTTTCCCCTGAATAATCCGGCGCGTGGACGTTTCTGGCTAGTGCCGCCCCCTCGCGCCGGGGGCGGCGATATCTCGAAAATTCAGACACCGAATCGTAGGAGCCTGCTTGCAGGCGATTCCACGCCGCGCGAATCGCGCTACGTCTCATTTTCACCCCCGATGGTCTTTCGCCCAGACCCCGCAGGAAAAAAATCGGGGCTCTTCACCGGCGCGCCAAGGAAAAAAGGGAGTGAAGGGGCTCCCAAAAGGAACGCGCACCGGCAAGGCCCCGATGTGTCTGTTTAGACACGCGTTCGGGGCAACCGTTCAAGAAAAAGTGAAATTTTGGCGAAAACGTGATTTTCTGGCCGTGGCGCGCCACATCGGCGCACGGTCCTTGATTTGTAACATATTCAGCTACAATGCTTTGCTGGTTGTTGTGCTTGTTGGCGTGGATTTTTGACTGAGCCATTCGCTCGCGCGTTGGCGGGCGGCGGCCATCTTGGGGTAACGGACCTCGCGGTAGCCTGTAACCGACTCGGGAAGGCGCAGGGCTCGGGCCCACGAGTGGTAGTCGTCATCGCGGGAGAAGCGGAATTCGTCGGCTAGTTTCAGATACCAGTCGCGGAACTCGCGTTCCACGGCGTGCCAGGCCGGGAACCATCGGCGCAGGAACCGGCATTCGCGCATCAGGCGGAGCATCCAGTCGCGGGAGCGGATCTTGAACCGGAAGGTGTGGCCGCCGAAGACGAACTCGGGTCGGTTGATGTGGCGGTAGATGATGTGGTCGCCCCGGTCGGGATCGATACCGTAGCGCTCGCGATCGCGGGCGTATTTCTCCTCGCTCGTGAGAAGGTGCGCGACCCAGACTTCGTCCTTGATGGCCATGACGCGGTGGGCGTTCCAGATCACGGCTTTGGTGGCGGCAAAGTCGTGCTGCGCCGAGTCACGCCGATAAACGGATAGCACGGAGTCGATGTACCTCTGGGCGTAGGCGGGGCCGTCGTACTGGAGGAGATCGTGGATCCGGACGGCGAACAGCCGGAGGCTCTCCCGGTCGATGCGGAGCGGTTCGACTGCGCGGGTGACCAGCTGGAAGAGCTGCTGGGCGCGGCGCTCCCCGCGCCGACCGCGCTTGCGCAGGATGGCGCACTTCTCCGCGATCACGTCGTTGTAAGTGGGTGCGGGGGCGCGTTTCTCCTCGGCGCCGCGGGCCGCGAGCCAGCGACCCAGATTGAAGGCCTTCCAGTTCTCGGTGGCGGCCGGTCCCATCGTCTCGCGGATGGCCCACTCGAGGCTCTCGATGGAGAGCGGCAATTCACCCCGCTGGAAGGCGATGCCGATCATCAGGATATTGCCGTAGAGCTTGGTGCCGAAATAGCGCTCAGACAGCTCGGAGACACTGTGGCCAAAGTATCGGTCGGCGATGGTGTTGCGCCGGATGGCGTCCTCGATGTCGGCAACGCAGAAGTCATCCTTGCCGAGTAGGGTGAGGATGGTGGGCGTCTTGGACGTGTTGATGATGGCGGCGGTGTGGAGGCGGGAGCCGACGCGCTGGTTGGTCGAGGGATCGAGTCCCCGGGCGGCCTCGAGGGCGTCGATGCCGAGGATCAGGTCGGCCTTGCCGTAGGGGATGAGGTTCGAGGAGTGGTTGCGGCCGGGCCGGGTGTAAGTGATCTGGGAGTAGATGCCGCCATTCCGGATGGCGAGGCCGGCCTTGTCGCAGAACTTGACCTCGAATCCCTCGCGATGGCCCGCGCGGACGAGGGTGGCGGTGGAACTGGCGACGCCCATCCCGCCAACGCCGGCGAGGTACACGCGCCAAGAGGCATCGAATTCGCGGGGCGCGGGGAGCGGGATGCTGTCGATGTCGAGGCGGTCGAGGCGCGGGCTGGGTTTCTTGTGTCGGACGATGACGATCTCCTCGAAGGAGGGGCAGGCGTAGGTCTTAGTGCAGGCGGTGTCGGCGACGCACCACGAGAGATCGGTCTGCAGTTTTCGGCCGAAATCCGTCTCGACGAAGGTGAGGCCGGGGCAGCCGGTGGCCAAAGTGCACTCCAGGCAGTGCTCGCAGACATCGGCGGCCACATTGACGAAGCGCTTGTGGCGGAGGTAGCCGCGTTTCCGGATCTCGGCGCGCTCCTCGCGGGCGCGGGCGCGATGGAACGTGATGCCGCACTCCTTGTCGGCGATGATCACCTTGACCCCGTCGCGGAGGATCGTGTTCTCGAGGATGCGCCGGTAGTGGTCGCGGTTGGCAGGGTTGGTCCGGATGACCTCCGCGCCGCCGTCGCGCGTGATGGCCGAGGCGATACCGTCGATGTTCTGGGTGAATGTCTCGTTTCCGAGGATGTCCCTGTCCATGCCGGGCGTGATCTGGTGCCCGGTCATGGCGGTGGTGCGGTTGTCCAGGATGATGTAGGTGATGTCCTGCCCGTTCTTGATGGAGTTGGAGATGGCGAGCTGGCCGCTGTGGAAGAAGGTCGAGTCGCCCATGAAGACGACCTGCTTGTTGACAATGAACGCGTCGATGCCGAGGCCGGTGCCACCGCCGAGGCCCATGCCGCTGTAATTGTGCATGAGGTCTTTGGTGGGCTCGAACATCAGCATCGTGTAGCAGCCGGTGTCGCCGTGAAAGACCAGGTCCACGGGGCCGTGCTTGTGGCGGCTCGCCATGTAGGCCGGGTCGCGGAAGGACTTCTTGATGTCGACCAGCACCGAGGCGGAATCCCGGTGTGGGCAGCCGGGGCAGAAGGTCGGGGTGCGGGGGGCGAGTTTGACGTCGGCGTTTGCGGTCTCCGCGACAAGCGCGAGTTCGACCTCGACCGCGGCGACATCGACCGGGACGAGCGGGTCCTGGAGCTTGAGCAGGATCGGGGCCAGGCACTCGATCAGGATGGAGGGGTTGAGGCCGCGGTGCGCGGGGATCCCGGCCAGGTCGCCGGGCAGGGTCTTGCCCCAGACCTTGGTGCGGAGATCGTCGTGGTTGGCGATGGCGGTGATCTGTTCCTCGATGAAGCCGCGGCGCTCCTCCACGACGATGATCTCCTCGGCGATCTGGGCGAGCCGCCGGATCTGCGCCGGGTTGATGGGGTAGGTGACCCCGATTTTGAGGATGGGCATTGCGTCGACGAGGCCCATCTCGGCGAGGGCTTGCTCGAGGTAGGAGAAGGCGAGCGCGGAAGAGACAAAGCCGTAGCGGAATTTCTTTCCTGGCGCCGCGCCCGGCGGGAGCGCGATGCGGTCGACGCCGTAGTTTTCCGCCGAGGCCCAGAGGCGCTGGTAGCGGGAGGGAAAGTCTCTCTCCTTGCGCCACGTGCGCGGGGGGAGGAGGACCTTGTTCTCGAAATCGACCTTCGAGGTATCGAGTTCGATGGGGTTGTTGGTGTTGATGCGCGGGAGGTTGTTGCGCCGCACCCGGACGCTGCCTCCGCCGTCCGCCTGGTTGGTCGTGATGAGGTAGCCGATGTAGAGCTCGGCCTCGCGGGAGAGTTTGAAGCCGATGTCGATCCAGTCCTTGATCTCCTGGTTGCTGGTTGGCTCGAGGACCGGCATGTGGAGGTGCTTGGCCAGATAGCGGGAGTCGGCCGGCACCTGGGTCGAGTCGCTCCAAGGATCGTCGCCCATGACGACGATGGCGCCACCGTCGGGGTGCGCGCCGCCCAAGTTCCCGAGCGCGAGGGCATCGGAGGCGACGTGGACCCCGACGCTTTTCATGACCGCGATCGCCCGCAGGCCGAGCATCTGGGACCCGTTGAGCATCGCGACGGACAGGGCCTCGTTGTGCGCCAGGACCGCGCGAATGCCGTAGTGCTTGGGGATCTCGGCGATCCGTTCGATGGTGTCGAAGAAGCCCGCGACGGGGGACCCTGGGTAGCCCGTCCAGAGGTGTGAGCCGCCCTCGGTTTCGAGCAACCCCTTGACCATCAACTCGTTGCCCGTGAAAACCTCCGTGCCCTCTTCCTTCAGGAAACGGGGGTCGGCACCGGCGGCCAAGCTTTTCGACATGCCCCCTAGTTTAGGTGCGGAGGTGGGGCGTGCAAATCAAAAGGCGGTACCAACTTCCAGATCGTAAGACAACTGGCGGGAAGCCCTTCGCCCTGCCCATAGAATTCCACGCGGCGGATCGCAGTCTGGCCTCGCCGAACGGTCAGGCCTTTCGCCGACTTGTCGCGAAGGACACACCGGCGTGGGGACTTGGCCCGTTCTTCCATGGGCGCGGTGGTGAACCTGACGACGCCTTGGAGATTGTCTTTGATCCGAAGGGACGGATCGCTCCGGTTGCACTGACTCGAGAATTTTGACACCGAATCGTAGGAGCCTGCTTGAAGGCGATTCGAATCGCGCGCAGGCGCGCTCCTAGGTCCCATTTTCTTCCCCGGTGGTGCCCCGCCGCGCGGGGATCATTTTTTCCCTATCCCAGCACGATCCGGGCTCGTGAGGGTTTGGGGCCCATCTGTGGCCAGATGGGCTAAGGGTTGGGCTCAGGATTCCGCCCGGCGCATGATCGTGTCGTTGAGGGGGGCGTCGCTGGATTCGGGGTAATCGAGGGTGAAGTGGAGGCCGCGGCTCTCGTGCCGTGCGGTGGCGCACCCGACGATGAGCAGGGCCACGCGCACGAGGTTGCGGAGTTCGACCAGGTCGCTCGTGAGCTTAAAATTCCAGTAGAAATCGTTGATCTCCCGCCAGAGGTTCTGGAGGCGGGTGTTGGCGCGCTGGAGGCGGCGGTTGGTCCGGACAATCCCGACGTAGTCCCACATTAGCCTCCGGATCTCGTCCCAGTTATGCGAGATGACGACCATCTCGTCGGGATTCGTGAGGCCGCCGGATTCCCATGCGGGAATTTCGGGCGGCCGTGGCGGGCGGTCGCTGTTTCGGGCGCGCAAGGCGGCGCGGTGGGCGATCACCAGGGCCTCGAGGAGAGAATTGGAAGCCAGTCGATTTGCGCCATGGAGGCCGGTGTGGGCGACTTCGCCGATGGCGTAGAGGCCGCGGAGGGTGGTGGCGCCGTAGAGGTCGACGGCCACGCCGCCGCACTGGTAGTGGGCGGCGGGCACGACGGGTATGGGCTCTCTGGTGATATCGATGCCCAGGCGGAGGCAGGTGTCGTGGATCATCGGAAACCGGTCGCGGGTGAATTCGGCGGGCCGGTGCGTGAGATCCAGGTAGACGCACGCCGCGCCGGAGCGCTTCATCTCGGCGTCGATGGCGCGGGCCACGATGTCTCGCGGGGCCAGATCTTTTCGGGGGTGGGCGTGCTCCATGAAAGCGCGCCCCGATTGGTCCACGAGACGACCGCCCTCGCCGCGGAGTGCCTCCGAGATCAGGAAGGGTTTTGTCCCGGGCCGGTAGAGGCAGGTGGGATGGAACTGGATGAACTCCATGTTCGCGATCGTGGCGCCGGCGCGCCACGCCATGGCGACACCATCGCCGGTGGCGATCTCCGGGTTGGTGGTGTGGAGGTAAACCTGGCCGCATCCTCCCGTGGCCAGGGCCGTGACCGGCGCCGAGAACGTGTGCACCTCGCCGCCCTTCCTGTCGAGGGCATAGAGCCCGATGCATCGGTCGGGACTCGAGGGATCGAGCTTGCGGGCGGTGATGAGGTTGACGCCGATGTGGTCCTCGAAGACCTCGATGTTGCCGTGAGACTCGATGGCGGCGAGAAGCGCGCGCTCGACCTCCTGGCCCGTCGCGTCCTTGGCATGCAGGACGCGCCGTTTCGAGTGGCCGCCCTCGCGCCCCAGGTCGAGCTCGCGGCCGCCGCCGCCCTCCCGCTCCCGCTCGGTGAAGCGCATCCCGAACTCGACGAGCTCGCGGACGCGCGCGGGCCCCTCTTCGACGATGGTGCGGACGACGTCCTCGTGGCAGAGGCCCGCGCCGGCGCGGAGGGTATCCTGGACGTGAAGTTCGAAGGAGTCCTCTGCCGAGGTCACGCACGCGATGCCGCCCTGGGCGTAATTGGTGTTCGACTCGGCGCGGGATTTCTTGGTGACGATGCCCACGCGGCCGCCTTCTGCGACCTTGAGCGCGAAGCTCAGGCCGGCGATGCCACTGCCTACGACCAAGAAATCAAAATCGTGTTTCATGTCAATGGTTGATCCTTGATCTTCCGTGCTTGCGGGGGGTGGGTGCTGCGGCTACTGTAGGCGTAGGCCCAACATTGATGAAACCGCGACGGAATGCAATGGCGCGGTGAGGTGTTGGGTCCACCAGGAGATTCAGCGATGAGCGAAACAGATAATGTGGCGACGAAGGAGAGGCTGATACGAGATTTCAAATCACTTCTCGGGGAATTCGAGTCTTTGGTTCGCGATGGGGCTTCCCAACTCGGCGAGAAGGCGGGCGCGGCCCGCGAGCAGCTCGACCAGAACCTGAGGAAGTTGCGCGGCCAGCTCGAGGATGTTGAGGGGCGCGTGTTCGAGCACGGCAAGGTCATGGCGAAAGCCACCGATGACCTGGTGCACGACCATCCCTGGGAGTCGGCGGGGGTTGCTTTTGGGGCTGGCTTGTTGATTGGCATTCTGATCAATCGGCGGTAGGCCGGATCTAATGGCCGACTTTCTGTTTGGATCCCGGGGTCTAGTCGAATCGCTCCGCGGTTCGCTGGAGACCGCACTGCGCATCATCGAGGCCCGGCTTGAACTGCTGGGCATCGAGTTGCAGGAAGAGAAGCACAGGCTTCTTGGGCTGGCGGTTTTGGCGGCCGGGATGCTGGTGTTCGCCGTGCTTGCGCTGGTGGTGCTGACGGTCGGCCTCATCGCCCTTGCGTGGGATGATCCTGCGCTTCGGCACCCGGTGATCTGGGGGATCTTCGCGGTCTATGTGGCGTCGGCGCTGGTGTGCTGGCGGATGTTCGCGTCGCGTGTCTCGAAGCAGGCGCGCCTTTTTGAGGGCACGATCGAGGAATTGCGCAAGGACCGGTCATGGCTGCGGCCCCGCTGAAGGTCTTGGAGCTGAGGAAGCGGTTGCTGCTGGAGCGCATTTCGCTACAGCGCGGCGAGATGGCGGCGCATCTGCGCGGTGTTCGTCGGGGCGTGTCTTGGGTCTCGCTCGGCGTCGGGGCCTTGGGAGCGATTCGGGGTGCGGCCGGGGCCTTGGCGGTGGCGAAGCTGGTTGCACCGGGAGGCCAACGGAAGCTCTTGCCGATGCTGCTGGCCGGTGCCACGGCCGCGTGGGGGTTGGGCAAGGCCGCCGCCGGGATGGTGCGCCGACGGTGGTTGGCGCGGCGCGGCGTCTTGGACGTGGCGTCGGTCAAGTGACGGTAACCCGTCCTTCCGCGCGTTGTACCTAACCCGGATATTTCACAGCCTTGCGGGCTGTGAAATTCCGGGCTCTGGGAAAACCGCGCCATGAGAGCCATTTATTGGGAAAGGTCTGGCAAAGACTGGGATTTTTCGCGGTTGCAGAGTGTGTTTCGCGGATCGGTGGCACCAGACCCTCCAAAATCGCGTTTTTCGGAGCGCGGTTTTCCTTTGAGCCTGCATGTTTCACGCGGGAGCGTGAAACATGCAGGCTAACCCATGTCGTGACTGGAGCGCGCGGGTCTATTGTTTGGCGGGTGGCGCGGGGATTGGGAATGCGGGGGCGTCTGTGCCCGCGGGCGCCGGGACGGGTTTGGCCGGGGGTTGTTCCTTCTCTGCCGTCGGATCGCTGAGTTTCGGCAGGATGGGGCCCATGGTCGGGGGAGCCGTCGGCGTGGGCTCTTCTTTGGCGGGTTTCGGGGAAAGGGCCGCGAGCCTCTCGAGGTCGAAGCCGGGTATCTTGACGGAGGCCGCCTGCAGGATTCGCGTCAGGACGGCCCGCTGGAGATCGCGCCCATTCTGGATGTTCGTGAAGGCGATGCCGGAGAGCTTTATCTCGTTGATCAGGGGAGGGGGGTTGGGTGATGCCGAAAAATCGAGGGCCTCGATGCGTTCGGCGCTCATCTCGACGCGCTCGATCAGGAACTGGTGGGGCGGTATCGGTGACTTGCCTGCGGGACGTTTTTCTTCGGGGGACAGGACGAGGGCCTTGATCCGCTCGAGGTTCAGTTCGCCCAGGGCCGTGCGGACGATGACGAGACGGGCGATGTCGAGCGTGAGCTTGCGCACGACCAGGTGGCCGGACTGGAGCCGCTCGAGGTCGAACTCGATCTTTGCGCTGGGGATATCGAGGCAGCGGCGTTCGGGGAAGTGGCCCGGATTGACGAGTTCGAGGCCCTTGATGTTGATGGTTGCCTTGGCCAGATTGACCTCTGCGGTGCCGCCGGTCCACGTGAGACCGGTTTCTCGCTCGACGGCGCTCTCAAGCAGGCGGCTGGCCAGACGGTCGCGAAAGAAGAAGAGTCCCGCGACCACCAAAACCAGAAACCCGACGAGCGTGCATAGCCCGCTGAACAGGCGCAGCATACGACTCCCTTATAATCACGATTTGGCGGGCCGCCAACCGGAAAATTGGTCAGCGCGGGCGCACCGTGTGGGGGACTTCGGCCTCGAATGAGGCTTTCGACGGGGTATCGACGAAAGTCCGGCGGGATACCCGGCCCAGGATTTGCGGTGCATGGGCGGAGGGCGTTGTGCAAGAATGCGCGCCCATGGGCTGGTTGAGTCGAGCGGGCCGCGCTCTGGAGCTAATCAAATTCTCGCACACGGTGTTTGCGATGCCATTCGCATTGGCGGCGATGCTGGTGGCGGCGGGGGGGCTTCCGGCTTGGCGCGTGCTGGGCCTGATCCTGTGGTGTCTGGTGACGGCGCGGACGGCGGCCATGGCGTTCAACCGGTATGTCGATTGGGACTACGACCGGGCCAATCCGAGGACGGCGGGACGGCAGCACCTGGCGACCCGGCGGCTGGCGCTGGGGCTGACCTGGGTGGCGCTGCTTGGGTTCATCGCGGGCACGTGGTTTCTGAACGTGCTGTGTTTCATGCTGGCGCCGCTGGCGATGATAATGATTCTGTCGTATAGCCTGACCAAGCGATTCACGTCGTTCACGCACTTTTTCTTGGGGTTGGCGCTAGCGGCTGCGCCGATGGGCGCGTGGGCGGCGGTGACCGGTGACCTCCGCGCATGGCCGCCGTGGGTGCTGGCGTTCGCGGTGCTCTCCTGGGTCTTCGGATTTGATCTGATCTATTCCACCATGGACGTGGAATTCGATAGGTGCGCGGGGCTGTCCTCCTTCCCGTCACGCTTCGGCATTCCGGCGGCACTTCGGCTCGCGGGCGCCTTGCACCTGCTGGCGTGGCTGGGGCTTGGGGCGTTCGGCCTGGCGTGCGGCTTCGGCTGGCGATACGCGATCGGCTGGGCGCTGGTCGCAGCGGCGCTGATATTTGAGCATGGGCTCGCGCGGACCGGTGACGTGGCGCGGGTCAACACCGCATTCTTTCAGGCAAACGCCTTTGTCGGGATAGTCGTGCTCGGCGCCGTGGCGGCGGAGGTATTTGGGTAAGGCGAAGACAAATCCCTCCAGCCGGGGCCAACTCCCAACAATCGACGTTCAACAATCAACGTCGAAGGCAGGTCTCGTGTCCGTCGCGGCAGGTGCGACGGACGGTGTATAATGCCGTTTGGGAACGAGGGGTCTGGCCAGCGCCGCCCCTCAAGCTCACCGCCTGCGGCGGCCGGCCCCGCCACCTCCTCCGCCCCCACCGAAGGGACGGTCTGCCCCGCCCGAGCGCTGGAACTCTGCCGCCCGCTGGCTGCCCCGCTGGCGCGAGTACGACTCGCGATTCAATTGGCTGGTGATGCCGCCGCCTGAGAAATCGGCCCCTCCTTGTCCGAACTGGCTCCGGTCGACGGAGGGTTGCGATACCGCCTGTGCCCTGGGCGTCTCGCGGTTGGCGGCTTGCGCGCGCGGCGCGTCAGTCTGCTGGCCGGTGCGCGCCTCGCGGGCCTGGGCGATCTGGTCGCGCCCTGTGCCCTGCGCCCGGTCCTGCGCCGTCTGTTTCTGCTGCTGCCGCGCGTCCTCGCCTTTCTTGGGCGGGGGATTCACATCATTCCAGTCCCCGTCGTCGTACTTCTGCCACTGCCCGTCCTCTTTCCTGTACAGGTTGCCGTCCTTGCCAGCATAGATATCGCCCTCGTCATTTTTCACGATGCCGCCTGTGTCACCCGTAATCCGCGAATGGTGAATGACCCCTTTGGCGCCCTCCGATGTTTCGAAGCCCGCGGTCGCGCCCCTCGGGCTAGATTGGTGCCCCATCCGCGCCCAGCCGTCGTCGGTCTCGACGTAGGTGCGCCCCCACGAGCCATAGATGCTCGAGCCGCCCGCGTGCGCGGCATAGTTGCCCGTCCAGGGATTGTATGCCTCTCCGAAGCGGGCGCTGCCGTACGGTCCGTACACCGCCGCCCCGCGGGCAAAGGTGCCGGTGCTCGGGTTGTAATAGGCCACCCGGCCGGCGCCCCCGTAGGGCCCGTAGACATATCCCGCCCGATAGAATCCACCGTGGTAGTAGTCGTAGCGCACCCCGCAGCCGTACGAAAAATAGACCGAGCCACAGTAGTAATGGCAGTCGTCCCAATCGTGTGCCAGTTCGGCGCCGAGCCACATGCCCAGCCCGAACATCACCGCGCCGCCGACGACGTACGCGCCGGTGTATCCCGAGGTGTAGCCCACGGTCACCGTCTCCGGCTGCGAGTCGTACACGTACACGTACGTTACGTTGTACTTGGGGCTCGAGGGAGGGATTGTGTAGATCGCCGGCGGCACCTTGTCGCACACGGCCCACGGCCCCGTCGGCGCGGCGGCCACGAACCAGACGCCCTGATAGCAGCAATAGTATCCGCCCCCGACCAGGAACACGTCATTTGGCGTGTTCTTCGCGAACTGGACCTGTGTCCCCGGGATGGCGACGAACTGTGGTGCCCCCTGGTATTGCACCGTCAACTTGATCGCGTTGCGCTTGACCGTCGCGGTCCGCGGGATCGAAGCTTGGATCACCGCCTCTTCCGCCTGCGGCGTGTGGGGTACCGAAGCCAGCACGTCGGCCTTCGCATGGTTCTCAGGGATCGCCGCGAAATCTGCCGGAAGATCCTTCGACGCCGCCGACCACGGCCCCTCGAGCTTTTTGGCGCGGAACCATCGACCCGCGGCTAGAAAATAGTAATTCGCCTCCCCAGAGTGCAGGAACAGGTCGTTGTCGGCGTTGGTTACATACAGCAGCTTCGTGTTCGGGATCGGAGCGAAGGCGGGCTGCCCGTCGGTGACAATCAGTTCCGCCGGCTGCTGCGAGACCAGGACCACCGGCGCGGCCGCCGCCTGGGTACCGGGGATGTGTTTCTTGACCTCCGACCAGTTCGGGTCATCCGGCAGTTTGGCGAGACCGGCCGGGAGTTGTCTGGCGGGTTCCCACGGCCCTTTCTGCAGATCCTGAGTCGTGAGCCAACTCTCGCCATTCAGCAGGAAGTAGCGCCCCGTGCCCACCTCGAGGAAAATGTCCCAGTTGGTGTTGGCGGCAAATAGCAGATCGGTTCCCTCGACCGGCTTGAATTTCGGTTCGCCCAGAAAGATCACCAGGATCGCTGGCTTGTCGCTGTATAGGATCGGTGGTGGCTCGAGGTTCACCGCGACGTCTTTTTCCTGAAGTTTCGTGCGCTCGAGATTCGCGATGATGCGGTCCAGCGACACCACCAGATCCCGCTGCGGCGGCAAAGCCGACATCACGATTTCCCGCAGCTGCGCGGCCCGCTCGGGCGCCTGCCCCGGAAAGTTGAGCTCCGTGACTTTCCGTGTGCCCAATAGCACCGTGCGGTTTTGGAAATCCGTCCGCGTGGACGCCTCGACCTTCGCCGCACCATACACCTTCTCCTGCGTGCCCGCGGCGGTCACCGCCACCGCCATCCGTGCGCGCAGGAGCTGAGAATTGGCCCACTCGTCGACCTGTGGCTGAAAGATCACCACTTGGTTGCCGTCCTTCGCCAGGACCCGCGGCCAGCCTGGATCAGCGACCGGCTCAGGCGCCTGTTGGCCCACGGCCGAAAGCGCACAAGCGCCTGCGAACCACGCGACCCGCGCAAATCCCGAAGCAACGCTCCGCAACTCTGTCCTCATTGGGTGTCTCGCTTTCTAATTTCGATTCGCGGCCCAGGGCACCCATTGGACCGATAGCTGGGTCCGGTGCCGGTGCCCAGGACACGTGGATAGTGTCCCGCGATAAAACGGATTAGGCAAGCGGGCCGTGGCGTGATACTTGCCACCCAAAGCCCATCGGACGGAGACGGGTCGCTGGCGCTTCCCAGCTACCGAGGGGGACCCGATGACGGTTCTTTGACGCGCATCGCCGCGGGCGGGGTGGTGGGCGCGGGCGCGAGGAATGGGCGGAAGGTGTCGAGATGGCGGTGCGGGAGGGATGCGACGATGCGTGTCCCATCGTCGAGATGCTGGGTTTCGATGACCTTGGCGATCTGGTGCAGTTTCGCCACCAGAGGGTATTTGTCGTGGGGGATGTCGAGGCGGACCGTCGCCAGGTCGAGGTCCAGTCTGGCGGAGATACGGTGCAGGAGGGCGGGCAGTCCGTCGCCGGTGATGGAGGAGATGAAGAGGGGGTCGTCGAAATGGCTGCGGATGGCGGCGAGTTGTTCGGGCGGGGGCTGGAGGTCGATCTTGTTGAAGGCGAGGATCGTGGGTTTCTGATCGACGCCGAGCTCGCGGAGGACATCGAGGGTCGTGCGATGGAATTCGAAGATCTGCGGGTTCGTGACGTCGAGGACGTGGATGATGAGATCGGCGAGCGTGGCCTCCTCGAGGGTGGCCTTGAAGGCCTCGACGAGGTGGTGGGGGAGACGACGGATAAAGCCGACGGTGTCGGAGATGAGGATCTCCTGCCCATTGGCGAGGGCGATGCGCCGCGTGGTGGGGTCAAGGGTGGCGAAAAGCTTGTCCTCGACGAGGACCTCGGCGCCGGAGAGGGCGCGGAGGAGGCAGGATTTTCCGGCGTTGGTGTAGCCGACGATGGCGCAGACCGGGACGGGGATGCGCAGGCGCTGCTTGCGCTGGGTGGCGCGGCTGGAGCGGACGCCCTCCAGTTCGGCGCGCAGGCGCTGGATCTTCTGTTGGACGATGCGACGGTCGACCTCGAGCTGGGTCTCGCCCTCGCCTCGCCCGCCGATGCCACCGGCCTGGCGGGAGAGGTGCGTCCACGCGCGGGTCAGCCGGGGGAGCGAGTAGCGCAGGCGGGCGAGGCCAACCTGGAGGCGGGCCTCGCGGGTCTGGGCGCGGCGCGCGAAGATGTCGAGGATGACCTCCTCGCGATCGATCACGCAGAGTTCCGAGCGCTTTTCCCAGTTGCGCTGCTGGGCGGGGGAGAGGGGGTTATCGAAGACGATGATCTCTGCGCCGCGCTCCTTGGCGAGGGCGGCGAGTTCGTCGGCCTTGCCCGTGCCGACGAAAAGGGGCGCGTGCATTTGGCGGAGTTTGACCATGACGCTATCGGCGATCTCGATGTCGAGGGAACGCACGAGTTCACCCAGCTCGGCGAGGAGATCGCGCGTCGTGTCGGGGTCGTCACGTGGGGTCTGGATGCCGACCAACAGGGCGCGGTCAATCTTTCGCGTGTCGGGTTTTTGGCCGATCATGGGCGAGCGCGGTGCGCCGGTTCAGCCGAGGGACTCCATGAGGTGGATGACCTCGCGGCGGGTGTCCTCGTGACCGCCGGCGACGGCGAGGACCAGGGCGCGCGCGAGGTATGAGCGGGCTTTTTCGATATCGCCCAGCTCGATGGCGCAGCGGCCGATGAGCACGCACGGGACCATCCAATCCGGTCTTTGTGAGACCGCGCGTTCGAGATGTTCGCTGGCCTTGACGTAGTCGCCCGTGTCGAAGCACGCTTTTCCGAGACTGAATAGGTAGAGCTCGTTGTCGGGGTGGCTATCCACCAGGGCGCGGAAGCGTTCCACGGTCCCTGTTTGTGAGAGGCGCACTGTCTTGGGGGTAGTCATTAAAATATCGTCTGCGGTGCGCTGTGGTGGGCAGCCCAATCAAACCTAAGGACTAGCTTAGGTCTTTCTTTGGCGGATGCAAGGAATAGGCGGACTTGCGGATTGGCGGGGTTGCGGCAACACTGCAAATCATGTCAGCGGTGGGTCGAGCCATCCGGGTGGCGGTGGCCTGGGCGATGGTTGGGCCACTCCTCGGGCAAGACGGGATCGCGCCGAATGTCGGCGGAGCGGCGCCATCGCTGGAACCTATGGCCGGGGTTACGGCGCAGGCGACCGGTTCCGTGGGCGCGGTGGCCGCCACGGTGGGTGCGCCGTCCGGGAGCGTGGCCGCGGCGGCGTCAGGGCAATCGGCGCCCACGGGGCAAGTGGCGATGACCGAAGGGGCGGCTGCTTCCCTCACGAGGGTCGACTCGTTTGCCCTGGATGCGGCCGCGGATAAGATCGATTTTAGGACGATGGATATCCCGGCAGCGGCTGGCCAGGCCGTGCTTGTCGCGACAATGGAAAAGACGTTCTTCAGCGAGAAGGCGCGGCCGAGCCTGACGGCGCGACTGGCGAGCGAGAACACGGAGATGCAGCGGGTCGTGAGCCTAAAGATGGTTGGGGGGCCACTGGAACCGCTGGCGGTGACGACGTTCGAGGTCCGCAGCGGGGGTCTTGATGGCAAGCGCGATCAGCTGGGGCGCGGGGTGCCGGTGGGCCAGAAGTTCGACCTGACGTTCGTCTGGGGTGGTGGGCGCCTTGAGATCCGGGTCGATGGGGTGCCGCGCTACCGGGGGCAGATGGAGTTTGTGCCCGTGTTCTTTCATGTGCAGGTCCAGTCGGGGCGCGCCTCGGTGGAATCGATACAATTCGAGGCGGCGAGGTTCACGGAACGGGGCGCGACTGGTTCGCGGCGGCAGAAGAAGTGACGGGCGCGACCGCGAGCGTCAGCGAGCCGGGGGTGCGACGGGTCGCAGACGCTCACCGCTACGGGGGGGTGATTTCGCCAAGGATCAGGCGGCGGAGCGTTTCGGGGTACAGGCGATGCTCTTGCTGGAGCACGCGCGCGGCCAGGGTCTCGGGAGTATCGTCGGGCAGGACGGGGACCACGGCCTGGGCGAGGATTGGGCCGCGGTCGTAATCGGAATCGACGAGGTGGATGGTGGCCCCGGAAGTTTTTTCTCCGGCGGCGATGACGGCCCTGTGGACGTGCATGCCGTACATGCCGGGGCCTCCGTGTTTGGGCAACAGGGCGGGATGGATGTTGAGGATGCGGCCTTTGAATGCGGCGAGGGTGGCCGGGCCGATCTTCTTCATGTAACCGGCGAGGACGACCCAATCCACCCGATGCTGTTGCAGCGAATCGCGGATGGCGGCATCGAGCTCTGCGTCGTCAGGGTGTGCTTTGGCGTTGAGCACGATGGCGGGCATGCCGGCGGCGCGGGCGCGTTCGATGGCCTGGGCCTCGGGATTGTTGCAGATGAGCAGGGCGGGGTCGGCGGGCAGACGGTTCGCGCGGCAGGCATCGAGGATGGCTTGCATGTTGCTGCCGCCGTGCGACGCAAGAAAGCCGAGACGGGGGTGGGCGCCGGGGCCCTGATCTTCGGACAGGAGGAATTGCGCGAGCGCGCGGTGCAGGGGCGTCGAGAAAATGGCCCAAATGTGTGCGGGCACCCGCGAGCAAACCGTGTGGCGAGCGGGACCCCAGACTGCGCTCGAGTTAGGGAGGACCATGAGGTCGCCCACGCACCATGAGAGGAAGGCGGGGGTCCGCCACGAGACATCTTCGAGGCGACGGAGAAATCGGGAGCCGGGGCGCATCTGGAGGGTGGCGGGCAGGGGGAGCAGGTTCGCCATGAGGGTGCCATGGTGGGGCGTGTTCAGAAATGCAGCCTTGCTGACGGGTAGGTCGGGTCGCATGGCGATCGCCCGACGAATGACCAGTCCGCCCATGCTGTAACCGACAAGGTTCACGGGGCGGTCAATTTCGGTGATCCGGCGGATGAGCCTGCGGGCGACGAGGCCGATGGGGGAGCGGCCCGAGGAGTCATAGCGAAAGATCTCCGACGGCACACCAAAGCGTTCCAGGTTGTGGGCCAAGAGCCCGAGCCGCCAATGGGTGCCCATGAAGCCGTCCAGGAGCACTGTCTGGCCGACTGAGTCGCGCATGGAATCTGTTTAACGCCCCCAGGGGGAATATCCAATAGCCAACGGGCGAATAAAAAAGCCGGCGGCGCATGGCGCCGCCGGCTTGGTTCCGGGCCATGGCTGGCCCCAAAGGTTATTGGTCGGCTTTCTTTTCCCCGCCGGGGGCTTTTGGTGTGTCGCTGAATGCGCCACCCGCTCCGCCGCCGCCCGGTGCTCCGCCCGGTGCTCCGCCCGGGCCGGGACCTTTCTTGCCTGCCCAGCGTTCTTTCATGGCGGCGTTGCGCTTCTCGAGGATTGGCGCGATCGAGGGATCGGCCTTGACGAGTGCCGCATCGACCTTCTCGCCAAAAGCTTTCATCTTGGCGAAGGCGTCTTCTTTGGTCATGGCGCCGGATTGGACCTTCTCGCGCATTCCGCGGAGTTCCTCGCCTTCGGTCTTGAGCGACGGGTTGTCGGCGAACGCCTTTTCGCGGGCGGCCATGAGTTTCTGTCTTTCCTCGTCGTTGAGCCCGGCGGCGAAGAAACCACCTCCCCCGGGGCCGCCCGGGCCCCCGAAGTGCTTTCCATTCTTGCGGCCCTCGCCGCCCTGATCTTCCGCGGCCATCGCCACCGGTGCCAAGAGCGCGATGGCGGCCAACGTCACCAACGACAATCGGATCGTTTTCATGCGAGGGTAAACCCCCGCCATTCAAGAAAGTTTCGCGGGGATGAGTCGCCCTCGGCACCCGCCGCGGGATGATCGTCAGGCCCCGGGGCCGAGGGGTTGATTGCCGTCGCCGAGCGTGATGATACGGGGCTTGTGGCCGGCGGCCTCCTCGGGGGTGTAGTGCCCGAACGACATGATGGTCAGGATGTCGCCGGGTTCCCCCAGGCGCGCGGTCGCGCCGTTGAGGCAGATCGCGCGGGAGCCGCGAGGTCCGGGGATCGCGTAGGTCTCGAAACGCTCGCCATTGGCCATGTTGCCCACGAGGATGCGCTCGTGGGGCATCAGTCCGACCATCTCCATGAGTTCGAGGTCGATCGCCATGGAGCCCTCGTACGCGAGGGACCTGTCGGTCACCCGGGCCCGATGGATCTTGGACTTGAGTAATGACGCCGTCATGAAAGTCGAAAGTCAGGCAACCCGAGAACTATAAGGCAAGGAGAATCCAAGGCAAATTGGCCCGCGAGCCGACCGCTAGCCCACTCGCCGCCGGTGCCATCCGGCGGCCAAGATCAACGCCAGGCCGGTTCCCACAAGCACGCAGGTCGATGGTTCCGGGATCGCTGCCAGCAACCGTATGTAATCCACCTCGAATGTTTGGCCGGTGACCTGGAAGGGGTCGAGGCGCACCCGCATGTTCGTGTTGGTCCAGTCCGCCTCCAGCGTCATGTCGAAAAGGTACTCGTGCCAGTCGCCGTCGCTCTCGCCGAACTTGAGGGAGTTCGCTTCGGTGAACGCGCCGCCCGGCCCCCAGAAGAGCTGGGCATAATTGGTGCTCGTGGTGATCGTCGTGCGCATCCGGATCGTGAGATATCCGTACTTGTCGGCGTCGAACTGCGTGGCGTTGTTCAGCATGAGGTCGCCGGTGCCCTGGCCCGCGATCGCGCCGCCGATCACCGACACATTGGTGGCGCTGGCCACCGACCAGCCGTTGAGGTCGCCCTCGTGGTCCCACTCGCCCAGGCCGACCGTCTCCACGGCATCGATCATGATATAGTCCAGGGCGAAGACGTTGTTGGATGCCGCATTGCTGAAAGGATCGATGCGGAAACCGCTCCCGTTCGGGGAGGGATTCGGGATGTCGCCGTGGAACTCGCTCCAGGCCGTGCTCGAGGTCAGGTTGGCGCTCTCGCCGCCCCTGGCAGGGTTCTCCCAGATCTGAGGGGCCCCCTGTCCCGTCGTGCTCTGCTGATATCGGACCCGCGCGTAGGGGAAGGCCGCGTGGTCATAGGTGCCGTTGCCGTCGCTCCACACGATCCGCGGGTCGCTCACGGACCCGTTGTAGGTGAACGTGCTGGCCCCGCCGCTCACCACCTGCACCGGCGACGTGGTGGTGCCGTTATTGCTGAAAAAAACATTGGCGTCCGAGGCGCCATTGAAGTCCCGCACGATGATCGGATGGACCACCTGCGGCGAATCCACCGTCAGCGATACCTGTGCCCACATCTCGCCCGCCAGCACCACAGTGCCCAGCACCCCGAACCCGACTCTCCTCAGACCCCGCATAAACATGGCATGCCCGCCAGCGCGGGCCAATCCCGCAATTGAACAGTCGCGATCATTTCCGTCAACCCGTTTCTGGGGGTTTCCTCCCGCGGCGCCCGCGCGGCTGGAGGGGTGTCGCGGGCCGATGTCAAGAGTCGAGAGTTGACCCCCGGCGGCGATCTTGTGATTGACGCGCCGGGAGTGGAGGGGTCATGCTTGGGGGCATCGGATTGTCAGGAAGCGAGGAGAGATGCATCGATTTCAGGTCAAGGGAGGCCAGTTGTGGGCAGAGGGCGTGTCGGTGGAGCGGCTCGCCAAGGAGCACGGGACGCCGCTGTACGTGTATTCGCGCGGGACGCTGGTGGACCATTATCGGAGGCTGGATGCGGCGCTGGGCGAGGTCGGGCACATGGTGTGCTACGCGGTGAAGGCGAACTCGAATCTGGCGGTGCTGGGCGCGCTCGCGCGTGAGGGCAGCGGGTTCGACATCGTGAGTGGGGGGGAGCTGCACCGGGTGCTGAAGGCGGGAGGGGACCCGAAGCGGTGCACTTTTGCCGGGGTGGGCAAGACGCGCGAGGAGATCGAGTTTGCGCTTCGGAAGGGGATCTACTGTTTCGTCGCCGAGAGCGAGGCGGAGATGGACGAGATCGACCGGGTGGCGCGGCGGTTCAAGCGGCGGGCGCCGGTGGCGGTGCGGGTGAATCCGGACATTGCGGCTGGGGGGCACGAGAAGATCACGACGGGCACCTACGAGAACAAGTTCGGGGTGGCGTACGAGGCCGTGGCGGGGCTGTACGGGCGGGCGTCGCGGATGCGCGGCATCGCGATCCGCGGGGTGCAGATGCACATCGGATCGCAGATCACGGCACCGGGGCCATTTGTCGCGGCGATCCGCAAGATGGCGCCGCTGGTGCGGGAGCTGAAGGCGGCGCACGGCATCGGATTTTTCAGCCTCGGCGGTGGCGTGGGCATCGTGTACGATCCGGCGCTGGCGAGCGGCCTGACCGACTGGTGGGAGAATAGGACGACCCAGCTGACGATCGATGACTACGCGAGGGCGGTGATCTCGGAGACGCGCGACCTGGGCGTGCAGATCCAGGTGGAGCCGGGGCGGCTGATCGTGGGCAACGCCGGCATACTGCTGGCGCGGGTGCTGTACGTGAAGCGCACGGGGGTGAAGCGGTTCGTGATCGTGGATGCGGCGATGAACGACCTGATCCGGCCGGCGCTGTACGGGTCCTATCACGAGATCGTGCCGGTGCGACAGCTTCGCTCTGGCGCATCGGATCCGGAGTGGGTGCCGACCGACGTGGTGGGACCGGTTTGCGAGTCGGGCGATGTTTTTTGTCGGGATCGGCTGATGCCGGACTTGCGGGCGGGCGATCTGGTGGCGGTCCTCAGCGCCGGGGCGTACGGTTTTTCGATGGCATCCAACTACAATTCGCGCCCACGGCCGGCCGAAATCATGGTCGATGGCCGGAGGGCGCGGGTGGTGCGGCGGCGCGAATCGCGCGCGGACCTCATTCGGGGCGAGGCGCGGTGAATGCCGGGGCCGGTGGGAGGAAAGGTGGCGGCCCCGCTGGGGTCAGGCTGACGGGCGGCATCGCGCATCGATGTTTCGGCGGTCATCCTTGGATTTACGCCAATGAGATCGCCGGGGTGCGGGGCGAACCTGCGGCGGGAGAGACCGTGTGGGTGCGTGACGGGCGGGGCGGATTTGTCGGGTCGGGCCTCTACAATCCCGGTTCGGAGATCCGGATCCGGCTGTTCTCGTCGGACCGGGAGAGCTTTGACCTTGCGTTCATCGAGCGGCGGCTGCGCCGGGCGGTCGAGCGTCGCGGCGGGGCGGAGGTGTGCCGGCTGGTCTGGTCCGAGGGCGATGGGCTGCCGGGATTTGTCGTCGATCGGTACGGGGGCGTGGCGGTGATGCAGTCGCTGACGGCGGCGGCGGACGCGCACTTCGATGAATTCCTGCAGGCGGTCCAACACGTGGTGGGGCCCACGGCCATCATCGAGCGGAGCGACGCGCCGGGCAGATCGCACGAGGGGCTTGAGTCGCGAGTGGGCGTGGTGATGGGCGAGTATCGGGGCCCGTCGCGGCACCGGGTGGGCGACGCGCTGTTCGAGCTGGACCTTTTTGGCGGGCAGAAAACGGGGGCATATCTCGACCAGGTCGCGAACTATCGGGCGGTGGTGGCGCATGCCAGGGGCAGGCACGTGCTGGATTGTTTCGCGCACACGGGTGGATTTGGCGTGCACTGCGCCATGGCGGGTGCGGCGTCGGTGGACGCCGTCGAGGCGAACGAGGCCGCGGTGGCCAGCGGGCGGCGGAATGCGGAACTCAACGGTGCAGAGGTGAGGTGGCATCTGCAAAACGCGTTCGACTGGCTGAGGCTGGCCGAGCGCGAGCGGCGCAAATTTGGCCTCATCGTGCTGGACCCGCCGTCCTTCACGCGATCTCGTGCGCGGGTCGAGGACGCGTTGCGCGGCTACCGGGAAATCCACGTTCGGGCCTTCGGCATGGTCGAGCCGGGCGGCGTGCTGGCGACCTTCTGTTGCTCGCACCACGTGGACGCCGCGCTATTCGAGGACGTGGTGCGGGCAGCGGCGGGGGACGCCGGGCGCCGGGCGAGACTGATGGAGCGACGCGGCCAGGGCGCAGATCATCCCGTGCTGTTGGGGATGCCCGAGACAGAGTACCTGAAGGGGCTGATCCTTGAGGTCGAGTGAGGGCGCGCCGGGGTCCGTTGCTGCGGCGCCGTCGCGCAACGTTTGCGCGCAACGTTTGCCTTGACGGGCGGCGGTTTCGGACGGAGATTCATTGGGCAGAGAAGCAGTTTGCGCCGGGGCGGTGCGTTGCGCCGAGGCCCGCTTTCTCCCGCGATGATTTGTTTCAGGGCTCCGGTGTAGCGTGGGGGTGCGATTTGTCGCATTCTGGGGTTTCCGCAGCTTATGGTTATGGTATAATCGCGTTGAAGGTTGAGGTGGTTCATTTGGTTAGTGATGAGCATTCCAGCGAGCAGGCCGATGAGCTGCTCAAGAATTCGCTCCTGTATCGGGAATTCTTGGCGGAGCGGGAGGAGATTCTGCGCCACAAATGGCTCGAGAGCGAGAAGGTGGGCTACGATGTGGGTTTTGAGAGGGCCCTGCTTGACTGGACCAAGACGCACAGGGCGAGCTGGCGGGCGTCCCGCCAGAAGCGACTAGCGGAGCACCATGTTGAGTGATCTGGCGCGCGGAAGCCCGGGGGCGTTTTCTTCTTGGGGGGCGACCCATGGCGCATGAGCCCACAGTGCCCAAGGGACGGCTCGTCATGGATGCGGCGGCGATCGAGGGGGCGCTGGATCGCATCGCCTCCGGGATCGTCGAAGGCAATCCGGATCTGGGCGCGGCGATGCTGCTGGGGATCCAGAAAGGGGGCGTGCCTTTGGCCCGAAGGATCGCGGCCAAGATCGAACGGCTGGCCGGGATGGCCATCCGGTGTGGGACCCTGGATGTCTCTTTTCATCGCGATGACCTGGGCAGCCGCCTGCCGACTCCGGAGGCCACGGAGCTGCCGGGCAGCATCAGCGGTGCGACGGTCGTGCTGGTGGACAGCGTGCTTTATTCCGGGAGGACGGTCCGGGCGGCGTTCGAGGCGCTGCATCACTACGGTCGGCCCGCGCGAATCCAGCTGGCGGTTCTGGTGGACCGGGGGCACCGGGAGCTGCCTATATCGCCGGATTACGTGGGCGCCGAGATCCGGACGGAGCGAGGGCAGCGGGTGCGGGCGCGAGAGGACTACGTGATGGTGATTGACCCATGAGCGTGTGGAAGCGCAAGGATCTGGTTTCAATCCAGCACATGGATGCCGACGAGATCCGGGAGGTGCATGCGGCGGCGCGCACTTTCAAAGACGTGATTCGCCGGGAGATCAAGAAGGTGCCGGCGCTCCGCGGCAAGACCGTGGTGAACCTCTTCGTGGAACCGAGCACGCGGACGCGCATCTCTTTCGAGCTTGCAGCCAAACGCATGAGCGCCGACGTGGTGGCCGTGCACTCGGAGAACAGCAGCTTCCGGAAGGGGGAGACGCTCAAGGACACCGTGCGGAATCTCGAGGCGCTCAGGGCGGATTTCGTGGTGCTGCGGCACAAGGCGGCGGGCGCGGCGCAGTTCATCGCGGAGCGGCTGGGCTGTTCGGTGATCAATGCCGGGGACGGGGCGCACGAGCATCCGACGCAGGCGTTGCTGGACACCTTTACGATGCTGGAGAAGCGCGGCCGGATCGAGGGCCTGCGGGTGCTCATCGCGGGAGACATACTTTTCAGCCGGGTGGCCCGATCCGACATCTGGGCGTTGACCAAGCTCGGCGCGAAGGTGGTCTTGTGCGGCCCGACCACGCTGCTGCCCGACGTGTTCCGCGAAATGGGCGTGGAGGTGTCGCACGATTTTGACCGCGAGCTGCCCGGGGCCGATGTGATCTACCTGCTGCGCGTGCAGCACGAGCGCCAGCAGCACATGATGTTTCCGAGCATCGGGGAATTCGTCACACTCTTCGGGCTGACGCCGGAGCGGATGGAGAAGTGCAAGCCGGACGCGCTGATCATGCATCCAGGGCCGATCAACCGCGGCGTGGAGATCACGAGCGAGCTGGCCGACGGGCCGAATTCCGTGATCCTGGAGCAGGTGACCAACGGGCTGGCGGTGCGGATGGCGGTGCTGTATCTGCTGAACGGCGGCCAGGCGCCGGAGACGGTTCGGGAGGTGGCGGCATGAGCGGGCCGAAACCGGGGGCGGGGGTGCTCCGTATCCGTGGCGGGCTTGTGATCGACCCGGCCAACGGGGTCGAGTCGGTGTGTGACGTGGTTGCCGTCGGTGGGCGGATCGTCGACCCCGCGGGCGTCGCGCATGCCGCGACCGATGATGTGATCGACGCCAGGGGACTCGTGGTTGCGCCGGGGCTCATCGACGCCCACGTCCACCTGCGGGAGCCGGGACGTCCGGACAAGGAGGACTTTGCCTCCGGCACCCGCGCGGCGGCGCGCGGCGGGTTCACGTCGATTGTGGCGATGCCGAACACTGCGCCGCCCGCAGATTCGGCGAGCGCCATCGCATGGATGAGGCAGCGCGCCGAGGAGCGTGCGGTGGTCAACGTCTTTCTAACGGGGTGCATCTCCCAGGGCCAGAAAGGCGAATTGCTCACTCCCATGGCATCGCTGAAGAAGGCGGGGGTGGTGGCGGTCACCGACGATGGCCAATGCGTTCAGAACGCCGAGTTGATGCGGCGGGCTTTCGAGTACGCGGGCATGATCGGACTGCCCATCATGGACCATTGCCAGGACAACAACCTTTCGGCGGGCGGGGTGATGAACGAGGGTTACTGGAGCAATCTGCTTGGATTGCCGGGTTGGCCCGCGATCGCGGAGGAGATGATCATATCGCGAGATGCCCTGCTGGCGGAGTTCACGTCGCATCACGTCCACTGCCAGCACGTGACCACGGCGGGGGGCGTGCGGATCATCCGGGAGGCCAAGCAGCGCGGCGTGCGGATCTCGGGTGAGGCGACCCCCCACCACCTCACGCTCACCGATGCCGCGGCCCAGGATTTTGATACGAACTTCAAGATGAACCCTCCGCTCCGCACGGCGCGGGACATCGACGCCCTCGTCGAGGGCCTCGATGATGGCACGATCGAGGTCCTTGCCACGGATCACGCGCCACACTGCTCCTATGAGAAGGAGGTGGAGTTCGAGGCGGCGCCCTTTGGGATCGTGGGCCTGGAAACCGCGGTCGGCGTGTTACTCCAGGCACTGCACCACCACCGGAAGCTGCCGCTGTGCAAGATCTTGCGGAAACTCACGATCAATCCGGCCAAGTTGCTAGGGCTCGCCAACAAGGGGCACCTGGGAGTCGGCGCCGACGCCGACATCACGCTCATCGACCCAGGCGCCGAGTGGGTTGTTGATCGCGCGAAATTTGCCAGCAAGTCCCACAATACGCCATGGCACGGGACCCATCTCAGGGGCCGCGCCGTCAAGACGATCGTCGGTGGTCGGGTCGTTTGGGACCTCGCCCGAGAGGCGCCGTAGGCAAAGGGCTGCCGTCATTCTCGATTCGGGACTCATGCCCGGCGCGCGCGCAACGGGAAGCGAATCTGGGGCGTAGGAGCGCGCTTGCGCGCGATTCGCGCATCGGATCGCCTGCAAGCAGGCTCCCACGATTCGGTGTCTGAGTTTCTGAGCTTGTTTTGTTTGGTCCTGATACGTGCGCCGGGAGGGCCCGCGGTCTGAGGCTGTCTCAAAACTCAAACGCCCAACACGGAACATCCAACAATCAAT